>Ga0310810_10000560_pt1 | contig 37463 bp, 38 predicted proteins | sample NCmetagenome_FD_207641 | JGI IMG/M metagenome (GOLD analysis project Ga0310810, IMG submission 207641) | Soil microbial communities from experimental microcosm in Duke University, North Carolina, United States - NC | ecosystem: Engineered > Artificial ecosystem > Soil microcosm > Unclassified ...
GGAGAGCTCCTCGCTGACCATCAGCAGGCGCGCGGCGTTCTCGGCGCGCTCGAGGTAGCGCCCCATCCAGTAGAGGCCGTCGGCCACGCGGGAGAGGATCACGGCTCGCGCGGCGCCAGCACCCAGGGGACGGGCGCCGCAGGTGACGCGAGGGCGGCGACGCCGTGGACGGTCGCGATCACGGGCTCGATCATCCTCGGTCGGGCGGCGTAGGGCAAGTGGGCCGTCCGAGCCACGAGATTGCCCTGAGCTGACAGCAGGCGGTCGTCCTAGGGCCGGACCCTCCCGGAGTCGGAACTGTTCACCTGAGCGCCGCTCCCTCGCTCACCCAGTGTCTCTGTCGGGTCGTCCGGGGGCCGTCCGACTGCGACCGGCCGAACGGAAGGACCTGGACAACGGGCGGACGACCGGCTTTGATCCGAAGCATGTGGAACACGCCGACGCTGCGACGCGGTAGGAGTGAGGTCACGATGGGAGAGCGTCCAGTGGTGTGTGTGCCCGAGACCAGCACGAATCCAATGCCGATGATGATCGAGAGGCGGACGGAGCGCCGAATGGTCGCGCCGAGTCCTGACGGTGCGCCGGACCCACTCGCACGAGTCCGTGCGATCCTGCGCGCCGCGAAGATCAAGGCGGTCGGAGCGAGTCCGCGGCATGGGTAAGGGCACTGCGAAGACGGTCACTGTCAATGGGACTACTCCTGCGCCCAGTCCTCCCAGTCCTGGTTCACCAGTCGGAACCGGCCACCGGAAAGCTCCTGCAGGACCACGCTTCGGCCGGCCGCCGTCGTCGGTCGTCGCGCGAGGGAACGTCGGCAAGCCAGGGAAGCGCCGGTCCGTTCTGCGCGGTTCGGGCCACGACACCAGGGAACCGGCCCGACGCCCCAGGACCGGCCTCCTCGCCCTCAAGGCTAAGGTGATGCTCCGCGGACTGGCCGTCGTCAACCGGCGGACGAAGGCGGCGCGTGAAGTCGTCCGCTGGCGGCAGGAGCTCGTCGCGGAGTTGGGCGGCGAGGCCGCCCTGACGCCGACGCGCGCCACGCGGATCGAGACCTTGGTCCGGACGAAGCTCCTGTGCGAGCACCTCGACGCGCAGCTGCTGGAGTACGACACGCTCTTCAGTCGGAAGCGCGGGACGCTCCGGCCGCAGGTGAAGGCGATCCTGACCGAACGCAATCGAATGGCCGAAGCACTGGAGCGCGGCCTCGCGGCGCTGGGGCAATCGGTCGCGAAGCACGCCGGACCCTTGCCGTCGATCGCGGACCTCGTCGCCCAGGCGCGCGACTGATGGCGAAGGCCAAGCGGCGCGTCGGGGTGCTGGAGTTCCTCAGGCTCGTCCGGTGGCTCGACGGCACCCCGGTCCTCGACCACGTGGAGCCGTACCGGCGGCAGATCCTGACCGATGTCCTCGACGGCCGCCTGCCGGACGGCCGCGTCAAGTACAACCTCTGCCTGTTGGGTCGCGCGAAGAAGAATTGGAAGTCGGCCGACCTCGTGCTGTCGGCCCTCTTCGCCCTCGTCGCCAATGACAGTCCGGGCGGCAACGTCGTGTACCTCGTCGCCAACGACGAGACGCAGGCCGGCGACGACTTGGGATTGGCCAAGAAGTTGGTCGAGGTCAGCCCCCACCTCGCGGCGCGCGTGACCGTGAGGGCCAAGGCGGTCGGCCGCCGCGACGGGCGGGGCGAGCTGATCATCCTGCCGGCCCAGGACGTCCTCGGCAGCCACGGCAAGTCGTACGTCTTCGCCGGCTTCGACGAGGTGCACGGCTACCGGACGTGGGACTTGTTGGAGGCCCTCCAGCTCGACCCGACGCGGGCGGACGCCCAGATGGTCCTCACCAGCTACGCGAGCCTATACCACAAGCCGGGAGTGCCGCTCTTCGACTTGCTGGCCCAGGCCAAGGCGGGGGCCGACCCTCGGCTCTACTGCTCCTGGTACGCCGCCGACTGGACGACCGACCCGGCCGCGCGCGATCTCGCCCCCGCGGAGCGCGCGAACCCCTCGCGCGGGACCTGGACCGACCCGGACTACCTGGCCCAGCAGCAGCGCCGGCTCCCGGCCCACAAGTTCCGGCGGCTCCACTTGAACCTGCCCGGCGTTCCGAGCGGTGCCGCGTTTCAGCCCGAGCCGGTCATGGACTCCGTCGCCCGCGGCGTCCGGCACCGCGCCCCGGAGCCCGGCGTCGCCTACTGCGCGTTCCTCGACCCGTCGGGTGGCAGCAGCGACGCCTTTACGTGCGGGATCGCCCACGCGGACGCCGACGGCCGGGCCGTCCTCGACCGGTGCCTCGACCAGGGGGCCGCGCCGCCGTTCGACCCGCGGAAGGCGGTCGAGCGCTTCGTCCCGGTCCTCAAGGCGTACGGCATCAGCCACATCGTCGGGGACAGGTACGGCGGCTTGACGTTCGCGTACGACTTCCAGCGGCACGGCATCGGCTACACCGTCGCGGGGCTCACCGCCTCGCAGGTCTACGAGGCGTGCGAGGCGCCCCTGAACGGCGGCCGCCTCGTCCTCCTCGACGACCCGGAGCTCGAGTCCGAGCTCCTCGGCCTCGTCTGGCGCGGCGGCAAGATCGACCACCAGCCCGGGGAGCACGACGACCGCGCGAACGCGGCCTGTGGCGCGCTCCTCCTCGCCCTCGACCTCGCCGCCGGGCCGCCCCCCGACGTCGAGATGTCCGAGGCCGAGGCGTATGCCCTCAGCCGCATCTTCACGCACCCGGGGCAGTTCGGCGTCGACCCGGCCGAGATCGCCCCGGTCAACTTCTTCGACTCCGCCCGCAATCCCTACTTCTGACAGGAGGCTCATCACATGAACAGAGCAGAGATCAAGCGACGGTTGCTCGCCGGCGAGCCGACGCCCGGCGTCGAGGACGACGTCGTGTGGAGCGTCCTCGCCGAGTGCCGCACCGAGGCGACCGGCGCCCCGCACCGCGTCGTCGATCTGCACGAGGCGGCCAGCGACCGGCCGCTCCCCGGCACCGACCACCACGCTCGGATGCGGACGCTGATCGAGACGAGCGACACGCCGCGCTCGGACCTCAAGGACAACACCCCGCCGGCCACCGGCAGCGACTACCTGCCGACCCGCATCGACCTGGCGGCCGCGATCCGCCGGAGCGCCCAGGCCTACAGGGCGGCCGGCATCAGCATCAATACGCCGGTCACGCGGCCCAAGCCAGTCACCTTCAGCGAGTCGCGCGAGGACTTCGCCAAGCGCATCGCCGACCCGATCGAGCGGGCCTACATCATCCTCTCGGGGCGCGACCGGTGAGCCCCGCGGCGAAGGCGCAGGACCCGGTCATCGCGCCCGTCCAGCAGTCCATCCTCGTCGCGCGCCGACTCGACGACGTCCTCGAAGGGGCGAGCCGGCGCTTTCGGCAGGCGCACAGCACCGTCCAGTCCGAAGTGGAAGAATGGGAGGCGCAGGTCCTCCAGCAGCGCCTCGCCCGGCGGCACCTCGGCCACCGTGCGGCCGCGGTCGTCGAACACCTGGCCAACGTCGTCGCGGCCCTCGCCGACGCGGAGCTCCAGCACGACGCAGTTACGGAAGGCGAGATCGACCTCGCCCGGGCCCGGCTCCGCGGGGCGGTCTTTCACGCGGCCGGTCCGTACGAGGTGCCAGCCGCGGCGCGCGCGCGGTCGATCGCGGCGGTCACGAGGTAAGCCGTGGCGAGCAAGATCGAGCGACCAGCGCGCCGGCCACTCCCCCTCGATATGTCAGGTGAGCTGCAGGGGCCCTCATCGAGTCCTCGCCGGCCACCCGTCACGAATGTCATCGTGGTCGGGCAGCAGCTCGCTCAAGCCTTCGGCACGGCCCAGGCCCTGATCAATCGGATACCCCGAGATCCAGACGCTGCCATCCGGGACCTGCGGCGTTGGTACGACCGCCAGCACCCGGCTGAGCGCGACCGCCTCCTCTGGCAGCGATTCCTTGAGACCAGGTCCACGCATGCCAGGCTCGAGCATGCAATCCGGGTCGCCCGGGAGGCGCTCGACGCCGAGCGGTCGTCCCTCGTCCAGGCCCAAGCGGAACGCGAGACACTTGCCACTCGGCCTCTCCCTGCCACGATCGAAGAGGAAGCTGCCGGAACACGTCCCGAGTGCGTCCGCCGCTACCAGGCGCTCGGTGTGGAGTGCAAGCAGCGAGAAGCCGCCATCACACACCTCGAGCGTCTCCTCCCGGCGCCCGAGCAGACGCTTGGCCAACTGCCCGACGTGATCGCACGGGTGCTGGCGGCCGTCGTAACCGTTGACCGGGAGGCCTTCGTGCGGCGCCTTCGCGAGAGCAGCGAATTGGAGCAGCTGCGGGCTCGCCTCGAGCGCCTTCGAGTAATGGCGAACACGCACGAGGCCGAGATCAACGAGTGGAGTCAGCGGGTTGGCCGCCCGCTCCGCGTTCCCGACATCGTATTCCCCTGGCCCCCGCCACTCGTCTGGGAGGCCTTAATCAGCCCGTCGGCGGAACCCCCCAGACTCCGGTGGAATGATGAACCCAATGGCCCCAACGCCTAGGCGACAGGCTCCCACCTGAGGGGTGCAACTCGCTCCGCGTGCCCTTACTGCGTCCGTTCGGCCGTGATGTGTCCTGACGGTCCTTGACCCCTGCCAGGCGGCCAGACTACCCTCGTGCCACCTGTCCGACCGGCCCGGCTCGCTGGGAGGCTCTGGTATGCAGTGTCCCCGGTGCCAGCAGGACGCCCCTTCGGACGCCGAGTTCTGCCCCGAGTGCGGTACGAAGCTCGCCGCCGTCTGCGCGCAATGCGGGACGGCGAATGCGTCCGGCCATAAGTTCTGCAAGAGGTGCGGCCAACCGCTGACCTCCGCTATGGAGGCAAGGGCGAAGGCCGGGCGTTTCGGCTCGGCCGAGTCGTACACCCCCAAGCACCTTGCCGAGAAGATTCTGACCTCCAGGACAGCGCTGGAAGGCGAGCGCAAGCAGGTCACCGTGCTGTTCGCCGACATGAAGGGCTCGATGGAACTGCTCGCCGATCGGGACCCCGAGGAGGCGCGCAAGCTCCTCGACCCCGTCCTCGAACACATGATGGAGGCGGTCCACCGCTACGAGGGCACGGTGAACCAGGTCATGGGCGACGGGGTCATGGCGCTTTTTGGTGCACCCGTTGCTCACGAGGATCATGCGGTGCGCGCGTGTTACGCGGCGCTGCGGATGCAGGAGCTGGTGAAGCGCTACGCGGAGGAGGCGCGCCGCGCGCACGGCGTGCAGGTCCAGATCCGGGTCGGGCTCAACTCCGGGGAGGTCGTCGTGCGCGCCATCGGCAGCGATCTGCGGATGGACTACACGGCCGTCGGCCAGACGACGCACCTGGCCGCGCGGATGGAGCAGCTCGCCGATCCGGGCGCGATTGTCATCACGCCCGATACGCTGGCGCTCGCCGAGGGCTACGTCGAGGTGAAGTCGCTCGGCTCCGTGCCGGTGAAGGGGCTTGCCTCCGCTTTGGAGGTCTACGAGGTGATTGGGGCGGGGCCCGTCCGGACCCGCCTGCAGGCAAGGGCCCCGCGTGGGGTGACCCGGTTCGTCGGGCGCGACGCCGAAGTTGAACAGCTTCGCAACGCGCGGGATCGTGCGGCCGCCGGCCACGGACAGGTCGTGGCGATCGTGGGCGAGGCCGGTGTTGGCAAGTCACGCCTAGTCTACGAGTTCACCCATTCGCATCGGATGCAGGGCTGGCTCATTCTCGAGGCCACCTCGGTGTCGTACGGCAAGGCGACGAGCTACTTGCCGGTGATCGACCTCCTCAAGAGCTACTTCAAGGTCCAGGACCGGGACGACCTGCGGGACATCCGCGACAAGGTGACGGGCAAGCTGCTCACGCTCGACCGCGCGCTGGCGCCGACGCGGCCCGCGTTGCTGGCCCTGCTCGACGTGCCCGCGGACGACGCCGCGTGGCAGAGGCTCGACCCGGGGCAGCGTCGCCAACAGACGCTCGACGCCGTGAAGCGGTTGCTGCTGCGGGAAGCGCGGGAGCAGCCGCTCCTCGTGATCTTCGAGGATCTCCACTGGATCGACGGCGAGACCCAGGCGCTGCTCGACCGCCTGGTCGACAGCCTCGGCTCGGCGCGCCTGCTGCTGCTCGTGAGCTACCGTCCCGAGTACCAGCACGCCTGGGGCGGCAAAACCTCCTACAGCCAGCTGCGGCTGGACGCGCTCGCGGCCGGGAGCGCCGGAGAGCTGCTGGACGCGCTGCTCGGCGACGATCCCGCGCTGGCGCCGCTCAAGCAGACGCTCGTCAAGCGCGGCAACCCGTTCTTCCTGGAGGAAACGGTCCGCACGCTGGTGGAGACAAAGGCCCTCGTGGGCGAGCGAGGCCGGTATCGATTGACTCAACCGGTCCAGACGATCCAGGTCCCGCCCACGGTCCAGGTCATGCTGGCGGCGCGCATCGACCGTCTTGCCCCAGAGGACAAACGCCTGCTGCAGGTCGCCTCCGTCGTCGGCAAGGACGTGCCGTTCGCGCTGCTCCAGGCGATCGCCGAGCTGCCGGACGAGACGCTCCGTCGCGGACTGGACCACCTGCAGGCCGCCGAGTTCCTGCACGAGACCGGGCTCTACCCGGATCTCGAGCACTCATTCAAGCACGCGCTCACCCACGACGTCACGTATAGTGGTCTGCTGCAGGAGCGTCGGCGCGCGCTTCACGCGCGGATCGTCGACGCGATCGAGACGCTCCACCGGGATCGCCTCGGCGGAGAGATCGAGCAGCTCGCCCATCACGCTCTCCGGGGCGAGTTGCGGGAGAAGGCGGTGCATTATCTCCGCCAGGCCGGACTCAAGGCCGCCACGCGGTCAGCCCTCCCGGACGCCCGGGCCTGGTTCGAGCAGGCGCTGGGTGTCCTCGAGGTGCTGCCGGAGAACCAGGCCACGCTGGAGCAAGCCTTCGAGATCCGCCTCGAGCTGCGGCCGATGCTGAACCAGCTCGGTGAAGGCCGGCGGGCACTGGAGCGCCTGCGCGAGGCCGAGGCTCTCGCCGAGCGGTTGAACGATGACCGCCGGCGAGGCCGGGTCTGCGCATTTTTGACGAACAGCCACTCGCTGCGTGGCGAGCTGGAGGAGGCGCTTGCGTCCGGCACCCGCGCGCTGCAGATTGCCGGGTGCCTTGAGGACTTGAGACTCCGCATCGTCACCACGACCTATCTCGAGCAATTGCATTACCACTGGGGCGAGTACGAGCGGGTGGTCGAGCTGGCCACCGCCAACCTCGCGGCACTGCCCGCCGACTGGGTCTACGAGTATTTCGGAAACGCCGCACCGGCATCGGTCTACGATCGCTCGTGGCTGGTCATGAGCTTCGCCGAGCTCGGCAGATTCGCCGAAGCGGCCGAGCCTCTCGCTGAGGCGATCCGCCTCGCCGAGCCGACGCATCATGCGCACACCGCCGGGATGGCCCACTGGGCCGCGGGCACGCTCTACCTCGTCGAGGGCGACTGGGCGAAGGCGCGCTCGGTGATCGAGGACTGGATCGCGATGGTCCGACTGGGGCACAACGTCCTCCTGCTTGCCTGGGCGGTCGGCTCCTCCGCCTGGGTACTGGCGCAGCTCGGTGAGGGGCGCGAGGCGCTGAACCGGCTCCGTGAAGGCGAGCAGCTGCTCGAGCGCCTCGCGGCTGGGGGGATCGTCGGCAATCGCAGCTGGGCCTACCACGCGCTGGGTCGCGCTTGTCTGCTGCTCGGTCGGCTGGGCGAGGCGCGGCGTCTGGCCGACCGCGCTCTCGAATCCTCTCCCGGTCACCACGGGTTTGCGGCCTATGCGCAGCACCTCCTCGGCGACATTGCGACCCATCCCGACCGATTCGATGCCGAGCGCGGGGAGGCCCACTACGGCCAGGCGCTGGCTCTCGCCGAGCCGCGCGGGATGCGACCGCTCGTGGCTCACTGCCAACTCGGCTTGGGCAAGCTCTATCGGCGCACGGGCGAGCGTGAGCGGGCGCTGGAGCACCTCACCGCCGCGACGGCGATGTACCGCGACATGGGCATGACCTACTGGGTGGAGAAGGCGGAGGAGATGAAGGCGCTGGCGGGATGACGCGGCCCCCGGCCCTCTGACGCAGGAGAGTGTCCATGACGCAGATCACGAAGGCTGCACTCCTTGCGAGGATCGAGGCTCTGGAGAAGGCTCTGGCCGACTCGCTGGAGCAGCAGACCGCGACGAGCGAGATCTTGCGCGTGATCGCGAGCTCCCCGACGGATGTCCAGCCGGTGTTCGATGCGATCCTCGCGAGCGCCACGACACTACTCGGTGGATTTGTCGCATCGATCACGCGACGCGCGGGCGACGATGTCTACATGGCGGCGTTCACGTCGATCAGTGAATCACTCGATGCGACGGTCCGACAGTCATATCCCGTATCGATCGATAGTCCCAACCCGCACGCCGTAGCGATCCGGCATTGTGAACCACACATCATCGCTGATGCGGACACGCAGCCTGACATCCCAGAACCGGTTCGTAGGATGGCTCGCGCACGAGGATGGCGCAGTAACCTTGCTGTACCGCTGCGGCGCACCGGCACGGCGATAGGCGCACTCGGCGTGAGCCGTCGAGATGCCAGGGGTTTCACGCCCGACGAGGTTGCGCTACTCCAGACCTTTGCCGACCAAGCGGTTATCGCGATTGAGAACGTGCGCCTGTTCAACGAGACGAGGGAGGCGCTTGAGCAACAGACCGCGATGAGCGAGATCCTGCGTGTAATCAGTAGTTCACCGACCGACATTCAGCCCGTGCTCGACGCGGTGGCCGCGAGTGCGGCGAGAGTCTGTGGAGCGACAGACGCAGTCATCTTGCGGGTCGAAGGCCACGAGACACGGCGCGTCGCCCATTCCGGAGCGATTCCGCTGATTCTGCCCGAGATGCGCCGCATCACGCCAGGCTCTCCGGTTGGCCGCGCGATCCTCGAATGCCGGTCGATACATGTTCATGACGCGTTCGACGGCGGCTTTGCCCGCGAATATCCCGACACCGCGGTGGTCGTTCGGGATGCGGGATGGCGAACGATCCTGGTCGTGCCCCTTGTGCGCGAAGGGACGGCGGTCGGTGTCATCTCGATTCGCCGCACCGAGGTTCGTCCATTTACTGATCAGGAGATCGCCCTCCTCAAGACCTTCGCCGACCAGGCGGTCATCGCGATCGAGAACGTGCGCCTGTTCACGGAGCTGGAGGCGCGCAATCGAGACCTGACGGCGACGAGCGACATCCTCCAGGTAATCGCGAGCTCGCCGACGGACCTGGAGCCAGTGTTTGAGAGCATTGTGCGGAGCGCGGCGAGGGTGTGCGACGCGACAGATGCGACGCTGGCCGTCGCGGAACGCCACGAGTATCGGATCAGCGCCCATTATGGTCCTATCCCGCTGCGGCCCGTCGGATCTACGTTTCCGATCGGGAGCGGTACCGTGATGGGGAGAACAATTCTCGAGGGCAAGGTCTATCATGTCGAGGATCTCTCCACTGCGGACGCCTTCCCCCAAGGGCAACGCCTCGCACTGGAGCTGGGACAACGGGCCACGCTCTGCGTCCCGCTACTGCGTGAAGGAGCCTCGATCGGCACGATCATGCTGCGCCGCGCCGAGGCGCAGCTGTTCACCGAGCGGCAAGTCACCTTGCTCAAGAGCTTCGCCGACCAGGCGGTCATCGCGATCGAGAACGTGCGGCTGTTCAAGGAGCTGGACGCGCGGAATCGCGATCTTACCGAGGCGCTTGAGCAGCAGACGGCGACGGGCGAGATTCTCCGGGTGATTTCAGGCTCGCCCACAGATGTGCAGCCCGTCTTCGAGACGATCTTGGACAGCGCCACGCGGCTGTGCGTGGCGGAGAACGGCATCCTGTTCCAGTACGACGATGGGGCATTCCGCACCGTAGCGTGCCGGGGACTCAGCCCCGAGGCGGAGAGAGCGTTTCGGGCGGATCCGATGCGGCCGGGACCGCTCTCAGGTCTCGGGCGCTTGCTCGCAGAACAGCGGCCGATACAGGTCGCGGACATCACCGACGACATCGCCTACCGCCAAGGCGATCCGCTGCGCGCCCGTACGGTGACCCTGCTCGGCGCTCGCACGGCTATGTGGATCCCGCTGCTCAAGAGCGACACCGTGGTCGGCGCTCTAGCAATCTACCGCCGCGACGTTCGTCCCTTCACGGCCAAGCAGATCGAGTTGGTAGGCACCTTCGCCGACCAGGCCGTGATCGCCATCGAAAACGTGCGGTTGTTCAAGGAGCTAGAGGTACGGAACACCGAATTGACCGAGGCCCTGGAGCAGCAGACGGCGACCAGCGAGATCCTCCGCGTCATCTCAAGCTCGCCGACCGACGTGCAGCCGGTGTTCGACACCATCGTACGGAGCGCCGCCCGGCTCTGCCACGCGCCCGTTGCGGGGGCCTTTCTGACCGAGGGCCGGATGGTGCACCACCTGGCAAACTACGGCGCCTCCTCCGAGGCGCTCGCCGTGACCCGTTCGTGGTACCCACGACCGGTGGGGATGGACTCCACGCCCGGCATGGCGATCCTGACGCGGTCGGTCGTCCAGGTGCCAGATATCGAGGATCCATCAGCGCTCGAGCTCATCCGGCAGATCGGACGAGGGCTCGGCTTTCGTAGCTCGGTCGCGGTGCCGATGCTGCGCGAAGGTGAGGCAGTCGGGGCCATCATCGTGAACCGCCGAGAGCCCGGCTGCTTCTCGGATGGCGAGGTGGAGTTGTTGAAGACATTTGCCGACCAGGCGGTCATCGCGATCGAGAACGTCCGGCTGTTCAAGGAGCTGGACGCGCGGACGGGCGAGCTGACCCAATCGGTCGAGAAACTTACAGCCCTGGGCGAGGTCAGTCACGCCCTCAGCTCGACCCTCGATCTCGAGACGGTGCTCAGCACGATCGTCTCCCGCGCCAGCCAGTTGGCTGGCGCCGCCGGCTGCTCGATCTACGAATACGACGAGGCGGCCGAACACTTTGAGCTCCGCGCCACCCACAACGACGACGCGCAATTCGTCGAGGCCCTCCGAACGGCGCCACTCCGGAAGGGTGAGGGGCTCATGGGGCGCGCCGCTGAGATACGCGAGACTATCCAGATCCCCGACATCACCCAGCCCGGGGCCTACCAGAGCAGCGTCCGGGACACCCTCATCCGGTTCGGGTACCGGGCGCTCCTCGCCGTGCCCCTGCTCCGCGAGGACCAGATCATCGGCAGCCTGTCCTTCAACCGGAAGGCGCCCGGAGCGTTCCCGCCGGAGGTAGTGGACGTCTTGAAGACGTTCGCCACCCAGTCTGCCTTGGCGATCCAAAACGCCCGCCTGTTCCGAGAGATCGCAGACAAGAGCCGACAGCTCGAGGCCGCCAGCCGCCACAAGTCCGAGTTCCTCGCCAACATGAGCCACGAGCTCCGCACGCCGCTCAATGCGGTCATCGGGTTCTCCGAGGTGCTGCTCCAGCGGATGTTCGGCGCGCTCAACGACAAGCAGGATGAGTATCTGAAGGACATCTACGCCTCCGGCCAGCACCTCCTGTCGCTGATCAACGACATCCTCGACCTCTCCAAGATCGAGGCTGGCCGCATGGAGCTGGTTTCGGCCCCGTTCCACCTACCGAGCGCCCTGGAGAATGCCGTCACCCTGGTCAGGGCGCGCGCCGCCCGCCATGGCATCGCGCTTGAGCTCGATGTCGACCCGGGACTGGGCGAGCTCGTGGGGGACGAGCGCAAGGTTAAGCAGGTCCTGCTCAACCTCCTCTCCAACGCGGTCAAGTTCACACCGGAAGGCGGCCGGATCAGCCTGAAAGCCAGCCGGCGGGACGGCGCAGTCGAGATCTCGGTCACCGACACCGGGATCGGGATCGCCCCAGAGGACCAAGCGGCCATCTTCGAAGAGTTCCGCCAGGTGGGGAGCGACGATGCGAGGAAGCAGGAAGGCACGGGCCTCGGGCTGACGCTGGCCAAGAAGTTCGTCGAGCTGCACGGCGGCCGGATCTGGGTCGAGAGCGAGGTGGGGCGCGGGTCCACCTTCACCTTCATGCTGCCGGTGAGTTGATCCGGTGGTGACCCGGCGAGCATTTCTCTCGGCTGTGACGGGCGGCCTCCTCGCCGCGCCGCTCGCGGTCGAGGCGCAGCACACGGCGAAGGTCTTGCGAGTTGGCTACCTTGGCGTTGAAGGACCGGGGGTGACCACCGATGCATTTTACGCGGGGTTGCGCGAACAGGGTTATGTCATCGGTCGCGATGTCCTCGTCGAAGAACGCTACACCGACGGAACCCCGGAGCGGTTTCTGACCGCCGCCAGAGAATTGGTGGCCCTTCCGGTTGATGTCCTGGTCTCAGCCGGAACGGCTCCCTCGCTCGCCGCCAAGAAGGCGACCAGCACCACTCCAATCGTGTTCTACGCGGTCCCTGACCCGATCAGCGTTGGGTTCGTGGCAGGCCTTGACCGGCCAGGCGGCAATATGACCGGGATTACAGCCGAGGCGGGATCCGAGATGGCAGGCAAACGTGTCCAGCTGTTGAAAGAGGCTGTGCCGCAGCTCTCTCGGGTGGCCGTGCTACATGCTCAGGATGAGGTCAACGTCCCGCCGCAGCTCGAACAGATCAAGCACGCCGCGACCTTGCTCGGCATCACCGTCCACATCTTGAGCTTCCGAGGGCCGAACGAGCTGGAAGCTGTCTTCACGCGTATGCGCGAGCAGCATGCTCAGGGACTCGTAGTTCTTCCTGGTGCGCTGACCTTTGCCAGTCGGCAGAAGATTGCGGATCTGGCTCTCGCGCACAGGCTACCCTCAAGCCATGCTCTCCATGACGCCGTACAGGTCGGGGGGCTGCTCAGCCTTGGGTACAACATCGTAGATCTGAACAGGCAGGTCGCCATCTTTGTCGCCAAGATCCTCAAGGGTGCCAAGCCCGCAGACCTCCCCCTCCGAGCAGCCGACGAAGTTCGTGCTGGTGATCAACCTCCGTACTGCCAAGGCCCTCGGCCTGACGATCCCGCCGTCGCTCCTGCAGCGGTCGGATCAGGTGATTGAGTGATGGACCGGCGAGGGGGGCGCTCCGCGACAACCACGTGAGTGCGTACAGCATCCGTCTTTATCAGCAGCGGGACGCAGAGGACATGCACGCAGCCGCCCTGGAGTCTGTAGCCGAGGTCTATCCTTGGATGGCGTGGTGCCACGAGGGTTACTCGCTCCACGAAGCTCGACAGTGGATAGCTGTCCAGGAGGAACTTGCCAACCGGGGCATGGCCTATGAGTTTGCGATATTCGATCACGTCGCTCGCTTCCTTGGAGGTTGCGGGATCAATCAAATTAGTAAGGCGCATCGTTTTGCAAATCTGGGCTACTGGGTTCGAACGTCTGCGATGGGGCGTGGCGTGGCACCGGCTGGCGCTCGTCTTGTAGCGGAGCACGCGTTTCGGGAGACCGATCTGATCCGACTCGAGATTGTGTGTGCAGTCGACAACACGCGAAGCCAGAGAGTGGCGGAGAAGATCGGTGCAGTGCGTGAAGGTGTCTTGCGCAGTCGCTTGCTGTTGCCAACTGGAGCCTCGGACGCAGTGGTGTACAGCCTGGTGAGGCCCAAGTGACACACCTCGAACAACCGGCTCAACCTCAAGACCGCCAAGGCCCTCGGCCTGACCATCTCGCCCTCGCTCCTGCAGCGAGCAGACCAAGTGATCGAGTGATGGACCGACGGGCGTTCCTTGGCACCCTTGCTGGCGGCCTCCTCGCTGCGCCGCTCGCCGCCGAGGCGCAGCCGGCAGGACGCGTTCCTGTCGTCGGCATTCTGAATTCTGCCGTTGGTCCCCGATCCGACACCGTCGCTTCCCTGCGTCAGAACCTTCGTGAACTCGGGTACGTGGAGGGTCAGAACATCACCCTGGAGGTTCGATTTGCTGGCGGGAGGGTCGAGGCCCTCCCTGCTCTCGCGACGGAGCTGGCTCAACGACACGTCGACGTGCTCGTCGCCATCGGTCCGGCCGTTCTCAAAGCCACAAGTGTCGCGACCAATGTCATTCCGATCGTCGCCTTCGACCTCGAGACAGATCCGGTCCAGGGTGGCTATATACAGAGTCTCGCGCACCCTGGCGGCAACATCACAGGTTTGTTCCTCGACCTTCCCGAACTGACCGGGAAATGGTTCGATCTGGTCAAGGAGGTGGCCCCCACGGTTCGTCGCGTAGCCCTTGTCTGGGATACGGCAACCGGACCCTGGCAGGTCGCCGCGGCAAAGGCTGCGGCCCAGAGGATCGGCATCGATCTCCAAGTTCTCGAGGTGGCGCGCCTGGGTGATCTCGACCTGGTGCTTCGAGCCGGTGTGAAGGGCGGATCGCAAGCCCTGGTCGAACTGTCGTCGCCCCTTCTTAATCGCGATGCATCCGAGGCCCGCGTCGCAACCTTCGCGATCAAGCATCACCTGCCCACGACCTCCATGTTCCGGACGTTCGTGACGCGCGGTGGCCTGTTAGCCTACGGACCGAACCGGCAGCAATATGACCTGCGCCTCGCCACCTACGTCGACAGGATCCTCAAAGGCGCGAAGCCCGCCGAGCTTCCGATCGAGCAGCCCACAACGTTCGAGCTCGTTATCAATCTCAAGACCGCCAAGGCGCTCGGTCTGACGATCCCGCCGTCGCTCCTGCAGCGGGCGGATCAGGTCATCGAGTGATGCGAGGCCGCCGACTCTTCTGGAAGTACACCATCTTCTTCGCCCTGCTGGTGACGGGGGCGCTGCTGGCGAGCGGGATCACCGAACTCTACTTCTCCTACCAGGAGAACAAGGCCGCGCTGGTGGCGCTGCAGCGTGAGAAAGCGCTGGCCGCCGCCTCCCAGATTGAAGGATACATCAAGGAGATCGAGCGGCAGATGGGCTGGGTGACGCAGCCCCAGCGTGCCGCGACCGGGGCGACGCCCGAGCAACGCCGCCTCGATTTCTTCCGGCTCCAACGCCAGGTGCAGGCCATCACCGAGGCCAGCTATATCGACGCCACCGGACGCGAGCAGCTGCAGGTCTCCCGCCTGAAAATGGACGTCATCGGCGGCCAGGCCGACCTCTCGCACGATCCGCGATTCGTCGAAGCGAAGGCCCACCGCGTCTATCGCGGGCCCGTGGAGTTCCGGAAGGAATCCGAGCCTTACATGGACATCGCGATCGCCGAGGGCGGGAAGGGGGGCGGGGTGACGGCGGCGGCGGTGAACCTGAAGTTCATCTGGGATGTGGTCTCCCAGATCAAGATCGGCCAGGCGGGCCAGGCCTTCGTGGTGGACGCGCAGGGGGTCCTCATCGCCCATCCCGACATCAGCCTGGTGCTGCAGAAGACGGACCTCAGCCGGCTCGCGCAAGTGCAGCGGGCGCTGGCCCGTGCCCCCGCACCCGGCGAGCCGGTGCCCCAAGGCCCCATCGCCCGGAATCTCCGGAACCAGCAGGTGCTAACGGCCCACGCGACAATTCCGGCGCTGGGCTGGACGGTGTTCGTGGAGCAGCCGCTCGAGGAGGCCTTCGAGCCGCTCCGCGCGTCGGTGAAGCGCACGGTGCTGCTGCTGATGCTCGGCATCGCGCTCTCGGTGGGCGCGAGCCTCATGCTGGCGCGCACCATGGTGCAGCCGATCCGGGTGCTGCAGGCCGGCGCCGCCAAGATCGGCGCGGGCCAGTTGGGCAACCGCATCCAGGTGCGGACCGGGGACGAGTTGGAAGGCCTGGCGGCCCAGTTCAACAGCATGGCGACCGCGCTGCAGGAGTCGTACACCGGCCTCGAGCGCAAGGTCGAAGAGCGCACCCACGAGATCGAGGAGAAGGGGCGCCAGCTCGAAGCCGCAAACCAGCACAAGTCGGAATTCCTCGCCAACATGTCCCACGAGCTGCGGACGCCGTTGAACGCCATCATCGGCTTCTCGGAAGTCCTGCTCCAGCGGATGTTCGGGGCGCTCAACGCCAAGCAGGAGGAGTATCTCCAGGACGTCCTGTCGTCGGGCCGGCATCTGCTGTCCCTGATCAACGACATTCTGGACCTCTCGAAGGTGGAAGCCGGCCGCATGGAGCTGGAGCTGGGCCGGTTCGATCTACCGGCGACGCTGCAGGACACGCAGATCCTCGTCCGGGAGCGCGCCGCCCGTCACGGCATCACCCTGGCCCTCGAGGTGGACGGCGGGCTGGGCGCGGTCGTGGCCGACGAGCGCAAGCTCAAGCAGGTCGTGCTGAATCTGCTGTCCAATGCGGTGAAGTTCACGCCCGAGGGTGGGCGCGTGGAGGTGCGCGCCGTCCCGACCAATGGGGCGGTGGAGATCTCGGTGACCGACACCGGCATCGGCATCGCCCCCGAGAACCAGGAGGCCATCTTCGAGGAGTTCCGGCAGGTGAGCGGGGACTATGCCCACAAGCGAGAGGGGACGGGCTTGGGCCTGACTCTCGCCCGCAAGTTCGTGGAGCTACACGGCGGGCGCATCTGGGTGAAGAGCCAGCTTGGGCAGGGGTCGACGTTCACCTTCTCGCTCCCGGAGCGCCCATGGCCGGCGAGCTGATCCTCCTTATCGAGGATAACGAGAAGAACCGGAAACTGGAGCGCGACATCCTCCAGTTCCACGGCTACCGGACGATGGAGGCCGACACCGCGGAGGAAGGGATCACCCTCGCCCAGGCGACGGGGCCCGCGCTGGTGCTCATGGACATCCAGCTGCCGGGGATGAACGGATCGAGGCGCTGCACCACCTGCGGGCCGACTCGCGGACGCGCGCGATCCCCGTGATCGCGGTGACGGCCTCGGCGATGACCCAGGACCGCCAGAAGATCATGGCCGCGGGGTTCGACGGCTACCAGGCTAAGCCGATCGACGTCACGCAGTTCGTGGCGGCGGTGCGCCAGGTGGTCGAGCGCCCCGCCGAGCGGGAAACGCCGTGACGGTGACGATCGCCCCACTCGCTCCTGCGGCGGGCGGATCAAGGTGACCCAATGATGAACCGGCGAGTGTTCATGGGAGGGGTGGCCGCCGCCACGGTCCTGGCGCCGAGGGCCGCATCCGCCCAGACGCCCCCGACGGCGCGCCGGATCGGCCTGCTGATGGCCACAACGCCCACGGCAGCCGCGCACATCGTCGTGGCATTTGCGGACGGCCTGCGCGAGCTCGGTCACGTCGAGGGCAAGAACGTCCGTTTCGAGTATCGCTGGGCCGAAGGCCACCGCGAGCGCTTCGCCGAGATGGCCGCCGACCTGGTGCGGCAGCCTGTGGACGTGCTCGTCGCCTCCTCCCAAGCGGCCGCGCTGGCGGCCCAGCGAGCGACACGGACGATCCCGATTGTCATGGTGAATGCCAGCGATCCGGTGGAAGCAGGGCTCGTCGTCAGTTTGGCCCGGCCCGGGGGCAACGTCACGGGGCTGTCCGAGTACCTCACCCGCGAGATCCGAGCCAAGCAGCTCCAGCTCCTCAAGGAGGCGCTGCCCAAGATGTCCGGGGTCGCGGTGCTTCACAGTGCCGCCACCACGGTGGGGCTCCGCGAGTACGAGGCCGCCGGGCAGACCGTCGCGGTACGGGTCCAGGTCGTCGAGATCCGGAACCGCGACGACCTTGAGCCTGCCTTCGCGGCGCTGGCCCGAGCGCGGATCGACGCCCTGCTGGTGCCGGCCGACCCATTCTTGTTCACGGAGCGGCAGCGCGTCGCCGCGCTGGCCCGCGAGCACAGGCTGCCGGGCATGTACTCGACCCGGGAGTATGCCGAGGCGGGAGGGTTGATGTCCTACTCGGCGCGCTTCAGCGAGCAGTTTCGTCGCGCGGCCATCTATGTCGACAAGATCCTCCGCGGCGCCAGCCCGGCCACCCTGCCCGTGGAGGCGCCCAGCCAATACGAGCTGGTCATCAACGTGACGACCGCCAAGGCCCTCGGCCTGACGATCCCGCAGTCGCTCCTGCTCCGGGCGGATCAGGTGATTGAGTGATGGACCGAAGAACCTTCATCTCCAGCGTCACCCTCGGCCTCCTCGCCGCGCCGCTCGCCGCCGGGGCGCAGCCGGGATCCAAGATCCCGAAGATAGGGCTGCTTGTCCCAGGCACTGCAACCGCCTACAAGCCAAATCTCGAAGCCTTCAGGCAGGGGTTGCAAGAGCTTGGCCGTGTTGAGGGGAAGACGTGGGTCTCAGTGGATCGCTATGCCGGCGGTAGATCCGAGCGCCTTCCCGAGCTGGCACGGGAGCTAGTCGGTCTCAAGGTCGACGTAATCGTGACAAGCACCGATGTGGCGATTGCGGCGGTCAAGCGAGAGACGCAGACGATTCCGACCGTAATGGCCTACAGCGGCGATCCGGTCGGGATTGGGTTCGTAGCGAGCCTGGCGCGGCCCGGCGGCAATGTGACCGGGCTCAGCGGTGTCTCGCCGGAGCTGAGTGGCAAGCGTCTGGAGCTGCTGAAGCAGATCGTCCCGGGGCTGTCGCGCGTGGCATTTTTATGGAACCCGGACCTTCGAAGCGCCGTGCTCGATTACAAGGAGACGGAGGCTGCCGCCAGCTCCCTGCGTCTCGAGCTCCAATCGGTGGAGGTGTCCAGTGCCGCGGACTTCGATCGCGCCTTCTCGACCATGATGAGCCAACACCCGCAGGCGTTAATCGTGCCGCCCGGGAGCGCCGTGAATTTGTCTAACCGGGCCGCGGTCGTGGGCCTCACGCTGAAGAACCGGCTGCCGACCATGTTCCCGGTCAAGGAGTACGTAGTCGAGGACGGCCTGATGTCTTACAGGCCGAGCCTGCCCGTTTTGTACCGTCGGGCGGCCATGTACTTGGACAAGATCCTGAAAGGTGCGAAGCCCCGGGACCTGCCCGTGGAGCGCCCGACGAAGTTCGAGCTCGTCATCAACCTCAAGACCGCCAAGGCCCTCGGCCTGACGATCCCGCCCTCGCTGCTGGCGCGGGCGGATCAGGTCATCGAGTAGAGCAAGCACGATCGCCAGCAGATAGAACGGCACTCGCCACAGGAGGCACAGTCATGGCATTGCGCTTAGTTCTCGCCATTGTGGCAATCGGGGCGGTCATGCTCGGGACGAACGACCTCGCGGGCGCTCAGGCACCGGACTACCGGATCTTTCAGCCGGACGGGGCGGGACCATACCCGGCGGTTGTGTTCGCCTCCGGATGTAGCGGCTTCACTCCGTCAGTTGCGCCGAAGGCATACGAGCGAGCAGCCGAGCGACTGCGTGGCCAGGGGTACTTGGTCCTTTTTGCCGACTATCTCGGCAGGCGTGGTCTGAAAAGCTGCTCCAGTAGCCGGATCAGTCGCAGCGACGCCGGCAAAGACGTCGTAGTGGCCGCCACGTGGCTCAAGTCTCAACCGTTCGTTGATGGCGCACGCATCAGTGCGATTGGCTGGTCGTATGGGGGCGGTGCCATACTCGCTGCTCTAGCAGAACATGGCGAGGACCAGTTGAGCTTCTCTCGAGCTGTCGTCTACTATCCGTCTTGCCAATGGCTTCGACCCTGGAAGCACGCCACGCCAGTTCTGATGCTCCTTGCCGGTGCCGATGATGTAGCCGCAGGCGAAGCGTGCGAAGAAGTCGCGAAGGGCAGTGCCACGCCAAACGCAGTGAAGATCGTGTTGTATTCAGGAGTACAGCATGCCTTCGACGTTTCTGAGTTACCTGCCAAGATGGCAGATCGCTTCGGCACAATTGGCTACGATCCCAAGGCTGCGGCCGCCGCGCAGCAGGAGATCGAGCGATTCCTCAAGGCTGGCGAATTGGGCGGGCGGTGAACTTGTACTTCGCCTCCGTGCGGATCACGTGATCGAGTGATGGATCGTCGTGTATTCCTCGGCACCGTGGCTGGCGGCCTCCTCGCCGCGCCGCTCGCCGCCGAGGCGCCGCCGGGCGGGAAGGTCTACCGGGTTGGGTACATCGGTCCAACGCCTGTCGCCACGCTCATCAGTGATCCCACTCAATACTTCGACAGCTTCCGCCGAGAGATGCGCCAACGGGGCTACGTGGAGGGACAGGACCTCGTCCTTGAGCTCCGATCGGTGGAGGAACGGCCCGATCGAGCCTCTCAGGTCGTGGGCGAACTGGTCCGCCTGAACCCGGACGTCATCGTTGCGGTGAGCGCGCCGGTGATTCAAGCCGCCCGACAAGTGACCAGGACAATCCCCATCGTTATGGTCGGCGTCGGGGATCCGGTGGCGATAGGGTTCGTCGCGAGCCTATCTCGGCCGGGTGGCAACATCACGGGCCTCAGCCAGCTTTCCCCGGAGCTGAGCGCGAAACGGTTGGATCTTCTCAAGGAAGTCGTTCCTGGAGTCTCCCGGGTGGCCATCCTCTGGAATCCGACCAACCCAAGCAACGCCTCCCAACTCCGGGCGACCAAGCTCGTGGCCCAAGCCTTGGGCATGGACCTTCAGTTGCTGGAGGTTCGCGGTCCGCAGGATTTCGAGAGCGGATTTCAGGCCGCCACGCGGGGGCGCGCCGGCGCTCTCATCACGCTGGATGACTTGCTCATCTACACTCGACGAACTCAGATTGTGGCGCTTGCTGCGAAGCGCCGATTGCCGGCGATATACGGGTGGTCCAAATTCGCCGAGGCCGGCGGACTGATGAGCTATGGCCCTGATTTCCGAGACATGTACCGACAGGCGGCCATCTTCGTGGACAAGATTCTAAAGGGGGCCAAGCCTGGCGACCTGCCCATTGAGCAACCCGCCAAGCTCGAACTCGTCATCAACCTCAAGACCGCCAAGGCCCTCGGCCTGACGATCCCGCCGTCGCTGCTGCAGCGGGCGGATCAGGTGATCGAGTGATGGACCGGCGGGCCTTCATGGGCCACCTGGGGCTTGGAACGCTCGCCGCGGTCAGAACCGCAGTCGCTCAACCGGCACGGAAGGTCGCCCGGATCGGGATTCTGGGCTTCGCGGGCACGACGGCCGAGATGGTCGGACCCGAGCCCCGACGTCCATCGGTCCGGGCATTCCTACAAGGGATGCGCGAGCTCGGCTACGTGTACGGGCGCGACTTCGTGACGGAGCCGCGCGGCGGCGAAGGCCGGCCGGAGCTCTGGGCGGGTCAGGCTGCCGATCTGGTTCGGCTCAACGTCGACGTGATCGTTGCCCCCGGCCCGAACCTGGCGAGCCTGCAACGCAGTACTTCCATGATTCCCGTGGTCATGGCTGCTTCCGCGGACCCGATCGGCGAGGGATTCGTCCGCAGCCTCGGGCATCCGGGCGGCAGCATCACAGGGTTGAGCCTTCAGGAGATCGACACGGCGGGGAAGCGCCTGGAACTGCTCGAGGAGCTTCTGCCGGAGACGGCACCGGTCGCTCTCCTCTGGACCAACGTCAGCCGCAACAGCCTGCGGTACCTGAAGACGGCCGAGGCCGCGGCGCGGGGACATGGACGGAAGGTGCTGAAGCTCGAGATACGGAGCGCGGATGCGATCGAGAGCGCCTTCAAGGCGGCAACCGACGCGCATGCCGGCGGCCTGCTGGATCTCGCCACCCGGCTCACCTTTGCTCGCGCCCGGGACGTCGCCACGTTTGCCGCCAAGGCCCGCCTGCCGGTCATGTACGATCTCCGCGATTATGTCGAGGCGGGCGGTCTGATCGCGTATGGTCCAGACCTCGACGACATCTGGCGACGGGCGGCGGTCTTCGTCGACAAGATCCTCAAGGGCGCCAAGCCCGGCGATCTGCCGGTCGAGCAGCCCACTAAGTTCGAGCTGGTCATCAACCTCAAGACCGCCAAGGCCCTCCGCCTGACCATCCCTCAGTCGCTCCTCCAACGCGCGGATCAGGTGATCGAGTAATGGACCGACGTGCGTTCATCGCCACCCTGACTGGCGGCCTCCTCGCCGCGGCGTTCGCCGCCGAGGCACAGCCGGCGGGGAAGGTCCCGCGGATAGGCTTTCTGACGGGCAACCTGGCTGCTAGCCCCCACGTGGTAGAGGCCTTCCGCCAAGGACTGCGTGACCTCGGCTACATCGAGGGCCGAAACGTTGCGATCGACTACCGAGATGCCGAGGGGAAGTTCGAGCGGCTCCCCGCGCGCGCGGCCGAACTGGTTGCGCTCAAGGTTGATGTCATCGTGGCCGGAGGCACACCCCAAGCCCTGGCCGCCAAGCAAGCGACCAGGACGGTCCCCATTGTCTTCGCTGCTGCTGGCGATCCGGTTACGAGCGGGCTCGTCACCAGCCTTGCACGGCCGGGCGGCAATGTCACGGGGTTCACCGGCCTCGGCCCGGAGCTAGTCGGCAAGGGTCTGGAGCGGCTCAAGCAGGCCGTTCCGGGGGTCAGTCGGGTCGCTGTCCTCTGGCAGCCGGGTGGCCAGGGCGAAGGCACGGAAAAGGACATACTGAAGGAAGCAGACGTCGCGGCGCGGGCGCTCGGGGTGCGGCTTCAATTCGTTGAGGCGCGAGGGCCGGAGGACTTCGACAGGGCCTTCTCGGACATGACCAGGGGGCGCGCGGGTGCCCTGACTGTGCTGGTAAGCCCCATGTTCTTCGGTGAGCGACGACGCCTCGTGGACCTGGCGGCCAAGACCCGGCTGCCAACGTTGTTTCCTTGGAGGGAGTATGTCGATGCCGGGGGCCTTATGGCCTATGGAGCGGACCTTGCTGATTTGTTTCGGCGCGCCGCCACCTACGTGGACAAGATCCTCAAAGGCGCCAAGCCCGGTGACCTTCCCATCGAACAGCCGACAAAGTACGAGCTGATCATCAACCTCAAGACCGCCAAGGCCCTCGGCCTCACGATCCCGCCGTCGCTCCTGCAGCGGGCGGATCAGGTGATTGAGTGATGGACCGGCGCACGTTCCTCGGCACCGTGGCTGGCGGCCTTCTCGCCGCGCCGCTCGCCGAGGGGACGCAGGAGGCGAACAGGATCGTTCGCATAGGCTACCTGGCGTTCGACCTGGCGGCCGCCAATCCTCTGACCCGGGAAGGCTTTTTCGATGGATTGCGTGACGTTGGCTACGTCGAGGGCCGCAACCTCTTGGTGGAATACCGAGATGCCGAGGGAAAGACCGAGCGGTTCCCCGCTCTCGCGGCCGAGTTGGTTGCGCGCAAGCCCGATGTCATCGTCACTGGGGGCGGCACGCTCGCCGCCCTGGCTGCGAAGCAGGCGACGACGACACTCCCCATTGTCTTCACCGCAGTCGGCGATCCGGTAGCAGAGGGGCTCGTCGCCAGCCTGGCGCGACCGGGCGGCAATATCACGGGTTTGTCCGTCGTCTCGCCGGAGCTCATCAGCAAGTCGCTGGAACTGCTCAAGCAGAGCCTGCCGGGGGTGAGTCGGGTGGGCCTTCTTTTTAAACCAGATGCCGTGCCCGACCGTGTCGCGAAGGACAGACTCAAGGCAGCTCACGTTACGGCGCGGACGCTGGGGGTGCGGCTGCAAGTCGTCGAGGCGCGAGGTCCAGAGGACTTCGATCGAGCCTTCTCAGAGATGACCAGGGCGCGCGCGGGTGCGGTGACGGTGCAGGCAACCCCCGTGTTCGACAGCGCACGACAACGCCTCGTGGACCTGGCGGCCAAGAATCGACTGCCGGCGGTGTACTCATATAGGCCGTATGTCGATGCCGGGGGTCTCATGTCCTATGGGCCGGACCTCGTTGATCTGTTTCGGCGTGCTGCGACCTACGTCGACAAGATCCTCAAGGGCGCGAAGCCCGCCGACCTGCCGGTCGAGCAGCCCACGAAGTTCGAGCTGGTGATTAACCTCAAGACCGCCAAGGCCCTCGGCCTGACAATTCCACCGTCGCTATTGGCCCGGGCGCATCAGGTGATTGAGTGATGGACAGGCGGGCCTTCATTGGAACTCTCGCGAGCGGCCTCCTCGCCGCGCCGCTCGCCGCTGAGGCGCAGCAGGCCCGCCGGGCTAGAGTGGGCTGGCTGCTTCCCGATCCCAAAACCTTTGCCCTCGACCCGTTCCGGCAGAGACTCAAGGAACTTGGGTGGATCGAGGGCGAGAATCTCGTCATCGAGGAACGGTATTCGCATAGCGCCCCCGAGCGATATCTTCGACTCACCGCCGAGCTTGTCCGGCTCAAGGTGGACGCTCTCGTCACGGACGGATCGGCAGCAACGAGGGCCGCTCAACAAACGACGCCGACGATCCCGGTTGTGTTCGTCGCTGGCAATCCCGTCGCCCAGGGGTTCGTGGCAAGCCTTTCGCACCCGGGGAAGAACCTCACCGGCGTGGCGATTCAGACGGGCGACGTCAGCCCGAAGCGCATCGAGCTCCTCAAGGAGGCGGTGCCGAGCATGAACCGACTCGCCATCCTCGAAGACGTTACGGGTGCAAGTTTGGCGATCCCGGATGTTCGCCTGGGCGGGAGCTGGCAGGCGATGGAGGCGGCATCGCGCCAGTTGGGCATCCAGGCGCTGCCTCCGCTAAAGATTCGTAAGCCCGAGGACCTGGACGGAACGTTCGCTCTTGCCGTCAAGGAGCGAGCGAGCGGCGTGCTGGTCCTGGCCTCACCCTTCCTCTCTTCTCAGAACCAGCGGATCGTGAGTCTGGCCGCAAAGTCCCAGCTGCCCGCCATCTACGAACATCGAGGATTCGTTGAGGCCGGAGGGTTCATCTCCTATGGGCCGAACCACTCGGACATATTCCGCCTCGTGGCCGTGTATGTGGACAAGATTTTGCGAGGCGTGAAGCCTGGCGATCTCCCCGTGGAGCAGCCGACGACATTCGAGCTGGTGATCAACCTCAAGACCGCCAAGGCGCTCGGCTTGACGATCCCGCCGTCGCTCCTGCAGCGGGCGGATCAGGTGATCGAGTAGTGGACCGGCGAGCCTTCATCGGGACGCTTGCCGGCGGCCTCGTTGCCGCGCCCTCGCCGCCGAGGCGCAGTCGACGGTGCGGGCGATGACGCTCGGTATCCTTTCGACGGTCAATCCCCGCACCACGACCTTCACCGAAGCCATGGTCAAACGTCTGGGCGAACTGGGGTACGTCGAGGGCAAAACCTTGCCATCGAGTTCAGAAATGCCCAAGGCGATATTGCGCGGCTTCCCACCCTCGCGGCTGAGCTCGTCCGTCTGAAAGTCGACGTTATCTTGGCTTCGGGACCGGAGGTGACGCTGCAGGCGGCCCGGAAGGCGACAACCACGGTCCCGATCGTGATCGTCGCAGTGGACTTCGACCCGATTGCTCGAGGCTACGTCGCGACCTTGGCGAAGCCGGGGGGCAACGTCACGGGTGTCGTCCTACGCCAGATCGAGCTGACCAGCAAGCGTATGCAGTTCCTTAAGGAAGCGTTGCCTAACGTCAAGCGCGTGGCGGTGTTCTGGGACGCGATCTCTGCTGATCAGTGGCGAGAAGCGGAGAAGACGGCCTTTGCCATGGGCCTGAGGCTCCAGAGCGTCGAACTGCGCAACCCACCCTATCACCTCACGGATGCGTTTCAGACGGCAACGCGCGGGCGCGCAGAAGCGCTCCTGCTCCTCATGTCGCCCGTCTTCTTCCCTCAGCGAGCGCAAGTGGCCGCACTTGGACTCAAGAGCCATCTTCCTACCATTTGCGGCCTCGCGCAGTACGCCCATGCCGGCGCCCTTATGTCTTACGGCGCGAATCTCGATGACATGTTCCGGCAGGCTGCCTTGCACATCGACAAGATTTTCAAAGGCGCTAGGCCCGCCGACCTTCCGATAGAGCAACCCACCAAGTTCGAGCTCCTCATTAACCTCAAGACCGCCAAGGAGCTTGGGCTGACCATCCCCCCGTCACTCCTGCACCGGGCGGACCAGGTGATCGAGTGATGGGTCGCCGGGCCTTCATCAGCACACTTGCCGGCGGTTTTCTCGCCGCGCCGCTGAACGGACCTTCGGCGCCCTGACAAGGAATCGCGGGGGAGGTGATCACGTATCCGCACAGCGCGGTTTGCCACACTGACAGCTACCCGATGAGGGAGGGCACCAAATGAACGACCATCAGGGATTTTCACGGCGGCAGGTCTTGGGAATGGCGATCATGGCAGGGGGCCTCACCCTGTCGGGTAAGGTCAACACAGCGTTCGCTCAAGCGTTCAAACGGACTCCGGGCGAAATTCTCGGGCCCTTTTACCCTGTTCTCAGATCGGTGGGGAAGAGCGCAGACCTGACGGCGTTGCCTGGGAAGCCCGGGCGCGCCGCGGGCCAGGTGATCTACGTCATGGGACGTGTCCTGAATGTCCAGGGTCAGCCTGTGAAAGGGGCCCGCGTCGAGCTTTGGCAGGCGAACGCGCACGGTCGCTATGTCCATCCCAGTGATACGAATCCGGCACCGCTCGATCCCAACTTTGAGGGCTTCGCCCTTCAGGACACTGATGCTGAGGGTCGCTATCGGTTCAAGACGATCAAACCTGGGGCCTATCCGGCGACTGCCGACTGGATGCGGCCGCCTCAGACCCCCTCGGACACCCGCCAGGTTCATGTCGGCATCCTGGGCTACGGCACCGGAGTCCTGCCACATCTTCGGGCCGCGTTTCGCGCGAGGCTCGCCGATTTCGGGTACGTTCCGGGCCAGAACATCGCATTTGATGAGCGTTATGTCGGCGGACGACGGGACCGCGTGCACGGCTTCGCCGTCGAACTTATCGCGCTGCACGTTCGTGCCATCGTCGTCGTCGGACCTTACGTGGTGAAGATCGCAAACGAGGTCGCGAGGGACACGCCACTCGTGGCGATTGATCTCGAAAGCGATCCAGTTGCCGAGGGCCTCGTCAAAAGCCTCGCCCGGCCCGGCGGAAACGTCACGGGAACGTTTCTCGACCAAGCCGACCTGACGGGCAAATGGCTCCAACTGCTTAGGGAATTCAATCCAAGACTGTCTCGCGTGACGGTTGTCCAGGACTCGTCCACCCCGTCGTATCAGCTCGAAGCGCTCAAGAGGAGCGCCATCTCGATGGCGGTTGAGCTTCAACCGGCTGTGATCGCGACCCACGACGACTTCAAGCAGGCCTTCGACGCGGCGTCCAAGTCCCGATCGGGGGCGGTGGTGCTCCTATCGTCGCCGCTCGTGTCCAACTATAGCGATCTCCTGGCAAGCCTCTCGATCGCGACCCGCCTCCCGACGGTCTCGATGTTTCGCGAGAACGTGACGGCCGGCTGCATGGTGTCCTACGGGCCCAGCCTCGCGGACGGCTGGGCGCACGTCGCGGCGTTCGTGGGACGAATTCTGAATGGGGCAAAGCCCGCTGATCTTCCGATTGAACGTCCTACGACGTTCGAACTGGCCCTCAACGTCAAGACGGCCACGGCACTCGGTTTGACCATTCCGCCATCACTTCTGCAGCGGGCTGATCAGGTCATCGAGTAGTGGACCGACGGACGTTTCTCACGCTCGCAAGCGGCGTCCTGGCTCTGCCGCTCGGCGCCGAGGCGCACCAGAGTGACAAGGCACCGCACATCGGCTGGCTGACCAGCAGCGTCGTCCATACCCGAAATGTCGAAGCGTTCCGGCAGGGGCTTCGCTCCCTCGGGTATACCGAGGTCAGCCTTGAGTTTCGAGCGGCAGCCGGCGACATGGATCGGCTTCCGTCGTTGGCTGCCGACCTTTTGGCGCTTGGCGTCGACGTCTTCATCACCGACGGCGGGCCCGCCGCGTTCGCTGCGAAGCGTGCAACAGCGACAGTTCCCATTGTCATTGGCGCGATTGGTGGTGACTTGGTTCGAATGGGACTGATTGCCAGTCTGGGTCACCCCGGCGGCAACGTCACGGGCTTCACGATCTCCACCGGCGCAGACCTCTACGGCAAGCGGCTGGAGTTGCTGCGCGAGACAATGCCTACGCTTTCGAGAGTTGCGATCGTATGGAACCCTCGCAACAAGGACACGCTGGCGGACCTGCCGACCATCGAGACAGCTGCTCGGACGCTCGGACTTCGTGTTGACGTTATCGGTGCGCAGGACGTGCAAGAAGTCGAGCGTGCTTTCGGTCGCGCTATTCGGAACCGCGCAGGAGCGGTGTTGATGGTTGCGGACGCCTTCTTCTGGGGCGAGCGAGGCCAACTTGTGACGTTAGCAGCTCGACAACGTCTTCCGGCAATGTACCCGGAAGTGGAGTTCGTCGAAGTGGGTGGGCTGATGGCGTACGGACCGAACGTGTCGGACAACTTCCGTCGCGCCGCCGCATATGTGGACAAGATTCTCAAGGGTGCCAAGCCCGGCGACCTGCCCGTCGAGCAACCCAGCAGATTCGAGCTGGTCATCAACCTCAAGACCGCCAAGGCCCTCGGCCTGACGATCCCGCAGTCCCTCCTGCAGCGGGCTGATCAGGTGATTGAGTAGTGGACCGGCGGACGTTCCTCGGCACTCTGGCTGGGAGTCTCCTCGCCGCGCCGCTCGCCGCCGAGGCACAGCAGCAAGGGAATGTTCGTACCATTGGCTTCTTTGGGCCTCCGCCGTCAGCTGGCCGCCTCGTGCAGGCGTTCCAACAGGGCCTTCGCGATCTTGGCTATGTCGAAGGACGGAACATCAAGATTGAATATCGCTACACAGACGTAGCGCTCCGGGGGCACCCCGATCTGTTTTCTCGGTACGCCGCCGAACTCGTGCGGCTCAATCCTGAAGTGATCGTCGTGTCAGTGACTGAGGCCGCCTTAGCGGTGAAGCAGGCAACGACCACAATCCCGATCGTGACGGTGAGTGTTCCCGACCCGGTGGCAGCCGGGCTCGTCGCGAGCCTTGCCCGACCAGGAGGCAACGTCACCGGCCTCTCCCGAGAGAGTCGCGATCTCATCGGGAAGAACCTTCAGCTCCTGAAGGACACCCTACCCGGAATTAGCCGCGTGGGTGCCCTCGCGAATCGTGAGGATCCCCTCAAGTCGGCGATGGTGGCGGATGCCGAGGAAGCCGCCCGGTCACTCGGCGTGCAACTCAAGGTTGTGGAAGTTTCAGCACCGACCGCGCTTGAGGGCGCATTCTCGGCGATGCACTCCGACAAGGCAGACGCGGTGCTCGTGCTCGGCGGCGGGGCCTTCTACCTGAATAGAACACACATTGCCGATCTGGCGCTCAGGAACCGCTTGCCATCGGTTTTTCAGAACCGCGAGTTTGTCGAAGTGGGTGGCCTTTTGTCCTATGCGCCGAGCACTACTGCCAACTACCGGCGCGCGGCGTCCTTTGTGGACAAGATCTTGAAAGGCTCGAAGCCCGCCGATCTCCCGGTCGAGCAGCCCACGCAGTTCGAGCTAGTCATCAACCTCAAGACCGCCAAGGGCCTTGGCCTGACGATCCCCCAATGGCTGCTGCAGCGGGCGGATCAGGTGATCGAGTGATGGACCGCCGAGCGTTCGTCGGCACTCTGGTCGGTGGCTTGTTCGCTGCGCCACCTGCCGGCCGGGCACAGGTGATGGCAAAGTCATACCGGATCGGCGTGCTCTCGCCGTTTTCCGCTACATTCGGGCCCGGCCCTTCCTTCGCGGCGTTCCGCCAAACCCTCCATGAACTCGGTTATGTCGAGGGACGCAATATCGATCTGGAGTATCGCTGGGCTGACGGACGATACGATCGGCTTCCGGGGCTTGCGGCGGAACTGGTCCGGCTTCCGGTCGATGTAGTGTTTTCGGCATGGAGTACCCCCGCAGCACTGGCTACCCAAAAGGCGACCAGCAACATCCCCATTGTCGTCGCTGGCGTGGGGGATGCCGTGGGGGTTGGGCTGGTGGCAAGCCTCGCGCGGCCCGGGGCCAACGTCACCGGCTCCACGTTCATCACGGAGGAGACGATCAGCAAGCAGCTTGAGCTACTGAAGGAAGCCATCCCGAGACTCACCCGAGTCGGAGTGGTCGTGAATCCCGTCAACCCGGTCTATGGCCCGGTGTTGAGAGATAGCGAGGCACCCGCGCGCGCCCTTGGGCTACAGCTCGACGTCGTCGGAGTCCAGAGGGCCGAGGAGTTCGAGCCCGCTATTCGGGCCGCGATCAAGCGACACGTGAATGGGCTCGTGGTCCTGCGAGACGCGGTTGTCATTATCAACCAGGCGCGGCTCCTGAGGCTTGCGACGACTGCTCGGCTGCCCGCAATGTACGGAACCCGTGAGTTTGTGGACGCGGGTGGCCTCATGTCCTACGGCCCCAACCTTGTCGAGATGTACCGTCGAGCCGCGTATCTGGTGGACAAGATCCTAAGGGGCGCCAAGCCATCGACCCTTCCGGTCGAGCAGGCAACGAAGTTCGAGCTCGTCATCAACCTCAAGACCGCCAAGGCCCTCGGCCTGACCATCGCGCCGCCGCTCCTGCAGCGAGCAGACCAAGTGATCGAGTGATGGACCGACGGGCGTTCATTGGCACTTTGACTGGCGGTCTCCTCGCCGCGCCGCTTGCTGTCAAGGCGCAGCAGATGACAAAGATTCCGCGGATCGGAGTTCTGGCGCCAATGTCCGGTACTGGCCCGGGCCTCGGGGCCTTTGACCGGGGACTTCGTGACCTCGGCTGGGTCGACGGTCAGAATGTCGTCATCGAGCGTCGCTCTGCAGAGGGCAGGTTCGAGCGGTTCCCGGGTCTGGCGACGGAACTCGTCCACCTGCAGGTCGATGTCATCATTGCTGCGGGAGGGCCGGCATCGCTCAAGGCCGCTAGAGAGGCGACGACGACGATTCCTATCGTGATGGTCGCCTCATCCCGAGACCCGGTTGCCGCTGGGTTCGTCAAGAGCTTCGCCCGCCCGGGCGGCAACATTACGGGCCTGACGACCGCTCCAGAAGAAATAGGAGGAAAACAGTTGGAGTTGTTGAGGAGGGAAGCTGCACCGGGTGCGTGGCGGGTCGCCTTCCTGTGGGATGCGACCGTCGGTGCCTTTAGCCTGCCGAAGTCGGTAGAGGCAGTGGCCCGCTCGCTCAAAATGGAACTACTCCCGTTCGAAGTACACGGCCCTGCGGATTTTGAAGCCGCAGTGGCTGCCGCGACGAAGGAGCGGGTCAATGGCCTGATGGTCGCCGGCACTCCGATGTTCAACCAGCATTCGAAACAGCTCGCCGACCTCCTCACGAAGAATCGACTTCCGGGGATCTCAATCTGGAGTGTTTTCCCCGAGGCCGGGGGCCTCATGGCCTATGGGCCTAGCCTGGCGGACGAATTCCGTCGTGCAGCCATTTACGTCGACAAGATCCTTAAGGGGGCGAACCCTGGCGATCTTCCGATCGAGCAGCCCACCAAGTACGCTCTCGTTATCAACCTCAAGACCGCCAAGGCCCTCGGCCTGACGATCCCGGCAGCGCTCCTGCAGCGGGCCGATCAGGTGATCGAGTGAGTCGTGCGCGGAAGCCAAGACGCGGCCGTCGTGCTGCTTTTCAGCCTCGTGGCGAGCGGGCAGATCAAGTTGCGTAGAATCGATGGCTGGCAAAAGATCGCCGCGGTGCTCAGCCATCCTACTCCGGTAGCAGCATGGCGACCCTTCCCGCGGCGTTCACGATCACCGTCATCCTCGCTATCCTCTCTACCCAATCAGCGCAGAGGGGCGCAGTTACCACGGTTGGCACCCTCGCCCTTGTGGGCGCGACGCACCTTCTCGAAGCGGCTGACCCGCCTTGAGCCGAGCCGTGAAGATCCCAGTCCCATGCTGCGCGGCGTTGCAAGATATCAAGGCACGGACGGATGACACTCCGGGTCAAGGATCATAATTCGTGTCCTACGAGCCGGTCTATTGGCGGGGAGCAGAGATGGCGATTGACGCAATCACGCGGCGCAAGCTGATCGCGTTCCTCGGCGGCGCAGCGGCAACGCAGCTAGTATCGGCGCACGCTCAGCAGCGCCCGATACCGGTGATCGGGTTTCTCAATAGCGCAACGCCCGGCCAGTGGGCGCCGTTCGTCAGCGCATTCCGAGAGGGACTAAAGGGATCGGGTTACCGCGAAGGCGAGAACGTCCGCATCGAGACCCGATGGGCCGAAGGACAAACCGGCCGGCTGCCGACACTGGCCGCGGATCTGGTCGGCCTCCACGTGTCCGTTCTGGTCGTAAGCGGCGGCACACCCCCAGTGCTCGCCGCGAAAGCGGCCACCACGACGACTCCCATCGTGTTCTTGACCGGTGACGACCCGGTTGAAGTCGGGTTCGTCGCAGCTTTGGACCGGCCCGGCGGCAACATGACGGGGGTGACCATCTTCCGCGTGGCGCTGGGACCAGAGCCTTTGGCTCTTCTCCGCGAAGTGATGCCGAGAGAGGCTCCAATCGGTGTCTTGGTCAGCCCGATCAATCCCGGGTCCGAGACCCATGGCCGAAACATCGAGAACGCTGCTCGCGCGGTCGGTCAGCAGCTCCTCTTCGCGAGGACGAGCGCGGAGGGCGAGCTAGAAGGCACGGTCGCTAGTCTTGTCCAGCTGGGAGCCCGTGCGCTCATCGTTACCGTCAGCCCGTTCTTTATCAGCCAGCGCGATCGACTTGTTGCGCTGGCAACACGTCATGGCATCCCGGCGATCTACCCTCTACGTGGCTTCGTCGAAGCGGGCGGCCTAATGAGCTATGGCGTCAATCTGGTCGATGCATACCGGGAGCTCGGCATCCATACAGCGCGTGTTCTCGGGGGTGCCCACCCCGCGGCGCTGCCGGTGCGACAGGCGATGAAGTCCGAGCTGGTCATCAACCTGAAGACGGCCAAGGCCCTCGGCCTGACGATTCCCCCTTCGCTCCTGCAGCGGGCGGACCAGGTGATCGAGTAGCTCGATGCCCGAGCTGCTCGCCGCCCTCGACGCCTTCGTGCAGGAGCACGGCCGCTGCGGCGAGCTGGAGGGAGGTGTTGATGGGGGCCGGGTCTGGATGGCGTGCGACTGCGGGGCGGACATCGTTCAATCGCTAACGACACATGGCAATGGCCCTACCGGATCCCAAGACGGTCATACAGACTCTCGACGCCCTTGAGGCCGAGGCGCTCGCCCTTCGGATCAAGTGCTGGCATCTGATCGTCTGGCCAAAGTCGCCGGTCCGCCCGCTCGCGGCACGATTCAGTGAAGTCCATCCCTTGGCCCGAAGCCTCATGGACGCGTATCGCCAGAGACGGGCGGATCTGGTGGCAGCTGCCCAGACTATGGGGCAGCATCAGGTTCTCCCTGGTCAGCTCGGGATCTTGGCCGACGCCGAGATGTCGCTCTCCTCGCGTGTCGAGCGCGTCCGCTTCCTCATCACCTCCAGGGAAGGAGAAGAGCATGCTAAGCGCAGCGTACTGCTTGGAGTGCTAGGCGCGATCCTGGGCGTCTTGTCGCTCATTCTTAGCGCCGTCAGTCTTCGGAAATGATCTCGGCACTCGCCCGAAGGGGATGAGCCGCCCTCTAGAGAGAGTGTAGGCGGCCGACCCTCTCCGAGAAGTCGCTCCAACCGAGAGTACTGATCCTCGGAGACGCCCTGCCACTGTCCCAATCGAAGAACCCAACCGAACCGCTCGGACTGCGGGATCGCCTCGTGCCAGCGCCAGACCCTGAAGGCGTCCCATGCCTCGGCATCGTCGACTCCGTCGGACGGGCCGGTATCGAACCTGCGCTGGTAGTTTGTAATCGTCCAGCCCTGGGCGACGGGACGGCGAGAGACTGGCATCGCGTGCCCGGTTAAAATGACGCTCAGCTTTCGCTGACTCTTTGGAACCGCCAGGATCTGCGGGTTCGCTGAGAACTCGCGCGTTGCTATTTCCGCCAGACGGTGAACGAGGCGATGGATCAAGAAGTCTGGTCCCGCCGCCTCCAGGAGGGCAACGCGGAGCCAGTCGCTCGTCTTGAAGCCCGAGCCCGTGTCGGCCAGACCAGCGAACGCATAGGCGACGCGCGCGTCTCTGCATTGAAGCGCACCCGCCTTGTTTCCGTCGTCGGTGTCGAGCACATAAGTGCCTGGGCTGCCCGCTTTCGGCCGCGTGAGGCGCCGATCAGACAGTTGCACTGTGAATCGTGAGGTGGGAAGCGCAAGAACGAGAGTCATCTCTTCCCCCAGCGGCGCGCCCCCCGCGGCGACGGCCTCCGGCAACCATTCTTGGACCACTCTAGGCCCCCCTACCGGGGCGCCGCAAGCCCGTCCCGGCGCACTTGACCGGCGGACAGTTGCCGAACGCCGCGCGGCCCTGTGCTGACGCGTGGCAGCTCAGACAGAAGCATCCTTCAGGGTTAGGGAAGGGGGTCGCCGCGCGGCCCGGCGGGCTGCGAACGCGACCCTGGGTGGCCGAGAAAGATCGGTCCAGGCAAGCCACGTCCGGGGTCCGGCAGGTCGGATAGCCTGAAACGGTCTGAGCGACTGAGAGGCCCTGACAGGTCCTGACAGGTCCCCGCCGGTCCGGCCCTCGCCTTTCGTCCATAGCTCGATTCCTTCGAGGACCGGGAGCCCCTTGACCTGGTCCGCCGCCGGGTGTACCGTGCTGCTGCTGCCGGTGTCGAGATCGTCGCCCGGCGCGCCGCCCACACCAGGGACCAACGGCAACCATCACGAGAGTGGTGGTGTCTGCCCGGTCACCTGGCCCGCGCAGGATCGCTCCCACCGCCCTCGTGTCGCAGTGCACGCCAGGTTCACACGAGGAGCTTCTGCCAATGCCCAGCATCCCCCCCACCCGCAGCCACCTCACCCACGCCCTCTTCCGCGCCCGCCCCGGCCTCGATGCGTTCGTCGAGGACCACATTCTCAAGATGACCAGCGACCTCGCCGCGCTCAATCCGATCCGGCTCGACGAGCTGACGTTCTACGGGTCGGCCGCGCACGACACCGACGAGCCCCGGCACGAGGACGTCGACCTCCTCGACGACCTTCTCCTGTGGCTCCTCGGGGCCATCGTCCTGTGCGAGCGCGGCGAACTCCGCGCGCGGTACCGCGTCCGCCAGCAGGGGACCCGCCGCGAGTCGGTCGCGATCATCCTGTCGTTGGCCGACGATGAGGAGGCCCGGTGATGGCCCGCGCGCGCAGGCCCTCGGAGAAGATCGCGCTCGACCTCCGCACCGCCCCGCTCACCATCGCGCTCATCGTCCGGACGGTCCGGTACGCGCAGCACCTCCGGCGGCACCAGGTGAGCGTCGCCGCGATCGAGCACGTCCTCGACGCCGAGATGCCCATCGCGCTGTGGAACAACGGGCGCGACACGGGCGAAGTCGAGCTTTCCCCGGTCATCCGGGACGCGGTCGCGGCCTACGTCAGCCACGCGGACGAGATCGACGTCGCGTGGTGCTTCCTCGACAACGACGGCGACGGCCACGAGTTCCGCATGAGCGAGAACGCGGTCCCCGAGCCGCGGCAGTTCACAGTCGCGGAGACGACCGCAGCAGCCAGCCAGCCGGACCCGCCCACGCCGCTCCCGCGCCCCGAGCCGCCCGCCAGCACCGAGGAGGCCCAGTGATGCCGCGCGCGCGGCGTCATCGCCCGCGACCTACTCGCCATCCGTCCCAAGCTCGCGGCGTACGTCGAAGAGCACATCCTCCCCGCGATCGACATCCTTCTCGAGGAAGCCAGGCCGAAGCGGCTCGACGAGCTGGTGTTCTACGGGAGCACCGCATCCATCGGCGACGAGCCCAAGCGCGAGGACGTCGACCTGTGCGAGGAGCTCCTCGTGTGGTGCCTGGGCGCGACCGTCCTGTGCGAGCGCGGCGCGCTGCGCGCGCGGTACGCCGGGACCGTGGACGAGCCGCGCGGCATCCAGATCCTGCTATCGCTGGCCGCCGAGGAGGAGGTCGAGTGATGCGCGCATGCGTGCCGGGCCCACTGCCGGACGGCCTCGTGGTCCAGCCGCTCTACGGCGACCGGTATGAGGCCGGCGATCTCGTCCGCGACGCCGAGGGTGTGCTGTGGCGCTACGCCCCGCGGTACCCCGGCGACCAAAGGCCGTGGGTCTGCGACGAGGATGCGGCGATCTCTCCGTCGTGACCATCACCAGGAGCGAGTGCTGGACGGTGGACGCGTGGGCGGTCATCGGATAGAACGGCGACTAGGGTCCGCGGTCGCGAATCGGCGCGGTCGCGGAGAGCGAGATCACAATGGCGGTGCTGCCGGTTCAGGGGAGGCGTTGATGGGTCCGACGCGCGTGACTCCGTGGTCCTCGATGTAGCACCCGCGACCGCCTCCACGGTCCGCGGCACTGCCGACGCCCGGTGCGGGTTCCCTGCCTGCACCGGGCGTTTCATGTTTTACCCGCGCGCGGCCGCCCACGTCGCGCAGCGGAGATCACCGAGTGATGCGTAATCCACTCCACGCCGTTCGACGCCGCGCGCCAGAACGACCACGCAAGCGCCTCGTGACGGAATTCTTTGAGGAGGCTGACGCGATGCCGGTACCCATGATCGACACCATTCTTCCGACGCTCGAAGACTCGCTCATCGTCGGCGACCCGAACGCCGGGAAGACGCGCGCCGCGATCCACGAGATGATGTGCCTCCTCGTGGGTCCGCTCCTCACCGGGCGCCCGAAGGTCTACGGGCTGTTCGAGATGGACGCCGCGCGCGTCCCGAACATCGTCTTCATCTCGGCGGAAACCGGGCAGCGCGAGATCCAGATCCTCTTCAACGCGACCGTCGCCGCGCTCGGGATCAACCGGCGCCGGGTGGCGACGTTCAACCAGCACATGCAGGATCACTTCCAGGTCTTCAGCAAGGAGGACGCGCCCTTCCGCTGGTTCTACCCGGACCCGCAGGTCCTCATCGAGGAGATCACCGACCTCCGGTTCAAGCCGGACATCATCTACGTCGACGCCCTGACCGACGTCTGCCCGGGCTGCGAGAAGCCCGACGTCGAGGCGGACTTCATCGCGCTCCTCCGCGATGTGACCCATACCTGCGGCGGCTTCGCCTGGCGGTTCATCCACCACACGAACGCCCAGAAGCGGGAGGCCGGCGGCTTCCCCCTGAAGGCGTGGGCGCGGCACCGCCTGCACCTCACCCGCACCGCCTTCGACGAGACCAAGGGCATCTCGGCCTACGACATCACCGCCGACTCGCACTGGGCCGGCACGAAGACCTACAAGGCCACGATGACCGTGACCGGCCCGTCGCTGATGCCGCGGACGATGAGCTACCAGAGCGCGCCGAGCCTGATCACACCGAAGTCGGCACCAGGACCACTGCCCGGCCCGTTCACGCGGCAAGAGCAGCGAATCGCGGCCGCGATCGACAAGGGGATCACCAATGTCGCCGCACTCCAGAAAGCCCTGAAGCTGTCGGGGAAGTACATCCGGGACACCCTCAACCAGGTGCTCATCCCGTCCGGCCAGTTCGAGGTCGTGAAGACCGTCGCCAAGGTCCGGCACTACGGCCGGGTCGCGGCGTACCGGATGGCGAGCGGGCGATGAGGCGGAGTCCGGAGGGGGGACGGATGAGGGAACAGGCCCTTCCCTCATCGCATCTCGAAAGCGCCTATGTTCATCCGCACTTAGCGCGACGAGGGAAGAGGGAACCCCCCTTAGAATCCCCCTACTACTTCCCTCATCCTTTTTCTTCCACCGTCTCCGCCGTCCGGCGTCCGATCTTTCCACGCCCCCTCCGCGCGCGCTCGGCGCGCGCTCCGGGGTCGTGGCTCGTGGCCGCGCTCCGTTTCGCCGACACGGCTCGTCGCGCGGCCACGAGCCAGTCGAAGCTCGTGCTCGGACTTCACCGGCGG
>Ga0310810_10000562_pt1 | contig 37460 bp, 38 predicted proteins | sample NCmetagenome_FD_207641 | JGI IMG/M metagenome (GOLD analysis project Ga0310810, IMG submission 207641) | Soil microbial communities from experimental microcosm in Duke University, North Carolina, United States - NC | ecosystem: Engineered > Artificial ecosystem > Soil microcosm > Unclassified ...
GTCCCCGAATTCAGTGCTTCATCACCAGCACCAGCGCGCCGAGGACCAGCGCCGCCCCCGCGAGCATGCTGAGCGTCACCGCCTCGCCGAGGAAGAGCCAGCCCCACAGGATGCCGAGCGCCGGGATGGCAAGGCCGACGGTGAGGGTGCGCGTCGGGCCGATGTCGCGCACCAAAGTGAAGAAGGGCAGGTAGGCGAGGCCCGAGCAGAGCGCGCCCACGGCGACCAGCGCGATCGTCGCCTGCGGCGTCCAGCCGGCGGGCGGCGGCACGCCCGCCCAGGCCGGCGAAAGAAGCAGCGCGGCGAAGACGATCGAGCCGGTGGCGAGGCTCAGGGAGGGCACGCGCCCGGTGCGCTGGCGGATGACCACGCCGGCCCAGCCCCAGAAGAAGGCGCCGGCCATGCCGGCCAGCGCGGCAAGCAGCGTCATCGGCGTGACCGCGATCGGGCCGAGGTTGACGATCAGCGCGACGCCGGCGATGCCGAGGACGAAGCCGGCGATGCGGCGGGCGCCGAGCGGCTCCTTGAGCGCCGGGGCGGCGATGATGCCGCTCCAGAGCGGCACCATGCCGTTCATCACCGCGAGATAGCCCGCCGGCAGCACGGTCGCGGCCCAGGCGAAGCAGAGGAAGGGCAGCAGGTTGTTCACCAGGCCGACCGCCAGGTGGTCGCGCCAGTGCGCGGCGAGGCCGATCGCCTGCCGCGCGACGAGGATCGTCCAGGGCACGAGGAAAAGCGCGGAGAAGAGCGCGCGCGACTCGGCGACCAGCGCCGTGCCGAACACCGGCACCGCGAGGCGCATGAGGATGTACTGCACCGACCAGAGGGTGGCGAGCAGCAGCCACCGCCCGGCGTCGTACCCCCTCAGAGGTACACGCGCTTCAGGCCTTCGGGCGGATAGCGCAGCCCGGCGCCGGCGCCGACCGGGGCGATCTCGGAGATGCGCTTCACGTCGGCCGCCGAGAGTTTCACGTCCAGCGCGCCGAGGTTCTCGTCGACGCGCTGCTTGCGCTTGGTGCCGGGAATCGGCACGACGTCCTTGCCCTGCGCGAGGAGCCAGGCGAGCACGAGCTGCGACGGCGTGCATTTCTTCTCCACCGCGATCTCCTCGATGCGCTTGACGATCTTCACGTTCTTGTCGAGCGCCTCGCCCTGGAAGCGCGGATGCGCGAGGCGCCGGTCGCCCTCGGGCAGGTCGGCCTTGCCCTTCACCGAGCCGGTCAGCATGCTGCGGCCGAGCGGCGCGTAGGCGACGAGCGAGATGCCGAGCTCGCGCGTCGCGGCGAGCGTCTCCTCGCCTTCCTTGCGATAGAGCAGGGAGTACTCGTTCTGCACGGCGCAGATCGGGTGGATCTTGTGCGCGCGGCGGATCGTCCCCGGCGCGGCCTCGGAGAGCGCGAGGGCGCGCACCTTGCCCGCCTCGACGAGGCGCTTCATCGCCCCGACCGTCTCTTCGATCGGCACGTTCGGGTCGACGCGGTGCTGGTAGTACACGTCGATCACGTCGATGCCGAGGCGCTTCAGGCTCGCCTCGCAGGCGCGCAGCACGTACGCCGGGCTGCCGTCGACGCCCTGCTTGCCGTCGGCGCCTTTCGTCTGGCCGAACTTGGTGGCGACGATCACGCCGTCGCGCCGGCCCTTCAAGGCTTTGCCGAGCAATTCCTCGTTGTGGCCCCAGCCGTACATGTCCGAGGAATCGAGGAAGTTGATGCCCTTGTCGAGCGCGTAGTGGATGACGCGGATCGACTCCTCGTCGTTGGCGTTGCCGTAGATGCCGGACATCGACATGAGGCCCAGGCCGATCGCCGAGACCTTGATGCCGCTGCCGCCGAGGGTGCGCATTTCCATGGCTTCTCCTGATTCAAAACAAGTCGAAGTATTCGCGATGTTCCCAGTCGCTCACTTCGAGGTTGAAGCGGGCGAGCTCGGCTTCCCTGATTCTGCAGTAGTAGTCGACGAACGTCTCGCCGAGGCCTTCGCGCAGCACGCGGTCGGCGCGCAGGGCGGCGAGCGCCTCGGCGAGCGTATGCGGCAGCGGCTCGGCCCTGGCCTCGTAGGGCGTGTCGGCCGACGGCGGCGGCGCCAGGCGATGCGCGACGCCGTCGCGCCCGGCGTGGACCTGGGAGGCGAAATAGAGGTAGGGATTCGCCGCCGGCTCGCCGATGCGGTTCTCGATGCGCGTCGCCGGGTTGCCGGGCCCGCCGATCACCCGCAGCAGCGCGCCGCGGTTCTCCTTGCCCCAGACGACGCGGTCGGGCGCGAGCGAATAGGGGCGGTAGCGCTTGTAGCCGTTGATCGTCGGCGTGGCGAGGGCGCAGGACGCGCGCGCGTGCGCGAGCAGGCCGGCCAGCCAGCGCTGTCCTTCCTCCGACAGATCCTGGTCGGGGGAAGCGAAGACGTTCTTTCCGCCCCGCGAAACCGATTGATGCAGGTGCCAGCCGCTCGACATCACGTTCGGCAGCTTCGGCCGGCACATGAACGTGGCGTGGTAGCCATGGCGGCGCGCGACCTGCTTCACCGCGCTGCGCAGCAGCACCATCGCGTCGGCCGCCAGCAAACCCGGCAGCGGCGCTAGCGTGAGCTCGACCTGGCTCGGCCCGAACTCGACTTCGAACGATCGCAGCGGCAGTTCCAGCCGTTCCAGGTTGCCTCTCAGCAATTCGACGACGGGCTCGATCTGGTCGTAGCGTTGCTCGGTGAGGTACTGGTAGCCGGTCGTGAGCAGCGCCACCTCGGGCGGGCTGCCGGGCTGGCCGGCATCGCCCGGCGCGAGCTTCGGGTCGAGCAGCCTGAAGACGTGGAACTCGACCTCGAGACCGGCGATGAATTCGCCGTCGAGCGCCTGCAGCGCCCGCTTCAGGACCGCGCGCGAGTCGTACGGCACGGGGCGCCCGTCCTGCAGGCGCAGGTCGCACAGCACCCACCCGGTATCGGTCGACCACGGCAGCACCCTGAAGGTCGAAGGATCCGGGAACATCAGGACGTCGGCGGCGCCCTGCAGCTCGGGCATGCCGACCCCGCCGCCCGGCGTAAAGGCCGGGAAGACGGTGCGGTGCGAGGTGTCCTTGAGCAGGAGCGTGCTGGTGAGCGTGACGCCGCGCTCGAGCGCGCCCTTCACCTCCGCCGCGGCGAGCGTCTTGCCGCGCAGCACGCCGTGCTGGTCGGCGAACGAGAAACGCACCGTCCTGAGGCCGCGCGCCTCGATTTCCTTAAGGATGCTCACGCCGCCCAGGCAGCCTGCTCGCGACGTTTCCGGTCGGCCTCTTTCCAGTACTCGTCCATGCGCGGCGTCGGACCGATGCCGTCGATCGCGGGCGGGCCTTTGAGCGCTTGCGCCCTTTCGCCGTCCACGACCATCAGCGGCGCTTCTCCCGCTTCGTTCTTGCGGATCGCGTCGACGAGCAGGCGCCGGTAGAGCACGATGCCCTTGTCGGTGCTGCCGAGGTTCTCGCGCGTGCGGTCGGCGATGCGGCCCTGCGACTCGCAGGCCCACTGGTCGTGGATGTTGATGTCGAAGCCCATGCCGGTGAAGGTCTGCGACGCCTGCTCCTCGGCGCTGAAGCCCCAGGAATTGTCCCTGCCGAAGATCGGCTTGTAATCCGGCGCCGGGTAGGTCTTCAGCCGCTGCTTGCGCATCGTCTCCTTGTCGACCTTGGCGCCGAAGCTGGTGAAGATCGAGTACCAGTAGCAGCCGCCGTCGTCGACCGGCACGTGCCATTGCGAGATCGTCATCTCGGCATTCATCGGGATCACGAACGCCTGCGGGAAGAGGATGTTGGTGACGCGGATGTGCGTATGCGCATCGCTGATGCGGCGCAGCGTGTGCAGGCGCATGCCGTAGTCGGTGCGCTCGACGCGGATCTCCGGGCGGTCGAACTCGCGCAGCACCCTGCTTATGGGCATGTCGCTGTCCGAGGGCGTGCCGCGGAACTGCCGGCCGTAGCCCGCCGCCGGGTCCTCGTCCTCGAAGAACTTGTGCAGCCACGAGGCGTGCGCCGGGTCGATGCCCACCTCGAGCGCCTGCAGCCAGTTGCAGTCCCAGTAGCCCTTGAAGGCGAACGTGTACTCGGCGGGCGCAATGAAGGCGTCGAAGCGCGGAAACGCCGGCGCCTGCTCCCTGCCACCCGGTTCGCCGAGGTACGCGAACAGGATGCCGCTCTTCTCGGCCACCGGGTAGGCGCGCAGGCGCACGTGCTCGCACAGCCGGCTGCCCTGCGGCTCGGCCGGCGTCTCGAGGCAGCGGCCGGCCGCGTCGAACAGCCAGCCGTGGAACGAGCAGCGCAGGCCGCCGTTTTCCAGGCGCCCGTAGGCGAGGTCGGCCCCGCGGTGCGCGCAATGGCGCTCGACCAGTCCATACCGGGTCTGGTCTCTGAAGAGAACCAGATCCTCGCCGAGGATCCGCACCGCCTTCACCGGCCGCGGCCCGCTCATTTCATCGACCAGCGCCACGGGCTGCCAGTAGCGGCGCAGCAGCTTGCCGCACGGCGTGCCGGGCCCGACCCGGGTCATCAGCTCGTTCTGCTCGGCGCTGATCATTGGGCGGCCTCGCGCCACAGGCCGAGCGCGCGCATCGCCGGGAAATCGTTGAACGAGAACAACACCGCCTCCTCGTCCGCCCGGTGCGAGTAGGGCGTCCACGACGGAACGCAGAAGATGTCCTTCTCCTGCCAGTCGAAGCGCTTGCCGCCGACCCAGGAGCTGCCGCGCCCGAGCGCCACCTGGTAGATGACGCTGCCGGTGTGCCGCCGGGTCGTTGCTTCCTTTGAAATCAATTCCAGCCGCGCGCCCAGGGTGGGCATGATCGGCCCGCCGGTGAGCGGGTTCGTGTACTCGTGCACCGCCCCGTTCGCCTTCAGCGCGCGGTAGGCGTCGTCCCATTTGTAGAGGAACTGCGGCGAGTAGGGCTTCGACCAGTTGCTCTTGTCCACTGCGCCCGGCGTCTGCACTACCGCGGGATGCACTTCGTAGAAGTTGGCATCGAGCGAGTTCATGAGCGGGATGTCGAGCCCGTCCTGCCAGACGCACTGCGTGCCGCCCGCCTCGACGCCATGGTCGTGCCAGGTGCCGTTCGGCGTGAGCACCAGGTCGCGCGCGCCGAGCACCATCTTCTCGCCGTCGACGACGGTGTAGGCGCCGCGGCCTTCCATGACGAAGCGCAGCGCGGAAGCCTGGTGCCGGTGCGCGGACGTGGATTCGCCCGGGTTCATGATCTGCACGCCGGTGTAGAGCAGTCCCGCGGCGGCGCTCCATTCCTTGCGGCCGGGATTGACGAGCATGACCACGCGCCGTGCCGCCTTCTCGGCGGAGACGAGCTCGGCCGCTTTCCTCACATGTCTTTCCAGATTGCTCCAACGCCAAAGCGTCGGCACGGATTTCGGCTGCGGGTACCACGGCTCGATCTCGTTCGCGACGTTCCACAGCGCGCCCGCCGCCTCGCCCTCGAGCTCGCGGTAGTAGGCCTCGAGCTCGGGCGTATCCTCGACGTTCGCCCGCCCGACGACGTTCTCGCGCTTCATGCGAAAAAAGTATACCCCTCGTCAGACGCCGAGATAGCGATGCTGGACGCTCGCGTCGCCGGCGAGCTCGCGCGAGGTGCCGCTCCACACCACGCGCCCTTTCTCCAGCACGTAGTGGCGGTCCGCTACCCGCGTCAACGCGCCGACGTCCTTGTCGATGACGAGGAGCGACATGCCGGCCGCCTTGAGCTTCTCGATCGAGCGGTAGATCTCGGCGCGGATGCGCGGCGCGAGCCCCTCGGTCGCCTCGTCGAGGATCAGCAGGCGCGGATTGGTGAGCAGCGCCCGGCCGATCGCCAGCATCTGCTGCTCGCCGCCGGAGAGCTCGTTGCCGTAGTTGCCCTGCCGCTCGCGCAGGTTGGGGAAGAGCGCGAAAACGCGCTCGAGCGTCCAGCCGCCCGGCCGCGCGGTCGCGACCAGGTTCTCGTAGACCTTGAGGTTCGGGAACACCTGCCGCCCCTCGGGCACGAGGCCGATGCCGGCCTGCGCGATGCGGTACGAGGGCAGGCCGCGCATCGGCTTGCCGGCGAAGCGGATCTCGCCGGCGCGCGCCGGCGCCATGCCCATGATCGACTTCACCGTCGTGGTCTTGCCCATGCCGTTGCGCCCGAGCAGGCTCACCACCTCGCCTTGCCCGACCTCCAGGGAGACGCCGAACAGCACCTGGCTGCGTCCGTAGGCCGTCTCCAGGTCGCGCAACTGCAGCATCACGCCTCCTCGCCGAGGTAGGCGCGGCGCACTTCCTCGTTGGCGCGGATGTTCTGCGGCGAGTCGGTGGCGATGACGCGCCCGTACACCAGCACCGAGATGCGGTCGGCGAGGCGGAACACCGCGTCCATGTCGTGCTCGACCAGGACGATGGCGTGGCGCTGCTTGAGCGAGGCGAGGAAGGCGATCATGCGCTGCGACTCCTCGGCGCCCATGCCGGCCATCGGCTCGTCGAGCAGCAGCAGGCGCGGCCGGGTGGCGAGCGCCATCGCCACCTCGAGCTGGCGCTGCTCGCCGTGCGACAGGTTGGCGGCGAGCACGTGGGTCCGTCCGGCGAGCCCGACCTCCTCGAGGATCGCCTGGGCGGGGGCGAGCAGCGACGCGTCGGCGAAGGCGCGCCGCCAGAAGCGGAAGGCGTGCCCGGCGCACGCCTGCACCGCGATCGCGACGTTCTGCAGTGCGGTGAACTCGCGGTAGACGCTGGTGATCTGGAACGAGCGGGCGAGACCCATGCGCGCGCGCCGCGGCGCGGCGAGCGCGGTGACGTCCTCGCCGGCGAAGACGATGCGGCCGGCGTCCGGGCGCAGCGTGCCGGCGAGCTGGCCGATGAAGGTGGTCTTGCCGGCGCCGTTCGGGCCGATCACCGCGTGCGTCTCGCCTTCGCGCACCTCGAAGTCGATGCCGTCGGAGGCGCGCAGCGCGCCGAAGCTCTTGGTGAGCCCTCTGACTTCAAGCATCGCGCGAGAAGATGCCCGAGAGGCCGCGCTTGAAGAAGATCACCGACAGCACGAGCAGCGGGCCGAGGATCAGCTGCCAGTGCTGGGTCCAGCTCGAGAGCACGTCCTCGAGCACGAGCAGCGCCGCCGCGCCGGCGAGCGGCCCGGCCGCCGTGCCCATGCCGCCGAGGATCACCATGAACATGATCTCGCCCGAGCGCGTCCAGTGCATGAAGTCGGGCGTGAGGTACGCGGTGTGGTTGACGAGCAGCGCGCCGGCGAGGCCGCCCATCGCCCCGGCGATCGTGAAGGCGAGCAGGCGGTACGGATAGGGCGAGAAGCCGATCGCCCGGGTGCGCGCCTCGTTCGACCGCGCGGCGCGGATCACGGTGCCGAAGCGCGAATGCACGAGGCGCTGCGTGAAGTAGATCGCGGCGAGCAGCAGCACGAGCGCGAAGTAGTAGAACTGCACCGGGCTCGCGAGGTCGAGGAAGCCGAAGTCGCTGCGGGTCTTCAGCCGCATGCCATCGTCGCCGCCGAACTCCTCGAGCGAGATGCCGAGGTAGTAGAGCATCTGGGTGAAGGCCAGCGTGATCATGATGAAGTAGACGCCGCTGGTGCGGATCGACACCGCGCCGATCGCCGCCGCGACGAGCGCCGAGCCGCCGATCGCTACTGCGAGCTGCAGCCAGCCGTTGCTCACGCCGTAGAAGGCGAGGATGCCCACCGCGTAGCCGCCGATGCCGAGGTACGCCGCGTGGCCGAAGGAGACCATGCCGCCGTAGCCGAGGATCAGGTCCAGGCTGACGGCGGCGATGGCGAAGATCAGCACGCGGCGCGCGAGCTCGAGGTAGTAGGGCTGGTTCAGGGCCGAGACGACGAGCGGCAGCGCGGCGAGCGCGACGACGGTGACGATCCAGAGGACGCGCTTCATCGGCTGGTGAAGAGCCCGGCGGGCTTCACGGCCAGCACGACCGCCATCAGGAGATAGATCAGAATCGACGCCAGCGCCGGGCCGGCCGCCTCGGCGGCGGTCGGCGAGATCAGGCTCGCCAGCAGCGGCTTGAGGAACGCCCGTCCGAGGGTGTCGACGATGCCGACGATCAGCGCGCCGACCAGGGCGCCGCGGATCGAGCCGATGCCGCCGATGACGATCACCACGAACACCTGGATCAGGATCAGCTCGCCCATGCCCGGCTGCACCGAGTAGATCGGCCCGGCCATCAGGCCGGCCAGGCCGGCGAGCGCCGCGCCGACGCCGAACACCACGGTATAGAGCAGACGGATGTTGATGCCGAGCGCGGCGATCATCGCGCGATTCGACGCGCCGGCGCGGATCAGCATGCCGAGGCGCGTGCGCTGCACCACGTACCACAGCACCCCGGCCACCGCGAGGCCGACGGCGATGATCGCCAGCCGGTACACCGGGTAGCTCGAGCCCGGCAGGAGCTTCACGTGCCCGGCGAGCCACGAGGGCAGCGCGCTGTAGAGCGAGGCGCGCCCCCAGACGATCGCCACCAGCTCGTTGAAGAAGAGGATCAGGCCGAAAGTGGCGAGCACCTGGTCGAGGTGGTCGCGCGCGTAGAGCGGCCGCATGGTGACCACCTCGACCGCCATGCCGACGACCAGCGTGCCGGCGAGGCCGAGAGCCACGCCGGCCGGGTACGAGCCGGTCCACTCGACGGCGGCGATCGTCAGGTAGGCGCCGACCATGTACAGCGCGCCGTGCGCCAGGTTGACCAGGTTCATGATGCCGAGCACGAGCGTCAGCCCGGCCGCCATCAGGAACAGCATGACGCCGAGCTGCACGCCGTTCAGCAGCTGCTCGAAGACCAGAACCGCGTTCATAAGAAAAGGGGCGCATGCCGCGCCCCGTTCCTCTCCTGCCGGCGAGGCGCGCGCCTCACTTCATCCTGCATTCCTGGTAGTAGGCGTCCTTGTGGTCGTCGAACACCTTCTGCACGATGTGCATCTGCACGTCGTTGCCCTCTTTCTTCGCCTGCAGCAGGTAGAAGTCCTGGATCGGGTGGTGGTTGACGTTGAACTTGAACGGCCCGCGGATCGATGGGTAGTTCGCCTTCTCCATGGCCTTCACCAGGCCGTCGGTGTCCTTCAGGTTGCCCTTGACCGCCTTGACCGCCGAGTCGATGAGCAGGATCGCGTCGTAGCTCTGCGCGCCGTAGAAGGACGGCGTGTAGCCGAACTTCTTGCGGAAGTCGGAGACGTATTTCTGGCTCGCCGGGATCTTGATGTCCGGGCTCCAGAAGCGCGCCTCGTACTGGCCGATGGCGGCGTCCTTGAGCGCGGGCAGCGTCGTCTCGTCGACCGTGAACACCGAATAGAGCGGGATCTGGTCGCGCAGCCCGGCCTGCGTGTACTGGCGCACGAACTGCACGCCCATGCCGCCGGGATAGAACACGAACACCGCCTTCGGGTTCTTCGAGCGCAGCTGCGTGATCTCGGCCTGGTAGTCCTGCTGGCCGAGCTTGGTGAACACCTCGTCGACGATCCGGCCCTTGTAGTAGCGCTTCAGGCCCGCGACCATGTCCTTGCCGGCCTGGTAGTTCGGCGCCATCACGTAGAGCTCCTGCACGCCCTTGTCCTGGAGGTACTTGCCCATCGCCTCGGGCGATTCGTCGTTGTTCCACGAGGCGGAGAAGTAGAGGCGGTTGCACTGGCTGCCGGCGAGCGGGCTCGCGCCGGCGTTGGCGCCGACCATGATCTTGCCGGCGCCGGTGACCACCGGCACGACCGCCATCATGACGTTCGACCAGATCACGCCCGCCATGATGTCGACCTGGTCCTTCTTCAGCATCTCGTTGGCGAGCTGCACGCCGACGTCGGGCTTGGTCTGGTCGTCGCCGTACACCACCTCGACGGGCAGGCCGCCCACCTTGTGGCCGAGGTGCTCGAGCGCGAGCTCGACCGAGTCCTTCATGTGCTTGCCGATGATGCCCTGCGGGCCGCTCATCGTCGTGATGAAGCCGATCTTCAGCTTCTGCTGCGCCTGCGCCGGCGACGCCGCGAAGCAGGCGACCAGCGCCGCCGCGGCGAGTGTGCGAATGGGTCGAATCACGGTCCCTCCTCCTAAGGTGGAAATATTGTAAGGCCTAGGCGGCCCGGGCCGGCTGCGCTTCCTCGCGCGAGAGCCGCTCGACGATCTGCCGCATCGCCACCCAGGCCTTGTCCTGGCCGAGGTTGACGACCGGCGAAGGCCCCAGGTCCATGTTGCGCTGCTGCGCTTCCAGCATCGCCATGTCCTCGAGGAACGCCTTGGTCACCTGCGCGCGCACCAGGTCGGCGATCCAGCGCTCGCCGAGCTTGAAGTTGTAGGCCTGGGCGTAGAAGTAGTGGGCGGTCTTCTCCGTTTCCGGGGTGATCGCGTTCAGGTTCCACATGTTCATGCCGCGGCTGCGGTCGCCCTGCCGCGCGCCGGCGCCGGCCGGCGCCGAGCCGACGTCGAGCTTGACGAAGGAGGGCGGCGAGAAGTGCGTGATCTGCCAGCGGTCGACCTTCATGCCGTCGGGAAACTCGCCCATCTGCTTGTGGAAGGGCGCCGGCAGCTCGTTCATCAGCCAGCGCTCGACCTTGAGGCGGTCGCCGTCGCGGCTGACCGCGAACTCCGAGCGCGCGAAGGCATCGGTGCCGAGCGTCGTCGGGTGCAGGAACGGCAGGTGGGTGGTGTCGAGCAGGTTCTCCACGAGCAGCAGGTAGTTCGCCGGGACGTGCAGGTAATTGCCGCCGAAGCCCCAGGCGGGATCGTCGAGCCAGTGGAAGTCCTCGACCAGCTCCGGCCGCGCGAGCGCGGGATCGCCGGTCCAGATCCAGATCCAGTGGTTCTTCTCGAGCACCGGGTAGGCGCGCACCCTCGCCGAGGCCGGCACGCGCTCCTGGCTCGGCACCTTCACGCAGGTCCCGTCGGGCGCGAACTGCAGGCCATGGTAGGGGCACTGCACTATGTCGCCGAGCAGCCTGCCCTTCGAGAGCGGCGCCTGGCGATGGCAGCAGCGGTCCTCGAGCGCGGCCGGCCGGCCGTCCGCGCGACGGTAGAGCACCACCGGCTCGCCGAGGATCACGCGGCGCAGCATGTCCCGGCCGACCTCGTGGTCCCAGGCGGCGACGTACCAGGCATTGCGGACGAACATGGCTCCTCCCTAGAACAGCACGCTCGGGTTGCGCAACGGCTGGTCGCGCTCGAGCAGGTTGATCTGCTTCGCCTCGATCTCCCAGCCGACCTGGCGGCGGCGCAGCCGGTGGCCGCACCAGCCCGACAGCACGCGGCTCTCGCCGGCGCGGAACTCCGAGAGCAGGAAGTTCGAGCGCACCATCAGCACCGTACGCTCGTCGGTGCGGAACGGCTCGACGTTGGACACCAGGCGCACGGTGCGCGAGGGCGGCACCTGCGACCAGGCGGCGCCCGTGCCGAGGCGGAAGATGCGGTCCTCGAGGCGCGGCCGGTCGTCGAAGAACACGCTCACCTCGCGCCGCGGGTCGCCCGGCGCCGCGGCCGCCGGCACCCACACGACGCATTCGGGCGCGTAGAGCGCGAGCCAGTCCGGGTAGCGGCCCTGGTCGAGCAGGCGCGCCTCGCGCTCGAGCAGCGCGCGGCACTGCTCGCGGATCGCCAGGTCGGTGAGTTCGAGCTCCGGGCGCTGCCAGTCGGCGAAGGCGGCGAGCAGCTTCTCGTAGAACGCGTCGTCGACGTAGCTCATGGAAATTCGGGGTCAGAGTAACAATTCCGGTTCATCGCTTGACGACCAGGTTCGGACGGGCGCTCATTAGCCGCTTCCACTCCTTCATGTGCTCGCGCATGAAGATCTCGTCGGTAGCGGGCGCCTTGAGCGAGCCGTCGGGCAGGGTCTGCACGCGGCCCGGCACGCCGAGGCCGCGGTGCATGTAGACCCACTCGTCCTCGCACGCGGCGAGGCCCTTCTGGATCTCCTCGAAGTTCGCCGCGTCGTCGACCTCGCCGAAGTTGGGAAAGCTCTCCTGCGTGCGCATGCGGATGGCGTTCACCGCGTCGGCCATGCCGGCGAGCTCGTCGGCCTCGTCGACGATCGCGGTGGCGTACCAGAGGCTGTCGGTCTCCTCCACCGAGACCGGCTGGAAGACCTGGATGTGGTTGCCGAGGATCGACAGGTTGGGAAAGATGTTGATGTTCACCGGCTCCGAGGCGGCGAGATCGAGCGCGCGGGCCGCCCGGTCGCCCAGCCTGCTTCTGATCAGCGCCTCGTAGCGCTGCATCCCGGGCTGCACGCCCTCCATTTCCCAGAGCGCGCCGGGCCGCCGCGCGACGTTCGGCCGCTTGTCCTTGAAGTGATGGCCGCGGCCGAAGGACTGCACGTACATCGGCGCCTCGTCGGGCTTGCCGATGTAGAACGACATGCCCTTCGAGGGATCGGCCGCGTGGCGATTCTCCGTTTCGAGCAGCGAACGGTGCGAGAACACGACGTGGTAGCCGTCCGCGGCGTTGTCGTAGGCGAGCTTCCAGTTGCCCCTGAACTTCAGCCGGTTCGCCTCGCACACGAGCACCCGCGAGCCGGGGTTGCGGTCGAGCCACTCGTCGATCGGCTTTTTCGCGCCGCCCAGGTAGTCGGAAAGGGCAGGCGCGTCGGGGTTCATCGTGCCGAAGATGAAGCCGCGGTAGCTCTCGACGCGCGGCACCTGAGCGAGGTTGAACGAGCCGTCCTTGAAGTCGCAGGCGTAGCCCTCGGGCCAGGGCACGCCGCGCAGCCGGCCGCTGTTGAAGTACGTCCAGCCGTGGTAGGGACACTGGAAGGTGCGGGCGGCGCCGCGCTCGGCGCGGCAGACGCGCGCGCCGCGGTGCGTGCAGCGGTTGAAGAGCGCGCGCAGCTCGCCCTGCGAGTCGCGCACCACGATGATCGGCCGCAGGCCGAGCCGCGCGGTGACGAAGTCGTCGTTCTTCGGCACCTGGCTCTCGTGCGCGAGGTAGACCCAGACCGCGCCGAAGACGCGCGTCATCTCCAGCTCGAAGATGCGCGGGTCGGTATAGAGCGAGCGGTGCACGCGGTCCTCGCGCACCAGCGCGTCCCAGTCGAGTGAAAGGTCAGAAAAAGTCGAAATATTCATTCTGCTCCCACGCGGTGGGCTCGCCTTCGGCGGCCGGGTTCTCGGCGAGCCATTTCTCGTAGCGGCCGAGCTCGCTGCGCTTGAGGCGCAGGAAATAGCTGATGAACACCTCGCCGAGCTCGCGCCGGTAGAGCGCCGATCGCTCGAGCGCGTCGAGCGCCGCGCCGAGGCCGGCGGGCAGGAGCGGCCGCGCGGCGGCGTAGGGCTCCTCGTCGCGCGCGCCCGGCTGCAGCTCGCGCTCGACGCCGTCGAGCCCGCAGACGATCTGCGAGGCGATGTAGAGGTACGGGTTGGCCGCCGGCTCGCCCAGCCGGTTCTCGAGGCGCGTCGCCGGGTCGCCGCCGCCGCCGAGCACGCGCACCATCGCGCCGCGATGGTCGTAGCCCCAGCCGGCGCGGTCGGGCGCGAGCGAGTTGGGGCGGTAGCGGCGATAGCCGTTCACCGTCGGCGTGGCGAACGCGCTCGAGGCCGCGGCGTGCTCGAGCAGGCCGGCGAGCCATGATTCGCCGCTCTTCGAAAGAAGCGAATTCTGCGAAGCGAAGAGGTTGTGTCCCTGCGAGTCCGCGAGCGACTGGTGCAGGTGCCAGCCGCTCGAGTAATGGCCCTTCAGGGCCGGGCGGCACATGAAGCTGGCGAAGCAGCCGAGGCGCCGGCAGAGCTGCCGCGTGGCGGTGCGGAAGAGCAGCATGTCGTCGGCGCTCTTCAGCGCGTCCTGGACGCTGAACGTGCACTCGACCTGCCCGGGGCCCCATTCGTTCTCGATCGAGCGCAGCGGCAGCCCGAGCGCGCCGTAGGCGCGCGCCAGCTCGCCGAGCACCGGCTGCATCAGGTCGAGGTGGGTCTCCGAGTGGTAGGAGAAGCCGGGCTCGATCGGCGCGGTGGCGACCGGCCGTCCGCGCACGCCCGGCACCGACACCTGCTCGTCGGACAGGCGATCGTCCAGGACGCGCGACAGGTACCACTCGACCTCCAGGCCGATCCGCAACCGGCGGTTCTTCAGCCGCGAGAGCTGCCGCTTCAGGAGGTGGCGGGGAGAGAAATGGAACGGCGTGCCGTCGCGGAAGTACTCGTCGCACAGCACCCAGCCGACGCCTTTCGCCCAGGGCAGGACGCGGAACGTCGACGGGTCCGGGACGACGACGAGGTTCGGCGAGCCGGTCATCTCCTCGAGCCCCATGCCGCCGCCGCGGGTGAACGAGCGGAACACCCGCTCGCCCGCCGAGTCGAGCGTGGTGGTGGCGACGTTGATGTTGTAGCCCTCGCCCAGCGCCTCGAGGAACGCCGCGGGCGAGAGCGACTTCGCGCGCGAGGCGCCGTGCGGATCGGCCCAGGCGAGGCGCACCAGGTCGAGCGACTGCACCTGCTTGCGCAGCTCGCGCGCAGCCGCGCGCTGCTCGCCCGACCACAGGCCGTGCCGCTCGACGAACATAGTACGATTCTAAGCGTGCTCAGGCTGGTCGCCGTCACGAAGCGCTTCGGCGCGCGCACGGTCCTCGACGGCGTTTCGCTCGAGCTCGCGGCGGGCGAGTACGTGGCGATCCTCGGCGAGTCGGGCATCGGCAAGTCGACGCTGCTCAACGTGATCGCCGGCCTCGAGCCGGTCGACGCGGGGCAGGTGTTCTTCGACGGCAACGAGATCACGCGCCTCGACGACGACGCGCTCACGCGCCTGCGGCGCGACCGCTACGGCTTCGTCTTCCAGGCCTTCCACGTGCTGCCGCAGCTCTCGGTCGGGCAGAACGTCGCGCTGCCGCTTCTCCTGAGAGGGATCACCGATCCGGCCCGCGTGGCCGCGGCGCTCGCCGACGTCGGGCTGCAGGGGCGGGAGCAAAGCTCGCCGCGCGAGCTCTCGGGCGGCGAGCTGCAGCGGGTGGCGGTCGCGCGCGCGCTCGTCGGCAGCCCGTCGCTCATCCTCGCCGACGAGCCGACCGGCAACCTCGACCCGGGGAACGCCGGGCAGGTCCTGAAGATCTTCAGGGACGCGGTCAAGGCGGGCGGCGCGGCCGCGATCCTCGCCACGCACTCGGTGCAGGCGGCCGCCGGCTGCGACCGGCGCTATCGCCTGAGCGCGCGCGGGCTGGAGCCGCTGCCGTAGCTGGGTACGCCTTTTGCTCGGCCGTTCGGCGTGGGCGAGGCAACGGAAAGGGCGCGAGTCCTGGTGGCGGCGGGTCCCGAGCTCGACGCGCGCATGCGCGAATGCCTGCCGCGCCACGAGATCATCTTCGTCCGCACCATGTTCGAGGCGGTAAGGGCGTTGCGCAACGATACCTTCCAGCTGCTCGTGATCGACCTCAACTTCGACGATTCACGGATGTTCGAGCTGCTGCAGCACATTCGCGCCCAGCCGAAGTACAAGGAGGCCCGGGTGGTGTGCGTGTACGGCGATCCGCTGAGGCTCTCGGACGCGCTGGTGCACAACATCGACGTGGCGGTGAAGGCGCTCGGCGGCGAAGGCTTCCTCGACCTGCGCGAGGGCTCGCTCGCATACCCGCAGGACTGCGCGGCGCTCGACCGGACGGCCGCCGCGGCGCTGCGCCCGAACTAGTCCCTGGGGTTGATGGTGCGCAGGTCCTCGACGACCTCCAGCATGCGCTGCATCTGCCGCTCGAGGGAGTCGAGGGCCTTCGCGCGCTCGGCGGCGTCCGGCTCCCGCTTGAGCAGCTCCGCCGACAGCCGCATGCCGTTCAGCATGTTGCGGAACTCGTGCGCGAGCATGCCGAGGAACTTGCGCGTGCGCTCGTCGGAGGCCTGGTGGCGCCTCGCTTCGCTGAGATCGGTGACCAGCCAAAGGCTCTGGCCGTCGGCGAGCGCCGCCGCGGAGAGCAGCACCTGCGCCGGTTCGCCGGATGCGCGCTGCACGCGCACCTCGGCCTGCGCGCCGCTCGCGTTCTTCCTGCCGTTTTGTCCCGCCAGCATGGCGGCGAGCGCCGCGCGGTCGTCGGGCAGCACGTAGGATTCGATAGGCGCGCCGAGCAGCCGCTCGGCCGGCACGCCGAGCAGGCGCACCAGGCGCGCGTTGGCGTAGACGATGCGGCCGCGCGGCGAGAGCGTGAAGGCGCCCTGCTGGATGCGGTCGGCGAGCACCTGGTAGGGGTCGCGCGCGTTGTTGAGGGTGACGACCGCCTCGCCCATGACGAAGGCGTCGACCTCGCCGCGGCGGATCGCCTCGATGGTCTCGCGCGCTTCGGCCGCGGCGTCCTCCTCGGACAGATCGATGAACACCAGCGTCGAGTAGCTTTCCCACGTGGAGGCGACGCTGACGCGCGCCCGCACCTGGGTGCCGCCCGGGCGCGCCAGGCGCACGACGACGCCTTCGTCGCCGGCGTTGGGGCTGGTGAGGAGCGCGGCCAGCGCGGCGCGATCCTCGGCATGCACGTAGTCGGCGAGCGCCGTGTGGTACAGCTCGCCCAGCGCGGCGCCGACGATGCGCGAGAAGCGCCGGTTGGCGAACAGGATCTCGCCGCGCGTGCTGACCGTGACCGTGCCGTGCTCCATCTCGTCGATGAGCTGGCGGTAGCGCGAGTAGGCGCCGGCGAGCAGCAGCACCTTCTGGTCCTGCTCGCCCGGGCCGACCACGAAGGCGTCGACTTCGCCCTGCGTGATGGCGCGGCGCACGTCTTCGGCTTCCTGCAGCCGCTCGCGCAGCGCGGTGATCTCGCGCTCGAGCTCCTCGGCCTGGTGCACGCTCACTGCCTCTCTTCCTCCTGGTGGCGGCGCAGCTGCAGGCCGACCAGGGTGCGCGATTCGTCCGAGAGATCGCCGACGATCTTGCGCAGCGGGTCGGGCAGCTTGCGCACCAGCGTCGGGATGGCGACGATCTGGTCGTCCTTGGCGAGGCGCGGGTTGGCCATCAGGTCGATGACCTCGATGTGGTAGCGCCCCGGCAGGTGCTCCTCGCAGATGCGCTTCAGGTTGCGGATCGCCGCCATCGACTTGGGGGTCTGCCCGGCCGTGTACAGGCGCAGGTCCCAGGTCTCCACCGGTTCGCCGTTCTTCGTGCTGCCGTTCTTTCCGCCCTTCGCGGCCGTCATTTCGCTTTCCCCTTCGCTGTCGTTTTGCCTGCCTTTGCCGCGAGCGTGGGGCCGCCGCGGCGCACCGCGGCCTCGGCCCGCTGCTCATCGAGCGCGCGCTCGCGCGCCGCTTCCTGCTCGGCCGAGGCGCTCGCTTCCTGCTCCGCTGCGGCGAACTCCGCCTGCAGCGCCTTGATCTGCGCCTCGAGCGCGGCGCGCCGGGCGGCGAGCTCGCGCTGGCGCCGCTCCGCGGCGTGCTCCTGCTCCACCCGCGCCGCGCTCTCGCGCGCTTCCTGGGCCGCTCGCATCGAGCCGGTCAGCACGCCTTCGGGCCCGACGTAGACCGGCAGGAGGTCGATGCCGCGCGCGGTGATCAGGAACTCGCGGATCTGGTTGGAGTGCTTCATGCCGCGCGACTTGAGCACGTACAGGCCGCGGTTCCTCTCGCCGCCGAGCTCGATGTCGCGCAGCAGGATCCAGGTGTCGATGATCGAGGAGACGCCGACGTCGGTCTTCTCCCACGCGTTGCCGCCGCTCGTGAGATTGGTGAACAGCGCCGTGATGCCGCTGCTCTTCAGGAAGTCGATCAGCCGCAGCAGCATCGCCTCGGTGTCGACTTGCGTGCCCGCGGTCACCAGGTTGGAGATCGGGTCGATGATCACCACGTCGGGCTTGAACTCGGCCACCTGCTTGTGCACGCGCACCAGGTGCATCTCGAGGCCGTGCAGGCTCGGCCGCGACGCGTCGACGCGCAGCAGGCCCTGCTTCATCCACGGCTCGAGGTCGACGCCGATCGAGCGCATGTTGCGCGCGAGCTGCTGCGGCGATTCCTCGAACGCCAGGTACAGGCAGCGCTCGCCGCGCGCGCAGGTCGCGTTGGCGAAATGCGCCGCGAGGCTGGTCTTGCCGGTGCCGGCGGTGCCCGAGAGGAGGATCGACGAGCCGCGGTAGTAGCCTTCGCCGCCGAGCATCTCGTCGAGCGCCGGCACGCCGCTCGAGATGCGCTCCTTGCTCGCCGCATGGTTCAGCCCGAGCGAGGTGAGCGGCAGCACCGAGATGCCGTTCTCGTCGATCAGGAACGGATATTCGTTCGTGCCATGCGTGGTGCCGCGGTACTTGACGATGCGCAGCCGCCGCGTCGACACCTGCTCGCTGACGCGATGGTCGAGCAGGATCACGCAGTCGGAGACGTACTCCTCGATGCCGTTGCGCGTCAGCGTGCCCTCGCCGCGCTCGGCGGTGATGATCGCCGTGACGCCGCGCTCCTTCAGCCAGCGGAACAGGCGGCGCAGCTCGGAGCGCAGGATCAGCGCGTTGGAGAAGCCGCCGAACAGGTTCTCGATGGTGTCGAGCACGACGCGCTTCGCCCCGACTTCGTCGATCGCCATGCCGAGGCGCAGGAACAGGCCCTCGAGGTCGAACTCGCCGGTCTCCTCGATCTCGCTGCGCTCGATGTGCACGTAGTCGACCGCGATCTTCTTCTCCGCCATCAGCTTCTCGAGGTCGAAGCCGAGCGAGCGCACGTTCTGCGCCAGCTCGTCGGCGGTTTCCTCGAAGGCCATGAACACCCCGGGCTCGCCGAACTCGGTCGCGCCGCGGATCAGGAACTCCATGCCGAAGAGCGTCTTGCCGCAGCCGGCGGTGCCGCAGATGAGCGTCGGACGGCCGCGCGGCAGGCCGCCGTGCGTAATCTCGTCGAGGCCGCTGATGCCGCTCGCGGTCTTCGCGAGCTCGGTCGGCTTGAAGCGTGAAGTGGGCGCTCTTTCCATGCCAAAAAGATTATAGGTTGCGGTTGCCGCGCATTCCCGTTTTGATCTCCATCAAACGATGCGATGTAACAGCGCGCGCCTGTCGTTCAGCCGCGTCACGTTGTCGAGCGCGGCGGCGATGCTGCGCTCGAGCGTTTCCTGCGTCAGCCACGCAAGGTGCGGAGCGCATACGACATTTTCAAGAGCGAGCAGCGGATGCGCTGCGCTGACGGGCTCGTCAGCGAACACGTCCAATCCGGCGGCGGCAATTTGTCGTGTAGTCAAAGCAGCGACAAGCAGCTTCTCATCGACCAGTCCGCCGCGCGCGGTGTTGACCAGGATCGCGCCGCGCTTCAAGCGCCGCGGATCGAGGATGCCGCGCGTCTCGGCCGCGAGCGGCAGGTGCAGCGAGACAATGTCGCTCGTCGCCACCAGCTCGTCGAGCGCCATCGTTTGCGCCGAGCGCGACCAGTAGCGGACGCTCGCGCCCATCGCTTCGAGCACCGGCGCGAGCAGCCGCGGCACCTGGCCGTAGCCGAGCAGGCCGACGCTTCTTCCGGCGAGCTCGCCGAAGCCGTCCTGAAGTTTCCGGGCTTGCTGCCAATCGCCGCTTCTCACGCAAAGATCCAGCCGGGGAAGACGGCGAAGGCAGGCCAGCATGAGCAGCAGCGTCATCTCCGCCACCGCCCGGCTGTTGGTGCCGGGCAGGTTGCAGACCGCGATGCCGCGGCGCCTCGCCGCCTCGAGGTCGATGGTATTGACTCCGCTGCCGATCTTCTGGATGAGGCGCAGGTTCGGCGCGCGCTCGATCACCTGCGCGCTCACCGGCTTCAGCACGTGCCAGAGCACTTCCACCTCCGGCAGCACGCGCGCGAACGCCGCCTCGTCGCTCTCCGGGCAAAGCTCGACGCCCAGCCGGGCAAGCTTTTCCGCTAGTGCGGTGGATCCGTCGAAGTGGAAAACGACCTTCAAGTCTTCTTGAAGAGGCGGCGGGCGGGGAAGGGGAGGGCCTTGGCGCCGAGCGTTTCCTCGATGCGCAGGCCCTCGTTCCACTTCGCCATGCGCTCCGAGCGGGCGAAGCTGCCGACCTTGAGCTGCGCCACGCCCCAGCCCACCGCGAGGTGCACGATCGACACGTCCTCGCTCTCGCCCGAGCGCGCCGAGACGATGGCGCGATAGCCGGCCTCGCGCGCCGCGTCCCAGCAGGCGAGCGTTTCGCTGAGCGTGCCGACCTGGTTCGGCTTGAGGAGCACGGTGTTGCAGGCGCCGGCAGCGTTGCGGACGCTGTCTGCCCGAGTGACGAAAAAGTCGTCGCCGACGACCTGGATGCCCGCCGCCTGGGTGAACGCGCGCATCGCCGCCGCGTCGTGCTCGGCGAACGGGTCCTCGATCGACACGATCGGATAGCGCTCGATCCAGCGCAGCAGCATGGCGTGCATCTGCTCCGCCGTCAGAGAGCGATCCTCGAGCGCGAGCTGGTAGCGCCCGCCGCGCCAGAGCTGGCTCGCCGCGATGTCGAGCGCGATGGCGGCGTCGACGCCGGGCTCGAGCCCGGCGTCGGCGATGGCGCCGACCAGCTCGACGAGGCCTTCCTCGTTCGCCTTGAAGGACGGCCAGTAACCCCCTTCATCCGCGACGCCGCAGAATTTCCCTTTCCTGCGCAGCCGCGCGCCCGCGGCGGCGTAGATCTGCGCCGTCCACTCGAGCGCCTCGGCAAAGCTGCCGGCGCCGATGCAGATCACCATGTAGTCCTGCAGGTCGACGCTGCCGCGCGCGTGCGCGCCGCCGCCGAAGATCTGGATCTGCGGCACGGGCAGCGCCACGCGGCGCTCCTCCGCGAGCTTTTTCCAGAGAGGAATCTTCCGGGAAGCCGCGTCGGCGTGCGCGCACGCGAGCGACACGGCGACCGTGGCGTTCGCGCCGAGCCGGCTCTTGTCCGGCGTGCCGTCGAGCTCGACCAGCCGGCGGTCGATCGCCGGCTGGTCGCTTGCGCTGAGCGCGCGCAGCGCGTCGCGGATGACGGTGTTGACGTTCTTCACCGCGGCGGCGACTTCCAGCGCCTTCGCCTCGCCCGAGCCGGTCGAGGCGCCCGCGGGGGCGATCGCGCGTCCGGCGGCGAGCGCCGTCGTGCCGCGGCCGACGATCACCTCGGCCTCCACGGTGGGACGGCCGCGCGAGTCCCAGACCCGCCGGCCCTTTACGTCGAGGATTCTTGCCATGCGTCGCGCAGATTTTGCAGCGTGGAAGCGGGATGAAAGAGCATTTGCCGCGCCAGCGTTCGGACCCGGGCGCGCTGCGCCTCGTCGAGGTACTCGACCGGCGACTTGCCGTCGATGCGCCCGAGCAGCAGTCCCGGCAGCAGCGTAGCGGCGCGCGATTCCAGGCCTTGGGCGTCCTCCCAGCGGACCTGCGAAAGATAGCTGCCGGCCAGGCTGTCGAAGCACTGCAGGAAGCCGTCGCGCGAGCGCGGCACCCAGACGCATTTCAGCAGCAGGTGGTTCAGGCAGAACGCCAGGTCGAAGGCGGGGTCGCCGTACCATGCGCATTCCGCGTCCAGGAACACCGGTCCGCGCGGCGTGACGAGGATGTTCTTCGGGCTCACGTCGCCATGGACCAGGCATCGCTTCGTCGCGCCGGTCCGCTCGGCGAGCTGCAAGAGCTCATTGCGCAGATCCGGATGAGCGCGCGCCGTGGCGACGAGGTAGGGCTCCAGGCGAATGGCATGGAAGATCGCGTCGGTCGCGAACTGGCGGCGCACTTCGTCGCGCCCGGCGGTCGCGCCGTGGATCGCCGCGAGCGCCGCGCCGACCCGCGCGGCGAAGCCGGCGTCGGCGACCCCGGAGGCGAGGAGCGGCTTCCAGACCGGGAAATCGAGGTACTCCATCGCGAACACGCCGCGCCGGTCGTCCCAGGCGAGCACCTTCGGCGCCGCGCCGGGCGCCGCCGCGGCCGCCGCCTGCAGCCAAAGCCGCTCGTAGCGGTTGCGCTCGATCGGCGCTTCCCAGAGCTTCGCGACGCGCAGTCGCGCCAGCGCGCGCTTCACGCACACGCGCCCGGAAGGAAGGTCGACGCGCCAGATGTCGGAGGACACGCCGCCCGGCAGCGCCGCCATGGCGGAAGGCTCGCCGAGGTCCTGCTCCTTGAGGAAATCCAGCAGGGCGCCGTCAGGGCGCAAGGCGCTCGAGGCTCCACCCCGCCGGCGTGCGCGAATAGAGCAGCCGGTCGTGCAGGCGGTCGGCGCGTCCCTGCCAGAACTCGATCGCCCGCGGCGCGACGCGGTAGCCGCCCCAGTGCGGCGGGCGCGGCGGCGTATCGCCGTGGCGCCGCCGCGCCTCCGCGGCCGCCTTTTCGAGGACCTCCCGGGAGGCGATCGGCTCGCTCTGCGACGACGCCCAGGCCGAGAGCCGGGCGCCCAGCGGCCGGCTCGCGTAATAGCGGTCGGAGTCCGCGGGCGAGACTTTTTCCACATCGCCTTCGATGCGCACCTGCCGCTCGAGCTCCGACCAGAGGAACACCAGGCAGGCGGCCTGGCGCGCCGCCAGCTCCCGTCCCTTGCGGCTCGCGTAGCTCGTGTAGAAGACGAAGCCGCCGTCCTCGACGCCCTTCAGCAGGACGATGCGCGCCGACGGCGCGCCCGAGGCGTCGACGGTGGCGAGCGTCATGGCGTTCGGCAGCGGCACGCCCGCGTCGAGCGCTTCCTTGAACCAGAGCTGGAACTGCCGGATCGGATCGCGCTGCGCGTCGGCTTCCGCGAGGCCCGCGCGCATGTATTCCTGGCGCAGGTCGGCGATGTTCATGTCGGGATTCTACCGTCCGGCCTGGCGGCGAACCGCGCTTTTCCCTCTGAAAGTCGTTGACACGCTCTCGGCAATTCGGCATCTTCTCGTCCACCGCGCTCTACGGCGGTCGCGACCCAATACTGAACGTTCAGAGGAGAAACTAGATGGCGAAGAAGAAAGCGAAGAAGGCGGCGGGGAAGAAGCGCAAGCCGAATGCCGCCTTCATGAAGCCGATGACCCCGACCGGCCCGCTCGCGGCCGTCGTGGGCTCGAGCGGTATGCCGCGCACCGAAGTGACCAAGAAGATCTGGGCCTACATCAAGCGCAACGGCCTGCAGGACAAGAAAAACAAGCGCATGATCAACGCCGACGAGAAGCTGAAGCCCGTCTTCAGCGGCAAGTCCCAGGTGTCGATGTTCGAGATGACCAAGCTGGTCTCAAAGCACCTGAAATAACCGTCTACGCCGGGAGAGAGGAAAAGGCCGGGCGACCCCCGGCCTTTTTATTTCAGCGGTGGTACGCGCTCACCCGCTCCACCTCGTTGCGCGACCCGAGGACCACCGCCACGCGCTGGTGCAGCCGCTTCGGCTGCAGGTCGAGGATGCGCGTCGCGCCGTCGGTCGCCGCGCCGCCCGCCTGCTCGACGATGAACGCCATCGGGTTCGCCTCGTACATGAGGCGCAACCGCCCGTCCTTGTTCTTCGCGTCGCGCGGGTACATGAAGATGCCGCCGCGCGAGAGCACGCGGAACACGTCGGCGACCATCGAGGCGACCCAGCGCATGTTGAAGTCCTTGCCGCGCGGGCCGTCCTTGCCGGCGAGGCACTCGTCGATGTAGCGCTTCACCGGCGGCTCCCAGCGCCGCGCGTTCGACATGTTGATGGCGAACTCCTGGGTGTCCTCGGGGATGCGGATGTCGGGGTGCGTGAGGACGAAGGTGTAGGTCTCGCGATCCAGCGTGAAGCCGTGCGCGCCGTCGCCGACCGTGAGGACGAACACGGTGGTCGGCCCGTACACCGCGAAGCCGGCCGCGACCTGGTGGCGGCCCGGCTGCAGGAACGCCTTCTCGTCGGGCTCGCAGTACGCGCCGCTGTCGAGCTTCGGGCAGCGCAGCACCGAGAAGATGGTGCCGACCGAGATGTTGACGTCGATGTTCGACGAGCCGTCGAGCGGGTCGAAGAGCAGCAGGTACTCGCCGCGCGGGTAGTGCGTCGGGGTCGGCTTCGGGTCGTCCATCTCCTCGGAGGCGAGCGCGGCGAGGTTGCCGCCCCATTCGTTCGCCTCGAGCAGGATCTCGTTGGACAGCACGTCGAGCGTTTTTTGTGCTTCCCCGTGGATATTGCTTTTGCCCGCAGAGCCCAGGCCATCCGCGAGCGCGCCCTTGTTGACGCGGGTGCTGATGCCCTTGCAGGCGCGGGCGATGGTCTCGATCAGCAGCCGCAGGTCGGCGTTGATCAGGCTCTTGTCGCGCTGGCGGGCAACGAGGAACTGCGTCAGGGTTATGCGTCTCATGGCGCGCGTATTCTATGCCGCGCGAACCAGGCGCCGCCGAGCAGGATCGCCGACAGGATCCAGAAAAGCGGCGCGACGCCGAGCGCCGCGGAGAGGGCGCCCGAGCCGAGCGGGATGAAGGTCTGGCTGGCGTTGATCATCGTCGTGCGCACGCCCACCGCCTCGCTCTGCCGGCCGGGCGGAGAGGCTTCGTAGAGCAGCGACATGATCACCGGCTGCGAGCAGCCCATGCCGAGGCCGAGCACGAAGGAGAGCGCGATCAGCAGCGCCGCGCTCGAGACGAACGGGAAGAGCAGGTAGCTCGCCGCGGCGAGCGACATCGAGCCGGCGATCAGCAGCCATTGCCGCACGCGCCGGATCAGAATCTGCAGCGCGAGCCGCACCACGAGCGTGGCGATGGCGAAGGTCGACATGATGAGGCCGATCTTCGCCGGCTCGAGGTGCAGCTGCGTGCCGTAGAGCGGCATCAGGAAGCCGTAGAGGTCCCAGCCGGTGGCGAGCATGCCGCTGACGATGAAGGTGCGCCGCAGGCCGGCGACGCGGAACAGGTCGAGCACGCGGCGCTCGCCCGTCGCCGGCACGTGGCGCGGGCGCGGCAGCGGCCGGCGGCGCAGCAGCAGCAGGGCGAGGCCGATCGCCGGAGATACCGCGAGCACGGCGAAGGCGACCGCGTGCCCGAACCCCTGGATGGCGTAGCCCGCGACCAGCGGCCCGATCGAGTTCGAGACGGAGAAGCTGAGCGCCAGCCACGAGAAGTTGATCGCGCGCTGCTCGGGGCGCCCGTGCGCGCCGATGACGCTGTTCATGCCGATGTGCAGCAGCATGAACGACACGCCGGCGAGCACGCTCGAGACCAGCAGCGTGCCGAGCGCCGGGAACAGGAACGGCAGCAGCGTCGCGCCGGTCAGGATGGCGAGCCCCAGGGTCACCGGGCGGCGCGGCCCGACGCGGTCGATCAGGCGCCCGGCGGTGACCGAGAGCATCATCGGCATGATCGCGAACATCGCGACCACCGTCCCGGCGAGCGCCGGCGAGGCGCCGAGCTTCAGCGCGAACAGCGTCGTCGTCATGCGGCAGCCGACGAAGCCGAGATGGCCGAGCGAGTTCAGCGCGACGAAGTAGAGGAGCTGCACCCGTGCCTAGCCCGCCAGCGCCTTCGGATCCCTTACGCGGACGATGTCCATGCGCGCTCCTCGTTGGTCGTCGAAGCCGGGCTGCGCCAGGCGGCGAGCGCCACGCCGGCGCAGGTGATGGCGATGCCGGCGAAGCCGAGCGCGCTCGGCACCACGCCGAACAGCGCCGCCTCGGCAAGCACCGCGAACACCGGCGGAAGGTACATCATGCTCGTGACGCGGGTCGCCTCGTGGTGGCGCATCAGCGTGTGCAGGGCGTTGACGGCCAGGATCGAGGCGAAGATGACGAGGAAAGCGATCGCGCCGAGCATCGGCCAGGCCCAGGTGACGCGAAAGCCTTCGACGGCCACGGCGAGCGGCGCGAGCACCAGCAGCGAAGCGGCGAACTGCACGACCGAGGCGGCCTTCAGGTCGGCGTGCGGCGAGAAGCGGCGCTGGTAGAGCGTCGCCGCCGTGACGCCGGCCAGGGCGATCAGCGCCCCGGCCAGGCTGCCGGCGCCCACCTCGCGGATGTCGATCTTGTGCCAGACCACCAGCGCGACGCCGGCGAGCCCGAGCGCGATGCCGAGCCATTGCCCTGCGCTCAATCGCTCCTTCAGCAGCCTGGCCGCGATGAGCGCGGTCAGGAGCGGCTGGCAGGAGATGACGAGCGCCGACACGCCGGCCGACATGCCGAGGTACTGGGCGTAGTGGCTGCCGCCGAGCTGCACCGCGTGCATGAGCAGCCCCGCGACGGCCAGGTGGCCGAGCTCGGCGCGGTCCTTCGGCCAGGCCGGCCGGAACAGCACGACGACCGGCAGCAGGCAGACGAGGCCGAAGCCGAAGCGCAGCGTCAGGAAAGTGAACGGCGCGGCGTACTGCAGGCCGATCTTCGTCGCGACGTAGCCGAAGCCCCATACCGCCACGAAGTACCACGCGAGCAGCGCATCCATGCGCTGCGGATTCTAGGGGCGGCGCGGCCGCCGGTTAGCCGATGTTTTGCAGGGCGGCGATGCGCGCTTCGATCGGCGGGTGCGTGGCGAAGAGCTGCGCGAGCCTGGAATCGCTCGAGATGCCGAAGGCCTTGACCGCGTCGGGCAGGCCGCCGGTGTGCAGGCCGCCGAGCCGGCGCAGCGCGGCGATCATCGGCTGCGGCGTGCGCAGCAGTCCCGCCGAGCCGCGGTCGGCGCGAAACTCGCGGTAGCGCGAGAACCAGGCGACGATCGCCGAGGCGAGGATGCCGAACAGGATCTGGCTGACGATCATGGTGATGTAGAAGCCGGGGCCGACGCCGCGCTCGGTGCGGAACACCGCCTTGTCGACGATGTAGCCGACCACGCGCGAGAGGAAGAACACGAAGGTGTTGAGCACGCCCTGGATGAGCGTCAGCGTCACCATGTCGCCGTTCGCGACGTGGCTGACCTCGTGGCCGAGCACGGCCTCCACCTCGTCCTTGCTCATCGACTCGAGCAGCCCGGTCGACACCGCGACCAGCGCCGAGTTCTTGAAGGCGCCGGTGGCGAAGGCATTCGCCGGGCCCTCGTAGACCGCCACCTCGGGCTTGCCGATGCCCGCCTGGTCCGCGAGCTTGTGCACGGTCTGCACCAGCCAATACTGCGTCGTGCCCTCGGAGCCGTCGATCGCCTGCGCGCCGACCGACATCCTGGCGATGGTCTTCGACATGAGGAGCGAGATGAACGCGCCGCCGAAGCCGAAGATCGCGGAGAACCAGAGCAGCGACACGTAGTCGATGCCGTTCGCCATCAGCCAGCGGTCGAAGCCGAGCACGCTGACCACGATGGAGAGCACAACCATGACGGCCAGGTTGGTGGCGACGAGCAGGAGTATTCGCTTCATATGGGCCGCTAGCTGGGGCCTGCCTCGAGGGATTTCAAGACGGCCCGCGCTCCCTTCTCGGCTATGACATAGGTCGGGCCGTTGGTGTTCCCGGACGTGATGCGCGGGAAGACCGACGCGTCGATCACGCGTAGCCGCTGCAGGCCATGGACTTTCAGATCCTTGTCGACGACCGCCAGTGCGTCCGGCCCCATCCGGCAGGTGCCCACCGGGTGGAAGATGGTCGTGCCGAGCTCGCCGGCGGCCCGTTCCAGGCCGGAATCATCGCCAACCGCAATGCCCGGCCGGTACTCCTCGGGCGCGTACTTCGCCATCGCCCGCGAAGCCATGATGCGGCGGGTGAAGCGCATGCCGTCGACCGCCACCCTGCGATCTTCCTCGGTGCTCAGGTAGTTGAGCCGGATCTCGGGATACTGCGCGGCGTCGGTCGAGCGGATGCGCACCCAGCCGCGGGAAGTCGGCCGCAGGTTGCAGACCGCCGGCGTGATGGCCGGGAAGTTGTGCAGCGGATCGCCGAACTTGTCGAGCGAGAGCGGCTGCACGTGCCATTCGATGTTCGGCGTCGGCTGCGACGGGTCGCTGCGCGCGAAGGCGCCGAGCTGGGACGGCGGCATGGTGAGCGGGCCGGTGCGGAAGGCGAAGTACTCGAGCGCCATAATCGCCTTGCCGAGTGCGCGGTTCGCCACGCCGTTCAACGTCCGGCAGTCGCGCACCTTGTACTGCATGCGGATCTGCAGATGGTCGTGCAGGTTCTCGCCGACGCCCTTCAGCTCGTGCACGAGCGGAATGGCCATCCGTTTCAGCAATTCGGCAGGGCCGATGCCGGAAAGCTGCAGCAGCTGCGGCGAGCCGATGGCGCCGGCGGCGAGGATCGTCTCGCGCTTCGCTTCGGCGAAATACGCCGCGCCGCCCTTGCGCAGCTCGATGCCTTTCGCGCTCTTTCCTTCCATCCGGACCCTGGCGACCAGCGCATCGGTCAGCACGGTGAGGTTCGCGCGCTTGAGCGCCGGGCGCAGGAAGGCGTTGGTCGCGCTCCAGCGCCGGCCGCGCCGCTGGTTCACCTGGAAGTAGGCACAGCCGAAGTTGTCGCCCTTGTTGAAGACGTGCACGGGCGGGATGCCGCATTCGGCGGCCGCCTCGCGGAAGGCATCGAGCACGTCCCAGCGCACGCGCGGGTTCTCGATGCGCAGCTCGCCGCCCACGCCGTAGCCGTCCGTCTCGCCGTAGGCATAGTCTTCCAGCGAGCGGAAGAGGGGCAGCACGTCGTCCCAGGCCCAGCCGGGATTGCCGAGCGAGGCCCAGTGGTCCCAGTCCTCCTTCTGGCCGCGCATGTAGATCATCGCGTTGATGGAGGAGCAGCCGCCGAGGCCGCGGCCGCGCGCGTAGTGGATCGAGCGGCCGGCGAGGTGCGGATCGGGCTCGGTCTTGTAGCACCAGTCGGTGCGCGGGTTGGCGATCGTGTAGAGGTAGCCGACCGGGATCGGGATCCAGAAGTAGTCGTCGCGGCCGCCGGCCTCGACCAGCAGGACTCTGGTTTCGGGACGGCTGCTCAGGCGGTTCGCGAGCAGGCACCCGGCGCTTCCCGCGCCGACGATCACGTAGTCATAGGTTCCGAGCCGCTCCAAGCCGCAGTATTCTAGCGACCGGAAAAAACAGGAGCCGACGATGAACCTGGAACGCTTCGCGAAGGACTGCCACGACATCCTCAAGGCCGAGCCCGGGCCGGCCGGCCGGCGCAAGGTGTGCGCGCTGCTCGAGAAGGCCCTGAAGGACCGCGATTTCGTCTCGGCCAACGTGAGCGAGAAGACCTCCGAGCGCCAGGTGATCTACGAGGATGGCGAGCTCGGCTTCTGCATCCTCGCGCACAACTATGCGGGCGCGAAGGAATCGCCGCCGCACGACCACGGTCCTTCGTGGGCCATCTACGGCCAGGCGAGGGGCGAGACGCACATGACCGACTACGAGCGCGTCGCCGAGCCGGGCGAGGGCAAGCCCGGCAAGGCGAAGGCGCTTCGCACCTACAAGCTGGTGCCGGGCGTCGCGCACGTATACAACGAGCGCGACCTGCATTCGCCGCGGCGCGACGGGCCGACCCAGCTCATCCGCATCGAAGGGATGAACATGGACCGGGTGAAGCGGGCGAAATTCGAAAAGGTCTGAGAACTGAACATATACCGTCCTCGCTGGAATGGGTTCCCCGACGTAGTCATTCTCGCTGACGAAAAGCCCGTAAAGGCGCATGACGAGTACGCTCAGGCGAAGGCAGGTAACGTTGAAGACGCCGCACCCGCCGCTAAGCGGCTAGCGATACCTACGTCACCTTGACCGGGAAGTCATACTCCGCGAAACTGGCGTTGCGTCCCGACACTCTTAGGGACCTCAGGGCTAAACACGGAACGGAACTCGAAGATTGGTGGCACGAACGTTTCGGCCATAGGTTCGACGGACTCACGGAAAGCGAAGCCCGATATCTCGTTCGAGCCGAGGATGCTCACACCGTCCGAGCAAAACTTGTTGAGGCAGGACTTGCGACAGACGGTTGAAGCCGCCAGACGCGTCAAGGTCAAGTAGAGCAATAGTCTGCATCTCGCCCTTACCGTTTAGCCGGCGCCTTCGACGATCCTGAAGTCGCGCTCCACCGCGTTGCCGAGCACTTTCAGCGCCGCCTGGTAAGCCGCGCCGTCGTGCACCTCGATGGCCTTCGCGACGCTCTCGAACTCCACCACCACGGTGCGCTGGTTGAGGCCGTGCTCGTAGGTCTTCGCCGGCGAGCCGCGCACGACGAAGCGGCCGCCCGCCGCCTGGAGCGGTAGCAGGAAATCCAGTAGCCCTTCGCCATACGTCATCCTCCGTGAGTTGAGTTGGGGCGCAAGGCCAGCACCTGGTCGGTCCGATAGCGGCGATCCGCGCCGCAGGCCGGGCATGCTACGCGAAAGGTGCACGGCCGCTCGGAGGTGAACGGCTTCGCGCCGGCGCTCGGATCCTCCCAGACCGCAAAGCGTGCATGGCACGCCGAGCACTCGAAGCCGAAATACGAAAGCCCAGGCTTCATTTCCCTGAGCGCCGTCACGTTATAGGTTGCCTGGAAGCCCGAGCCTTCGAACACGCGGTTATCTTATCGCCTGCACGCATGGCCATCCGCATCGGAATCGATTTGGGCGGCACGAAGATCGAGGCGATCGCGCTCGAGGGCTCGCGCGAGGTGTACCGCAAGCGCGTGCCGACGCCGCGCGGCGATTACCCGGGAACGCTCGTCTCGATCGCCTCACTGGTTCATGAAATCGGAGAAGGCAGCGTAGGCATCGGCATCCCCGGCGCGCTGTCGCGCGTCACCGGCCTCGTGAAGAACGCGAACTCGACCTGGCTCATCGGCAAGCCTCTCAAACAGGATCTCGAACGCACCCTCGGGCGCGAAGTAAGAGTGGAGAACGATGCCAATTGCTTCGCGCTGTCGGAGGCGGTCGACGGGGCGGGCAAAGGCGCGCGCGTGGTGTTCGGGGTGATCCTCGGCACCGGCGTCGGCGGCGGCGTCGTGGTCGACGGAAAGGTGCTCGTCGGGCCGAACGCCATCGCGGGCGAGTGGGGCCATAACCCGCTGCCGTCGCCCACGGAGAAGGACCTGCCGTTGCGGCCGTGCTATTGCGGGCGCGCCGGGTGCATCGAAACGTACCTCTGCGGTCCGGCGCTCGAGCGCGACGGCGACCTCGCGCTCTATACGGAGCGCCTGGCGCGCTCGCTCGCGACCGTGATCAACCTGCTCGATCCGGACGTGATCGTACTCGGCGGCGGCGTGTCGAACATCGAACGTCTGTATGACGAGGTGCCGCAGGCATGGGGCAAATACATCTTCTCGGACCATGTTGCCACCCGGCTCGCGCGCAACGCGCACGGCGACTCGAGCGGGGTGCGCGGCGCCGCCTGGCTCTGGGACTAGCTCGGGCCCTTCAGGATGATTCGCGCGTAGCGATCGTAGGTCCAGTACGACCACGCCCAGTCGATCAGCACCGCCAGCCGGTTGCGGAAGTTGATCAGGAAGTAGATGTGCGCGACCAGCCACGTGAGCCACGCCGGATAGCCGGAAAGGTGCAGCTTGCCGAACATTGCCACGGCGCGGTTGCGGCCGATAGTGGCGAGCTGGCCGTAGTCTTTGTACCGGAAGGGGATGCGCTCTCTACCGGCCAGGCTCCTCTTGATGTTCAAGGCGGCATGGCGGCCCATCTGCTTCGCCGCCGGAGCGATGCCCGGTACGCCGGGCACGAGCGCGAGGTCGCCGACCACGAAGACCTCGGGATGGCCGGGCACGGAGAGGTCCGGCGCGACCTCGACCCGGCCGGCGCGGTCGAGCTCGGCGCCCAGAAAGCGCCCGAGCGGCGAGCTGGCGACGCCCGCCGCCCATAGCACGGTCTTCGCCTCGAGGCGCTCGGCGCCCAGGGTGACGCCCTCGCCGTCGACCGAGGTGACGCGCTTGCCGAGCCACACCGTGACGCCGAGCCGCTCGAGCTGCAGGCGCGCCTTCTCCGAGAGGTCCCGCGTGTAGGGCGGCAGCACCCGGTCGGTGCCCTCGACGAGCACGACGCGCGCCTTGCGCGGGTCGAAGTGGCGGAACTCGCCCTTCAGCGTATGGCGCGCGATCTCGGCGAGCGTGCCGGCGAGCTCGACCCCGGTTGCGCCGCCGCCGATCACGACGAAGGTGAGCCACGCGGCGCGCCTCGCCGCGTCGGCCTCGCGCTCGGCGCGCTCGTAGGCGGTGAGGATGCGGGCGCGGATCTCGAGCGCGTCGTCGAGCGTCTTCAGCGCCGGCGCATGCGGCGCCCAGTCGTCGTGGCCGAAATAGTGGTTCACCGATCCGGACGCGAGCACCAGGTAGTCGTAGGGCACTTCGCCGCCGCCCGAGAGGGAAACGCTGCGCCGCGCGGGGTCGATGCCGTCGACCTCGGCCATCAGCATCGTGGCGTTGCGCTGGTCTGCGAGGATGTGGCGGATCGGCGCGGCGATGGAAGGCGCCGAAAGCCCCGCGGTGGCGACCTGGTAGAGGAGCGGCGTGAAGAGATGGTGGTTGGTGCGGTCGATCACCGTCAGGTCGACCGGCGCGCGGCGCAGCCCCTGCGCCGCCCAAAGGCCGCCGAAGCCGCAGCCGATGATCACCACCCGCGGGCGCGACATCGGCCGATGATACAAGTTGTTACGGAAATTACGCCGGCGCGGTAGGCGCCACCGATCGGTGCGGCGTCAAATGAGCGTCATCCACACCGCAAGGGAGAGCCATGAAAACCCGCATCCTGGTCGCCGCCGTTGTCACCGCGTTCTCGGGCGCCGTATTCGCCCAGAGCGGAACAGTCCAGCGCGACGTCAACCAGCAGAACCGCATCGAGCAGGGGCTGCAGTCCGGCCAACTCGACACCCGCGAGGCGGCGCGCCTCGAGCGCGAGGAGTCGAAGCTCGAGCGCGACCAGTCGCGCGCCTTGCGCGACGGCAACCTGTCGGCCGCCGAGAAGGCACGCCTCGCGCGCGAGCAGAACAGGACGAGCCGCGACATCTCCCGCGAGAAGCACGACGCGCAGAAGGGCAACCCTGCTTCCGCCTCGTCCCGGCGCATGCAGGCCGACGTGCAGCGCGACCGCAACCAGCAGAGCCGCATCGAGCAAGGCGTGCGCTCCGGTCAGCTCACCGACCGCGAGGCGGCGCGCCTGGAGCACGGGCAGGCCCGCGACAGCTCGCTGCAGGCGCGCGCCGGGGCGGACGGGCACGTCGGCGCGAGGGAACAACGTCGCGAGCAGCGAAACGAGAACCGGCAAAGCCGGCGCATCGCCCGCCAGAAGCACGACGCGCAGCGGCGCTGAGCGGATAAGATCGGCCATGGCGGTCGATCTGTCCTCGCTTCGTCCGGGCTTGCGCGGGCAGGTGGAGCTCACCGTGGGCGAAGAACACACCGCGCCGAGCATCGGCAGCGGCGCCATCCACGTGCTCGCGACGCCGGTCATGATCAACCTCTTCGAGGCGGCGGCGCTCGCCGCCGTCGAGCGCCTGCTGCCCGCCGGCTACCAGAGCCTCGGCACGGTGCTCGACATCCGGCACGTCGCCGCGACGCCCGTAGGAATGCGCGTCACCGCTTCCGCGGTAGTCGAGAAGGTCGACGGACGGACGATTTTCTTCCACGTCGAGGCGAAGGACGAGAAAGAGCTGATCGGCGACGGCCGCCACGAGCGCGTCGTGGTGAACGTCGCGCGCTTCGACGAGCGGGTGCAGAAAAAGCTCAGTCGGGCTTGACGTCGGCTTCGCGGATCAGCTTGCCCCAGCGGGCATAGTCGGCGGCGAAGAGCCGCGCGAACTGCTCGCGCGTCATCGCCTTCGGCGTCACGCCCTGCGCGTCGAGCGCCTCGCGCACCTTGCGGGTGGCGAGCGCGGCGCGCAGCGCCTGCGACAGGCGATCGAGCTGCGGCGCGGGCGTCGCCCCGGGCGCGAACACGCCGTACCAGGTGCCCGACTCGTAGCCGCTCAGGCCTTCCTCCGCGATGGTCGGGATGTTCGGCGCCGAAGGGAGCCGATCGGCAGCGGCGACGCCGAGGATGCGCAGCTTGCCCGCCCTGGCGAGCGGCAGGAGCGGCGGCAGCGCGGAGAAGATCATGTCGACGCGCTCGCCCATCACGTCCTGCAGCGCCGGCGCATTGCCCTTGTACGAGACGTGCACCAGCTCGATCTCGGCCATCTGCGCGAACAGCACGCCCGCGAGGTGCAGCGTGGTGCCGTTGCCCGACGAAGCGTAGGTCAGGAACCCGGGCCGGCGCCTTGCCAGCTCGATCAGCTCGCCCACGTCCTGCACCGGCAGGCTCGGGCGCACGACCAGCGCATTGGGCGTCGCGCCGACGAACGCCACCGCGGCGAGGCCGCGCTGCGCGTCGAAGGCGAGCCGCCGCGCGAGGTGCGGCGCCATCGTCTGGGTGCCGGTCGAGCCGAGCATGAGCGTCGCGCCGTCCGCGGGCGACTTGGCGAGCGCTTCGGCGGCGATCAGGCCGGCGTTGCCCGGCCGGTTCTCGACCACGACCGGTTGCGCGAGGCGCTCGGCGAGCGGCGGCGCGACGATGCGCGCCAGGATGTCGTTCGCGCCGCCGGGCGCGAAGCCGACCAGCAGGTGGATCGTTTGCGCATGTGCGGTTGCCGCGAGCAGCGCGCTGAGGAGGAAGAGCTTTCGCATGTCAGTAAGGCCGCACGCCGAAGAGCCACGGATGCGCTAGGAGCAGCACGCCATAGAGCGCCAGGGCGACGACCAGGCGTGGCCAGCCGATCTCGCGCCAGACGACGCGGTTTCTGCCCTGGGCCACCGCGAGGAACGGCAGGTTCGAGCTCAGCGCAGCGAACTTCGGCCAGTCCGCGAGCGCGCGCTTGCGCGCATCGATCAGCACCGTGCCCAGGCCGGAGAGAACGAGGAAGGTACCGAAGAAGACGGCGGACTTGGCGTCGGCGTTGGCGAGGATGTGCGCGGCAGCCCACAGCATCACGCCCCACATGAACGGGTGGCGCGTGATGCGGACCATGCCCTGCGCCGGCTCGTCGGCCTTCATCATCCGCTCCGCGCCTACCGCGGTGGGATTCATCCGCACCAGCCCGCCGACGATCAGCAACAGGGAGAAGGGCATGACGGCGAGCGGGACGTGGCGCAGCGGCGTCCAGAGGAGGCCCTGCGCCGGCGCGTGCGCATAGGCCCAGATCATCCAGCCGAGCGTCGCGAAAGCGACCAGCACGTACAGCCCGCGGTAGCGGCCTTCGCCGATCGCGGCGACGAGCTTCGCTCGCAGCGGCGTGCTCGCCACGAAGTGCGTGAGCAGGAACGCCGCGCTCGCGACAGCGAGCATTTCCATGAACCCCCCTTGCCGCCGGCTACGCCGACAGCGTCTTGGTCACGACTTCGGCGACGTCGTTGGTGAGGCCGTCCGCATCGCGAATGCGCTCGAGCTCGGCTTTGGCGCGAGCCTGGCGCGGCGCATCGAAGCGCTTCCAGCGGTCGAAGCCGCGCGCCATGCGCGCCGCCACCTGCGGGTTGAGCGCATTCAGCGCGGTCACCTGGTCGGCGAGGAAAGCGTAGCCCGAGCCGTCGGCGGCGTGGAAGCGCACGTGGTTCGCCGAGAACGTGCGGATCAGCGCGTACACCTTGTTCGGCACCTTGATGTCGAAGGCGGGATGCGCGAGCAGCTCTTTCACCCGCGCGAGGGTGCCGGGAAGGCGCGAGCCGGCCTGCACGGCCAGCCACTTGTCGACGACCAGCGGCTCCTTCTGCCACTTCTCGTAGAACGCGCGCAGCGCCGGCTCGCGCTCCGGGCAGTCGAGGTTGGCGAGCGTGCCGAGCGCCGCCATCGCGTCGGTCATGTTGTCCGCGGCCTGGAACTGCTCGTAGGCGAGCGACGACTGGTCGAGCTCGGCGAGGTAGTTGAGGCACAGGTTGCGCAGCGCGCGCCGGCCGATGGCGACGGGGTCCGGCGAATACGCCTCTTTGCCCTGCAGATTTCGATAGCAACCGAGCAGCTCGTCTTTCAGAGCGTAGGCGAGGTCGCGCCGCAACGTGCTGCGCGCGGCGTGCAGCCGGTCGGGGTCCACCACGGCCATCTGCTCGGCGAGGAAGGTCTCCGAGGGGAGCGTCAGCACCTCGGCCGCGAAGTAGGCGTCCTTCTCGCGCAGCACCTTGCGCGCCGCCTCGACGAAGCTCGCCGAGGGCACGCCGCCGTGCTCGAGGATCACCGTGGCGGCGAGCCGTTGCGCCGCTTCCCAGCGGTTGAACGGGTCGTCGTCGTGCGCGAGGAGCTGCAGCAGGTCGGATTCGCCGTAGGGGTAGTTGAGGATCACCGGCGCGGAGAAGCCGCGCAGCAGCGAAGGTACCGGCCTTCCCTTCAGCCCCTTGAACACGAATTTTTCTTCCGGCTGGCGCACGGAGAGCATCTGCTCGTGCGGGCCGACCTTCACCGCGAGCGGGATGTGGAACGGCGGGTTCATCGACTGCTTCACCATCAAAGTGAAGGTCTGATCTTCAAAAGAACCTTGAACATCCAGAACCGGCGTGCCCGCCACGTCGTACCAGCGACGGAACTGCGAGAGATCGATGCCCGAGGCATCCTGCATCGCCTGCACGAAGTCGTCGCAGGTCACCGCCTGGCCGTCGTGGCGCTGGAAGTAGAGCCGCATGCCGGCCTGGAACTTCTCCTCGCCCAGCAGGCGGTGCTGCATGCGCACCACTTCCGCGCCTTTCTCGTACACCGTCATGGTGTAGAAGTTGCGGATCTCCATGTAGGACTGTGGCCGCACCGGGTGCTTCATCGGGCTCGCATCCTCGGGGAACTGTGCCGCGCGCAGGCCGCGCACCTCCTGGATGCGGGTCACCGCGCGCGAATAGGTGTCGGCGCCGTATTCCTGGTCGCGGAAAACGGTCAGCCCTTCCTTGAGCGAGAGCTGGAACCAGTCGCGGCAGGTGACGCGGTTGCCGGTCCAGTTGTGGAAGTACTCGTGCGCCACCACGCGGTCGATATTGAGGTAGTCGACGTCGGTCGCCGTGTCGGCGCGCGCCAGCACGTACTTGGTGTTGAAGATGTTGAGGCCCTTGTTCTCCATCGCGCCGGAGTTGAAGTCGCCGACCGCGACGATCTTGTACTGGTCGAGGTCGAGCTTCAGGCCGAAGCGCTTCTCGTCCCAGGCGATGGCGCGCTTCAGGCAATCCATGGCCCAGCCGGCCTGGTCGAGTTTGCCGCGCTCGACGTACACGTAGAGCTTCTTGCCCTGGTACTCGTCCTCGAGGACGTCGAGGTCGGCCGCGACCAGCGCGAAGAGGTAGGAGGGCTTGGGGAACGGGTCGTGGAACTTCGCCCAGCCGGCGCCCGAGGCCATGAGGTTGCCGTTGGACAGCAGGACCGGGAAGCGCTTCGGATCGGCCCGCACGGTGGTGGTGTACTTCGCCATCACGTCGGGCCGGTCGATGAACCAGGTGATGCGGCGGAAGCCTTGCGCCTCGCACTGCGTGACGAAGCCGTTCCTGGTCGCGTAAAGGCCTTCGAGCTTGGTGTTCTTCTGCGGCACGATGCGTGTCACCGTTTCCAGGGTGAACGCGTCGGGCGGGTTGTCGATCGTCAGCTTTTCAGGCGTGACCGAGTACTTCGGAACTGAAATCGAGACCAGCTCCAGCTCGTCGCCGTCGAGGACCAACGGACCTTCGCAATTCCTCTTCAACTGCAGGCGGGCCGTGACGAGCGCGTGGTCGTCGCGGATGTCGACGTCGAGCTCGACCGTCTCGACGCGGAACGCGGGCGGGGTGTAGTCCTTGAGGTAGATCGTCTTCGGCTGGGGCTCTCGCATGCGCCTATTCTAGGCGTGCGAGAACCCGGGCCGAAGCGCGCGGATCAGCGCGTGTATTCCTGCTGCGCGCTTTGCAGGCG
>Ga0310810_10000563_pt1 | contig 37448 bp, 30 predicted proteins | sample NCmetagenome_FD_207641 | JGI IMG/M metagenome (GOLD analysis project Ga0310810, IMG submission 207641) | Soil microbial communities from experimental microcosm in Duke University, North Carolina, United States - NC | ecosystem: Engineered > Artificial ecosystem > Soil microcosm > Unclassified ...
GCACATGAACGCAGGTGCGTCAGGCAGCACACCCATCACAGCCGGTTGCGGTGGCGGTACCTGGCCGGTTCTGCAGTAAGTTTGGCGAAGTACCTGGGGGAGGGTACAAGCCTGGGAGCAACGGAGCGATCCGTTGCTCCTTGTTTTTTGCTTGTTTTTTTGTATGACGCTTTTTGTCCAGGCCTTTGACCATTTGTGGCTATATTGCGCTGCCAAACCGTGAGTGATACCTGCAAGTCGCTGATAACTCGGCAGATCTCAATCATCCGGGAGAATTGCCGATGTTCTGTATGGCCAGGCAAGTGCAGTAATGATTGTTTATATGGCAGGCAAAAAGCCAATTTCGAAAGTTAAAAGGATGCGCGGCTTCTCATTGATTGAACTATTGATCGTGGTCGCGATTATCCTGATCATTGCTGCCATCGCAATCCCGAACCTGCTGCGGGCAAAAATCGCAGCGAACGAGGCTTCCGCGGCCAATTCGGTCAGAAAGATTGCGACTGCCGAAGTAACCTATAACTCTGCGTTTCCCACAGTAGGGTACGCGGCGGCGCTGACAGAGCTGGGTGGCCCGTCGGTCGCATGCAACCCGAGTTCTACGACAGCTTGCATTATCGACAACTCTCTTTCTAACGGCCAGAGAAGCGGCTACCAATTTGTTGCAGTGGGAACGTCGACCGGCGGGTCCGGAATCAACAACCAATTCGTCGCCGGTTCGGCGCCCTTGACGTTCAACAACACTGGTGTTCGGAACTTCTGCATCGTGACTGACGGTGTTCTGCGCGTGGATCCTGGAACCGCCACTCCGCCCCCTGCCAATACAGTGGCGCTGTGTGCGGCGTATCCGCTGACGCAATAAGTTTGGTAAGTACCTCAAGGGGAGGTATTTGGACCAAGTGAAAGGGCCAGCGAAGGGAGCTGGCCCTTTTTTACTTTGGTAACTGGCCTGTACCCTGGTCGGCATTTTCTCCTGGAAAAATCTGAATATAATTTTCACAGAGAGAGACCGGAGGACCCTCGTTTTCACCATGGCGGCAATCGAAATACAAGGGCTGGAAAAGACATATTCCGTGGGCTTCTGGCGCAAGAAGCCGAAACTGGCGTTACGCCCCTTAAATCTTAAGGTTGAAGATGGCGAGATTTTTGGCTTCCTGGGGCCAAACGGGGCAGGCAAGACCACCACCCTGAAAATGCTGATGGGGTTGGTTTATCCGACCGGCGGAACCGCGCACATACTGGGCATGGAGCTCGATGATCCTCGGATGAAGGCCCAGATCGGTTTCCTTCCCGAGCAGCCATACTTCTACGATTACCTGACCGGGCGAGAGCTGCTGGAATACTACGGGAGACTTTCTGGAGTTGATTCAAAAACTGTGTCGCGCAAAGCATCGGAGATGCTGGAACGTGTGGGCCTGAAGGATTCTGCCAACGTGCAGCTCCGTAAGTTCTCCAAGGGAATGCTGCAGCGGGTCGGTATTGCGCAGGCCATCCTGCATGGCCCGCGTGTCGTGTTTTTCGATGAACCGATGTCGGGTCTTGATCCGATGGGCCGTCGCGAGGTCCGGGATCTAATGGTTGAGCTAAAGCGCGAAGGCAAGACTGTGTTCTTTTCCACGCACATCCTGTCCGATGCGGAAGCCTTATGCGACCGCGTGGCCATCGTTCACAAGGGAGAGTTGCAGGGTGTGGGAGCGGTTGCTGAACTGACCTCCAGCGTAAGCAGCAGGGTGGAGTTGATCTGGCGAGGCACAGTTGTGCCAGCGGCATTGCAGGGACTGGGCGCGGAGTGCCATGTAACCGGCGATACGGCCCGCGCGCTTATTCCCGAGTCCAGCCAGGACGCTGCGCTGGATGCGCTGCGGCGTGAACGCCTGCATCTGGTCTCAGTCATGCCGGTACGAACGTCTCTGGAAGATTACTTCGTGCAGAAATTGCGTCCGGCGCAAACTATGGCAGGGAGCCGAGCATGAGCAGCCGTGTATTTAACATCGCATTCAACACTTTTCGCGAGGCGGTCCGTGACCGTGTGCTTTATAACCTGGTTGCGTTTGCACTGCTTATGACGGGGGCAGCGATTTTGGTAGGCCAGATTTCGATCGATATCGAACGGCTGGTGGTGGTGAACCTCGGCCTGACAGCGGTTTCGCTCTTCGGGATGGTGATTGCGATTTTTATTGGGATCGGGCTGGTATCGAAAGAGATTGAAAAACGGACGTTGTACACCGTGCTGTCACGGCCGGTCCGGCGCTGGGAATTTATTGTCGGCAAGTTTTTTGGTTTGGCGGGAACGCTGATCGTGAATTCGGTGTGTATGGCGGTCGGAGTTTTTGCAGCGCTCTTTTATGTGTCTCGGCATTTTCAAAGCGCCGATGGCTGGGTGCTGGTCGGGTTGTATTTCATCATCCTGCAGTTTCTAATCGTAACTTCCTTAACTCTGCTATTTTCGTCGTTTTCCTCGCCTTTGCTTTCCGCGGTGTTTGCCTTCAGCTTGTTCGTAATTGGCAGCTTCTCGGAAGACCTGCGGGGCTTCGCCTCGATGACGCGTGGGATTTCGAAATGGCTGGCTACCGCGGCAGCCTATCTGGTGCCTAACTTCTCTGCCTTGAATGTGATCAGTTCTGTAGCGCACCAGAATCCGGTATCCGGACAGCTGATCGTATACAACACGGCTTACGCGCTGTTCTACGCAACTATGGCCTTAAGCGGTGCGGTATTGATCTTTGAGCGCAGGAACCTGAAATGAGAGCCTCACGCCTGGTGAGCCTGGTAGCGGGCGCGTTGCTTGCGCTCACCCTGACGATATCCGTGCTGCTGCTGCGATGCATTGATACGGTCCGAAGCGGCGCGCCTCTCGAAGAAGTGCTCTACGTTTCGTCTCCTAAGGTCCTAAAGCGCATGAGCCTGGGTTATGACGGGCTGCTTGCCGATATCTACTGGACGCGCGCCGTGCAATATTTCGGCGGCAAGCACCACTCTGGGGTAAAACGCTATGACCTGCTTGCCCCGTTGCTGGAGATAACCACGCAACTTGATCCTCATTTACTTGTTGCTTACGAGTATGGGGCCAACTTTCTGGCGCCCGCTCCGCCCCTGGGTGCAGGAATGCCGGAGCGAGCCATAGCGTTGCAGGAGTTTGGAATCCGCAATAATCCCGACGACTGGCACCTGTACTACAACGAAGGCTTCGTTTACTACACCGAGCTGAACGATTACGCCAAAGCCGCAGACGCATTCGCGCGCGGCGCGCGGAGGCCGCATGCGCATCCCTTCCTGGCGGTCATGGCTGGAAGGATGGCGGAACACGCCGGCGACCTGCAAATGGCGCGCATGATGTGGTCTACCACCTATGACACAACTCGCGACAAATCAGTGAAAGCCAATGCAGCCGCGCATCTTCGTGCGCTGCAGGTGGATGAAGATGTGACTGTTTTGGAACAGATCAATAACCGGTACCATCAGATGACCGGCCGGTTCGCCGGCAGCTTCGGTGAACTGGCGTCAGCCGGATTGCTGAGGGGAACGCCGCTTGATCCACTCGGCCATGATTACAAGCTAATGCCCGACGGGCGCGTGGAAGTGCGGCATCCAGACGATTTGCCCTTCATCCAGAAGGGAACTCCGCCTGATTACACTCCTCCTCCTGTTCCCAAAATTTTGCCTACCGATTAACTCGCAAACATTAGAGCTACAATTCTGGCGTGCCGGGTGAGGTTCAGGTCCGCTTTGGCAACGCCGCCGATGGCGAAGAAATTTCCCGCCTGATCAATGACGCATTTCGTTCCGAGCGGTTCTTTATTGATGAGGACCGCATTGACAGCCTGGGAGTGCGCCAGCTCTTCCGTCGAGGCAGATTCCTGCTGGCCGAAGATGCAGGAAAGCTGGTGGGCTGTATTTATATCGAGATGCGCGACCAGCGCGGATATTTTGGATTACTTGCGGTCACGCCTGCGCGGCAAAGATCTGGCCTGGGCGCACGTTTGATCGCCCTTGCTGAAGAGGAGTGCCGCGCCGCCGGGTGCAGCTTCATGGACCTTACGGTCGTGAATTTACGCCAGGAATTGCCGGCTTACTACCGCAAATTCGGATACATGGAGAGTGGTGTTGAGCCCTTTCCTGCAGCTGCACGCGCCAAAATGCCCTGCCACCTGGTGCGAATGACCAAGCCCCTCTAGTCAATCGACTACGTCGGCATCCAGAACGCGATCCTGCTCCAGATAGTGCGCTACGGCATATTGCGCGAGCAGTGGGGTCTTCAGCCGAATCTCTGCCCCAATCCATTCGCCCTTGGCATGCGCTGCAGACGCGGGGTGCTTACATTCACCACTGCTGCCGAAAATATGGCCGAATTCGGCGCTTTCAATTTCATCAAAATGCTTGAGCTTGCGGAAGGCTTCATCGCCAACCGTCCCAGAGACATCGATTTTCAGGCGCACGATTGACATTGACGGCTCAACTCGATCCGGAGATTCGGTAAAGCATCAGGTAAATGACGACGCCAGTCACCGAGACGTAGAGCCAGAGAGGGAAAGTCCAGCGGGCAATGGCGCGGTGCCGGTCAAACCTTCCGCTCCATGCGCGCACGAGTGTGATGATGACTAACGGCACAATCACCATCGCCAGAATGGTGTGCGAGATCAGGATGCTGAAATAAACCGGTCGAGACCAGCCCTGCCCTTGAAAATGCACTGAATGGACGTGCCAGTGATAGTAAAGGTACGACGCCAGGAACAAGGTCGAAGTGCACAATGCCACCATCATCACGGCACGGTGCGCTGCCACCCAGCCTCGCTTTATAAAATTTCGCCCGACCAGTAGCAGCACTGCACTGGTGCCGTTCAGTGAAGCATTGATGACCGGAAAGATTGCGTATTCGCTGGGCATCAGGCGGCCGGTTTAGTGGTTCGCCGGTTGACCATGAGAAAGGACAGGCCAAACATGGCTCCGGCAAAAAGGATCAGGGTGGCTAATGAGGAAGCGAGCGGAAATGAGGGCGCGCTGTGCGGAAACAGCAGATCGCGCAGCGCCTCCACGCCATAGGTCAGCGGGTTGATCCGAATCAGCAGACGTATCCAGCCGGAAGCTCCCGACAGTGGAAACAGCGCTCCGGAAAGCAGCCACAGCGGAATAAGAAACAGATTGATGATGGCGTGAAAACCCTGTGTCGAATCCATGCGCCAGGCAATGGCAAAGCCCAATGCCGTCAGGGCAAATGAAACCAGGAAGACAGTAAGTATGACAAGCAGCAGGTCGCCGACACTTATGCGCAGCCCTATCAAGGGCGCGAATGCCAGAAACACCAGTCCCTGAATCGCCGAAAGGGTGGTGCCCCCCAGCACTTTGCCGAGCACGATGGCGGAACGTGGAACCGGAGCCACCAGAACCGAAAGCAGAAATCCCTCCTTGCGATCTTCAATCACCGACATCATGGTGAAGATCGAAGTAAAGAGGACAATCATGATCAAGGCGCCAGGATAAAAGTAATCGAGATAGTGTTGCTGTCCTGCCACCTCGCCGGATCGGAACGAACTGCCGAAACCGGATCCGATCACCAGCCAAAACACAACCGGCGATGCGATGACTCCAACCACCCGGGCCGGCTGGCGATAGAAACGGACGATTTCTCGCAGCCAGAGAGTGTACGCAGGAAGCCACAGATCAGATGTTGCAGCTGAAATCACCGGAAGCGTAGAGCTTTGAGTCGCCATAGGTCAGTTTCCGGGCGTCTGTTCCCGGTTCTCAGTCTCGGTCCAGAAGCGATGGCCGGTGCGGTGAATGAAAACATCCTCCAGGGTCGGCTTGCTTACCGACACAGCATTTATTTCGCCGGGAAAACTCTCCACAACTTCAGTTATAAAACGGTGTCCGGCTTCGCGCTCGATACGAATCTGCTTGCCAAGTACCTGGGTATCGAGCTGAAACCGTACCCGGATGCGGCCGGCAAGCCCCTCTGGATCTTCTGTATCCAGCAGTATGACGTCGCCGCCGATTTCATGTTTCAGTTCGAGCGGTGTTCCAATCGCAACCATGTGTCCCTGGTTAAGTATGGCCAGGCGATCGCAACGTTCAGCCTCTTCCATAAGGTGGGTGGTGACGATGATGGTTACACGTTCTTCATCGCGCAGGATACGTAGATATTCCCACAGGTCGCGTCGCGCACCCGGATCAAGGCCGGTCGTGGGCTCGTCCAACAGCAGAACTGAAGGGTGATGGAGCAGGCCTTTGGCCAGCTCAAGGCGGCGCTGCATCCCTCCAGAAAAGGCTTCGGCCTTTTCATGGGCACGGTCCGAGAGTCCAACCCGGCAGAGCATTTCTTCGATACGTCCGCGCAAGACTGCACCTCGCAAGCCGTAAAGGTGGCCCTGGTGGCGCAGATTTTCAACGGCCGTCAGCTTCACATCTATGCTTTGTGCCTGAAATACCACACCGATCTGGCGACGCAGGCGAGTGGCATCGCGCGCAACATCGCATTCCTGGATTACCGCGCGGCCGCCGCTCGGCAGCATGAGCGTGGAGAGAATGCGGAACAGCGTAGTTTTGCCGCTGCCGTTCGGACCGAGTAAGCCGAACAGCTCAGCATCGTGGACTTCGAAAGATATGCCATCGAGAGCAGTCCGCTGTTCGTAACGATGCACCAGCTCTGAGACCGAGATTACTGAGGTCAGCCCAACCTTGCCGTGAGTAGTTCCGCTCGACAAATAAACCGGCGCATTCGAAGCCACAGGCTATTTTAGCGTAAGCTCTTGCTTCAGAACTGGATCATCGAATTTCGCGCCACATCCACCGGCAGTCGATGAGCTATCCATCGAGCGCAGGGTAACACCTGTCGGCCAATCAGCGATGGATCTCTTTCTGCGAATTTCTCCTGGGGAGCGCCATCGTAATCGGACATAACGTTGGGGGAAAGCAATATTCTCCTACTGGCTGGCGGTAATTGTGGTTGCGGTGCTCTTTGGCTACGGTCATTACTACAAGGGACCATCTGGAATTATCGACTCAGGCTTTGCCGGGCTGATTTTGGGATCGGCGTATTTACTGGTCGGCCGCAATTTATAGGTATGCATTCTGGCCCACGGTTTTATAGTCGGTTGTTCGTGAATGGCGATTACGTCAACAAAGGGAGGGTCAAACTTTCTTGGTGATCTGATGCTCAACCGTGCCGAATTCTTTCCGAATCCCGTCGAGGTTTCCGTCGAGCACAGCGAAGAAGTCGATGTACTCGTCGTGACTGAAGAACGCATTTACATAGTCGGCCTGAGTCAAAACGTACCCGCCCCACCCATTCAGCATAGCGAGTTGCAGAAACGATGCTAGGTCTTCCGATTCATGGCCTAGAAACAGGTGGCCGGGCGCTTCATGGAGCAGTCGATGATCACCGTAGCTTTGCCGCAGCTTGTAATACAGGTGCCAGTTCTCGCTGCTATCCCAAATGCCCCACTCCGTAATCCAGACCAGTGCCGGATCGCGGTACATCAACGAGCCTGCGACCCAATGCGCCAGATATAAAATGCGGCCTGGCGAGGTTGGGTAGTGAACATGCGCTCTATGGATTTCGGGAATACAGTCGGGCTTTGCCCGCTCTTTTCCCTGAAGCCAATCCTCGCATTCGTCTTTCGTATAGAAGCGCATGCGAATGATCTTAAATCAGCATGGTTGAATCATTGTCGTAATCAGGCAACTTCACTCAGAACGCCCGTCTCATTCGATACTTTTGGTGTTCTGGCCCTTTTTTGCGATGGGCGAATTAGTTTTTGGGCTTAAGCTGGGCTTAAGTCTAAGGGCGGACTCCTGGCATGGTTTTTCCCGGTAACTTATTGTGAAAACTATAGTTTGCAGGGCAGGGAACTTCATATTGGCGGAAGTGTTTAATTGCTTGAGACTTGAATTTGTGGTGCGCAGCAAAGGGGCGAAAATATGAAGCTCACATTGAAACTCGGGACTTGGCTGTGCGCGGTCCTGCTGGTTGCCGCGGTCGCAACCGCCAGAGCGCAAGATAACGATGATTTCGGCAGCGACGCCGACGATCCGCCGGGACGGGTCGCTCGCATGAACTACGCTCAGGGATCAGTTTCATTCCAACCGGGCGGCGAAGGAGATTGGGTCCAGGCCGGCCCGAATCGACCCCTGACAAGCGGCGATAATCTTTGGACCGATCGCGATTCGCGGGCTGAACTCCACATGGGCTCAACCGCGATCCGTCTCGCTCCCGAGACGAGCCTCACCTTCCTCGATCTTGAAGATCGCGTGGCGCAAGTGCGCCTGACCGATGGTTCCACCATCCTGAACGTACGCCACCTCGATGACGATGACCTGGTGGAAGTCGATACTCCGGATATCGCATTTCGTATTCTGAAACCCGGCGAATACCGGATCGACGTTGATTCGGATGGCCAGCAGACGTATGTCACAGCCTTCCACGGGCGAGGGGAGGTAAGTGGCGGCGGTTCCTCTTACACCATTGTAGGCGGACAGCGTGCGCGTTTCTCAGGCCTTGAGCAGTTGACCTACGATGTCGGCCTGATTCCGCGTGATGATGATTTCACCAACTGGTGCCAGGACCGCGATCAGCGAGAGAGCCGTCTGGATTCGCTGAACTACGTTTCACCCGAAATGACCGGCTACGAAGATCTCGATGGTTACGGTCGCTGGAACTATGTTTCGGGTTACGGGCCTGTCTGGTATCCGGTCAACGTTGCCAGCAACTGGGCGCCATATCGTTTCGGTCATTGGGTGTTCATTCAACCATGGGGATGGACCTGGGTGGATGACGCACCCTGGGGATTTGCGCCATTCCACTATGGGCGCTGGACTTATCTGCAAAGCCGGTGGTGCTGGATTCCGGGACCGGTCGTGGTTCGCCCGGTTTATGCCCCGGCATTAGTTGTGTTCGTGAACGGTGGTTGGGGCGGAGGCCCCGGAGTGGGCTGGTTTCCGCTGGGTCCAGGAGAAGTTTTTGTTCCCGGATATCGAGTCAGCCGAAGATACGCGGAGCGTGTGAACGTAACCAACACCGTGGTGAATGTCACCCAGGTCACCAATGTGTACAACGTTTATCGCACGCGTACCACTATCAATCAGATCACTTACGTGAACCGTAATCGCCCGGGCGCGGTTACAGCAGTTTCTCAGGAGACGTTTGTTAACGCCCGCCCCATCGCGCGCAACCTGATGCGGATCTCCGACAATGATATCCGCCAGGCCCGCATTGATCGCCGGGTGGAAGCCAGACCGGTCAGGACCAGCGTGGTTGGCCCTGCGGCGCCTGCGAGGGTCACACCGCCTGCCTCGATTGTTAACCGGCAAGTGGTGGCAACCCGTAAACCAATGCCGGTCGGGGCGGCGATGCGCAACACGGCCCCCGAAGTGAACGTTCGGACCGCTACACCGGCCAACCCGCGCCCATTGTCGCCCCCAGCCGGCCAGGCGCCTCACGGCACTGCTCGCCCGGCGTGGCCCGCGGCTCGCGCGGAACAAGCGCCGCAACGGGAGGTCCCTGCAAACCAGAGCGTACCTGAACATCAGGCGGTACGACCTGACCAGCCGATCAACGCGCAACGTCCCGCGGTCCCGCGTCCGCCCGACCGCCAGGTCTCGGCGCAACCGTATGATCGCCCCGACAACGCACGGCCTGATAACGCGCGGCCTGACAACGCACGGCCCGACAACGCACGGCGTGAGAATGCACGGCCCGACAACAACCACGGCCCTTCGGATTGGCAGAACCGCAACGTGAGGCCGGTCCCGGCGCCTCGCGAGAAAACTCCGGAGCAGCAGCGCGACGAGGAGCAGAAATTCCGCACCTGGCAGCAACAGCGCCAGCAGGCGGCTCCGCCACAGACAAACCGGCCCGAGCCGCCACGTCAGATGCAGCGTGCGCCAGAGCCGCAGCGTCCTCCGCAGGCCCAGCCTCAGCGCCCGCCGGAGCCTCCTCGGCCACAAGCCCAGCCGCAGCGTCCGCCGGAGCCGCAAAGACCGCGGCAGTCTCAGCCACCAAAGCAAGCAGCTCCGCAGGGCTTTCATAACGGCCGTCCGCAGGGCTTCTGACCCAGACCAGCAAAACGCCAGTTCCTTCGGGAACTGGCGTTTTTTCTTGCGCTGTCATGAGCGCGGCGCTAAGCGCTTTCCTCAGCGAGCTCTGCGATTTAAGATGTGACTTTGAACTGCATGCGAGTCCGAGTCTTATTCTTCGGCGTTCTCAAAGACCTCACAGGCCTCGCCTCCGACTCGCCCGAGCTTCCTGAACACGCCACCCTCGCGGATATGCTCGAATATTACGAACGCAAGCTTCCGCGTTTCAAGGAACTCGTATCTTCCCTGGCGATGTCAGTCAACCAGGAATATGCAGGACCGGAAGCTCGCCTGAAGAATGGCGACGAAGTGGCTTTGCTCCCGCCCGTAAGCGGCGGGTCTGCTTCGCCCCATGTTGCACTGGTTCGTGAATCGATAGCCACCAGCGAAGTACTCGACACAATCAAGCGTGCCGAAGATGGCGCGGTAGTTATGTTTGATGGCATTGTCCGCAACAACACTCGCCGTCGCCCTACCCGGTATCTTGAATATGAAGCCTACGAACCGATGGCTTTAAAGCAAATGCAGGAGCTTGCCGCGCATGCGCTCTCGCATTTTCCTGTCCGCGAGGTTGCCATTGTGCACCGGGTCGGGCGTCTGGAAGTCGGCGAGACCAGCGTGTTGATCGCAGTGGCCGCAGCGCATCGTGGTGCTGCTTTTGACGCCTGCCGCTGGCTGATCGATTCGCTTAAACGCACAGTCCCCATCTGGAAGCAGGAGTTTTTTGAAGATGGTGCGGTCTGGGCAGATGGTGAGCCATTTCCTGACACAATAGTCCGCGCTGAAGGCACCCATTCTGGTAGCGCGTAACATCTAAGTGAACGGCCGCCTCTGGAATCGCGCCGGGCGCCGGCACACTTTTCAGATTCTTTCATGAAACAAACCGCCATCGCTGTCCTGGCGCTCGGCATCTGTGCCTGCTGCTTTGGGCAGCAATCTGACTCAACCTTTAAGGTTGACGTCAAGCTGGTGAATGTTTTCGTCACTGTGACAGACGGTCATGGCGCGCCGGTGGCCGGACTTAAAAAGGACGATTTCTCGATTCGCGAAGATGGAAAACAACAAAAAATAGCGGTTTTCGGGAGGGAATCGGTTTTGCCGCTTTCGATCGTGCTGGCGATTGACACCAGCCTGAGCACGCGTAAGGATCTGCCCCTTGAACTGGCTTCGGCACGGAAATTCGTGCACGCCATCTTGCGGCCGGTGGACGCACTCTCGCTTTATCAGTTCAGTGAAATCGTGAATGAGATAACACCTTTCACCTCCGATCTGTCGAGAATAGATCATGCCATTGGCCGCATCCACTCCGGATCAGCCACCGCGCTTTATGACGCACTTTACCTCGGTTCACAGGCCCTGGAACCGAGACAGGGAAGAAAAGTGTTTGTGGTGATCACCGACGGAGGTGACACTATGAGCAAAGTTGATTATCGAGAGGCCGTAAGGGCGGCTCAGGAAGCGGAAGCCATACTGTACAGCATCATTATCGTGCCCATTGAAGCCAGCGCCGGCCGCGACACCGGCGGCGAACATGCCCTGATTCAGCTTTCTGACGACACCGGCGGGAAATACTACTACGCATCCTCCATTCCGCAACTGGATGAAGCCTTTCATCAGATCAGCGATGAACTCCGCACTCAGTACCTGCTGGCCTACTATCCCTCGGAACGTATGTCCGATTCGGAGTTTCGGCACATCCAAATCTCAGTGCAGGGCACGCCTGAAGCCGCGAACTATAAGATCCGCCATCGCACCGGGTATTATTCATCCAAGTCGCACTGATCTGGCTCCGCCTGTAAGTTGACGGGACAAATTGCGTTGTGAAAGTCTTGTGAGATTCCGCAAGCCATGACATTGAATCGTGTTGGGAAGGTATAGCCAGACGAATGCCAGGTTACAAGCCCGTCTCTGTTTTTAAGGCTTTCATTTTTTTCGTGGTGTTGCTCACGGCAACGTTGCTGACCGGTCAGGATTCCGGCACCGGCAACCTGTCCGGCTCGATCACAGGAGCGCGCGGAGCATCCATCAGTGGCGCCACCGTCACACTCACCAATCGTGTTACCGGCGTTTCCTCCAATACGGTCTCCAGCCCGGCCGGAACGTATGCTATCCGCGACCTTCCACCGGGAGATTATTTGTTGCATGTTGAAGCCAAAAGCTTCCAGCCGGCTGAACTCTTCATTCGCATCCAGCCCGGATCAAGCGCAACCGGAGATGTTCGCCTGCAGAGGCTTCCACCCTCCGAGGCAGTGCTGGTAAATCAAAGCCCGGAAGTTCGGCAAACTGTTGACGCCGCTCTCATCGAGCAACTTCCCAGCGATCACAACACCATTGAACTCGCCCGCATTGCGCCCAGCGTGCAAGTTTTCGATGCACAGGCTCTCTCCCCAACAAAGTCGGGCATAGTCGCCGCTTCGATTGGGGGACGCAACGGGCGAACCACCCGAATCACCGTAGATGGAATCGATATCAGCGACGAAGTGGTCGGATCTTCGACCCAGAACGTCTCTCAGAGCAGTACTCAGGAAATGCGGGTCACGCAATCTTTCGCGCCGCTTTCCGCAGGACTGGCGGCAGCCGGTGTAGTGAATCTGAATACCCGCTCCGGCGGAGACGCATTGCACGGCGATTTCTTCGGTAACTTTCGCAACCAGGGCGTAGGCATCGCCCAGCTTCCCGGCGGCAGTGATAATCCTTTCTCCCGCGAGGTTTTCGGCGGAGGAGTGGGCGGCGCCATCAAGCCCGGTAAGCTCTTCGGTTTTATCGGCGGCGATTACTTCAAGCAGGACTATCAGGCCCCCGTCATCTTCAACGCGCCCTTTTCTGCCCTGAACGCAAGCTATAGCTCACCTTTTCGCCAGGCAGAAATTGATGGCCGGCTCGACTACGTTCTCTCCGCGCGAACGCGCATGTTTTATCGTTTCGAGTACGACAACAGCTCTTCCATCAGCACCTTTGGCGGCACGAACTTCCAGACTTTCCGCAGCAATAACAACACTCCATCTCACGCGTTCGGCGCGGATTTCACTACCGGCGCCTATACCCACAGCGTGCGCGCGGCTTACAGCCGATTCGCGAATCATCTGGACAGCCGGTTCAACGCGAATGATCCGCTGCCTGGTATTGATCTCGCCTTTTCCGGTGGATCAGGCTTTGCCAGCGGATCGTCAGCATTCGCTCCCCAGCGTACGATTCAATCAAATCGCGAAGCGCGCTATGACGGAAGCCGGACCGTTGCTGCGCATGCTTTGCAATTCGGTGCGGCGCTTAACCGCATCGACGCACTGGTTTTCCGGAACCTTTACGGCTCTGCTCCGCAGGTTGGATTGGATACGAACTCTGATTCCGTCATCTTTGCGGAAAACAATGGAGGAATTACCAATCCGCTTAACTACCCGGTGCGCAGCATTGTTCTCGGCAATGGGTTCGGCTGCTTTAGCAACGATGCAGCGTTCGGCTCAGCTTGTGGGGGCGTGAACGACACCCGCATTCACCTTTATGTGGGCGACACCTGGAAGGTTAAATCGAATCTGCAGGTGAAATTAGGTCTGCAGTGGATACGCGATACCGGCCGATATGATTCTGATCTCGCTCTTATCCCATGCTCAGCGGCAAGCGGCTTCGGTGCTCTGGCGCCATGCTCCGGCACCGGGAATCTGCTCGATCACTTTGGAACTGTTCCGGCGCTCGGCAGTCGTATTCGTCAGCCCAACCTGAATCTCGCGCCCCAATTTGGTTTCGCATGGGACCCCGGCAAAGCAGGCAGAAGTGTTCTGCGCGCCGGCATTGGACTCTACTACGACAATAATCTGTTTCAGAATATGCTCTTCGATCGGGCAGCGCGCCAGGCGAGCGGCCAATTCAACGCGCAAGCTAATGATCCCTGCGCCTCGCATGGTGTAATCGTATTTCCAGGCAACGTGCCCCAAGATGCCTCCGGACTCTGCGGACAAGCCATCGGCGCAGTCGCTCCCGCCATTCAGGCCTTGCAGAGCGCTTATCAGGCCGCAAACGCAGCCGCCGGGTCAAACCCAGATTTTCTCGGCAATATCTTGAGCAATCAGCGCGGACTACTCGCGCCCAACTTCCAATCCCCTCGCTCAGTTCAGATGAACATCGGGTTCCAGCATCAGTTTGGTCAGGCAACGCTGCTCGCAGTCGATTATGTGCGGCACGTCGGCACGCATTATCTGCAGGGAATTGACACCAATCATGTCGGCGATGCTTCCCGCTTCCCAACCAACTGCCTGCCGGCAGGGTCGCCGGCAGTAACGCCTGCGCCTTGTCAGGCCGCGCTGAACGCCATCAACCGTACCCTGCTTGCAAATCCGCTCAGTCAGGCGTGCCCTCAAACAACCATCGTCGGCACCAGTTCTCAGACCTCGGTCAATTGCTATATCGCCAGTGTCCCCGGAGCCGCCATTACGGACTTTGCACAGAATGGGCTCGACTCCGGTGCACAATACCTGGGCGGTCTGCCCGCTTCGGTTCTTGGCCTCACCCCTGAAACCGGTGCAGCATTTTCAGGATTGAATCCCTTGGTGGGGCGAAGTCTTTTCTTTTTCCCGTCCGGGCGTTCGCTTTACAGCTCATTGCAGATCATGTTGCGCACCCACTCCAATGCCAGTTTTCGCGGGCTGCGCGGTTTTGATTTTCAGTTTGCATACAGCCACACCAGTTTCCGAAGCAATTACAGCAACGACCTGGGCGAGCAGGATGTGTTGCCTCTGGCTGCCGACTTCAATCATCCCACAGGTTTTTTCGGCAATGTTCCTTTTGACCGGCATCATCAGGTTTCATTTGAGTCAATTATTGGTCTCCCGTTAAGCGGCCGGCTCGCGTTCATCGGGTACTTCGCCTCTGCGCTTCCGCAAACCTTGTTCTTGCCATCCTCAAATCAGCCAGGCGAGATTTTTCGCAGTGACCCTACAGGTGATGGTTCATTTGGGGGCGTGAGTCTTAACGGAAATGGCGCGGGTGACATTCTGCCTGGATACAACATCGGCGCATATGGCCTGACTTACTCCTCCGGAGCGCTTAACACCATCATTAACAACTACAACAGCTTTTTCGCGGGCCAACTGACCCCGGCCGGCACTGCCCTGGTAACAACCGGGCTGTTTTCATCCACCCAGTTGAGATCGCTGGGCGCTACCTTGCCGACCCTGGAAACTGCTCCACCTGACTACTTCACTCCCAGACTGTTTAAAAACTTCGACTTGCGACTTAGCTGGCCGCTTCGGTTTAAAGACCGCTTTACCATCGAACCGGGAGTCACGGCCTTCAACATTTTCAATTTCGCTAATTATGACGCACCCGGTTATCGCCTTTCAGGCGTCCTTAATGGCGCATCAGGAAGCCTTAATGGCCAGCAGTCTGCCGGTAAAAACCGCATAGGCCTGGGTTCCGGAATCTTCAGCCTGGGATCGCCACGACAGCTGGAATTTGGGCTGAAAATCAGCTTCTAGCCGGTGCAGTCTACTCATCGCTAGGACGTCCTGATTTTCAACCAGATCAGCCTCACCTCAGTTGTGACCATCCAGAATTCTGAATCTGAGTTCCAGCTTTTGGTATGTTCCTTGCAAGATAAACAACCTGGTGTCTCATAACTCGTTCATTCAACAATATTCTGTCTCTGTAAGTACTTGGTAAAACGCGTGCACTCTTCAGCCCCGTAATATTCTCGGGGCCATTTGCTTTTTCGGGTCTGAAGGGCTCAATTCCGGAGCCTGCCTGTCGTTTCAGTCGCGCGACAGCATGCCGTTTCTTCGTCTGACTCTGGCGTTTTCGGTCAATCGTCTTCTAACTCGGAGGTTGTTCATGGCGCGCAAGTTCGCTCCCAACTTTGCTTGGTTTAGTTTTGCTTGGGTATTGCTCCTCTCCATGCAATACGTTATGGCCCAGACCACCATCTCCACCGGAAGTATTCAGGGAACAATCACCGATCCCTCGGGCGCGGTGGTCAGCAGCGCCCGGATCACCATCACCAACAAGGCGACTGGTCGAGAGATCAATACAAACGTCAGCTCATCAGGAACTTACACATCCGGTGCGCTTATTCCGGGAGAATATCTCGTGAAGGTTGAAGCACGAGGCTTTAAAACTTCACAGACATCTTTGGTGGTGCAGGTTGGTGTGACCACACCAGGGAACGTCAAACTGCAACTTGGCCAAGCTAGCGAAATCGTTGAAGTTCAAGGCGGTCAGGTACAAGTGAATACTGAGCAGGCAACCGTTCAGGGAGTGGTCACTCCTGAACAAATGGAACAGCTTCCAGTGAATGGAAGGAATTTTCTGGACCTTGCACAATTGGAACCAGGCGTACAGATCCAGGATGGCGGGAACTTTGATCCCACCAAAAACGGCTTTTCATCGATTTCCTTCGGTGGCCGTTTTGGCCGAACCGCGCGTATTGAAGTAGATGGAGTGGATATCAGTGATGAGACCGTCGGAACGACTACTCAGAATATTCCGCAGGTTGCGCTGCAGGAGTTTCAGATCAGTCAGTCGTCGCTGGATCCTTCTACGGAACTCACATCCTCTGGCGCCGTTAACGTCGTAACTCGATCTGGGTCCAACGGCTTTCACGGTGAAGCGTTCGGGCTTTTTCGCGATCAGACCATTTCCGCCGATTTGAGTGGTCAAGGTACCGGCACGCCTTTCCAACGGCAGCAATACGGCGGTCGTTTCGGCGGTCCGCTGATCAAGAACAAAGTTTTCTTCTTTCTGTCTGGCGAGCGCACAAAACAGGACACCAACAACCCGGTCTTATTGACTCAACCATTTACTCCGCTCTCTGGAGGGTTCAGCTCGCCTTTCCGGGAAAAGGAACTATTGGGCAAGCTGGACTGGCAGATTACCCCTACCAATTTCCATCTCTTTTATCGTTTCACTTATGACAACAACATAAGCGTGAGAGCTTTTAACCCACAAGCATACGAGCCATTCGCAAACAAAAACAATACGCCTGGACACCTGGTTGGCTTCGATTTCAATTCCGGAAGTTTTACTCATAGCATTCGGTTTGGTTACACCAAATTTCAGAATGGAATTGGCGATGCAGTAACCGGCACCAGCATCTTTAACCCTGCTCCTGAGCTAACCCTTTCCATTGGTTCGGGCAACAGCTTTTTTTGCGATAGCCAGGCTGTTTTTTGTTCCGGCCCGAATTTTCTAGCGCCTCAGGCTACCTTTCAGGAGAACCGGCAGATAAAGTACGATGGCAGCAAGGCCTTCCGATCTCATATCTTCCGGTATGGAGTTGGGGTGAACCGTATTCTCGGGGGTGGTTTTGCAAACTTCTTCGGTCTCGCTCCAGCGGTTAATGCTAACAACAACGCCAATAGTATAGATTTCGCCAACAACTCCTGTGGAACAGGTACGCCCTGCTTTCCAGGAGGCGCCTCCAATCCACTTAATTTTCCAGTTGATTTCGTTCTGCTGGGCAATGGGCAGGGCTTCTTTACCGAAAAGAGTGCGTTCAATTTGCCAGCTGGTGGGCAATCCGACACGCGATTCCAATGGTATGTCGCCGACGCCTGGAAGATTCGGCCAAACTTCACAATTACAGCTGCTCTGCGCTATGTTCGCGATACTGGGCGAACAGACAGCGATTTGCCGCCCATCCCGGCGCTCGATCAGTTTGGGGCCGGGCTAGGAAATCGTGTCAAGCAGCCGGACGCGAACTTTGCGCCCGAACTTGGCATTGCATGGGACCCGACTGGAAGCGGAAAGACAGTTGTACGTGCGGGGGTAGGACTATTTTATGAAAACGTAATCTTCAACAACGTGCTCTTCGATAGACCAGGCCGATTAGAGCAGGGGCTTTTCAACGGCACCGCTCCAGCCTGCTTCAACGGAGCAGTATTCCCGGTGACATTCCCTGATGGCAGTACGGTAAATCCAACTTTTTGCGGGCAGCCAATCGGCAATGTCGGCGGTGAAGTCGCAGCACTACAACAGCAGTTTCAACAGGCTACTGCAAATGCGGGGCCAGCCGGCAATCCGAATTTCATCGGGAACGCTTTGACTGCCGCTGCGAACGTAAACGGCATCAGTCTTTTTGCTCCGGATTACAAAACGCCTCGTTCGGTTCAGATAAACGCTGGCATCCAGCGTCAGTTGTTTAAGGGTACGGTCCTCAGTGCCGATTATGTCCGCAATGTCCAGACTCGTTCATTACTAGGGGTCGACATTAATCACGTGGGCGATGCACGTTTCCTGGATCCAACTGTGGCTCAGGCGGCAATCGACGCCACGCTGGCTCAGTGCGGCGTTGCCACCCTTAATCAGGCGGCTGTTGCATGTCCAGGACTTCATCCTACCGGACCTGCGACCATTGCTGATTTCGGCAACAATGGGCTCGGGTCCGGTATTGCTGTGACAGGCGGATTCCCTGCGGCCGGGGCGGCGGCATTCCCAGGTCTCAATGGGGCGCTGGGCACTAACCAGATGTTGTTTCCGATCGGTCGTTCCGTCTATAACGCGTTGCTGGTCTCACTCAAGCAGAATGTCAATAACGCCTTTCGCGGTGTTCCACACATGAGTCTAACCGTCTCGTATGCGCTTTCTCGTTTTAACAACACAGTTGGGGTAGGAGGCGGAGATCAGGACTTCGTTAACGGCGCCATTGATTTCAATAATCCCACACGATTTTTCGGTCCATCCTCTTTGGATCGCACTCACCAGTTTTCGTTCGGCACAATCTTTGAATTTCCGAAAGGCGCGATTCTGAGCTTTACAGGCCATTTCTCGAGTTCACTCCCGCAGAATCTCACTCTTCCTCAACTTTGCGGTAGTGCGGAAATATTCTGCTCTGACGTAACAGGCGACGGGACTGTTGGAGACATCGCCCCAGGAACAAATATCGGTTCGTTCGGGCGCAAGATAAAGGCCCAAGATATCAACAAGTACATATCCCAATACAACAGCACCCAGGCCGGACAGCTGACACCTGCGGGACAGGCACTGGTTGGCGCGGGACTCATGTCAGCGGATCAGCTTGCCGCGTTTGGGGGTGTTATTCCTACTCTCACGCAAGCTCCGTCAGGACAAGTAGGACTGGACGCTCTTCGTCTATTCGACCTGCATTTTGCTTGGCCGGTCAAAATACGGGAGTCTCTAAAGGTGGAACCTGGGATAACGGTTTTCAACCTTTTCAACTTTGCGAATTTCGATCCTCCGGGCAACACGCTTGGCGGCGAGCTAAATGGCCAGCCCGGCTCTGTAAACGGCACCACGCTGCAGGGAACCCCCGGTACTGGACGTACCAATCGGTTCTTGCTGGGAACGGGCACGTTTGCATTTGGCGCGCCCAGAATGCTCGAATTTGGATTGAAGATTACCTTCTAGAGTCCGCTCACTCTGCTCGTTCAGGCCGCCGGTGCTCCGGCGGCCTTTTTTTGTTCCTTCTCTCTTGTACAATGCTGCCATGCCTTTTCAGGGGAAAAATCGGGGGCGGCCGGCGCCTCCTGACAGCACTTCCGAAGAAGCCAACTACCTCAAGGCTTTAGGCGAGAAACAGAAACTGGTCAGCCTGAAACTGGCCGATGGCGAGGTTGTGCGCGGCTGGATAGAGTACTACGATAAAAACATGGTCCGCCTTACTCGCGAAGGTGAGCCCAATCTCTTCATCTTCAAACACGAAATCATGTACATCGCCGAAGACTCGAACAGGAAAAGATAGCGGCCACCGTGTGTTGCTGAAGCTCGTGCTGCCGATAAGAACTCCTGAAAGCTCCTGAATACTGAATCCTGCTGCATGAATTTCAACGAAAATTATTTACCACGAATGTCAGAGATTGCCCGCGAGGCAGGCGCTCTGCTGATGCGCCATTTCCGGGAGCGAGTGCTTATCGAATATAAGGGCGACGCCGACCTGGTGACGATTGCCGATCGCCAGTCTGAAGCCCTTATTCGCGAACGCATTCAGGCGCACTGGCCCTCGCACGACATTATGGGTGAAGAACAGGGTCTCGCCGATACCGGAAGCGAATATCGCTGGTATGTAGACCCGCTCGACGGAACCACGAACTTTGCGCACGGATTTCCGGTATTTTGCGTTTCTATGGCGCTCGACCATAAGGGAGAACGCGTCGCGGGTGTGGTTTACGATCCTACTCGCGATGAAATGTTCGCCTCTCAGAAGGGAAGCGGCGCCACCCTGAACGGAAAGCCGGTTCACGTTTCCAAGACCGCGAGACTGGCCGAATCCCTTGTGGCCACAGGTTTTCCCAGCCACAAGCGCCACAAGAACCCGAACATTTTCTTTTACCACCAGCTCACGCTGCGCAGCCACGGCGTGCGGCGTGCCGGTTCCGCCGCGCTTGATCTTTGCTACGTCGCCTGCGGCCGCTTCGATGGGTTCTGGGAGTTCAACCTCAATCCCTGGGACACTGCTGCCGGCGTGCTGATGGTGCAGGAAGCCGGCGGCCGGATCAGCGATTTCAAGGGCGGCAACTTTCAGCTGAGCAGCCGCGAAACCTTGGCCAGCAATGGCCTGATTCAGGAAGAGATGATCAGCGAATTTGGCAAAATCTTCGCTGGCCGTGGGCTGGAAGCCTTGCCTGATCCGCGAGAGTATTCCGCGAAGTTATGAAAACCTCGCTGTATTTTGTGCTGGCGCTTGTTTGCACTGCCGCGGCAGTCGATGCCGCCCAACATGACCGTAAGGCCTTCGATGAATGGAAACAAAAACTGGTTCGCGAGCGTAAAGAAGAATGGCTTCCGCTTGCAGGCTTGTTCTGGCTGAAACCCGGCGACAACAGTTTCGGCACTGATCCCAGGAGCGCCGTCGTGTTTCCGAAGGGCCCCACGAAAGCAGGAATATTTGTACTTGGCGGAAAAACTGTCACCCTGAAACTTGAGCCAGGCGTCCACGCAATCATCGCAGGAAAGCAAATCACCAGCGCGCAGCTTGAATCTGGCGATCATCCCACCACCGTCGAAATGGGCAGCCTGCGCTTCAAGGCGATCGTGCGCGGTGAACGGGTGGGAATTCGCCTCAAGGACGTCGACAGCGAAGCCGCGCGCAATTATGCAGGACCGGTATTCTTTCCCTGGAGCAGTCAATATCGCATTACGGCAAAATGGATCGCATCGGATGGCAAGCGCACGGTCGATGTGCCGAACGTGCTCGGAGATGTAATTGCTACTCCGATTGCGGGAACCGCCGTATTCCCATGGAGCGGACAGGAACTTCGCTTGACTGCAATTATCGATGACGATCCGAAGGAGCTGTTTTTCATATTTAATGACCTGACCAGCAAGCATCAAACCTATCCCGGTGGTCGCTTTTTGAAGGCTGCCTCGCCCACCGGTGACAGCGTCGTACTCGACTTCAACCGCGCTTACAGCCCGCCCTGCTCGGTGACAGCCTATGCCACCTGCCCGCTTGCGCCTAAAGACAATCGCCTGCCGGTTGCGATCGAAGCCGGGGAGAAGTACGACCGGGCGGCGGGGCATCACTGAGCTGAAAAGCGCCCCAAATCGCTCAAAACACAGAACCAGAGCCGCGAACCAGGCGCTCTTCTCAGCGCCCTCTTCAGCGTACTCTTCAGCGTACTCTGCGGGTCGTTCTCTGCGCCCTTTCCGTTTTAAGTGCTCCCTCGTGGCGTTACAATTGTTCTGTGATCGATTCTTTGCTGGAACGGAAAATCGAAAAGCGGCCGGACAAAGTCCGCTTTCAGGGCCGGATTCTCTTCCTCACCGAAGACCCCGCATTGATCAAGCGTCAGCTCGCGGGCGAGGACCTTCCCTGGGACACGAAAAACCCTCAAAATAATCCCAAGCTGCGCGACGACATCTCGACCGATGAAATCACTCCCGCCCACTACTGTTTCTATTTCGACCAGACCCTGGGAGAAATCCCATATCTGGGGTTGAAGTGTGGTGGCGAGCTTCCAATTGGTCGCCGAGACGTGCAACGAGGAGGCTTCGTTTGTGCGGTAAGTGGAAAGCGCCGCGGCAAAGGCTCCAGCCGCGAACAGTCGCCTTACGCTGAGATGTCCGCCGGCATCCAGCTGGTAATCGCAGAAAACATCGAGCGCATCTACCAGCAGAATTGCCAGAACCTGGGGCTGCTGACATCTACCAACTTCTCGCTGATCGACAAGGTTCGCAGCGGGGAAGATATTCCGCTTAGCGAATTCACGGCCGGTGAAGATGAGATTACCCGCCAGGTAATCGAGTACGGCGGGCTGTTTCCATTCAATGTTGCTCGTTTGCAGAAGAAAGTTTTCCTGCCGCCAATCAAAACCAGTCCCCGGCCCATGACCCTGGCGGAAAAAATCTTTAGCCGCCATATGATTGCAAATGCAAATGGACAGACGGGCGTCCACGCCCGTCCGTCGGGGCCTGGCTCGGCTGAACCAGCTATCGGGCTCCCAGCCGTGAAGCCCGGCGACACCGGCTTCGCCTCTGCCGACCTGCGTTTTAGCCACGAATACGTCACTCCCATGGCGGCGATCTTCTTCGAGCACTACGTCGGAAAGGACGCCAAAGTAAACGATCCTTCAACTATTCTCTTTTTCCGCGACCACCTTACCTTCCTGGATGAAGTCATTTCCGAAGAAAAGAAGAAGCTTGGTCTGCTCGATCTGGCCACGCAACTCAAACTCAAGCAACAGGAGTTCGCGCAGAAACAGGGAATCAGGCTGCACGGCGAACTCAAGGACCGTAAAGGCTCTGAGGGTATCTGTCACTCCATCGTTCTGGAAAGCTATGCCTTGCCCGGTCAGCTCAATATCGGCTCAGACTCCCACACTCCCCACGTGGGCGCGGTTGGCTGTGTCGCGTTCGGCATCGGCACCACGGATGTCTTCAACTCCTGGATCACAAAAGACGTCCGCGTACGCGTGCCCGAGTCGGTGAGAATAATCGTACGCGGCAAAAGGCATCCGAATGTCACCGCCAAAGATTTCATCCTGAAGATTCTCAGCCTCGATTACGTGCGCAGCGGCAAAGCGTTAGCGAAAGTCATGGAGTACGCAGGCGAAGCAATCCAAGAGCTCAGCGTCGACGAACGCGCGACCATGACCAACATGGCGGCAGAGATCGGCGGATTTACCGGAATCGTCGCGCCCGACAAGAAAGTGGTCGAGTTTCTAATGGAACGTCGCGCTATGGATCGCAACCAGGCCGAGGCCATGATCGACGGCCTCTACAGCGATCCCGACGCTCAGTACGCAGAGATTATCGAACTCGATGCCGCCGAGATCACGCCCATGGTCGCAACCCCGGGCGATCCCGGTAACGGAAAATATGTTCGTGAGCTGAACACACCGGTGCCGGTCGAAATCGCCTACGGCGGAACTTGCACCGCCGGCAAGAACGAAGACATGGATATGTATGCCGCAGTCCTCGCCGATGCGCTGAAGCAAGGCAAGCGCGTGGCCGGCTCCGTTCAGTTCTATATCCAGTTCGGCTCTCAGGAAACACGCGACTACTGCATTCGCAAAGGCTATCTCGACATTTTCCAGAAAGCCGGCGCACATGTTATTGAACCCAGCTGCGGCGCCTGTATCAACGCCGGACCCGGCGTCTCCACCCGTCCGGATCAGATCGTTATCAGTGCACAGAACCGCAACTTCCCCGGCCGAAGCGGCCCCGGGCAAATGTACCTTGCAAGTCCGTACACCGTCGCCGCCAGTGCAGTGGCAGGCTACATCGTGGAGTACGAGCCGGCCGCCGAGCGGGAATTGCAACCCGCGTAAGATTTCATTCGCGACCGGCTGTACGCTGTCGCTCATCCTTGCTAGAATCTTCGGTTCTGTTATAGTTCTGGCAAAGCCCCTAGGAGCGTTGATCTCATGACCTACGTGATCGCGGAACCCTGCATCGGCACTAAAGATACGGCGTGTGTGGATGCCTGCCCGGTGGATTGCATCCACCCCAAAAAAGATGAGCCCGCGTTCGGGGAAGAAGAGATGCTCTACATCGACCCAGTCGAGTGCATCGATTGCGGCGCTTGCGTACCCGTATGTCCAGTATCGGCTATTTTCGCGCTGGATGACCTGCCGGAAAAGTGGAAGGCCTTTACCGAGCGCAACGCTGCATATTACGGCCGCTGAGTTCTCTCCCCAGGCGCACCTAGCGAATCATGCGTGCGCTTTTTGTTTTGCTGCCATGCATTCATGTAGGGTAGCCGCCCTCCGCCCAGCCAGGCTCCGCGGTTCTTCTCCGGTTACAATTACATTCTGCGATGCCACTAAGAGAGTCCGAAGCGATCGTGCTGCGGACCTACCCGCTGCGCGAGTCCGACCTGCTGGTCACGCTGTTTACCCGGCTGGAAGGAAAAGTTCGCGGCGTTGCGCGCGCCGCCAAAAAGTCCAAACGCCGCTTTGGAGGGGCGCTTGAGCCGCTCACCGTAGTCAAGCTCTATTACGAAGATCGCGAGCGCCAGGAACTTGTCAGGCTTGACTCCTGTGAAGTGCTTGAGTCGCCCCTCGCCTCGTCAGTCAGCTACCCACGCGCGGTTGCGCTTGGGCATGTAGCCGAGTTGCTGGATGAGTTGTTGCCCGACCGCGAGGCCAACGACGCTATTTTTCGACTTACGATCTCTGTTCTCGCTACTTTGCGTGAGCAGAATGTATGGCTGCCGATTACCTATTTCGAGCTCTGGATGACCAGGCTGGTGGGCTTTCTTCCCGAGTTGTCCGAATGTATGGCGTGCGGGCGTGCGCTTAATGGAAATCGAGCTTACTTTCATGCTTTGGCCGATGGCTTGATGTGTGCTGAAGATAAACGGCTAGCCTCGTCCGAGATGTCTGCTGAATCGCGTGCGCTCGCAGCACAGATGTTCCGGTCGCCGGTAGAAAGCCTCAAGGGAACGCAGTGGCCAAAGTCGCAGGCTGCCGATCTGCGGAAATTCCTGGTGCAGACGCTGCAACGCCATATTGAAAAGAAGCTGGTCACCGCGGGCATGCTGGAAAAGATTTGAACTTGTAAGGTCCCGGCAGGGCATCCCAATGAATGTGCTGTTCCGGGCACCTTCCGGCCCAGGGAATCTGCAGTTCATAAGGCAAGGCCCTGCGTTACAATCGAGAATCAATCACTCGTCCCAATAACACTTTGCACTCATCCGTTTCCAAGCCGCTCACTTTTCAGGAGCTTATCCTGCGCCTGCAATCCTTCTGGGCCGAGCGCGGATGCGTCCTGCAGCAGCCCTATGATGTCGAACTGGGCGCCGGCACCATGGCGCCCGAGACCTTCCTGCGTGTGCTCGGGCCGCAGCCCTGCAAGGTCGCCTATGTGCAGCCCTCGCGTCGGCCGGCGGATGGTCGTTACGGAGAGAATCCCAATCGGCTCTTCAAGCACATGCAGTTGCAGGTCATCCTGAAGCCCCCGCCGGAGAATGTGCAGGAGCTCTATTTAGAGTCACTTACTGCAATTGGAATTGACCTTCGCCAGCACGATATCAAGTTCGAAGAAGATAATTGGGAATCGCCGACCCTCGGAGCCTGGGGCATTGGCTGGCAGGTCATGCTTGATGGTCTGGAGATCACGCAGTTCACCTATTTTCAGCAGTGTGGCGGAGTTGACCTTAATCCCATTTCCGCTGAACTGACCTATGGGCTCGAGCGTATCGCCGCCTTCCTGCAGGACGTGAATTCAATTTACGAAATTGTCTGGGCGCTCGAACCCCAGAGCGGAGATGCCGTGAAGTACGGCGACGTGCGACTCGCCGATGAAGTGCAATTCTCGGTCTACAACTTCGAAAAGGCTGACGTCGAAAAGACCTGGAAGCACTTTGAGCTCTGCGAGTCGGAGTGCAAATCTTTGCTCGAGGCTTATGCCGTTTTAGAGAACAGTAACGCCGGGAAGAAGCGTTTCCCATTACTCGCGGCCTACGATCTCTGCCTCAAGTGCTCGCATCTGTTCAATATTCTGGATGCTCGCGGCGCAATCTCGGTCACCGAGCGTGTTGGCGTGATCGCGCGAGTACGCGCGCTGGCAGTGGGAATTGCGAAAGCCTGGGTGGACCAGCAAAAGCTGGACCAGCAAAAAGTGGATCAGCAAAAAGTGGATCAGCAAAAAGTGGATCAGCAAAAACAAGAAGCCTCGGCCAATGGATTATCGAAGTCCGAACCTGCGTCCGAGTCGGCTCGAGGCGAGCTCTCGAAGGCTTTGTCGTCCTGAGGCTGCGCGAAAAACGAAGAAACGAAAACACGATCTATGCATTTGGTTGAACCAGAAAAAATTGCCGCCACCACTGCACCCGTAGGCACGGACGCCCTCAGCTCTCCAGGCGAGCGAAGCGCGGCGGCGCAAGCCCGTGAAGCCGCGCCCGTCATGGGCGGAACAAACTGATGCCCGACCTTCTGCTCGAAATCGGTTGCGAAGAAATTCCGGCGCGCATGATTTCTAATGCCCAGGCTGAATTGCAGCAGCGCGTCACTGACCTGCTGAAACGCGAGCGTCTTGCCACGGCGGGAAAAATCACCGCTCTCGATACTCCTCGAAGATTGGCCGTCCTGGCGGAGAGTGTTCCCGCCGCACAACCCGACCTCATCGAGCAGATCACCGGGCCTGCCGTTTCGGTCGCTTTTAAAGACGGACAGCCTGGCCCGCCTGCTCACGCCTTCGCCAAGAAAGCCGGCATCAGCGTGGACCAGCTCGCTCGCGTCACCACCGCCAAAGGCGAATATCTTTCCGCTCGCATTACCAGGCAGGGTCGTCCTGTCTCGGAAGTTCTGGCCGAATTATTGCCCAGGGAAATCGCCACTCTTTACTGGCCCAAGAGCATGTACTGGCGCAGACCGGGCGAGCGCTTTGTACGTCCCGTCCGCTGGATCGTGGCTATGCTCGACGGCGAGATCGTTCCGCTTGATGTGTTCGGGGTTCGGGCAGGGGACGAATCCAGGGGGCACCGGATCCTCTGCGATGGCACGGTGAAGATTCCGCGAGCCGGTGCCGCTTACATGGATGCACTGAAGTCTGCTTACGTTCTTGGCCGCGATGCCCGCCAGCAACACATTCGCAAAGCGCTCGATTCTGCCACTCGCGCCATCCCCGGGGCTCGCTGGCGCGAAGATAAATCTCTGCTCGAAACGGTAGTCAACCTGACTGAGTTTCCGTCCGTAATTCTCGGCAACTTCGATCGTGAATTTCTCGATCTGCCGGAAGAAGTCCTGGTCACGGTGATGCGCGACCACCAGAAGTATTTCGCGATCGAAGATGGCAAAAGTTTGCTGCCCCATTTCCTTGCCGTTCTGAACACCGATGCAGATCGAGATGGCCTGATTCGTCACGGTAATGAGCGCGTACTTCGCGCCCGCTTCAATGATGCTGGTTTCTTTTGGCAAACCGACCAGAAGATTTCACTGCTTGACCGCCTGGAACTGCTGAAAAAGGTGACCTTCCAGAAAGATCTCGGCAGCTATCATCAAAAAACGCTGCGGGTTCAGCGCTTATGCGGCTGGCTAAGCCAGATCTTGCGCCTGAGCGGCCGTGAAGTGCGTCCGGGCGTGGTCCACAAAGCAGTCTGCCTCGCCAAAACCGATTTGACGACAGAGCTGGTGAAAGAATTCACCGACTTGCAGGGTATCGTCGGCGGCCTCTATGCCCGCGTACAACCGCTGGACCCGGGACTTCCCAAGGTCACCCGCCTCCTGATCGCCGACGCCATTTACGATCAGTACAAACCCGAGTCGGTCGAAGACTCAGTTCCGCGCTCGATTGAAGGCGCCGTGCTTTCGATCGGCGACAAAGCTGACACTATCGCTGGCATGTTCGCCCTCGGCCTGATCCCGAGCGGCTCAAAAGATCCGTTCGCTCTGCGCCGGCAGGCTAACGGAATCGTGAAAATCATCGCTGAGCACAAGCTGGCTTTCCGGCTCACGGAGCTGATGCAGGATGCGCGCTGCGGGTACCAGGGCTCAGAAGCAGAGCAAAAGTTTAAAACTCCTGATTACGTCGGCAGTGTTAATGCTTTCCTGCGTGAGCGTGTCGAGTTCTACCTGCGTGATGTTCGCGGTTTTCCCTACGACGTGGTTAACGCTGTCCTCGCCGCCGGCTGGGACGATTTAGTCGACGCGATTGCGCGCGCGGAGGCGGTCGCGGCCATGCGGAGCTCCACCGATTTCGAGTCCATTTCAGTCGCCTTCAAGAGAATCAAGAACATTCTGCAGCAGGCGGCGGAGAACAAGCGTGCTGTCGCAGACGCAATTCAGCCGAATCTGCTCAGCGAACCTGCCGAAAGGGAATTGGCAGAGCAAGTACCTGAAGCCGCGAAACAGGTGGAAGCTTTGCGCTCGCAAAAAGATTATCGCCAGGCGCTTGCCGCAATTTCCAGCCTGCGCCCCCGCGTGGACAAGTTTTTCGATAAAGTAATGGTAATGGTTGATGATGATGCGGTCCGCGCGAACCGGCTTGCCTTACTGCAAAACCTCTTGCGCGAGTTCTCCACCATCGCTGACTTTTCCGAGATCGTCACCGAAGGCAAAGTATAAAACTGCCGAACTTGGCTCAGCTTTCGGCATTTCATAAATGTTTTTAAACCTGCACGGTTCACCCGTGTTTGCAGCTAATCCCACGGAAGGAAACACAATGGCCACACAAACTCTCCCGGAACGCGAAATCCAAGCCACACAGCCCTCCACGAAATACGTGTATTTCTTTGGCGACGGCAAAGCCGATGGTAATGGTCAGATGAAAGACGCATTGGGCGGCAAGGGCGCTGGCCTCGCGGAAATGACCAATGCAGATCTGCCTGTGCCTCCCGGTTTCACGATCCAGACCGAAGCCTGCCGGGAATACATGCGTTCTGGGAGTGTCTCGAAGGAAGTCGACCGGCAGATGCGCGAAGCCCTCGCCAATCTTGAACAACTGCAGGGTCAGAAACTGGGCAAAGGTGATAATCCGCTGCTGGTCAGTGTTCGCTCCGGCGCAAAGTTCTCCATGCCCGGCATGATGGACACCATTCTCAACCTTGGCCTGAACGACCAGAGTGTCGAAGCTTTAGCCAGGCGCAGTAATAATCCTCGTTTTGCTGCGGACTCATATCGTCGACTCATTCAGATGTTCGGCAACGTGGTGCTCGAAATCCCTAAATCTGAGTTCGATGAAGTATTCGAAGCCAGGAAAAAACAGAAGAAAGCCAAGCTCGATACTGATCTCGACACCAGGGCGCTGAAAGAAGTCATCGACGAGTACAAGAAGGTCGTCAAAAAGCACACCAAGCGCGATTTTCCTCAGGATCCCCAGGAGCAGCTGGTTATGGCCCGCGACGCCGTTTTCCGTTCCTGGCAGAATGATCGTGCCCGGCACTACCGCCGCATCAACAACATCGATGACATGCTGGGCACAGCGGTGAATGTTCAGGCCATGGTCTTCGGCAACCTGGGCGAAACCAGTGGGACCGGTGTCGGCTTTACTCGCAATCCCGCTACCGGCGTCAAAGAGTTTTATGGCGAGTTCCTGATGAACGCCCAGGGCGAAGACGTGGTCGCCGGAATCCGCACTCCCGTTCCGATTCTCGAACTCCAGAAAGTCATGCCGCAGGTTTATGACCAGCTTCGCGAGATCACCACCCGCCTCGAAAAGCATTACCGCGATATGCAGGACTTCGAATTCACTATCCAGGAAGGCAAGCTCTACATGTTGCAGACGCGCAACGGCAAGCGAACTGGCCTGGCCGCGGTGAAAGTCGCGCTGCAAATGGTTGACGAAGGTCTGATCACAAAGGAAGAAGCAATCTTCCGGGTTGAACCCAACCAGTTATACGACTTCCTGGTTCCTCGTCTCGACGAAAAGAAGAGCAAAGTCGAAGTGCTGGCCACCGGTCTGCCTGCGTCCCCGGGCGCTGCCGTCGGCCAGATTGTGTTTACTGCCGACGATGCTGTAAAGCGCTTCGAACGTGATCGCAAGACGCCCGTGATCCTGGTCCGCGCCGAGACCACGCCCGAAGACATCCATGGCATGGAAGTAGCAGCCGGCATTCTCACCTCCCGTGGCGGTATGACCAGTCACGCCGCTGTGGTCACTCGCGGCATGGGCAAGTGCTGCGTGGCCGGCGCGGGCGACATACAGGTGGACGAGAAAAAGCGAGAAATGCGCGTGCAGGGGCAGGTTTTCCAGGAAGGCGACTGGCTGTCACTCGATGGCACTACCGGCCGAGTCATCAAGGGTAGGCTCGAAACTCTGCCTCCCAAGGCGGACGATCCCGAGCTGCTGAAGCTTATGGGCTGGGCTGAGCCTTTCCGCAAGCTTCGGGTTCGAGCCAACGCCGACATTCCCCGCGATGCTATCCAGGCGCGTGCCTTTGGCGCGGAAGGAATCGGCTTGTGCCGCACCGAGCACATGTTCTTTGCGGAAGATCGCATTCCTCACATGCAGGCCATGATTCTCGCCGACAACGAAAAGGATCGCCGCGCTGCGCTCAAGAAACTGCTTCCCATGCAGCGCTCGGATTTTGTGGGCGTCTTCCGTGCTATGGACGGTTTTCCGGTCACCATTCGTACCCTCGATCCGCCCTTACACGAATTCCTTCCCCGGCGCGAAGATCTGATGGTTGACATCGCTTTGCTGCCCTACGCAGGCGCCAAAGAAAAGAAGCCGATGATCGAGAAATACGGCCGCTTCGGCGCAAAATCTGCCGGCGACCTGAAGAAAGTCATTCCCCACCTTCTGGAGCGGGTCGAGCAGTTGCACGAATTCAATCCCATGCTCGGTCATCGCGGCTGCCGGCTTGGAATTACTTATCCCGAAATCACTGAGATGCAGGCGCGCGCGATCTTTGAAGCTGCGGTTGCTGTCGCGAAACAAGGCGTTAAGGTTTTCCCGGAGATCATGATCCCGCTTACCGCTACTTTGAAGGAAATGGCCAATCAGGCTGCCATCGTTAACCGCGTGGCTCAGGAAGTCTTCGCGGAAAAAGAGCAGCGGGTGGATTATCTGGTCGGCACCATGATCGAGCTGCCTCGTGCTGCGCTGGTCGCCAATGAAATTGCGAAAGAGGCACAATTCTTTTCCTTCGGCACCAATGATCTCACCCAGACCACGTTCGGCTTCTCGCGCGATGACATCAATAAAGTTCTGCCGACTTATCTCGCTCAAGGCATTCTCAAACAAGATCCGTTTGCCGTTCTTGATCGTGAAGGCGTCGGCCAACTGGTAAAGATGGCCACCGAGCGCGGTCGCTCCACTCGCTCCGATCTGAAGGTCGGCATCTGTGGTGAGCACGGCGGCGATCCTTCATCAGTAGAGTTCTGCCACCAGATCGGCTTGAATTATGTCTCCTGCTCGCCCTTCCGCGTGCTTACCGCGCGCCTTGCGGCAGCACAGGCAGCCGCAACCGACAAACTGAAAGTGGAGGGTGACAGGACGAAGTAACTGTAACTCGGAAGGCCGCGGCTTCAGCCCTGCCGCAACGCCCTGCTTTGCGCGGCTAAGGCGTGCCACGAATTTGCGCTTGCACGCAAGCCGCGAAGCGCCGCAAGAATGTAGCCCACGGCGTCGGCCGTGGGGATAGCTGCAGAAATCGATCCAGCGCCGAAGTGGCGAAACAGGCATCAGCCGGAACCCATACACTGCAGACATTCCCCTGCCCAAACGCTAAAATCTTCCAGCACCGAGGGACCGCATGGCACACACTGCCGCAACCAACATCGATTCAATCCTTCAGGAGCAGCGCAAGTTCGAACCTCCTGATCACTTCCGCCAGCAGGCCCACATCAAAAGCCTGGAAGAGTATGAGCGAATCTACCGCGAATCGGTCGAAGATCCGGAATCATACTGGGGACGCGTCGCCTCGGAGCTGCACTGGTTCAAGCAATGGGACCGGGTCTTGCAATGGGATTGCCCATGGGCCAAATGGTTTGTAGGAGGCCAGATCAATCTTTCTTACAACTGCCTCGATCGCCATATTGGAACCTGGCGCAAGAATAAAGCTGCCCTGATCTGGGAGAGCGAGCCAGGAGAGGTTCGCACTGTTACTTATCAGCAGCTGCACATCGAGGTGCAGAAGTTCGCCAACGTACTAAAATCACTCGGCGTCCATAAAGGTGACCGCGTCGCCATTTACATGGGCATGACACCGGAGTTGCCCATCGCCATGCTGGCTTGTGCCCGCATCGGCGCCATTCACACCGTGGTGTTCGGTGGCTTCGCCGCCAACGCGCTGGTCGATCGCATTCATGATTCGCAAGCTTCCGCTGTCATTACGCAGGATGGCTCTTACCGTCGCGGTTCCGAAGTCAAACTCTATCCGGCCGTGGAAGAAGCGCTCAAGTCGTGTCCCACCGTAAAAAACGTTGTCGTATACAAGCGCACCGGGAGTCATATCAACCTGCACTCCGGCCGTGATCATTGGTGGCACGAGTTGATGGACTCCGTTTCTGACCAAAGTCCCGCCGAGCCGCTCGACAGCGAACATCCTCTTTACATCCTTTACACTTCGGGCACAACCGGGAAACCCAAGGGCTTGGTGCACACTACTGGCGGATACTCTGTCGGAAATTATCTGACCACGAAATTGGTTTTTGACTTGAAGGATGAAGACACTTACTGGTGTACAGCTGACATCGGGTGGGTCACAGGTCACAGCTACATCGTTTACGGTCCACTGCTGAATGGCGCGACTACTCTGATGTATGAGGGAGCGCCGAACTTCCCGGAGCCCGACCGCTTCTGGTCGATCATCGATCGTCACCAGGTAAACATTCTCTACACCGCCCCTACCGCAATCCGCACTTTTATCAAATGGGGAGAGCAATGGCCCCGCCGGCATCGCCTCGACAGCCTGCGGCTGCTCGGCACTGTCGGCGAACCCATCAACCCCGAAGCCTGGATGTGGTATCGCGAAGTCATCGGCCACGGCAACTGCCCCCTCATTGATTCATGGTGGCAGACGGAGACCGGGCACATGATGATCAGTCCGGTGCCGGGTGCGATTGCCACCAAGCCGGGTTCAGCAACCAGGCCGCTGCCGGGGGTTGTGGCTGATGTGGTGGATATGGAAGGCAAGCCCGTGCCGGATGGCTCGGGCGGATACCTGGTGTTGAAACAACCCTGGCCCGGAATGGCGCGAACCGTTTACGGCGACCCCGACCGGTACGTCAAGCAGTACTGGTCGCAAATTCCTGGCATGTACTTCACCGGCGACGGCGCGCGCAAAGACAAAGACGGATATTTCTGGATCATGGGGCGGGTGGATGACGTGATCAACGTCAGCGGACATCGCCTCAGCACGATGGAGGTTGAATCAGCGCTGGTGGCGCATGACGCGGTTGCGGAAGCCGCAGTGGTTGGCCGTCCCGATGAGTTGAAGGGACAGGCGATCTCGGCATTCGTCACCCTCGAGCATGGCCGGGATCCTTCTCCTCAATTAAAAGAAGAGTTGAAAAAATGGGTGGCCAAAGAAATCGGCGCACTCGCCAAGCCGGACGACATTCGGTTCACCGACATGCTTCCCAAGACGCGGAGCGGCAAGATCATGCGCCGCCTGCTGCGCGAGCTTGCCAGCGGCAGCGAAGTAAAAGGCGACATGACCACGCTTGAGGACTTCAGCGTAATTGCCAAGCTCAAAGAGACTGAAGAAAGTTAGCGGTCATGGCGCTGAGAGTCATGGCGCTGAGAATCATGCCGCTGAGAATCATGCCGCTGAGAATTCCGGTGCCGTTCAAGAAAAAGCTTACCAGCGCCCGGGTCGCGCGCTTAGCTACGATGGATGGAAGATCGCCCTACCTGGTGCCGGTCTGTTTCGCTTTTGACGGGAAACATATCTATACCGCGATCGACAAAAAACCCAAGAAAAGCCGCGTCAAAGAGCTTCAGCGCGTTCGAAATATCAGGGTAAATCCCCAAGTCGCGTTGATTCTGGACGAGTACGACGAAGACTGGAGCAAGCTCTGGTACATGCTGGTTCGCGGACGAGCTGACTTGATCAAAGACTCAGAGCGAGACCGGTCCCGTGCAATCCAGTTGCTACGCCGTAAATACCCTCAATACAGGATGGGCCTGCTCGCTGACGACGCCCGGGTAATTCGCATTACTCCAGAAAAATTCGTCTGCTGGGGCAAGCCTTAACGGTCAGGCCGCAGCTACGTTCTCTGTCAGCCGGCGCATCTCTTCCAGCACACTCAGCCAGCCTTCCAGAGTGCTTCCGCGCTGGCTGAACGTCGGGTCGAAATGAATTTCGGCGGCCCCGATTTTCTGGCAGCCGGCGATATCTTCTTTCACCTGTTCTTTGGTTCCAGTAAAGATAAACCGCTCTTTGCCCAGTGGTTTATCGGTGATCTCGACATGCGCGCGAACTAACATTTCGAGCGACGATGGATTGCGTCCAGCCGCCTTGGCCATCTCTTTGATTGACCCGAACATTTGCGCCATACCTTCTAGCGGAATCGCGACCGGATTCCATCCGTTTGCCAGGCGCGCAATTCGGTTCAGCGCAGGGGGCGCAAACGCCGCCAGGTAAATTGGCGGATGCGGTTTCTGCACCGGCTTCGGACTGATGTACGACTTGGGCAGGTTATAGAATTTTCCGTGAAATTCAACCGGGTTCGTGGTCCAGATCGCTTTCAATACCTGGATGAACTCGTCGGCTCGCGCGCCCCGATCCTTCAGGGAAGCCCCGGCGGCATCCATCTCATCCTTTGACCATCCCAGCCCCAGTCCCAGGCGCACGCGACCGTTAGACAAGTAATCGAGCGTGGTCAACCTGCGCGCCAGCATCACCGGATTGTAGTAAGGAATATCGAGCACGCTGGTTCCCAACCCGATCTTTTTCGTTTGCGCTGCCGCGAAGGTCAGGGCTTCAACCGGGTCAAGCGAATGCTTGTACTGCTCGGGGAGCGAGCCGTCCGGCGTGACCGGATAAGGCGTCTGCGGATTCACCGGCCAGAGCAGGCGCTCGATGGTCCACAGGCTGTGATATCCGAGAGCTTCTGCGCGTTGTGCAATTTTGGAAACGCCTTCCGGCGTCGCTACCGGGCCAATGTTAGGGAGAGCGAAACCAAGCCGCATGAAAGACCTCCTGATTGGAATTATTTTAGCAGTTGAGGTGATCGTCAACATTGTGCGGAGCTTCGCTCCGCTGGACAGCCGAGGGGCGGCTGCCCGTACGTGAGCAGGGAATTCTCCAGCCTTGAAAACCCGAGAAGTGGGGCACCCGCTATGGTTTGGGCATCAGGGCCGGCTGGTACAATCCCGCTACGTGATGAGCAATCAAGGCCGCGTCCGAATGCGCAGAGTCAAGGTTCGTCAACACAACCACCGTCAGCTTGTCATCGACGTAACGTGCTATGTGGCCGTGAAATCCCTGCCATGATCCGCCATGCTCGATCAAGCGGTGCCCGTTGATGGAATGCACAAACCATGCGAAACCGTAGCCGTCTGCGTTTACTTTGCCGTTATTCAGTTTTGCCGGCGTCCACACCTGGTCGAGGCTCGATTTCCTGATCAGCTTCTCCGTATATAGCGCCGCATCCCACTTCGAGAGATCCAGCACATTGAAATACAGCGCGCCGTCAGCGGTGGTGTTGAACAGAGGCGCTACCCATTCCTGGTTCTTCAACTCTCCGTTGACCAGCCGGTATCCGGCAGCCCGGTTCGGAACAATATCTTCTTCGCTGATCACGCGGGTGCTGGTCATCCCGAGCGGCTTGAAGATGCGCTCCTGAAGGTAATCTCCGTAAAACTTACCTGTCACTTCGCGGATGATCGCGCCGAGCAAGACATAGTTTGAGTTCGTGTATACCCATTTCTCGCCGGGAGCGAACTCTGGGGGAAACGACTCAATCATCTTCACGAACTGTTCTTCGGTGTAATCAGTCCGCATGTTCACCGGGCCGCCGGGTTTGGTCTTTTCGTCTGATTCGTACTCTGCAAGCCCCGAAGTATGGCTCAACAGATTGCGCACTTTGATGTTCTGCCAGGTTGCCGGCGCATCCGGAAAATATCTGGTGATGCTGCCATCAAGATCGATCTTGCCCTGTTCCACCAGCATCATGACCGCAGTGGCTGCGAACTGCTTTCCGATGGAGCCGGACTGGAAAATTGTTTCCGCCTTCACCGGAACATTCAACTCAACATTGGCCAGCCCATAGCCTTTGGCGGTGACGATCTTCCCGTCGCGATAAACGCCCAGCGCGATCCCCGGGATGTGTTGCCGCGTCAGTTCCGATTGAACGTATTGGTCAACGCCGCGGGGCGCAGGCTGCGCTGCTGCCAGCGATGCAGCAAGCACCAGCAGAAGCAAAGAACCGAGCCGGATAATTTTCATAGAGCACGGGATGGTAACACAGAGGAGTTTTTTTAAAACCCGGCGTCAGGGGGCAGGTTGGCGCGAGGCTTTCTCCTTCAGAAGTTTCTGTTTCAGACCGGGGATGAGATGCCAGGCCTCTCTGAACTTCTCAAATTTCGAAATCTTTTTCCCCCGGTAAGGGAACAAGCGCATGGACTTCATGTTCTGAAACGCACTGGGCGGAAACACGTACCAGATGTTTTCCGGAACGATGTAGGCGACGAGCAGATCAATTTCGTCGCTGCCATAAGGAACGCGTTGATGAGGGCTCGCCCTGACGTGATAACCGCCACCGGGTTGCGCGCAGACGCGGTGCGCAGACTTCAGCTGAACACGCAAAAGCCGGCCGCCAACGTCGATGATCAAATCGTAGCGATTGCTGTCTCCCCAGGGGCGAGAGACCTCCATGCCCATGAAGGCCGCCTTGGCCAGAAAAGCGGCTTCACCCATTTCGCCCAGGCGTTTGGTCATCCTCCGCACGGAGGCGGGCGTCTCCTCAGGCGCGTTGTTGCGCCGTTGGGACCGCGGCTGCTTGGGCATGTAGGGGAAACAAAAAAGGCGCAAGCCGGAAAGCCTGCGCCTTTAACCTTCTATATCCAGAGTAGCACATTGAGGGGGGGAAATGGGACACGTTGGGAGAGTTTATTTTCCCAGCAAAACCAGTGACTTAGCCGGAAAACAGGAGTTCAGGGGGCTTGACAAGAATTTTGAAAAAGCCGGGAAAGGGAGCGCCGGCGAGCTGCGCTAGCGGCGGACCGCCGAGGGCGGCTGTCACCAGGTGAGCAAAATCATGGCGGCTGTCCCACGAGAGCAAGTTCGTTTCATCTCAGAAGAGTCAAAGCTCACTGGGAATTCTTCTTCAGGATGGCGCTGAGAATCAAAAGCATTCCCAGCAAACGTGCAAGATAGATTCCGGGGCTGCCTTCGCCGGGATGAGCATAGAACACCAGCAGCACCCGCGTAATTCCTTCAATCAGGAAGAACGCAGTGAAGGCCAGAAAAAGCCGGTCGCGTGAGTCTCGCCAGAACCGAAGAAAAAACAGACTGGCGGTAATCGACCCCGCAGCTGTGAACCCGAGCAGAAAGATTGCCATCATTTGTTGCTTTCCCAGATCAAGCCGTACAGCAGTAAAGCAAGGGC
>Ga0310810_10000564_pt1 | contig 37439 bp, 24 predicted proteins | sample NCmetagenome_FD_207641 | JGI IMG/M metagenome (GOLD analysis project Ga0310810, IMG submission 207641) | Soil microbial communities from experimental microcosm in Duke University, North Carolina, United States - NC | ecosystem: Engineered > Artificial ecosystem > Soil microcosm > Unclassified ...
CGCCATCGCGTCGTCGGGCGTCATCACCATCGATGAACGCTGCACGGTACTCGACGCGCGCGCATCGATCAGACTGCTGAGCGACCGCTCGATGACGTTGAGCGGACAGAACCCCTGCGACCACTCCCGAAGGAGTGACGAGAGGTCCGAAGGAATCGACTGCCTGAACGCGAGGCCTTCGTCGAGCTCCACGGGGTCGAAGATGGCGTCGACGCTCTCTCCATCGATGTGATCGCTCCGATAGCTCTCCACTGAATCGGCGACGAGGTAGGACGCAAGCTTGACCATCCGGGTCCGCTTGTAATCGGATCGCTTCTCGTAGAGGTGGACGGAGAGCCCCTCCATGGACTGGAGCAACGCCGTCAGGAGGAGACCCACCGGCCCCGCGCCGATGACGTGCACACGGCCACGAGACGGCAGGGTGTCGGTGATGGTCGGATCGGGCTGCGGAGTCATTCGCCTCTTCGCTCGGAAGCAGGGTGTCACACGCGATCGCCAATGCAAACGAAGCTTAAGACGTCCGTCTCGGTTGTGCACTCGCCCTCGCGACGCGAGCTTCCCCGCGTCACGAACCCATACTCTCGATGCGCTCCCTCCACGTAGTGGCAACCGCGGTTGCGCTCGCCGGCGCGCCTATTCTTGGTGCGCAGGTCCCCGCTTCCGTACCCGCGACCCCCGCGCCCACGACCTCGGCGCCCGCCGCCTCCCGCGAACTCGCCGCACTCGGCCGCCTGCCGTGGCGATCGCTCGGACCCACGAACAATGCAGGTCGAGTGTCGGTCGTCGCCGGTGTCCCGGGCGATCCCTCGACGTATTTCGTCGCCGGCGCCAATGGTGGGATCATCAAGACCACCAACGGCGGCACCACATTCAAGCCGGTGTTCGACGGACAGTCCGTCGCGTCGATCGGAGCGATAGCCGTGGCGCCGTCGAACCCGAACGTCGTCTACGCCGGCACCGGCGAAGGCAATCCCCGCAACAACGCGTCGATCGGCGACGGCGTGTACAGATCGGTCGACGGCGGGGAACACTGGGTCCGTGTGGGTCTCGAGAAGACCGACCGAATAGCCCGCCTCGTCATCGATTCCCGCGATGCGAACGTCGTCTACGCCTGTGCGCTCGGGCGCGAGTGGGGGCCTAACGAGGAACGCGGCGTCTTCAAGACCACCGACGGCGGCCGCACGTGGAAGCGCGTGCTCTACATCGATACCCAGACCGGCTGCTCCGACATCTCGTCCGAGTCCGGGAACAGCAACGTGATCTACGCCGGCATGTACACGTTCCTGCGGCGAGCGTGGCACCTCGAGTCAGGCGCGGGCAACACGTCGGTGTGGAAGTCGGTGGATGGAGGCGAACACTGGACTCGCCTGAGCGGCCCTAACGAGACGCGCGGGCTGCCGAAGAAAGCGATGGACCGCGTCGGCGTGGCCGTGGCGCCGAGCGATCCGAACGTCGTCTACGTCGTGAGCGAGACCGTGGATGAAGGGGAGCTCTGGCGAAGCAACGACGCGGGCGAGTCGTGGCGCATGGTCAACAAGGACCCGAACATCAACTTCCGTCCCTTCTACTACGCCGACATCCGGGTCGATCCGCAGAACCCGAATCGCGTGTGGGCGCTCTCCGGCAACCTGTATCTCTCGGAGGATGGCGGCACGACGTTCACACAGTTTCGCGGCGACGTGCATGGCGACCACCAGGCGATGTGGATCGACCCGGTGAACCCGCGCCGCATTCTCGAGGGATCCGATGGCGGCTGGCAGGTGAGCGGCGACGGCGGCCGCACGTGGGACGTGGTGAACAACTACCCGTTCACGCAGTTCTACCACATCAACGTGGACATGGAGAAGCCGTACCACGTGTGCGGCGGGTTGCAGGACAACGGCAACTGGTGCGGCACGACGATGGGCTTCGCGCTCCGCGGCGTCCAGCGCGTGGACTGGGTGCCGATCTCCTATGGCGACGGCTTCTTCACCGTGCCGGACGTGGCGAAGCCATGGCTCGTCTACTCCGATGCGCAGGGCGGGATGATCACCATCACCGACGCGCGCACCGGCAACATCAAGACGATCTATCCCTACCCGAACCGTGTCGGCTCGGTGGGCGACATGATGTTCGGGCACAAGTATCGATTCAACTGGAACTCCCCCATCGCGGTGACGCCGCTGCAACCGGGCACGGTGTATTTCGGCGGCAACGTGCTGTTCCGATCGCGCGACTTCGGGAACTCCTGGGACGTCATCTCGCCGGACCTCACGACGAACGATCCCAAAAAGCAGCAGAACTCCGGCGGCCAGATCGTCACGGACAACACGGCGGCGGAGTTCCACACGACGCTCCTGAGCATCGCGCCGTCGCCGCTCGATTCCAACGTGATCTGGGTCGGCACGGACGACGGTAACGTCCAGGTCACGCGCGACGGCGGGAAGACGTGGAGCAACGTCCTTCGCAACGTGCCGGGTCTCGCGCCTAACGCCTGGATCCCGACCGTCGAGGCGTCGCGCGACGCGGCCGGCACCGCGTACGTCGTGGCCGACCATCATCAGGACGACGACTACTCGCCCTACATCTTCATGACGACGGACTTCGGGCGTACCTGGAAGTCGATCGTCGGCGACCTTCCGAAAGGGGCCGGGTGGGGTCACGTCATCCGCGAAGATCCTCGTCGGCACGAGATCCTGTATTTCGGCAGCGAGCTTGGGTTGTGGGTCTCGTGGGATCGCGGCGCGCACTGGGTCGCCGTGCGTGGCGACCTGCCGGTGGTGCCGGTGCGCGACATTCAGATCCACCCGCGTGACAACGACCTCATCGTCGCGACGCACGGCCGCGGTCTGTACGTCCTCGATGACATCACGCCGCTCCAGGAGATTCGGGCGGCGTTAGGCGGCGACGTTACCCTCTTCGACGTCCGCCCCGCCGTCCGCTGGAACTTCTCGAACAAGGACGGCAACCTCGGCTACCGCGCCTGGGCCGGCGAGAACCCGCCGTACGGCGCCATGATCGCATACACGCTCAGGGATTCGGCGAAGGCAGTGACGCTCACGGTGACCGACGCGAGCGGCGCGGTCATCCGGACGATCAAGAAGCTGCCTAACCAGTCGGGACTCAACCGCACGACGTGGGACCTCCGCTTCGAGCCCCCCGAAGGAGGCGTGGAGCGGCCGCGTCCGGACGCGCCGCCGCCGTCCAAGGGGCCGTGGCGCGTCTACGATCGTGACGTGACGCTCGAGAGCTTCGGAACGCCGACGGCACCGATGGTGAAGGCCGGGCGGTACACGCTCACGCTCGACGTGGATGGCCGGAAGCTCACGAAGCCGGTCGAGGTCCAGCTGGATCCGCGGTATGACCTGCCGCCGGCGGACGTCGTGGCGCAGGAGCGAGTCGGCCTGACGCTGCGGGACCTCGTCGCGCGGGTCAACGGAGTCGTGGACAACACGAACGACCTCATCAAGCAGCTCGAGGGACTCAAGCAGCAGCTCGATTCCGGAGGGCGCCGGGTTGCGCAGGGGGCACAGGCGCTGGCGCTCGTAGACAGCACGATCAAGGAGCTCACGCACTTTCGGGACTCGACGCTCGTGCGGCCCGAGCCGGTGATGGGCTATCGCCAGTACCCGCGGCTCAGGGAGGAAGTGACCGGGGTGGCGGGCATGGTGTGGCGGGGCGTTCACGCGCCGACGGCGGGCGAGACGCTTCGAACGACCGAGCTGAAGACCGAGACCGACGCGGCGCAGGCGCGGCTCGATAGTCTGGTCGGAACGCGCATCGAGGCGATCAACAAGCTGTTCGGGACGACGCCGCGAATCCTGGCACCGAAGCCGAAAGTGATCTCCTGACGCATCTGCGTCACGCGGCCAGGCGGCGGCGCGAAGGACGCGGTCGCCGTCCGCTCCTGCGACATGTCCACGACGCATTCCCCTGTGCCCGTGCAGGCCCCGCTCCACCCGACGAACGTCGATGCACCGTTAGGCGTGGCGATCAGCAGCACTGCGGCGTTGCTCGGGTACGCGCTCGCGCATACTCCGGACAGGGCGCCGGACGTGATCGTGCAGGAGAGGGGTGGCGACGCGTCAGGAGCGATGACCGTCCCCGAACCGGCACCGCTCGCCTGCACACGCAGCACGTGCTGCGTCTGGGGTGGCGGCGTTAGGCCACCGCTGCCGTCACCGCAACCGGCCGGCCCGACGATTGCCACCCACGCCGCGAACGCGCGTGCCCACCGCCGCGGCGTACGTGTCAGTGCCAGCATGTCACGCCTCGAAAGAACAGTCGAGCAATTCTAGCACTGTCGCGGCCTAACGGCATCGCTTCTGGTCAGGGTCGTCGCTACGTTTGCTGCCCCCGGCGCACGCACGCGAACCCCGGAGGACCATCAATGGCCCAGCCGCTCCCAAAGTCCGTCCGCTCGAGCCCGAGCCTCGTTGTCCTGCTCGGGCTGCTGACGGCCTGCGGTGACGGACCCCACGCATCGCGCCCGATCATCGGGGTTGTTCAAGTCTCTTCGATCGCGCCACTCGACGAGGCGCGCGAGGGTTTCTACAAGGCGCTCGCTGACTCGGGCTTCGTTCGCGACGTCAACGTCACGTTCCTCGAGCGCAATGCGCAAGGCGACATTCCGACCCTGTCGCTCATCATGCGGGAGTTCGTGCAACAGGGCGCGACACAGGTGGCGACCATCTCCTCCATCGCCACCCAGACGGCGATGAAGGTCATCACGGACCGCCCGATCATCTTCGGCGCGGTCGCGAACCCGTACGTCATCAGCGCCGGCACGAGCCCCACCGCCCACCGGCCTAACGTCACCGGCGCCGAGATCCCGCTTCCGGTCGACTCGGCGCTGTCGGTCGCGCATTCCACGTTCCCGAAGGCCGGCGCGTGGGGCACACTCTTCGACCCGGCCGATCCGTTTGCCGAACACTATCTCGGCGTCGTGAAGCGAAAAGCCGCGCAGCTCGGCATTCGATTCGTCACGGTGGCCTGCACGAGTCCACAGGACATTGCACCCGGAGTCCAGGCGCTGCGCGCACAGGGAGTCGGCGGCGTCATGCAGATCCCGAGCATCATGATCGGCGGCGGATTCCCCGCGCTCATCAAGCAGGCGCGCGAGCTCGGGATTCCAGTCGTCGCCTCCAACACCGGCTTCAACGGAGCACCGCTCGCCCTCGGAGCGAGCTTCTACGACAACGGGTACGCTCAGGGGCTGTTGATGATTCGCGTCCTGCGCGGCGAGAGCCCGGCGAACATTCCGTTCCGGGTCTCGGCGAATCCGCAGATGGTCGTCGATCTCGGAGCCGCGGCGGACTTTGGCGTGACGATACCGCCGGAGGTCGTCGCTCGCGCGTCCACCGTCATTCCGGTGAAGGGAGGGGGAGACACCATCAGAAGTGGTTCGCCGACGACGTCCGCCACTGCGCCTAACACGAGCCGCAAGGGATCGCCGTGGGATTTCTGGTTCTCCGCAGGGGTGCTCGGGCTCGCGTTCGCCACGCTCGCGTGGGGCGTCTACATCGCATCTCGTGTGCTTCGCTTCCCGGACATCACCCCCGACGGCAGCTTTCCACTCGGAGCAGCGGTCGCCGCGACGCTCATCGTCGGTGGCGTCGATCCGCTCCTCGCGACGGTCGCGGCGTTCTTCGCCGGAATGGGTGCAGGGTGGGTGACCGGCGTGCTGCACACGCGGCTTCGCGTCACCGAGCTGCTCGCGGGCATTCTCGTGATGACCGCGCTGTACTCGGTCAACCTGCACGTCATGGGTCGGTCGAACATCTCGCTGCTCGACCGCGCGACACTCGCGACCCGTTTGCACACGCTCGTACCGGGCACCGCGGCGTGGCCTAACGACCTTTCGTTCGGTACGGTATTCCTGGTGCTCATGCTGGGCCTCGGGTTCGCGTTCACGTGGTTCCTGCGCACCGACTTCGGGACCGCCATGCGTGCGGCGGGAGACAATCCGGCAATGATCATCGCGCAGGGCGTGGACAGACGCGGGATGGTGGAACTGGCACTCGCGCTGGCGAACGGCCTCGTGGCATTTTCGGGGGCGCTGATCGCGCAGTACCAGGGCTTCGCGGACGTCACGATGGGTGTCGGCACGCTCGTCGCCGGCATGGCGGCCGTGATCCTGGGCGAGACGCTCAAGCCTCGCAAATGGCGGCTGGGCGCGACGATCGCGATGGTCGCCGTCGGTGCGGTGGTCTTTCGCGGCCTGATCGCCATCGCGTTGCGCGTGGGCCTCAATCCGATCGACCTCAAGCTCGCGACCGCCGCCTTCGTCCTCGCGACGCTGGCGCTCCCCAATCTCGGGCTTCGGCGACGCCGAGGAGGCACGCGCTCATGATCGAGCTCACTGCGCTGGAGAAGACGTTCGAGCAGCCGGGCGGAGACTTGGTGCCGGCGCTCCGCGGCGTGAGCCTGACGATTCCTTCCGGCCAGTTCCTCACGGTGATCGGCAGCAACGGGTCCGGAAAATCGACGATCCTGAACGTGATCGCCGGCACGTACCTCACCGACGCCGGCACGATTCGCATTGCCGATGTGGACGTGACGCGCTGGCCGGAGCACCGGCGCGCCGCCCTCGTGGGCCGCGTCTTTCAGGATCCCTTCAAGGGGACTTGCCCGTCGATGACGGTTGCGGAGAACCTGCGAATGGCCGAGCTCCGCGGAAAGCGTCGTGGGCTCCGCATTGGCCTGGGACGCGCATCGCTCGAGCGATATCGCGAGGGCCTTGCGTCGTTAGGCATGCGTCTCGAGGGCCGGCTGCAGGCGTCGATGGGCACGCTCTCCGGCGGCCAGCGGCAGGCGGTGACGTTGCTCATGGCGACGCTCACGCGACCCGACCTCCTGCTGCTCGACGAGCACACCGCGGCGCTCGATCCGCGTGCGGCCGAGCAGATCATGTTCGTCACGGACCACGTGGTGCGCACGCATCGGCTCACGGCGCTCATGGTGACGCACAGCATGGATCAGGCGGTCCGGTTCGGCGATCGCACGGTCATGATGCACCGCGGGATGGTCATCGCGGATCTCTCCGGCGACGAGCGACGCGGTGTCACGGAGGCCGATCTTCTCGTTCGGTTCGCCGAGCTGCGCTACACGGCGGAGATGCGGGTGACGAAGGACCTCGTCACCGCATCCCAGGACCGCCAGCCAGGGGCCTGACTTTCGTGAATCGGCGTCAGTCCGCGCGCAACGCGATATTGGGATCAACGCGCGCCGCACGCAGTGCCGGCGCGAGACTCGCCACGACGGCCACCACGAGCAGCACGCCGACCACGCCGACGTACGTCACTGAATCCTTCGCCGAGACCATGTAGAGGAGCGGCGTTACCCTGCTGGCGAGCGACCAGGCGGCTGCGACTCCGAGCGCGAGCCCGACGATCACCACGCGCACGCCTTCACCCACGACGAGCCGCAGCACCGCCCCGGCGCTCGCGCCGAGCGCGACGCGTACTCCCAGCTCCCGCGTGCGCTGTGAGACGTCGTACGCAACCACGCTGTACAAGCCGATCGCCGCGACCACGAGCGCAAGCAGACCGAAGATCGTGAACATCGTCGCGCCGAGCCGCCACGAGCGCATCTCTGGCGCAACGATGCCGTCGAGCGTGCGGGTGCTCACGTACGTGAAACCGGGGACCACCTCCTGAAGCGCGCGGCGGACCGCCTCGGTCTGCATCGCGGCGTCACCACGCGTGCGAATGAAGATCCGCGTGTTCGGTGTCGGCACCTGCGCCGCCGCCACATAGACGTGTCGGCCAGGCCCTTCACTGAAGTCGGTACGGATGTCGCCGGCGACGCCCACGACGACGTAGCACGGACCGCTGGCCTCCAGCTTCACGCACTTGCCTAACGGGTCGCCCGACGGCCAGATCCGGCGAACGGCCGCCTGACTCAGGACGGCCACCGGCTGGCCGCCCGCCCGGTCGGCATCCGTGATCTGACGACCGCGAATGAGCGGCGTGCCCATCGTCTCGAAGTACTCCGGACCAACCGGATTGATGTAGAACAGGTCACGGAGCGACGCCGTGTCGACTCCCGGCACGACGAGGAACTGGTTCCACTCGCTGTCGAACGGGATGGTGAACGTGTGGGCGGCGTGCTGCACACCCGGCACCGTCAGGGCGCGCTCGCGAAGACGCTCCATGAGCTCGATGCGTCGTGCCGAGTCGATCGGCGTGCCGCGCGCCGAGAGCGCCGCGACGATCACGTGATCCGGCTGGAAGCCGACATCGAGCGAGCGCACGTTGTGGAAGCTGCGCACGAACAGCCCGGCGCCAATGAGCAGCACGACGGAGATGGCGCCCTGCAGCACGAGAAGTCCGCGACGCAGTGGCGAGCCGCGAAGGCTCACGCCACGTCCACCGGTGCGCAGATCGGAGATCACGTCGGCTCGCGCGAGCTGGCGCAGGGGAGCGAGACCGGTGATGAGCCCTGCGATGAGCGCGATCATCACCGTCACCGCGATGACCCGTGGGTCGAGCGCCGCGGCCGTCCACTCCACGTCAGGCAAGAGGAAGCCGCGAAGCAGTCCACCACCCCACTGCGCGACGAGAACGCCAACCCCGCCGCCAACGATTGCCAGCAGTGTGCTCTCCGAGAGGAGCTGTGTCATCAGCCGGCCGCGTGACACGCCGACCGCAAGACGCACCGCGATCTCGCGCCGACGACGGATGGCGCGGGCGACGAGCAGGTTCGCGACGTTGGCGCACGCCATGAGCAGCACGAGCGCGGAGACGCCGACGAGCCACACGGCAACAGTCGCTTCCTGACTCCGTTTCGGGCCCCGGTCCTGAATGATCGACGCAAGCTCCGCGCGCGCTCGCAACGAATCGGTTGCCGGAACCCGGCCCGGCGGCTCGAGCGGTCGCTGCGTCTCGAGACTCATGCGATAGGCGTTCGTGAAGTCCGCCGAGGCGGCCTCGACGCTCACGTTAGGCTTGCGCCGCACGAGCGTCTGCAGCCACCCCACACGATAAGACTCGCGCCAGCCGTCGACGCCCATCTGCGCGAAGATGTCGGCGCCACCGGCGGTGAGCGGGATGAACGCGGCGATGGACCGTAGCGAGACACCGTTGAACCCGCGCGGCGCTACTCCGACGATCGTATAATCGGAGCGTCCGATGCGGATGAATTGCCCCAGCACATTACGGGCACCACCGAAATGCGATTGCCAGTAGCCGTAACCGAGAACGGCCACGGGCGCGCCCTGCGGCAACTGGTCTTCGGCCGTCGTGAAAAATCTGCCGAGCGCCGGCTGGACGCCGAACAGCGGCCAGAAGCTGGCGCTGACGACCCCCGTGCGCTCCTCGTGCGCCGTCTCGCCGGTGCCGAACACGAACGCTTTCTCGTAGTGCGCTGCGAACTGCGACGCACTGCGTGCGTGTGCGATGAGATCCTGGTATCGGCGGTACGACTGGTTGCTGCCGATCATCGTGCCGAAGTTGTCGCCCTTGGCCGTGAGGTACACGCGATGCACCTCGCCAGGGGAGTTCAGGTACGCGGGCGGCTGCAGGAGCAGTCGGTCGACGACGCCGAACATCGTGGCGTTCGCACCGATCCCGAGCGCGAGCGTGAGGACGACTGCCGCGGTGAAGCCTGGATTCTTTCGCATGCCGCGGGCGGCGTAGCGAAAATCCTGGCCCACGTGTCCGAGGAATTCACGGAGCTCCATGCGTGTCTCCCGGCGGGTGGCCGAGCTCGTTAGGGTATGACGCGCCAGCTCGACGTCACCGAAGCGCCGCTCGGCTTCGGATCGGGCGGCGTCCGGTGACATGCCGCGCGCAATGAGTTGGGCAACGCGCGCCTCGAGATGGAATGCGATTTCAGCGTCCACATCCTGCTCGGTGAGCGCCGGGCGGTGGACGGCGAGCCGGAAAAATCGGCGGGCACGGGACGGAAGCATCGGCGATGCTGGTATGTGACGCGGCGCGGCGTGATCGCCGCGTCAGGTTGCGCGCGCCGCCGCCGTGCGCGTGGCGGCGGTGAGAATGCCACTCACCATCTCCGAGTATCGGAGCCATCGCGCGGTCTCGGTCCGAAGATGTGCGCGTCCCGCGGACGTGACGGCGTAGTACCGGGCGCGCCGGTTGTTCTCGGTGACGCCCCATTCGGCGGCAATGAGCCCGCGCTCTTCCATGCGATGCAGCGCGTGGTAGAGCGCGCTGTCGTCTACATCGAGCGCGCCTCCGGAGTTGTCCTCGAGCCAGCTCGTGATCTCGAACCCGTGCATGGGCCCCCACGAGAGCGCTTTGAGGACGAGCACGTCGAGCGTGCCTTTGACGAGGGCGAGCTGGTCGGCAATCGGTGACACCCTAGAGCTTCCTCTGAAAGTCTAGGGGGAGCATACGAGGCAGCCGCGTCGCGGTCAAGTATCAGCGAGCATGAACACACTGCGGCGCTCTGGTTGACATTCTACTAGACGGACACAATACTCTGGTAGAATGTCAACCAGAGACGATCCCCCGACCCGCGACTCCCTCCTCCAGGGAACGCTCGATCTGCTCGTCCTGCGCATCCTCGCGCTGGGACCCCACCACGGGCACGGCATCGCGGTGGCGATCCAGACACGATCCGGCGACACGCTGCTCGTCGACCACGGCTCGCTCTATCCCGCCATCCAGCGCCTCGAGCAGCGCGGTTTGATCAAGGGCGCGTGGGGCACCTCGGAGAACAACCGCCGCGCGCGGTTCTACACGCTGACGGCCACCGGACGCAAGCAGCTCACTGTCGAAGCGAGCCGCTGGAACCGCCTGGTCGACTCGATCGCCCGCGTCATGGAACCGGGCCTAACGCCGGAGGAATCCTGATGCTCGGACGCCGCTCCCAGCGCGATTTCGAGGATGAGATCCGCTCCCATCTCGACCTCGAGGCCGAGCGCCTGCGCGCTCAGGGACTTTCCCCCGAAGACGCCGAGCGTGAAGCGCGTCGCCATTTCGGCAACGTCGGCGTCACGGAGGATCGGTTCTACCACGGGCAGCGCTTCGCATCCTTCCAGGACTCCGGGCGCGACCTTCGCCATGCGTGGCGCGCACTGCTTCGCACTCCGGGCTTCCTCATCACGTCCGTCGTCACGCTCGGGCTCGCGATCGGCGCCGTGACCGGAATGTTCAGCGTCGTCAACACGGTCATCCTCAAGTCGCTGCCGTTCCCGGACTCGCGGCGCCTCATGGTCGTCCAGGGTACGGCGCCAGGATCAGATCTCCCGGAGCGCTTCGGCGTCGGGCCGGAGTTCTACCTCCACTACAAGGAGCGCTCGAAGCTGCTCGACGGCATCTTCGTCTTCGGTTCCGGCACATCGACGTTTCGGACGGCGAACCGCGTCGAGCGCGTCGGGATGGCGTGGCCGTCGAACGACGTCTACGCGACGCTCGGCTTCAAGCCACAGCTCGGACGGCTCCCGGTTCCCGAGGACGGGGACGACGTGGTCCTCATCAGCGATCAGCTTTGGAGCAGCTGGTTCGGCCGGGATCGATCGGTGATCGGGAAATCGTACTTCGTCTCCGACACCGTCAGGCAGATCATCGGAGTCATGCCGCCCGAGTTCCAGTTCCCGAGCGACCGGACGATGCTCTGGATCGCGACCCCGATTCGGCTCGAGGACATCCGGCCCGGCCAGGGCGGGATGGGAATGGTCGCACGGCTCAAGGAGGGCGTCACAGCCGAGCAGGCCGCATCCGAGCTCACGCGCCTCTCCAAGGAACTGCCCGCACGCTTCGGCGGGCCACCGGCGTTCGCGCGGTTGATCGAGCAGCACCGCGCGGTCGTCACCCCGGTGCTCGAGACCATGGTCGGCCCCACGGCAAGAAGGTCACTCTGGGTGCTCCTGGGTGCCGTGGCCGTCGTGCTGCTCATCGCGTGCGCCAACGTCGCGAACCTGTTCATGGTTCGCGCCGAGGGCCGCACGCGCGACCTCGCGATCCGGCGCGCGATCGGCGCATCCCGCGCGCAGCTCGTTCGTCTCCAGATGGCCGAAGCGTTCGTGGTCGCGCTTGCGGCCGGAGTGCTCGCGGTCGTGCTCAGCCGGGTGACGCTGCCGCTGTTCATTGCCGCCGCCCCGGAGCTGCCCCGGCTTGCAGACGTTAGGCTGGACCTGACGACGTTGGCCGCGGCGTTCGGGCTCGTGCTGCTGGCGGCGCTCGCCTGTGGAACGGCGCCCGCGCTGCGCGCGTCGGCGCCGGACTTCGCGCGCTTGCGCGAGGGCGGCCGAGGAAACACCGGACGGCGACGCAGGGGACGCGACATGCTCGTCGTGGCGCAGACTGCGCTCGCGCTGGTGCTGCTCATCGGCTCGGCGCTGCTCGTGCAGAGCTTCAACAAGCTGCGAAGCGTGGACCCCGGCTACCGCACCGACGACATCTACACCTTCCAGTTTGCGCCCGATCGTCCGTTCCGCGACGGGCCGAGCTGGGGTCGGTTACACCTCGCGTTCATGGACCGGCTGCGCGCGCTCCCCGGCGTGACGGGCGTGGGCCTGGTGAACAACCTCCCGCTGGACGAGGGCACGTCTACGGTTCGCATCCGCACCGATGATGGCCCGTCCGACGGCGGCGGCACGCTCCTGAATCTGAACATCACCGGCGGCGAGTACTTCGGCGTGATGGGGATCAAGCTGCTGCAGGGCCGCACGTTCACCATGGGCGAAGCGGTGACGCCCAACAACAGCGTGATCATCAGCCGGTCGACGGCGGAGAAGCTCTGGCCGGGGCAGAACGCGCTCGATCGCACGTTGAGACCGCGATTCGGCGGCCAGGACACGCTCGTGTTCACGGTGGTCGGTGTAGTCGCGGACGTGAAACAGGACGATTGGCGGCAACCTGGCCAGGCGAACGTGTACTTCCCGCTCACCGGACCATCGGCGTCGACGTGGTCGATATCGTCCCCGGCATACGTGGTGAAGTCGTCGCGTGCGGACCAGTTGCAGGGCGAGGTGCGCGAGCTGGTGCGTCAGGCTGCTCCGGAAGCGCCGGTCTACCGCGAGTTCACGATGGAGTTCCTGGCGGAGCGGTCGATGCAACAGCTGTCGTTCACGATGCTGACGTTAGGCGTCGTGGCCGGCCTCGCGCTCCTGTTGGGCGCGATCGGGTTGTACGGCGTGTTGTCGTACGTGGTGGCCGAGCGCACGCGGGAGATCGGCGTGCGCATGGCGCTCGGCGCTACGGCGAGCGCGGTGCGGCGCATGGTCGTGTCGCAGGGCGCGCGCGTGGTGCTGGTCGGCGTGGTCATCGGCGTCGCCGTCGCGTTCGCATCCACGCGCCTTCTGGGAACGTTGCTTTACGGAGTGAAGCCGGTGGACCCGATCGTGTTCGCGGCGATGTCGGTCATGATGCTCGCGATCGGCGCGCTCGCGAGCTACATGCCCGCGCGGCGCGCGAGCAGCGTGAATCCCATCGAGTCCCTGCGCAGCGACTAGTGGAGCGCTGCGCTCGACCGCGCCGTCGCCTATTGCTTGTCGTACACCACGACGTGGTGGATCTTCTGCCCCTGGGCATTGGTTCCGGTGATCGTCACGGTCCGCGACTTTCCGTCCGCCGCCACCACGATGTGGTTGGTCGTCATCACCTTGCCTTTCAACTTGTTCTCGACGTGATAGGTATGAGCGTCGAGCTTCTTGAAGCTCACGGCGTCCTGCGTCGTGTTCGGCTTGCCGTCGATCGTTCCCTTCCAGGGATGGTCGGCACCGTCGAGCGTGGCGGTGTACTCGACATGCACCTTCTGATCCTGGGCATTCACCTGGTCGACGGTGGCAGTGACGTTCTTGCCGCTGAACGCGTACGTCACGGTACCGCTCTTGTTGGCTAGTGCCGCTGGATCGTACTTCGACTTCGCGGCGTTCAGCTTCCAGGTGCCGGCCAGAGACTCCGTGGCCTGTGCCGCAACTGCACCGGGCAGGGCGGCGGCGATGAGCACGAGGCTCACCAGGGCGGCGCGTCGATGCGTGGACATTGTTCGTTCCCTCGCGGTCGAGCTGCTGCTTGCGGCGGCGACGTGTGACGCGTGGCGACGGCGCTCACGCAGAATCGGAATCGGCCAAACCGTGGTCCGCTCTCGAACGAAGTCGCACTTCGCCCCGCCTTGAGCATGACGACAGGATCCGACCTCCGCTAGGGCCCTGCGACCCGCGACGAAGCAGGGGTCGGCCCTAGAACGGCCGCACGTTCATCTCGAGCCCCTGCTTGCTGGCATCGGCGATGATCGCCTCGAGGACGGCACGAGCGGTCGCGACGCGGCTCGTGCCGAGTCGTTTTCCGAGCTCGCGCTCGAACATCCCGTGAAAGCGCCGTGCCTCGGCAAGGGCGCGCTTCCCGCGCGCCGATAGCGTTAGGCGCTTGACGCGCCCGTCCGTCCGATCATCGGTGCGCTGCACGTACCCCTTGTCGATCATCTCGGCGACGATCTTCAGCGCGCCCTGAGGCGTGATGCCGAGGCGCGTCGCGAGCTCCGCCAGGCTGGGAGAATCCTGATCGAGAACCCGGAAGACGTAGCCGAACGACGGGCCCAGGTCGTCGAAACCGGCGTCGGCCATGTGCGACTGCATGTCATGCTTGAGTGCGCCGAACGCCAGGTTGAGCAGCACTCCGAAGTCGGTCTGCGGGTCGACAGTCCTTGACACGATCATTCACCATGGTTTATCATCTTGAGCGAACTACTTCTCCTTTAAACTACACCGGCGACACATGCCATTCATCTCTCCGACCGACGCACCGGTATTCGAGCTGCACGGTGCCCACTTCACGGCCCTCGCCGCCCCCAGCCGCGGCGCGACCGAGAATGCCGTCTGGATCGTCACCCTCGAGCCGGGCACTCTGCCGGTGACCCATCGTCTGACCCGTGAGGAGACCTTCGTGTGCATCGAGGGTGAGGCGCGGGCCATCCTCGACGGAACGGCTATCCGCGTGACGCTCGGAAGCGCGCTCGTGGTTCCGCCACATACGGACTTCGCCCTCGAGAACCCGGCTGACGCGCCATTTCGGGCGGTCGTTGTCCTGCCGGTCGGCGGACAGGGAATCGTTGGAGACCAGCCGCCGTTCACGCCGCCCTGGGCGCAGTAGCCGATTCGCCTCAGTGGACTCCGCAACACCGATGTGAAGCTCGGAGCTGCGAGGCACGCGATCTCGCGCACGGACGGTCAGTCGCCGCGTGCGGCGCGCTCCGCTTCCTCCTGGGCCTCGGCGACTCGGCCCAGATCCTCGCCGATCAGCCGCGCCGCATCCATCAGCGTCGTGAGCGGCTGGAGATCGCTGGCGCCGGCGTGCACACGCAGGAGATCGAGACGAATTCCCTCCAGTGCGGCGACGCTCTCCGCGAGGCGCGAGGCCGCGCCATTCTTCCTGGCAGCCAGCACGTCGGCGTCCGCTGACCCCGACGGTGCCATGGCCGCAACCACATCCATCTCGGCGCGCGCTTCGGCTGCCCGCGCCTCCAGCGACGCGACGACCGCCGGCAGCTCGAGCAGCTGCTCCCGGTACTCCTTCGGCAGCGCGGCGAAGAGCTCCGACGCGGCGACGCCTAACGCTGACTCCGTCGCGCGAAACGCCGACACACCCGCAAGCTGCGAGCGCTCCGGGGCGCCAAGCCGGCGCGCGAGCCACTCACCCGCGCGGCTGTTCCAGAGGCGCTCACGAATCCCCGTCTGCCACCAGTTGCGGATCTTCGTCGGAATGAACTGCACGTCGAGCGCGTTGCTCGCCGCTCCCAGCAACATCGTCGTGAGCACCGGGGCGATGAAGACCACAGGGGCGAGTGTGCGTTCGTGAACGACTCCGGAAAGAACCAACCCGAAGGTGCCGATCAGCCATGTGGCCGCGCCGACCGTGAGCGCCCGCAGGATCCGATGGGTTCGAGGCTCTGCTTCTCCGCGCGCGATCGCTTCGGTCTCCGCTCGCTCGCGACGTGCGACGGCGAGCGCCGATCGCAGATCGGCGAGCGTGTGCCCCGCTCTGAACTGCCTGTGCGCCTGGTTGAGATGGAAACCGACGGTCGGCAGCAGTGGCAGCACCGTGATCGTGGCGAGAAGCACGATGTCCCGCGGTCCATCCGGTCGCTGGTTGGTCACCCAGGCGTAGAGATTCCCGAGCGTGAGAATGCTGAACCCTGCGGACCAGGCCATGTAGGGAACGAGGAGCGGATTTCGCGCGGCGAGCCACGCGCGCAGCGTCGGGGGCAGCGCGGGCCGCGCGTCGGGCGCCGGCGCGAGCGCTTCCGCCAGCGCCTCTCCATCGGCGAACCGGCCGGCCGGGTCGCGCGTTAGGCAGCGATCGATCGCGGCACCGAGTGCGGGAGGTAACCCGGGCGCCGCGCGCATCACGCTCGTCGCTGCCTCCGTGGCCTGCCGCACGATCAGCGCCGGCAGGTTGGACGCCTCGAACGGCAGCCGGCCGCTGACGGCGAGATAGCCGACCACGCCGAGCGCGTAGATGTCGCTGCGGCCATCGACCGTGTCGCCCGCCGCCTGTTCCGGACTCATGAAGTGCGCGGTCCCCGTGATCTTGCTGGGGTCCGTCACGCTGGCGGCGTCTCTCCCGCGGGCGATGCCGAAGTCAGTCACCAGTGCCCGCCCCGTGCCCGCTTCGAGCAGGATGTTGTCGGGCTTCACATCGCGATGAACGATGCCGCGGCCGTGCGCGTAGGCCAGCGCCCAGGCCACCTCGCGCAGCACGCGCGTCGCGTCGGCGGGAGGAAGGGGGCCGCGCGCGCGAATCCGCTCGCCTAGCGTCTCGCCCTCCACGTAACTCATCACGAAGAAGACGAAACCGCGGTTATCGCTCACGCGATGGATGGGGACGATGTGCGGGTGCGAGAGACCGGCTGCCATACGCGCCTCGCGCACGAAGCGCTCACGCGCCTCCGCATCGGCGGCGAGGTGGGTGGGGAGGACCTTGATGGCGACATCGCGATCGAGCTGCACATCGCGGGCGAGGTACACCACACCCATACCGCCACGACCGAGCTCGCGCTGGAGCGAATACTCGCCGGCCAGCGCGGCCTGCAGGTCGACGAACTCGGCGGAAGGATGCGTCACGACACGAAGAATACCGTCGATCTCTTCAATCCCCGGCGAGCAAGCAGTCACCGCATCAGCCTTCCGCCCGCAATGCCTCCGTCGGATCGATCCTGAGTGCGCGTCTCAGTGGTACCGCGCAGGCCGTGAGTCCGACGATCAGCATGAGGCCGTCCGCGCCAAGGAGCAGCAGGACCTGGCGCATCGATCCGAGCCCCAGCAGCGCCGCCAGCGCACTGCCGGCGAGCACGCCCGCGCCGATCTGAAGGAACGCACGCGAGAAGATGCTGCGCACGATGAGTCCCGGGCTCGCACCGAGTGCCGCGCGAATCCCGATCTCGCGCGTCCGGCGTGCGACGGTGAACGACATCAGCGAGTGGATGCCGGTCGCCGACAGCAGCAACACGATGAACGAGATGAGCCAGGCAACCCCGGTCAATGCCCAGTTCGCCTGCGCCTCTCCTCCTCCTGCGTCTGTGAGCGGCTTCACATCGGTCAGCCGGATGGTGGGGTCGACTTCGGCGGCGATCGTACGCAAGCGCGTGGCGAAGGCGTCCGGATCGCGCAGGCGCACGGCAAGCTGACCGGCGCGCCCTACCAGCGGCAGCGTGGGCCGATACATGGCGGACTGCTCTTGCGGCTCCGGCAGCTGCCAGCCGAAGTCCTTGACCATGCCGATGATCTCGTAGAAATCCTTGCCGGCAGCGCTTTCATCCTCACCACTCACGATGCGGATACGTTGACCGATCGGGTTCCGGCCGCCTAACACATAACGCGCGAACGACTCGTTGACGATCAGCACGCGGCTCGTCTCGAAGTCACTTGGCGCGAAGTCTCGACCGGAGACGACCGACGTGCCGAACGCGGGAAAGAAGCCGTGGGACACGTGCACGAGCGTGCTCCGCCGCACGCCGGTCGTTGGTCCGCCGGTGAGCGTGTCGACCTCGATCTGATACTTGAACTGGTCCTCTACCGGCAATCGATCGGAAAAGGTGATACGCTCGACGCCGGGCTCCGTGCTGAGTCGGCGCTCCAGCTCCTCGAAGCTCGCCCGAACGCGGGCAGTGAACGTGGCCGAATCGATCGCGTAGTTCTCGCGGTCCATCGCCACGCCCGCAATCAGGTATTTCTCTGCACCGATGCCTTCCGCCCGCTGCCGGAACCGGTTCGATTCGAAGACACCACCGGCAGCGAGCGGAAGGAACGCGACCGTGATCGCGACCTGGACGACGATGACCGTGGTCCACAAACCACCAAAGCGCAGCCCAGAGCGCGCCGCACTCTCGTTGCGAAGCGCATCCTGCACGTTGATCTTCGTGACTCGCAGCGCTGGCAGAATGCCGACGATCGCGGCGCCGATCAGCGTGAGCAGCGCCGTGTACAGGACCGTTCTCCACGACAGGCTGTCGTTGATCCAGTATGGGAGGCCCTCACTGCCAGCCAGCATGTCCAGTCCAAAGCGGAGCGATACCCTCGCGAGGATCAGCCCGACCACCGCCGCGCCGCTGGCCAGCACCAGCGCCTCGATGAACAGCTGGGAAATGATGCGACCGCGACTGGCGCCTAACGCCGTTCGCACGGTGATCTCCCATCCCCGTGTGGCAGTCCGCGCGAACACGAGCGTGGCGACGTTCGCGCACACGACGCCCAACAACATCAGAAAGATCCCGTTCACGACGTAGAGAACGTTTCTGATCAGGCGGCCCATGCCACCTTCGGCGAGTGGCTTCTCGTACGCCGTCACTCGCGGTCTCAGATGCTCGTGTGTGTCCGGATTGCTCGCGGACATCCGTGACCCGATGACGCCGAGCTCGGCCCGTGCCTGATCGATCGTCGCGCCGGGCGCCAGCCGACCGAAGACAGACACCATCGGCCCGGTGCGCGGCGTGAGCGCGGAGGAGCTCACGCGAAGCGGCGTCCAGATGCGCTCGTTCTTCGGGAACCCGAAGCCTTCCGGCATCACCCCAACGATCGTCGCGGTCACCGTGCCCAGCTTCACCGCGCGCCCCACCACGGCGGGATCGCTGTCGAAGCGCGTCTTCCACAGCGTGTGACTCAACACGACCACCGGCGCCTCGCCCAGTCGCTCATCCTGATCCGTCAGTGCACGACCGAGCAGCGGGGCTGCCCCCAGCATCCGGAATGCGTTGGCGCTGATCTCCGCGCCGCGCACTGGCTGCACCAGTCCGTCCTCAGTGGCCAGGTTGCGGACGAACGTGATGGCCGCACCGACGTGATCCACGGTCTTGACCTGTTCGCGCCACGTCGCGAAGTCGTGCAACAGTCTGGCTTCGGGGACGTTTGCCCTGACGTCCCAGCTCCGAATCGAGACCACGCGGTCGGCATCCCGAATCGGTAGCCGCGGGTTCTGCCACTTGTTGACCGCCTCGAAGTAGAGCGTCCCTAACGCGATCGCGACGGCAATCGCCATGGTCCCGACCAGCGTGAGCCCCGGGTACCGCGCCAGCATGCGGACCCCGACCTTGAAGTCCAGCCAGGAAAAACGGAATGGTCGGAGTGAACGCCGGCGGGCAACGGCTCTGTTCATCATCGAGTGCTTCTCCTCTCGCGGCAATTCAGGTATTGGCCCTACAAGTTCCCGATCGTTCCCGGTGCTACGGAGCATCGGCCGGCACTTGCTCGGCAAGTACTCTACAGCATAAAGTAGACTACCCATCAGGCGCAAGCGTAACGGTCGAACATCGAGCGGGCTCTACTCGGTGCCCTTCAGCTCGATCGGTTCGATGTTATCGCCCTCCTCCCAGTCGAGCAGGCTGTACGGGTCGATGCCGCCACGCGCGGGCTTGTTAGGCACGATCACCGTGATCGTCTGCCTGCCGGAGCGGACGCGGTGCTTCTGTACGTACAGGGGCTTGCCCAGCGCCTCGCCGGCCTGGGCGGGGGCGAAGATCCCGATCTCCACCCATTCGTTCATCGGCAGCTCCGTTTCCTTCCCGGCGCTGTCGGCGACGACCTTGTGCGCTTGCACGTCGAGCGTCACCTGCCAGGTGCCTGCGTCGGTCTGTGCCGCCGTGGCCTTCTTCGTATCGAACGTCCAGAAAGTGTTCACCTCGAAGAGGTCGTGCAGCAGCGGTCTGAGTGAGTCCGGCGTGACCGCCTGAAGCTCCCGGTACATGTCGAGCGTGGTGGCCAGGGACGACACTTTCTTCTCCACCAGTGTGCGAAGCGCCGCGTTGACACGAGCCTCGCCCACGTACTCGCTGAGCGCGTGCATCGCGTACGGGCCTTTGCGGTAGTTGGCCCAGGGGTCCATCGCGCGCAACAGCGGAAGGCCCGTGCGGATCGGCGGCCACGGGTTCGGCTCTCGCATGAAATGCATGAACCGCCGGAGCGCTTCCCGGCCTTTCACGCTCTTCACGAGCTCCATCGCGGAATACCACGCGAGGCTTTCGGAGATGACGCCGCCGCCCTCGGCAAATGCCGGCTTGAGCTGCATGCCCCACCACTGGTGCCCCATCTCGTGCGCGACGATCTCGAAGATCGCGTCGAAGCCGTTGCCCTGCGGATTCAGCTGGAAGAAGCCTTCGCCTCCGGTGACGACGCCGCTTCCGTCGACGCCCATGCCGAAGAAGTTGCCCGGCTGCTCGACGATCTGCAGGAAGCGATACGGATAGGGACCGAACTGCGCCGAGTAGTAGTCGAGAGACGCGCGTACGCCGCGGAGCAGGCGCTCGAGGTGCTTCGCGTGTTCAGGGTGAAGGTAGACCTGAACATCGACCGGCTGTCCTGAGCCTGCCGAAGGGCTCCATTGTTCGCGATGCACCGCGTACCTGGCAGAGAAGAAAACGTCCATGCCGTTGATCGGAACGTCGCTGACGTAATGGAAGTAGCGGCGTCCACCTTCGCTCCACGTCCGACGCAGCTCGCCTGGCGCCACCGCTACCTGATCGTCGTCGCTGCTGACGATTGCGTCGAACGTGGCCGCAGCACTCGCCGTCACACTCGGATCGACGTCCCCAGGTGGCGGAAGCGTCAGCTGCCGCGGCAGGCCGTACTTCCGCCGGTCATCCGAGCTCCAGAGCTCGCGAAGCGGCTGGTAGCCGATGACCGGCAATGCCCCGCCCGTGAGATAGGTGCCATTCGCGAGGACGCCCATGCCCGCTCCGCTGCTGCGGGAACCGCTGTTGCGGAAACCACGTGGCTCGTACTGCACGTCGAAGCTGAGCGTCAGCGAGTCGCCGGGCTGAAGTGGCTCCTTCAGCGCGTAGATGTGGTGTCCGAGCTTGTCATCCGCGAGCACGCGGCTGAAGGCGCGATCGAACCTAACGCGGGTGTCGACGTAGAACGCCGGCTCCAGATGCACGGAGTCGATCGGCGCCACGCCGCGGTTGACGAGGCGGTAGCTGCCGCGAATCGTCGTCGTCCTCTGACGAGGATGGATGTCGATGCGCAGGCTGGTGCCGACACGCACGGGTTGCGGAATGCCCTCGTATTTCCCGTACAGCCGCTCGTAGTCCGCGCGGCGCTGCACCAGTTCGTCGTCCGTGATGTACTCGTTGAGTACGTTCGTGTTGTAGAAGATGAAGCCGCCGAGGGTGAGAATGAGTCCCGCCGCGATCGCGGCGACGCCTAACGGCGCGCGCGTGAAGCGAAGCCGTGCGTTGCGCAGCCGCGGTCCGAAACGGGACTCGCTGCCACGCACCCACAGCAGCCTCGTCGCCACCGCCAGCAGCAGCGCCCACGCTGCCCAGTAGAGCTTGAACCAGGCCCAGGGACCGACAGATCCACCGAAGCCGCGCATGTCGGTGTAGGACCACTCCGGACTGGCGCCATACACGAGCAGCTTGTGCTCGAGCCCCAGGAAGGACGAGAAGACGATCAGGAAATACGCAACGAGCGACGCCAGCAGGCCGAGATACTTCTGATTCACGACCGCGTGCACGAGGAACGCGAGCATGGCAAACAGCAGATATTCGGGGAGCTGAAGGCCGAACAGGATCCGCGCGTACTGACCGAGCTCGAAGTTGTAGTAGCCCTCGAGCATCTGGGTGAACATTCCCACGACAGTCATGCTCACCATCGAAGCAGCGAGCACGAGGGTGAGCCCCAGGAACTTCCCGAGGAAAAAGACCGACTCCGGCGTTGGCGTCGCGTCGACGTTTTCGCTCGAGCGCGCATCACGCTCCCACCAGACCAGCTCACCGACGAAGTACACGATGAGGAGCGGTATCATCACGCGGTAATCGGCGGCCTGCGTCAGCGGCGCGGTCATGTGCTTCGACAGCAGGTACCCGGTTCGAGGCAGCACGGGAATGCCCCACTGCTGCAGCTCGTTCATGAGCACGAGCATCACGAACATCGGGAAGGCCACCAGCAGGAAAAGCCCGGCCGGACTCGTCGCGATCATCCAGAACGAGGCCCGCGCAATCGACAGCGTCTGCCGCAGGCGGGTCGCGAAGCCGAACGACTGCCGCACCACCGGGACAGAGATCGCGACCCGCGCGTGCGCGATATCCGTGGGTGCTGGGGCCTTCGTAATCCCCCGACGCGTGAGGCGGCGAAGAAAATCGCGTACATCGAGAGCAGTACGGTGCTCGAAGCGGAAGCGCAGGGAGACGAATGCGAGTGTCACGAGCGCGATGCCGACCCAGAGAAGCCGATTCCAGAGCATCGGCCCCTCGAGCGTGAACATGCGAACGTTTTTCTCGACGATCGTCCACTTGGACATCATCTCGTTCATGATGGCCATGACGCCGATCGGATCCGCCATCAGCGCCCGCTCGCCCAGCCCCGATAGATACAGCGCGAACGTCACCGGGTAGGAGAGGAAGAAGAGACCCAGGCTGCCCACGTAGCTGGCGATCGGACGACCCGCGAGCAGCGCCGCCGAGAACTGGACGGTCGTCGCGATGAACGCGTTAGGCAGGGCGATGAAGCCGTACGCCGCGAGATAGGCAGTCGGCCGGAACGGGCCGATGATGTCCGGATTCGCCCCGGGCCCGTGGGCGGCGAGGAGGCTCCCGACCTGCACGCCGAGCAGGATCAACGCATTGAGGGCAAAGGCGGCGAGGAATCGCCCGCCCAGGTAGTCGGCCTTGCTGACGGAGCTCGTGTACGTGAGCGGATGCATCCCCGTGTGTACGTCCCGCGCAGCCGCTTCGCCGGCGACGACCGGGGCGATGAGAAGCCAGATCTGACAGCTGAACACGGACACGGCCGTGATGATGAACGGCGAGTTGAGAATGAAGTCCTGGGGCAGCGTGACCGGTACGATGGCGACTCTCGTACTCACGAACGCGAAGACGACCATCACCGCGATCGAGAGCCACGGCCAGGGTCGGCGCAACTGGTAGGCGAGCTCGAAGCGAAAGATCCCCAGAAGCTTCATCCCGCCACCGCCGCCTCGGGCTGCGCAGTGCGCCGGCCGATGCGACCCGACATCGTGCTGAAGTACACGTCCTCGAGGTCCGGTTCGGCCGCTTCGAAGTCGCCACGCGGCGACGTATCGCTGTAGACGCGCACGAGCGTGCGCCCTGCGAGCAGCTTGGTCGAGATCACTGCGTGCTCCTGCTCCAGCGCTGCCAGATCCTGCTTCGAGATCACGCGGCGCCAGATGCGCCCGCGGAGGTCGTCGACCGCGCGCAGTGGCTCCGTTTCGAGCAGGATCTCGCCTCTGTCGATGATGGCCATCCGGGTACAGAGCTCGCTCACGTCGTCGACGATGTGCGTGGAGAGGAGGACGACGCTGTTCTCCCCGAGCTCGGACAGCAGGTTGAGGAAGCGCACGCGCTCACCCGGGTCGAGACCAGCCGTGGGCTCGTCCACGATCATGAGCTTCGGGTTGCCTAACAACGCGACGGCGACGCCGAAGCGCTGTCGCATGCCGCCCGAGTAGCCGCCGAGCTTCTGCTTGCGCACGTCCCACAGGTTCACCTGCCGGAGGAGCGCCTCGACGACGTCCTTGCGATCACCCTTCGCCGCGATCCCTTTGAGGAGTGCGAAGTGATCGAGCAGGTCTTCGGCGCTGACCTTCGGGTAGACGCCGAACTCCTGCGGGAGATAGCCGAGTGTCTTGCGGACCTCGTCCTTCTGCTGCAGCACGTCAATGGTCCCGCCCGAGCCCTGCGACGGGTCACCAAGCCTAACGCTGCCGGTGTCCGGCTCCTGCAGCGTCGCGAGGATACGCATCAGCGTGGACTTGCCGGCGCCGTTGGGGCCGAGCAGGCCGTACATGCCCGCTGGTATCGTCAGGCTCACGTCCCGGAGCGCGTGCACGCCGTTGGGATACGTCTTGGATACGCCGCGAATCTGTAATTCCATGACTGTCTGCTTCGGCTCGAGACGAGGAACAAGTACTTTGCACAGTAAAGCACAACGGCGTGAGGGACAAGTGCCAGGTCCCACTCGGGTGCGCCAGTGCGGCCTTAGGGCCGCTCCGTCCGCTGAAGCCGCGCCAGCTTCTCCTTCACCTCGCGAACGTGAGGCTGCAGCTCCGGGTCCGCGTTCTTCCACAGCTGGATGAACTCCGCGTAGTGAGACGCGGCCTTCTGTCGCTCACCCTTCGCCTCGTACAGCTCGCCGAGCCGCTTGTGCGCGCCGGCAAGTGCGATCGCGTCGAACTCGATGCGTTCGCCTTGCTTTGGCGCGTCGATGTAGCGCTCGAACACCGCGGCAGCCGAGTCGGCGTTGCCGGCGAGGTCGTACGCGCGTGCAATGTTGGGCAGTGCGCATGCCGAGCAGGCGCCGACGTTCGCCGCCCGATACTCGCGCACCGCGTCATCGTAGCGCTTCTCGGCGACGGCGATGTGGCCGAGCATTCGGTGTCGTGCAGCTTCGTCGTCGATGGTACCGGCGTTCGCGCGAGTCTTGTCGAAACCTGCCAGCATCGCCTTTGCGCGATCCGGGCGGCCAGCCAGCGAGGATACCCAGACGAGCCGCTCGTACGGTCGGTCCAGCGGTGGCAGTGAGTCCACCGGTTGTGCAATCAACGCCTGCTCGAGCGCGCGCTCCGCGCGCTGCTTATCCCCGCGGAACCAGCCGGAGATCTCGGCGTCATCGAGCAAGGACATCAGCGCTGCGTTGGGGGTGCCCAGCTGCAGCGCGGCGTCATTGGACTGCCGGCTCAAACGCAATCCGTCGGAGAGCTGGCCGCGCGTGACGGCAATCAGGCCGAGATACCAGTTGACCGCGTTCTGTGTATCGAGGTCGTTCGACCGTGCCCGGCCCAGGCTATCCAGGATCGCGACGGCGCTATCGAACTGACCCCGTGCCACGGTCGTGGTCATCCGCAACTGGGCAACCAATGAATTTCGCGGCAGATTCCGCGCGGCGAGGTCCGCCGTCTGCTGCGCCTCACGGAGCTTGCCCTGGTCCATCTGGCTATAGGCGAGGTTGTTGTAGAACACGCCTGCAGTGCTCTGCACGGCGATGGCGCGCTTCGCCAGCTCCTCGGCCTTCGCATAATCGCGCCGGTACCGGTATTGGATAGCGAGGTTGTTGAGTGCCGTGACGTTGTCCGGCTGAAGGTCGAGCAGCGACTCGTACGCGGAGATGATCTTCGCGCGGTCCGGCGTTGGCCCCCAGTTGTAATACGCGGCTATCGTGAGGTAGCGCTCCGCATCGCTCAGTCGGTCGCGGTGCTCGTACGCCTTCTCGATCGCAGCCACACTGCGGGCTCGCGACATGTCCCGATTACGCAACTCGGCCGCGAGCTTTCGGTAGGCCATGGCGAAGCCGCTGTCGAGTGCGATGGCCTCCTCGAGCAGCGCCGCGCCCTTTGGAAAATCGCCGTCGATCTCGAGGGCGCGATTCCCGGCGACGTATTTCTGCAGCGCGGCCAACGACGGCGTGCTGACCTTGTCGAGCGTGCGCGCGTTCTGGATTGTCTTCAACGACTCGCCGACCTTCGAGCGCAGCTTGCGCGAGAGCTTGTCGATCGCCGGGATGATGTCCTTCGCCTCTGCGGCGGTTTCGCGAAAGGTCGCCATCTCCTCGCCGGTCAGCGACGACACGAGACGTGCCGAGAGCACGTAGCTGCCGCCGAGCTCCGTGACGGTGCCGTCGACGACCGCCTTGATCCCTTCGCGCGTCGCGATCTCGCGGGCGACCGCGAAGTCGACCTTCGTCGACGGCGGCCGCTGCATGCGGCGAAGCACCTCGCGCACGTCGCTCGCCGGCATCACGTGCAGGTTCTCCGACTCGGCGAGGTTGGTGCGGAAGGCCTCGGTCACCGTCGGGCCGAGCATCGAATCGCTCGCCGGACTCGCGAACTCCGTGAGGATCACCCGCTCGCGCTGACCCATCTGTCCGGCCGCCATGAGCGACCCCGCGGGCCCGATGCCTAACGCGCGCATGATCATCCACGCCGCCGTGAGCGCGACGAACCCGCCGACCGCAACGAGTCCGCCCATCGTCGTCCGACGCCAGCTCACGTGGGGGCTCGCCTTCATCGCGATCGTCGCCATGGTGCCCTGGGCGAGCAATGGCGTTCCTCCCGGCGTCAGCGTTGGCGTCGATGTGAGCGCGCGATGCGTGGCGCGGTGGACGTACGCGGTGAAGAGGATCATCGGGAGCCCGAGCGCCATGACGACGATCGCGCCAGGAAAGACCCAGCTGGGCAACCCGATGCCGATGATCGCGGCCTTGGCGAGAACGGCCACCAGCACGAACGCCGCGGCGTAGAACGCGAGCGCCCTGGGCAGCATGCTGCGCCCGGCGAGCAGCACCTCGGGCATGGCGGATTGTGCACCACCGCTGCCGCTCGTGACCGTGTCCAGAACGCGCGCGATGTCGGACGCACTTTGCGGACGCGCATCAGGGTCCTTTTCGAGCAGCCGCATCACGAGATCGGCGAGCAGCGGCGGTGTGTCCGGACGAAGTTCGACGATCGGCTGCGGGCGCTCGCCCATGTGCGCCGCCATGAGCTTGTGCGGCGCGAGCCCGTGAAATGGCGGACGCCCGGCGAGCATCTCGTACGCCATGATGCCGAACGCGTAGAGATCGGCGCGATGGTTCGTCGCCGGGTCGCCGGCCGCCTGCTCGGGCGCCATGTACTGCGGCGTGCCGATCGACGTGCCGAGCTGCGTCAGCGTAGCCCCGGGCGCAGTGATCTTCGCCGCCGACAAGGCTTTCGCGATCCCGAAGTCGGTGACCACAGCGCTTCCGCCGGACAGCAGTACGTTGTCAGGCTTGATGTCTCGATGGACGACCCCGTGGTCATGCGCGTACGCCAGCGCGCGGGCCACCTCGCGCAAGATACCGACCGTTTCGCTGATCGTTAGGCCGCCGCGCGTGAGGCGTGCCCGCAGGCTCGCGCCTTCGACGAGCGGCATCGTATAGAACGGGAGCCCATCGGTCTCGCCGGCGGAGAGCACCGGCACGATGTGCGGGTGCTGCAGCCGGGCCGCGACCTGGATCTCACGCTTGAAGCGGTCGATGCTGACGCCGGCCGCCATCTCGGGTGGCAGCACCTTCACCACCACGCTTCGGCCGAGCGCCATCTCCTCGGCGACGAATACGCGCGACATGCCGCCTCCCCCGAGCTCGCGTTCGAGGGTATAGGCATTGCCCAGCGAGGCCTGAAGGCGGTCGCGCAGTTCGGTTGTCATTGAACTCGTCCGAGGGGAGGGCGGCAGGGACGAGACGAATCTAGGATGACGAACGCGTGTCGGCTACGGCGCTGCTCTCAGTGCACCACTCCGCGGCGGAATCTTGCCTCTCCGCTGTCGATGTAGGCGCGGTAGCCCTCGGGGTCGATGAACGGGTCGGCCGGATTCCCGGCCTTGGCGCGTGCGACGAACTTGCGGTACCTGCCGAACAGTCTCGCGTGCGACGTTACCCAGATGTCCGCCGGCAGGCTCCGAAGTACGCGAAAGGTCCGGTCGAAGTCAGCCTGGTAGCCTCGATACCCTACGCCTTGCAGCACCACGAGGCTGCACGCGCTCACGACCCGGAGCACCCGGTCACCATCGTGGACGGGAAACGCGTAGGTGGTGCAGCCGCGCGTGTGGCCACCCGTGACATGCGCGGTGATCTCGGTCGTCCCGACGCGGATCGTGTCGCCGTCCTCGAACCGATGGTCGACGTGCGGGGCAGGATACCTGATCACCCAGGGGACGGCACGCATCGGCAAGGGGATGTTCGTGTCGTAGCCGCCGGAAGCGAGTGCCTCGGCGCTCGCTTCACTTGCCCACAGCTCGGCGCCGGACGCCTTCTGCAGCTCCGCGAGTCCGCCCGCGTGATCGTAGTGCGGCTCGGAGTTGAGGAGGACTTTCACGTCCTTGATGTCGAAGCCGAGTCTGGCGATGCTCGCCATGATCATCGGTGCGGTGCCGGGATACCCACCGTCGATGAGGACGTGGCCGTCGGGTCCAGTGATCAGGAAGGAGGCGACGTCGTTTGCGCCGACGTAATAGAAGTTGCCGGCGATGCGGAACGGTTCGGCGGGCAACTGTCCGCCGTTCCTCGTTCCCTCCCACCACTTGGAGAAGGCAAACACGCCGAGGGGCAGGGCGAGTGCGAGCAGAACCAACAGCCAGCGTCGTTTCGTGAGGCGGCGCAACATTCGGTCAGCGGGGCCTGGGCAACGTTCGTCTCGGGAATGAAGTACTTTAAACAGCAAAGTTCGGGTGTCAAGACCGCCGCCTAACGCCTCAGATCTTTCAGCCGAACTCCCGAACCGCGCAGGGCAAGAACGGCGCTGAATTCCAAAGGGCGCCGAATTCCAAAAGTCGCCGAATTCCAAAGAGCGCTGAATCCCAGAGAGCGCGCAAACGGCGCGGTTCGCTTCTCGCGCCGTCCGCGCGCTCTCTGGGATTTCGCGCCTCTTGGGATTTCGCGCCGTCTGGAATTCAGCGCCTCTTGGAATTCAGCGCCCCTGTTGCCCTGCGCCGTTCCGTCGTGGCTACTCTGCTCTGAGTGCAAGTGCTGGATCGACGCGCGTGGCCCGGCGTGCTGGCAGATATGCCGCGGCGAGGCCCACGCCGATCAGCAGGACGCACGCGCCAACCAGGGCCCCGGGATCGGTCGGGCTCACCTCGAACAGCAGCGCGCCATAGAGGCGTGTCGTGACCAGCGCGCCGACGAGGCCTAACGCCGCACCGATCGCGACGACGCCCAGTGCCCGCGCCAGGACGTCGCGCCGGAGTCGCGCGGGAGTGGCGCCTAACGCGATGCGCACGCCGATCTCGCGCGTCTGCTGGCGGACGAGTGCGGCCATCACGCCGTACAGCCCGACCGCCGCGAGCAACAGGGCGACGACGCCGAACGCGGCAAGGAGCAGCGCGCTTGTCCGCGGCTGCGCCAGCGGACCCGCGAGGAAGTCGTCCATCGTCTGCGCCTGCCACACGGTCGCGCGCGGCTCGATGTCATGCACGGCGCGCCGGATTGCCGGCAGGACGCTCGCGAAGTCGCGCGTCGTACGGACAGCGACGTTGCCCTGCCAGAAGTTCTGGCGCCACCGCAGCACGACGGTCGGCGTGGCATCACGCAGCGTCCGGAAGTGGAGATCGGGCGTCACCCCGACGACGGTCCGCCAGCCCGTGCTGTCGTACTGAATCCGCTTGCCGATCGGGTCCACGCCGGGCCACAGGCGACGCGCGACGGACTCGCTCACCACGGCTTCGAGAGGCCCGCCGGGATCGGCGACGCTCGAGAAGCCGCTGCCGCGCAGCAGGGGTATCCCTAGCGTCCGGAAGTAGTCGGCGTTGCCCGCCTCCATCGCGATCGCGGGATTGTCGCGCGCCTCGCTCGGCGACTGGCCCTCCGCCTGGAATGGCCGCTGCCAGACGTTCGCGCCGATGAATGGCGGGATGATCACCGGCGTCGCCGCGGCGATGCCGGGCACCGCGCGCAAGCGCGGGAACAGCGCGTCGCCGAGCGGGAAAAATCTGTCGGCCGTATCATCGATGCTCGCCGGGAGCGCCACCGCGAAGAACGCGAGGTGCGAGGCTTCGAGGCCAAGGTCGAGGCGCTGCAGCCGCGCGAGGCTCCGGCCGAGCAGCCCGGCGCCCGAGACCATGATGACGGCGAGCGCCGCCTGTGAGACGACGAGGACCTCGCGCGCGCGTCGCCGTCCGCGCGACTCCTGCCCGGCGCGCGAGTCGGGGCGAAGGCCCTTCGTCGTGTCGGCACGCGCGGCGACGAGCGCGGGCGCGAGTCCGAACGCCAGCAGCGCGAGCGTCGTGACCGCGATGGCGGCAAGCACCGGGGCGCCGCTCACGCCGATCGCGTCCGCACGTGGCAACTCGGCGGGCGCGAGCGCGAGCAACACGCGCAGGAGCGCCGCTGCGCAGCCGAGGCCGAGCAGACCGCCGGCCACCGCGAGCACGAGGCTCTCGACCATCAGCTGTCGCACGACGTCGCCGAAGCTCGCGCCGATGGCGCGTCGAATGGCGATCTCGCGACCGCGTTCCGTGGCGCGGAGCAGCAGCAGGTTGCCGACGTTGATGCAGGCGACGAGGAGCAGGAGGCCGGCCGCCGCGGTGAGGATGACGATCGCCGGACGCGCGTTGCCGAGCACTTCGTCGGTGAGCGTGTGGACCACCGCGCCGCGGAAGGTCGCCCGCGGCTCGAGGCGCCGCATGGCCGCGAGGTACTCGGCGCGAGCGGCATCGGGCGATACGTCGGGACGCAGCCTGCCGATCGCGAGCACGCTCGGAGTAGCGTCACGTCCGATCGGCACCCACTCGCTCACACCGCGCGGGTAGTCGAGCCCCGGCGGCGCGACACCCACGATGGTGTATGTCCACTGTGCGTAGGGATCGGTCACGCGGCGACCGATGACGGCCGAATCGCCCCCGAACTCGCGCTGCCACGTGGCGTAGCTCAGCACCATCGCGTGCGGCGCACTGCTGAACGACGGCGGCTGAAAGCGACCGCCGATCTCGTCGTCGCGCGTGAGCAGCCGGCCCAGGGCAGGACGCGCGCCGAGGACGTCGAAGAAGTTGCCACCGACGATCGCTTGCTGCAGGAGGAGCGTGCGCGAGCCGTCGGTGAGCGGGTATGGGGTGGCGCCCCAGTGCACCACGCCGGCGACGTCATGCAGTGTGCGCGTCTCGCGCCGGAACGCGTCGAGCACGTGCTTTCCCGCGGTGAACTCGGTGCCGTTGTTGTTCTCCGTCCAGAGGACGACGACGCGGTCCTGGTCGACGACCGGGAGTCGCTCGACGAGGACGACACGGAAAACGGTGAAGATCGCGACGGCCATGCCGATGCCGATCGTGAGCGTCAGCACGGTCGCCGCCGCGAACGTCGGAGAGCGGCGTAGCCCGCGGATGGCGATGCGGAGGTCGCGCGCGAGCAGATCGAAGCGGAGAGACCGCGCGAGCCACTTCTTCTTCATGATTTCGGTGGGGCCGAACGCCTGGAGTCGGTGGTGTGAAGCGCCTATGCCAACGATAGGTCCGAGTCTGCACAAGCGCGAGCATCTCGCCGGGTTGACTCCGCATCGACCCGGACTGTACGGGGCTCGAGGGGTATCGCGGTTCGACCGACTGATCCCAGGCGGCCCGTGAGTCGCCACCTAACGACGTATCGGATGAAATCGCGCCGCGCGTGCGGCTACGTCATCCAACGTATGGGCTCGAAGATCCCGACATCGTACCGTCATCCCGCCGGAAGAAGATCCGTCCGGCCGGTTGTACTCACGGGTCGGCCGCTCGTTCAGCGGTCATTCACTACATGGAGGCTTTATGCCCCGCGCCTCGCTGCTGATCGTGCTGTTCGCCGCGCTTGCCTGTCAGGATCCCATCTCGCCAGCACCGGTAGTGGCCACTGGCTCACCCCTGATGGCGCGGTCCGCGCCGCAGATGTTCAATGAACGTGTTCCGGTCTCGTTCATCGTCGGTAGCTGCACCGGTGAAGCAGTCAGTGTGTCCGGAGAGGTCCATTATGTCACGAAGGTGTGGAACACCGCGGAGGAGTTCCATGCGATGTTTCACCAGAACACGAACATCGTCGGTGTCGGCTTGTCGACCGGACTGCAGTATCGGTTCCTGGAGACCGACAACAGCGACTACGAGTTCACGTGGAGTACGGGTAACGGCGAGCAGCACTTGGTGGCGAACCTCAAGGTCCTCGCTCCGGGCGCGGCGTCGGACTGGCGTCTGACGATGCACGGTACCTATGTCTACGACCAGACCGGTGTGCGTTTCATCCCGCGACGATGGGAGTCCGTGTGCTCCTGAAGCATCGCGACGAATGATGTGCCTCGAGAGAATGTGGCCTGCCGAGAACACGAGGCCCGCCACCGCATGGTGCGGTGACGGGCCTTCTCGTTTGCAATCGCGGTGTCGTCGTCCGGCTCGCTCCTACGGCACCACCGTCAGGTGGCCCTTCATTCCCAACGCCGCATGCGGGTCACAGTGGAAGTAGTATCTGCCCGGCTCCATTGTCACGAGCATGTCATGCGTCTGACCGGGAAGCTGCAGCATCTCCGACGTCGGCGGCAGGCCCATCTTGACGGCGTTCGAGTCCGGGTAGAAATCCACGTTATGCACGCCGACCTTGAGCGTGAAGCGGATCACGTCACCCTTCCGCGCCGTGATCTCGCTCGGCGTGAAACGGCTGCTGGTCTCGTCGGTGGTCATCTCGACGACGATGATCTTGCCGTCCGGCCCCGGCTTCACCTCGCCTCCCGGAGCGGCCGCCGATGGCGTAGCGGCCGGCGCGCTATCCGCGGGCTTCGCCTGTTCGGCGCCCTTGCAACCCGCGATGATGAAAAGCGCGCCGAGCGCGACGACTCTGATACTGTGCATTGGAATGAGACTCGTATGGTGTGTGTGAGGAGTGGTGCCGTTCAGAAATCCTTCCGCGAAAACGCCCGTGCACCGAGCGCGATCGGAATCGCCGACCACAGCGCGAGCGCCGTCGTGGCGGCCACGGAGCCGGCCGCGGTCCCGAAGAACCGCGAAAACACCGCGCCGGTGTAGCCCATCAGCGCCGCCGAATCCGAGTGCAGCATGAGCAGCACACGCGCGAGGTCGATGGGGTTTGCGACCGTGAGCGCGAGCAACGGGCGCTCCACGGCGTGGTCGCCGAGGATCACGGTGACGACCAGGACAATGCCGTCATACAGCAATGAGGCAAGCAGCCAGAGTCCGATGGCCGTGCCTAACGCCTTGAGGCGATCCTCGACGCAGGTCGCGACGAGGAACGCGATCGCGCCGAAGATGACGGTCATTGCCAGCGCCGCTCCGATGAGCGACGCGACAGCGCGGACGTGGCCAGGCTCGAGGAACACGCGGTTGAACACGAGTGGCGCGGCGATACCGATGACCACCGCGAGGCACAACGGGAGCGTGAATCCCAGGTACAGCCCGGCGTAAAGGCTACCGCGCCGGACCGGCTGCGCGAGCAGCAGCTCGGTGTAGTCGCGGGAGTTGTAGACGTACACGGTGCCGAACACCGCCGTCACCAGCGGCACGACGAACAGCACGATGCTGCCGAGGCTGAGCAGCGCCTTGCTCGCGCCACCGCCATAGCGAAGCAGCCCTTCGCTCGCGACGAGAAAGAAGAGTGTGTATGCGGCGAGCCAGCGACTGCGCACGAGATCGCGCACCTGGTAGGCGATCACGCTGCGCACGGTCGACGCGCGCGTCATGGATGCGTGCCTCATGCCGCCCTCCCACGCCGCATCAGTTCAGCCACTGCGCGCTCGAGCTGATTCTGCCGCGTCGCCCGCTTGAGGTCCCACACGGACCCCGCGAAGCACACCCGCGCCTCGGCCAGGAATACCACATCGTCTGCAAGCTCCTCGAGATCGCTCATGACGTGCGACGTCACGATCACGGTGCGCCCGGCAGCGCGGTCCGCGAGGATCTTGTCCTTGAGCGTCGCGCTCGAGACCGGGTCGAGGCCTGCGGTCGGCTCGTCGAGAATGAGCAGGTCTGGAGAAAACGCGAACGCGAGGGCCGCGTTGATCTTCTGGAGCGTTCCGCCGGACAGCGTGCGCACCGGCTTCTGCATGTGCGTGTCGAGTGCGAACGCCGCGAATAGCGCGTCATCCGCGGGACGCGCGTCGCCGCGGAGATCGCGCAGCATGGCGTACAGCTCCGCGCCGGTCAGGTTGCCAGGGAAGCGCGGCGTCTGCGGCATGTAGCCGATGCGCGCGCGAAATGACTCGTCGTCGCCTAACGGTGTGCCGTCGAACAGGATGACGCCGCTGTCGGGTCGCGTGAGGCCGAGTATCGACTTGAGGAGCGTCGTCTTGCCGGCGCCGTTAGGCCCGACGAGCGCTGTGATGCGACCGCGACCGAGCGACACGTCTACCGCCTGCAGCACGGTCAGCGGCCCGAACCGCTTGCACAGTCCACGGGTCTCGATCATCGGTGGCTCCGGATGGCCGGCGTGGCGTCGGCCAGGGTTTCGGGAGTGAGCGAGGGTAGCGCGCGCTCGGAAGCATCCAGGAGCTGCACGAATGCGCTTCGCAGGAGGATGAGCGCCGGTCCATGGCGCTGGACGATCATCGAGAACAGCCGCACGGGCCGATGCGGCACATCGCCGATCCCATCGCGATTCAGATCATAGCCGCGATAGGCGTCCCAGTAATTGTCGGAGAACGTGCTCGACGGCGTCTGGCTGTTCGTCGCCACGTCGAACGTGTTCCCGATGAAGTCGTTGGCGGTGAACTGCCCGTCCACCGTGCTGCCGTCGAGCTGCACGGCCCAGCCGTTGTCTCTGAACTCGTTCCCGCGCGCGACAATCCGGTTCGCGCCGTCGGCCACGAGCGCCGTCGTGTTCCCGACGAACGAATTGCCCTCGAGGCGAGGGTCGCTGATCTCCTTGAGAAGCAGCCCATACGCCGCGGCGCCCTCGTTCGCCTCGAAGCGATTGGCGGTCATCGTCACGCGCTTCGTGTACATGACGGCGACGCCAGAGCCGTTCCGACGGAACGTGTTTCCAGTGTAGACGCAGTCGTCGGAATACATGAAGTGCAATCCGTAACGCAGGTTCGCGGTGCTGACGTTGCGCCGGACCTCCGTGTCGTGCACGAACTCGAAGTAGATGCCGTCGCGGTAGCCCCGCACATCGTTGTCTTCGATGACGACGTGTCGCGAGGACCAGAGGTGAATGCCGTTGCCTGACGCGGCCTCGGTGCTTCCCGACGCGCGCAGGACGTTGCGCGAGATGCGGCATCCCTCGACTTCGGCGAGATAGATCCCGAAGAATCCGTCGTCGAAGCGATTCCGTTCGATCGTGCACCCGCGTGCGCCGCTCACCTTGATGGCAGCGCGGTCCTCCACGTTGCTCCTGCCCACTCGACGGAACAGGAGGCCGCGGATCGTCACGCTATCAGCGGTGACCGACATGATCGCTCGCTCACCCTCGCCGTCGAGCACCGCACCGGAATCTCCGACGATGGTCACGCGCCGATCCACGATGATGGTCGGCTCGCGATAGACCCCGGCGTGTACGGTGATCAGGGCTCCGGGCGCGGCCTGTCGGACGGCATCCCCGACACGTGTGACAGGGCCGTCAGGCGACACGTCGATCGCGAGCGCGAGGGGCGCTGCCATCGATGTGTCCGACGAGCTCGCGGGCCGCAACGACTGCCGACCGGCAGCATGATGCATTGCGGCATGGCCCGAATGGATGGCGGCTTCGGCGGTCGCATCCGACTCGGCGCGCGTCATCGCCGCCGCGCCGACCGATCGCAGGCCCACTGCGCCCGCGACCAGCAGCGCTGCTCCCGTGGCCACCAGGGCTGGCGTCCTGACCCGCTTTCCTGCCGCGCGCGACATGTCAGGTCCTCGCCACGCCGTGGGCGGCGGGACCGACGGCTACGACGCTTTCGTTGCCTAACGTCTTTCCGTCCGGACGCCGAGGCTTGCGCCCCGAGGCCACGAGCGCGGCGACGCCGAGCGCCATGGCGATCCCACCGGCGATGGCACCCGTCGCCGGCCAGGACGTGGCGGTGAAGTTCAAGAGCTGCTTCGAGCCGATGAGCGGGGGTTGATACGTCATCCCCGGCACCTTGATGATCGCGTTCTCGAAGTCCAGGTCGTGGCCGTAGTCGTATTCCCATCGCCAGAAGTCCGCGAGCCCGACGGCCGCGCACACCATGAACGCCGCGAGCCACGTGACGACGAGACGCCGCCGGCCCACAGCGGCGACACCGAGTCCCGACAGCGCCAGCGCACCGACGATCCACGGCATGATGCGCAGCTCAGGAATTGCGTCGGGCTCGATGCGCTTCATGCCGATGTAGTGATTGAGCTGGTTGATCTTCATCAGATCGAACTCGCTCGCGCCCCGAACGGTGTTGATGTGGATCGTCATGCCGAGCCCCTCGGGGTACTGGGGCGCTACCAGGTGAACCGTCCACAGCGGCGTCACCAGCATGGTGGCGACGGCCAGCGCCGCCGCCACCATGAGGATTCTCGAGATCCGGTTGATCCGGTTCATCCGGTTCATGATCGTCAGGCTCCAGCGACTACTTCGCGGCCTTCGCCTTCACCGCCGCTTCCGCGTCGGCGGCGCTGAGCTGCGCCTGCGCTTTCTTGCTGATGTTCGCCGCCAACGGCACGTTCGAGCCGGACGGCGACACGCGGATGTAGCCCTGCATCTCCTGGTGGAGCGCCGAGCAGAAATCCGTGCAGTAGAACGGGTAGACGCCCGCGAGCGTCGGCACCCACTTGAGCGTGCGCGTTTCGCCCGGCGTCAGAATCAGCTCGGCCGTGTTCGCGCCGAGGACTGCGAATCCATGCAGGATGTCCCAGTCCTGCTCGACGTTGGTGACGTGGAAGTACACCGTGTCACCGACCTGCACGCCTTCGAGATTGTCCGGCGCGAAGTGACTGCGGATCGCGAGCATCTTGATGTCCACGCGCTTGCCGCTGCGCGTTATGCTGCCTTCCGACTCCGCCTTGGTCACCCACGTATGCGTGTTCTCGGCGAGCTTGCGGAACTTGATCGACTTGTCGCGGATGACGCTCGCGGGAATCGCCTGCGCGTAATGGGGCTCGCCGATCGTCGGGAAATCGAGCAGGAGCTTCATCTTGTCGCCGCTGATGTCGATCAGCTGTGCGGACTGCGCGAGCTCGGGGCCCGTCGGGAGGTAGCGATCCTTCGTGATCTTGTTCATCGCCACCAGGTACTTGCCCCACGGCTTCTTGCTGTCGCCGCCGGGAATCATCAGGTGGCCGATCGAGTAGTACGTCGGAATGCGGTCGACGACTTCCCACGTGCCGAGCTTCCATTTCACGACTTCACTCGAGATGAACATCGAGGTGTACGCGTAGCCCTTGCCGTCGAACTCCGTGTGCAACGGACCGAGGCCCGGCTTCTGTACTTCACCGGCGAGCACCGCGTCGTACTTGAGCACGGGGATGCCGTCGATCGTCGCTTCGAACGCCTTGTCGGCGATCGCTTTCTGAAGCTTCGTGAACGAGTGGACGGGAATCATCGAGGCGAGCTTGCCGCCGGCGACGATGTACTCACCGCTCGGATCGATGTCGACGCCGTGCGGAGACTTCGGCGTCGGGAGGTAGTA
>Ga0310810_10000565_pt1 | contig 37437 bp, 33 predicted proteins | sample NCmetagenome_FD_207641 | JGI IMG/M metagenome (GOLD analysis project Ga0310810, IMG submission 207641) | Soil microbial communities from experimental microcosm in Duke University, North Carolina, United States - NC | ecosystem: Engineered > Artificial ecosystem > Soil microcosm > Unclassified ...
TCTCCCCTCACACACGGGTGGGCGATCAGCTACCAGCGCGAGATCTGGGGCAAGACGATGATCGAGGTGGCCTACGTCGGGAGGCGCGCACAGCATCTCTTCGGCGCGTACAACGTCAACCAGGCCGAGTACAACAGCAACGGGTTCCTGGCGGGGTTCAATGCTGCCAAGAGCGGCGGCGAGAGCGGCCTCCTCGATCAGCTCCTCGGCCCCGACAGCCGCCGGCTTGCCGGCGAGACCGGCGCCGCCATGCTCCGGCGGCTGTTCGCGTCAAGCCTCCAGTCGAACGCCGTCGCGTCGGTGGCGGCATCGCTCGGCCAGCGCATTCAGGGGGGCAAGACGCTGCCCGAGCTCGCAGGCCTGGGACCGTACTTCTTCTTCAAGTACCCGCAGTTCCTGAGCAGCACCGGCGTGATCGTCATCGACTCGAACGACTACTCCCGTTACCACGCGCTCGAAACGAAGCTCGAACGGCGATACGGGAACGGCTTGGGCTACTTCGTCGGCTACACGCTCTCGCGATCGAAGGACACGCGATCCTACGATCCGGCCTTCACCGTCGTCAGCACGGCCAACAGCCAGTCGGCCAGCAGCACGCCTTTCAACATCGCCGATCGCTCGCTGAACTATGCGCTGTCGGACTTCGACCGCACGCACGTGCTCCAGGGGCAAATCGTGTGGGAGCTGCCGTTCGGCCGTGGACGCCGCTTCGCCGCCAACGCATCGGCGCCGCTCGACGCTGCCATCGGCGGGTGGCAGCTTGCCGGACAACTCGTCGTCGAGAGCGGCCGGCCCATGACCGTCTACTCCGGCAGCAATACGTTCAGCAATGTCGTGCAGACGCCGGCTAACTGCACGGGCTGCGACAGCAGTCTGGGGTCGGTGCACGAGGAGGATGGGATTGTCTTCTACTTCACCCCGGAGCAGCGCGCGAAGTTCACCAATCCCGATCCCGGACAATTCAGCAACGTCGGGCGCAATTTCTTCCGCGGTCCGATGTTCTCGAACCTGAACGTCACCGCGTCGAAGCGGACGCGCATCGTCGGCCGCCAGGCGCTGGAATTCCGGGTGGATGCGACCAACGTACTGAACCATCCGAGCTTCGGGTTCCCCACGCTGACGATGACCAGCGCGACGTTCGGCCGGATCTTCAATTCCGTGACGAGCAGCGCGAGGCAGGTTCAGCTCGGGTTCAAGTACTCGTTCTGAGCCCTTACGGGTGGGCGGGTGACTGCGGCAGCCGCAGGACGGCGGCGATGCGCGCGAGCAGCGCGTCGGTGGCGAAGGGTTTGTAGAGGAGCGCGACGACCCCCAACCCGCGCAGCTCGCTCGCCTGCGTCTGCGTGCCGGTCATCACGATCACGGGCACGCGCCGGGCCGCGGGATCGCTTCGAAGCGCCATCAACACTTCGAGCCCGTTGACCCTCGGCAGCACGAGATCGAGCAGCACGAGATCCGGAACGCCGCGCCGCAGCCGGCTGAGTCCCTCGGCGCCGTCCGTGGCGATCTCCGCCGTGAACCCTTCGCCCTCCAGCGTGGTCCTGAGCAGCTCCCGTAATTCCTGGTCGTCTTCGACGATCAGGACGCGCTTGCCCGCGATGGCGTTCATAACTCCCGAGCGTTGTATCGGCAGGTCAGCGTGACGACTTCACCGAACTATGGCTGAGCTTGGGCTTCCGCCGTACAACGAATGTGCCGTCATGACGAATACAGCGATTCAAGACCGGCTACGGCCCATCGGACGCGCGCCATGCCTGACCTCGAATGCGCGACAAACTGCTTGACGGCTGTGTATCTCGTTCCCGTGCTCGCCGCGATGGCAGGTGAGGGGACGAGCCTTAGAGCAGAGCGTCTGCAGGAGAACAGGAGCTCAGGAGACGTTTGCTCTTCTGGTGCCAAAAGCGCTCCTGCTCTCTTGTTCTCCTGCCACGATCTCCAGTGATGAGATCGGATGCAGGAGAACTAGGAGCTCAGGAGAAAGTCTGGTCTTGGTACCAAAGGACTCCTGGTCTCTTGTCCTCCTGCCAAGGATTTTCCGGCGATGAGATCGTACGCAGGAGAACAGGAGCTCAGGAGAAAGTTTGGTCTTCGGTACCAAAGGGCTCTTGGTCTCTTGTTCTCCTGCCAAGCATTTTTCCGGCGGTCTCGTCGACTCGTGCTCTCCTGTAAGAAATCACGGCCGGGCGGCGTCACTCAGCCCGGATACCCCGCCATTCGTTCACGATCTCCAGAATCGACTCCGACGGCTCCTGGCCCTGCTGCCAGTCCACCGGCGATCCCGCCTCGAGCAGCAGGCGGCCCACCGCCGCATAGTCCCGGCCCTGCCGCGCCGAGCGGGAGCCCTCCGCCGCCCAGATGAGCGGCTGCGCCTTGAACTCCCGGTCCCGCACCGCGACCGAGGCCCCGTGCGCGAGAAGCACGCGCACGGCGTCGGGCCAACCTTCCATGGCCGCCGCGTGGAGCGCCGTCTTGCCGATCGACTCGTCGCCGCGGTTCGGGTCGAAGCCGCACGCGAGCATGGCCTCGAGCGCCGGCAGGTCGCTGCGCTCGGCGGCGCGGTAGAAGGCGCCGTAGTGCTCGGGACCGATCTCGTGACGGAGATCCGGCCGCGCCTCGAGCATCGCGTCCGCCGCCGATCGATCGCCGCGGCTGCACGCCGCCACGAGCCGATCGACCGCTGGCAGCTCACCCGGCGCGCCATGCGCCAGGAGCCACGCCGCCACCTCGCGATTGCCGTTCAATTCGGCGACCGCATATGGCGTGCGGCCGTCGGCCCGCCGGCGCGCGACGTCGGCGCCGCGATTGACGAGCTCCTCCGCCAGTCCGGCATCCCAGCTCGCCGCGACGACGTGCAACGGCGTCTCGCCATTCCCGGCGAACACGGGATCGGGATCGGCGCCGTGCGCCAGCAGCCAGCGCACGCCGTCCGCCGTCCTCGACCAGTGCAGAATCGCGTAGAGCGGCGCGGAGCCGTCGGTTGCCCACGGGTGATTCACATCCACGCCGTGCGCGAGCAGCAGATCGAGCGCGGCCACGTCGCCGCGACTGGCCGCGAGCGGTAGCGTCACGCCGTCGCTGGGATCGGCTCCGGCCGCGAGCAGGGCAGCGGCGAGCGGGAGTGAAGAGACCACACAGACCGCCCCCCAGAGAACCGGCCTGTGGACGTCATGGTGCAGCCATGGATAGCGCAGGTTCGGGTCCGCGCCGAGCGAGATGAGCAGGCGCGCAATGGCGACGAGGCCCGCCTCCCGGGCTTCCGAGCGGGCGCCGACCGACGTGTAGCAGACGTAGTGCAGCGGTGCCCACCCGCGCGGGCCGCCGGGGCCGGTCGCAAGCTCCGGATGGCCGGCGAGATTCGTCTCGACCGTCGCGGCGTCGCCCAGGAGCAGCGCCGTGTAGAGGTTCGCGCGCGCGATACCCGGATGCCGCGCGAGCACCCGTTCCGCGCGATCGGCCCGACCGTCGGTCGCCGCCTCGATGAACTGGTCAAGCGCGGCGCCGAATTCGAGCGTCAGCTCCTCGACGCGTTCGCGCAGGACGTTCCACGAGTCGAACCCGTGCTCGCGCGCGATGACCGATTGCGCGTCGTGAAGCGCGAGCGTTCGGCGGGCGAGATCCGCATCGGACACACCAGCCAACGACGGGAGGATTCGGAATCGCGCGAGCGCGGCGGGTTGGTTTGCGCGGGCGGAGCGGAGCAGGTCTTTCGCCTGACGCTTGAGCTGCTCGAGGTTCGGGCGCTCGGGTAACTGCGTGGCCGTCATATGACCCCCATGCTGCATGCCAGCGGTCCGCAAGCCGGCCAGCACGGAGACAGCCGTGCAGTTGTGTGTCTCGGAGGGGTGGACTCAGTCCTTCGCGCGGACCCGCGGGCGCTCCCGGGCGCAGAAAGCCATGTTGCCGGCGGCCTGTCAGGAAGTCAAGCGGGCGTCCCATTTCTTGTGTAACATCGGCGCGCGTATCGCCGGAGAGCACATGCCATGAACAGTCGAACCTCGGTCCATGTCCCCCTCGTTGCACTGTCGGTCGCGGCGCTGTTGCTCAGCCTCTCGCCAATTGGCGCGCAGGCTCCGCCGGCCGGCGATCACGCCGCGCATCTGAAGGCGTGGGACACGCACCAGGCGATGACGCAGTCGTCGCCGTACCGCTCCATGAACTGGTCGTACCTCGGGCCGACCAACGTCAGCGGCCGCACGGCTGACGTGGCCGCCGCGGATCACGGCAGCTCCCGCCGCCTCTACGCCGGGACCTGTTGCGGCGGCGTGTGGGCCTCCGACGATCTCGGTCAGACGTGGCAGCCGGTCTTCGGCAACGAGGCCTCGACGAGCGTGGGCGCACTGGCCATTGCGCCGTCAAACCCCGACATCGTCTGGGTCGGCACCGGCGAGTCGAACATCCTGCGCAGCTCTTACACCGGCGTCGGCGCCTACAAGTCGATCGACAACGCGAAGACGTTTCAGCACATGGGCCTGACGGACACGGGCACGGTCGGCCGCATCGTCATCCATCCGACCGATCCGAACGTCGTCTACGTTGCCTCCGCGGGACAGGAGTGGATGGAAAACGAGATGCGCGGGGTGTTCAAGACGACCGACGGCGGCCGCACGTGGACGCAGTCGCTGAAGATCAGCCCCAAGACCGGCGCGAACGATCTCGCCATGGATCCGAGCGATCCGAACACTCTTTATGCCGCCGCATGGGAGCGGCAGCGGCGCCAGTGGAACGACCCCCGCGTCGAGCCGGGTTTCAACGAGAGCGGCATATTCAAAACGACCGACGCCGGCAAGACGTGGACGCGGTTGACCAGCGGTCTCCCGCCGGCCAACGTGACCGGGCGCGTCGGTCTCGCGATCGCGCGGTCGAATCCCAATGTCGTGTACGCGTTTCTCGACAACTACGAGTGCGACACGCAGGCCGCCGCCGGAGGACGGAATCCGGGCGGGCGAGGGACGGCCTGTCCGATCAAAGGCAATGAGGTCTATCGGTCCGGCGACAAGGGCGCGAGCTGGAAGCTCGTGAGCGGGCAGGACGAGGCGCAGCGCGCGTTCATGAAAGGGATGTCGAATACCTACGCGTGGGTCTTCGGGAACATCCGCGTCGATCCCACGGACGAGAACACCATTTACACGCTCGCCCTTGGCGTCAGCGTCTCACACGACGGCGGGAAGACCTTCGCCCGCTTTGGCGGGCCGCCACCGGCCGCGCCTCCTCCGCCCGCGGCCGGCGCTCCCCCAACAACGGGCGTGCCTCCAACGACGGGCGCGCCGCCCGCAGCCGGCAGCGGCGGACGCGGCGTCGGCGGCGACAACCACGCGATGTGGATCGATCCGAAGGACACGAAGTTCATGCTGAGCGGCAACGACAGCGGCTTCCGCGTGTCGACCGACGGCGGCCAGACGTGGCGCCGCGCCGAATTGCCCACGGCGACGTTTTTCGACATCGCCTTCGATATGGATACGCCGTTCCGCGTGTACGGGTCGATTCAGGATCACGGCAGCTACCGCGCGACCATCGATCTCGCCAACGGCCGCGAGAATCTGAAGGCTGTGCCGTTCGAGAGCGCGCCCGGCGGCGAGTACTGCGAGCATGCGATCGATCCGACGAATCCAAACATCGTGTACTCCGGCTCGCTCACCCGCACCGACTACAGCATTCCCGCCCCTCCGGGCGGTCGCGGCGGCGGCGGCGCGGGCGGACGTGCCGGCGGCGGTGCCGCGCCATCCGGACCGCAGCGGAACAAGAGCATCCGTCCCCCGGTCGGGCCGAACGAGGATCCGCTTCGCACGCAGGTCCTGGCGCCGATCCTTCTCTCCCCGTTCGATCCGACGACGATCTACTTCGGCGCGCAGTATCTCTTCCGCTCGCGCGATCGCGGCGATACGTGGGAACGGCTGACGGGCGATCTGAGCTACAACGACAAGTCACGCCTTGGCGACATTCCGCACCAGCTCGTCATCACCATCTCCGAGTCGCCGAAAAAGAAGGGCCTCATCTATGCCGGCACTGACGACGGGCGCCTGCACATGTCGATGGACGATGGCAAGACGTGGATGGAGCTGACGTCGAACCTGCCGAAGAAGGAGTGGATCGCGAAAGTGCTCGCGTCGCAGTTCGACGAGGCGACAGTCTATGTCGCGCAGCAGGGGCGCTACGTCGAAGACTTCGCGGCTCGCGTCTACAAGTCCACCGACTACGGCAAGACGTTCACGAGCATCGCCGGCAACCTGCCGGGCGGGCCGATCAACATGATTCGCGAGGACCCCGCCAACGCCAGCGTCCTCTACACGAGCAACGACTTCGGCGTGTACGTGACGACGAATGGCGGGGCGCGATGGGACGTGCTCGGCGGCAACCTGCCGTCGGTCAACGTCATGGACTTCATCGTCCATCCACGCGATCGCATGCTCGTCGCCGCGACGCACGGCCGCGGCCTGTGGGCGATCGACGTGAGTCAGCTCCGGAGCCGATAAAGCATCCCGGCCTGGAACGCGCGCACGTGGTCGGTCCAGGCCCGGCCGGTCAACAAGCGCGACGCGCGATTCGTCCCTGCCAGTGGCGGTTCGTCGCATGTCACACGAATGTCACCGCCGCACCATCGATCGTACGACGCAGGGCCATAGAATGCGCCCTCGTCAATGCGCCTTTCGGCCGCGGATCCCCGGTCCTCGCTCGCGCTCGCACTGCTGTTGCTCATGGGCACCGCCGCCGGCCGGTGGACCTACATGGCCGACGCGCTCGACATCGACTACTTCACGCTCTGGAGCGTCCCGCGCGCGCTGGCCGCGAAGCCGTTTGCCGACGGACGCACGCCCGATATCTACGACGCAGACGTTCAACGGTCGCTGGGATCGGTCCTCATCGAGGAAGCGCAGGTCCCCTCCGTTTCTCCGGTCCAATCGCGGGCCACCGCGATCACGTCGTCTTTGTACGGCAACCGCGTCGATACGACGAGTTCACCGTTCGCGTATGGGATGACCGGTCTCCTGTCGTCTGGCGACTTCGCGCGCGACGTCTGATCTTCGCTCTCGCGGATCGGGAGTATGGCCGTCTCGCACGATCGCTCGTCGGCATATTCGCGTCCCTGCTGGCGGCCGTGGTGACGGCCGCGATGTATTTCGGCCGCGCGACCGTATGGTCGGATTTCCTTCGAAGTGTTCCGCGGACGCTCGACGCCGGCTATCAGGTCGCGAACGGCAACCACGGACTCGCCGCGCTCGTGCGAACGATGACGGACCTACCGCTGGCAACCACCCTCGCCGTGGGGTTCGTCGCTGCGCTCGTGGCGGTCGTGATGTTGACGCACTCGCGAACCATCGCGCGACCGCGGTCGTCCGACTGGGCGCTTCACGAGAGCTTTCTGGTCACGGGCACGGGCTGTGCACTGATGTTGCTGACCAGCCAGCTTGCGTGGCTCCACTACTACGCGCTCCTCATCCCGATCGCCCGCTATCTGCTGAGGTCTGACGCCGACATCGCGTCGTGGTCGATTGCCACGTGCGCCATGGGGCTGTTGACGGAAACGGCGCAGCACCTGAGCAGCGCTGTTGGGGAGGCCGTGTTGGCGAACGCGGCGACGCTGCTCCTTTTCGGCGCCGCCCTGCGGGCCACGTGGTCGATCAGAAGGGCAGGCGTTCTCACGGCGGACCATGAACACCCAAGCCCACCTCGCGCCCACCGTGCCGAAGCTCGACGCACTCTCGGCGTCCTGACATCGCACCCGGCCATGACGCGGCCTACTGCTTCTCCGCGTCCAACTCCGCCTGGACGGCGGCGATAAACTCCTGACGCGCCCGACCTGACGCCTGCCCGGTCGGCTGCTCGGTTGCGCTATTGATCACGATGACGAGGCGGCGCGCGCGATCGATGTGGAGCGTCTGACCGTAGATCCCCCGCGCCTCGAACGTGCCATCGTCGCGAATCCACCACTGATAGCCGTAACCTGAGCCTCCGCCTGTCGGGACCTGGCTTCGCGTGGCTTCCGGCAACCAGTCGTCCGCAACGATCGGCTTTCGATTGATGCGCGCGCCATCCAGGATGAACTGACCGAAGCGGGCGTAGTCGCGCAGCGTCACCGCCAGGCAGCAGCCGCCCTGCTCGTGGCCCACGTCGTCGATCATCCATTCGGCGTCGCGCTCCATGCCGTAGGGGCGCCAGATCTTTTCCGACAGGTAATCGGCCAGCGGCTTCCGCGTCGCCTCCGCCACCAGCACGCCGACGAGGTTCGTCTCGGCTGTCTTGTACACCCATTTCGTCCCCGGCGCCGCCTCGCGCGGCAGCTTGCGCACATAGCTCACCGTCATGTCGAATCCCGGATCGGGCGGCTGCGCATACATCCGTGCGACGTCTGAATTGGCGTCGGTGTAGTCCTCGTTCCACTTCACGCCGGACGTCATGGTCAGCAGCTGGCGTACGGTGACATCGTCGTACGCGCTTCCGCGCAGTGTGCTGATGTAGCGGGTGACAGGATCGTCGAGGCTCTTGATGTAGCCGTCCTTCATCGCGGCGCCGACCAGCGTGGATGTGATCGATTTCGCGATGGAAAAAGAGTTCCAGCGCGTCGTTCGACTGTCCGGAGTCACGTAGCGCTCGAGTCGGATCTTGCTGTCCTGCATCACCAGAACACCGCGCACGCGCTGAGTGGTCAGGAACTGGTCGAAGTAGTCCGCGCGCGCGCCGCCAGGCTCGAACGCGGGGAGGAGACGACCGCGGTCAAGCGCGCGTACGTGCGGACCGGCCTTCACGGTGCGCGTCAGGAAGAACGAGTCGAGAGCGGCGATGTACTGCTCGCGCTTCGCGGAAGGCCACGCGAGGATGGCCGCCGCCTTGGACGCCGGCTCGCGCGCGGCTGCCGTCTGTTGCGCGTCCGCCGCGGCGACTGCCACGGCCACGGCAGCGGCCACGATATGGAATCTGCGCAAACTCTGGGTGAAGCGCATCGCTGGCTTGGTTGAGCGAACTTAAGAGTAAACGATGTCGTATCGGCGTGATGGTCTGCTATCGGCCGGCGGGTGCCGCCGGCGGCCGGAACAGGGCGTCGTCGACCGCGACGTTAGGACGAATCTGCAGGAACGTCCGCGTCACTGTCGCGTACGGGGCGCCGTCTGACGTCTGGACGCGAAACGGCAGTTGGACGCCGTTCACGTTTCGATAGTCATCGTAGTCGACCTGCTCCTGGAGAGGGAGCAGCAGCGTCTCCGTCGTCGTCATTTCGCGCCGGAGGAGACCCGTGACGACGTCGAAATAGAGCGTCCAGGTCGTGATCGGGTCGATTCTCGCCGACGCGACATATGCGTCGCGGTCGACGATCCGCTCGACGCGCACGACTTGCAGGTTGGCGGGCCGCGGCTTCACCGGCCAAAACCGCATCGCGATACGCCGCATCCGTTCGACGTCGCTGCCCGACAGGCGCTGGACGCGATCGTTTGTCGCCACCCACGCCGTGTCTCCATCGAGTCCCTGGGTCGTCACCCCCTCCGGCGTCGTCAGGCTGATGTGATAGCGATCGGTTCCGGCGACGACGATTTCGACTTTCCCGTAGCGACCCTCGGGGCGATCGTCCCACCCCGAGATGATGGTTCCCGTACCGCGCGCGGGAGCGTCCACGCGACCCACGCTGCTCACGTAACTCGTCCAGACGCGATCGGCGGACGGCAGCGGCGGGGCGGCCGGCGTCGTGGCTCCGCCCGCAGCCGGCGGCAGCGGCGCCGTGCGCGCCGGTTGGATCGAGCCGCGATGACAGGTGTAGCAGGTAATGCGTGATGCGCCCTTGAAGGAGCCGGCGTTCAGGTCGATCACCATCCGCATCATGTCGCGTGCCGTGCGCTTCTGCGGCTTGTCATCGCGGTCCCACGCCCAGCCGCCGACGTTCGACGGCGTCCGGCTGAGATTCGGCGCAACCTGGATGTGACAGTAATCGCACCGCACACCCAGCGAGTCTGCGACGAGATTCATCAGGGGAAAGAGCTGGGCTTCCGGAAGCGCCTGCAGCACGCGAAGATTCGGGCGGCTGGCGCCTGCGAGAGCAGGGGACTGCGCCCGGGCATTCGTGGCGGCCGCCGACGCCGCGATCGCGATCGACACGGCGAACCAATGACGGAGCATTGCGATTTTGACCGCCGGCAGCATATCAAATATCGATATAACGAGTACCGTTACTTCACCTGGAGCGAGCCGCGGCCGACGAGATTCGCCGCATACCGTCAACGATCGAGCTAACCACCTGCGTGGTCCATGCGTCCAACTATGTGCACTGTGGATATACTGATGCCATGAAGACCGAGGCCGACTCGCTGCTGCCGCTTCCCCAGGCCACTTTTCACATCCTGGTGGCGCTGGCGGATGAGGATCGCCACGGCTACGCCGTCATCAAGGACGTGGCCGCTCGCACCGGCGGCACGCTGAAGCTGAGTCCCGGCACGCTGTACCGGTCAATGGATCGGATGGTGCGGCACGGGCTGATTCGCGAGATCAGCTCGCGCCCGGCGAGAGACATGGACGACGAGCGCCGGCGCTATTACCGGATCACGCCGTTCGGCCGCGAGGTTGCCATCGCCGAAGCGCGCCGGCTGGCGCAGATGCTCGACCTCGCCCGCGCGAGGGGACTTGCGCCTCGAAAGGCCTGATGCGGATCTACCGCCTCCTGCTCCGGCTGTATCCCGCCTCGTTCCGCGCGGACTACGGCGACGAGATGGAGGCGATCTTCCGCGCGCATCTGCGCGACGCCCGCGGGGCCGCGCGACTGACGTTGTGGTTCGGGGTTCTTCACGAGGTGATCATGAATGCACCGGCCGTTCACTGGGACATCCTGAGGCAGGATCTGCGCTACACGTCCCGCACGCTCATCCGCGCGCGCGGCTTTGCGCTCACCGCCATTCTGGTGACGGCGCTTGGCGTCGGCGCCAACACCGCTGCGTTCTCGGTGGCGGATTTCGTGCTGCTCCGTCCCCTGCCGTTTGCCGATCCCGACGCGCTCGTGCGTGTGTGCGAAGGACCGCGGACCGGGGGCGGATGGGGCTGCATGAATGAGCTTTCGCCCGCAAACTATCGTGACTTCAAGGCCCTCAGCTCGTCATTCGAGGCGATGGGCGCGTTCACGGGCAGCGCCGCGAACCTCGTCGGCATCGGCGAGCCGCGCCGCCTGGCGGTTACACCGGTCACACCGGAGGTGCTCCCGCTTCTCGGCGTGACGCCCGCCATCGGACGCGTATTCGACGCGCGCGAGGACGATCGGAGCGCCGTCGTCATCAGCTTCGGTTTGTGGCAATCGCAGTTCGGAGCCGATCCCTCGGTGCTGGGGCGGACGGTGCACCTCGACGGCGTGCCGCACACGATCATCGGCGTCATGCCTCGAGCCTTCTACTTCCCCAGCCGCGAGGTTCAGCTCTGGACCGCGCTGAGGTTCCAGGGCGAGGATTATGCGGATCGTACGAATACGTACATTCAAGCCGTGGCGCGTCTGAGACGCGGCGTCACGTTCGAGCAGGCCCGCGCGGATCTCGAGGTCATTGCCGCTCGCCTGGCCCACGACTACGCGGAGACCAACGCCGAAACCGGGATCAGCTTCTTCCGGATGCGGGACAACATGTCTCCACGCTTCCGCCTGATGCTCATGGCGCTCGCCGGCGCCAGCCTGTGCCTGTTGCTCCTTACCTGCGCCAACCTGGCCAATCTGTTGCTCGCGAGGGCGGCGGCGCGCGAGCGCGAGCTGGCGGTGCGGGCTGCGCTCGGCGCGGGGAGGGAACGGCTGATCCGGCAGCTCATCACCGAGAGCGTGATCTTGACGCTGCTCGGCGGCGCGGCGGGCCTGTTCGTGGCCGCCTCCGGGGTCCCGCTCTTTGCCAGTCTTGTTCCTGCGACGCTGCCAATCGCCACGCAACCCGGCCTGGATCTGCGCGTGGTGGCGTTCGCCGCATTGTTCACGACGCTCACGGCGCTGGGGTTCGGTCTCTTTCCGGCGATTCGCGCCGGCCGGCGCACCGCGTTCGACGCGCTTCGCGAGGGCGTCCGCGCAGGCGGCGGAGCCAAGCAGCGTCTCCGCGCCGTTCTGGTCGCGGTCGAAGTCACGATGTCGGTCGTCCTGCTGATTACGTCCGGCCTCCTGATCAGGGCCGTCTGGCGGGTAGAAGCGATCGACCCGGGCTTCAGGCCTGAGAACGTGCTGACGCTCAACATGGCCCTGCCGCGGCCGAAGTACGACAGGCCGCCGCAGCGCGTCCAGTTCTACGAGCGGGTGCTCGCGCGCGTGCGGGCGCTGCCCGGCGTGCAAAGCGCGGCGTTCACCAGCGGCCTGCCGATGGTGACAACGGGGCTCGTCACCGCGATCGCCATCCCGGGCCAGGACGTTCCGCTCGCCCGCAGGGACGTCGTCAGCCACCGCTGGATCACCCCGCAATATTTCACGACCATGGGGATTCCGCTTCGCCGTGGCCGTGATGTCGAAGACGGCGACCGCGGCGACCGCGTGTGGGTCGCCGTCGTCAGCGCGTCGCTCGCAGAGCGTTACTGGCCCGGCCAGGATCCGATCGGGAAGATCTTCCGGCACCTCGATCGCACCCGGACGGTCGTGGGGGTAGTCGGCGACGTCAAGGTCCGCGGGTTGGAACGAACCAGCGAGCCCCAGATGTATGTCCCCGCCGGGCAGGCCCCGGAAGATTTGCCGGGCGGGTTCGACCCCAAGGAACTCGTGATTCGGCATTCGGGTCAGGGGACCGCGCTCGTGTCCGCCGTCCGCCAGATCGTCCGTGCGATCGACGCCGAGCAGCCCATTGCCAACGTGCGTACGATGGAGGACGTGATTGCTGGCGAGACCGCCAGCCGCCGGGGCCAGCTCCAGGTGCTGGGCGTGTTCGCGGTCGTGGCGATCCTGCTCTCTGCGGTCGGGATCTACGGTCTGCTCGCCTACACGGTCTCACAGCGGTCGCAGGAGATCGGCGTGCGCCTCGCCCTGGGCGCGGATCCCGCGCGCGTGGGACGGATGATCCTGGCGGACGGGATGCGTCTGGCGTTGTTCGGCATCGTGCCGGGCGTCCTCGGCGCGTACGCCGCCGCGCGAGGCATGAGCGCGCTGCTCTTCGGCGTCCCGCCGAGCGATCCGGCGACCTTCGCCACCGCCGTCGGCGTGGCGCTCCTGACGGTGCTCGCCGGCACACTCGTCCCTGCGTGGAGAGCCGTGCGGCTGACCCCGATGTCGGTGCTCAGAGCGGAGTAGTCCCAGCCGAAAACGACGTTCGGCTGACGGCTTCGTAACCCAGCGGCCGGCGGGGAACGGGGGGCCAATAGTTTACAGGCGGCACGGGGCTTGCCAATTCAGCGCCCAAGTTGAACCGCTGTCCCGGATGTCTGCTCGAGATTGACGAAGCATCGACGAAGTGCCCTGCGTGCGGGGCACCGGTCGGGGAATCCACTGCACTGCAGGTCCGCACAGCCACGCGTCCAACCACGCATCGTCGCGAGGCGCTGCTGATTGCAGCCGCGGCGATGGGCGCGGCAATCCTCACGTTCGTTCTCATGGCTTTGCGAGGCGGACCGTCACCGACGCTCTCCGCCGCGTCTCCCGATGCGGCGACGGAGCGTCCCTCATCCGCCACAGCACTCCCGGCGGTATCCGCGGTACAGAGATGGAGCGCAGACAATCGCGCGTTCTGGCTTGGCAACCAGCGCGGCGCCGCGTTCGAGCTGCTCGCAGAGCACGACGTGCGTACGTGGTTCGGACCCACGCAACCCGTGCTCGTCGTCCGCTGCGCGTCGCGAAAGACCGAGGCGTTCGTCTACACGCGATCGCCAACGAGGATCGAGCCGCACGTCGAGGGAAAAACCGTGACAGTGAGCATCGACGGCGAGCCGACGCGGATCGAGCGATGGTCGGACTCCGACGACCGCGTTGCGCTCTTCGCGCCGGACGGAGCCGCGTTCGCGCAACGACTGCTGCATCGGGACACGCTTCGATTCGGCTACTCTCCGCATAACGCCGACGATGTCGTGGCCCAGTTTCACATCACGGGTCTCGCCAAGTTGCTCGAACCGGTCGCCAAACAGTGCGGCTGGAACAAATAGGCACCCGCTAGACGCATAACTGCGTCCGCACCCCAAAGTTGATGACGGTTTGACAGGGTTCTAGATGTAACACATCCTGTTACAGCAGATCGCCATGAGCGCCAACAGCCGCATGACCGTAGCCGTGCACATCCTGTCGTACCTCGTGTTGGTGTCGCGCAAACGGTCCGACCCGGTGACGTCCAGGCAGATCGCGCAGAGCGTGCGCACCAATCCCGTGGTCATACGCCGCCTGCTCGGCCTGCTGCGCAAGAGAGGCCTGGTGCGCAGCCAGCGCGGCGCGAACGCCGGCTGGAGGCTCGCGCGGAGCCCCAAGGCGATCAGCCTGCTCGACGTCTACAGCGCCGTGCACGAGGATCCGCTCTTCGGCCTGCACGCGTCGCCGCCGAACCCGCAATGCCCGATCGGCCGCGGGCTGCCGTCAACGCTGCGCAAGGTCTACGGCACGCTCGAGGCGGACCTCCGCAGGCAGCTCGCCCGCACCAGCGTCGACGAGGTCCTCGCGAGAACGCTCGACTGATTTTTTTGGCGTGAGGGCTCTTTGACGGCCGATTCGCAGATGAACCGCGAGGGCGCCGGACGATGGCGCCGATCCGTGCTCATCTGTGGGATGCTGGCGTCTGGTCGTTGAAGCCCATTGAGGACGCCGTGTAGGATGTCAGGATCGCGAGGATCACGGGGTGTCTGGCGTGCATGGATCGCGGTTGAGACCCTGTCTTGAAGAGCGCGCGTCATGAAAGTGTTGGCGATTGGCGCAACCGGGAACACCGGCCGTCTCGTCGTGGACCGTCTCGTGGAGCAGGGCCACGAGGTGACCGCGTTCGTTCGTCGCCCTTCCGCGCTGCGTCAGCCCGTAGATCGACTGCGGGTCGTCGAGGGGGACGCACGTGACGCGGCATCGCTCGATGGCGCCGTCGCCGGACAGGATGCGGTGGTTGCGACGTTCGGGCCTCGCACGCTGGCGCGGACCGACGTGCAGGAAGTATTCATGCGCAATCTGGTCGCCGCGATGCAGCGGCACGCCGTCCGGCGCCTCGTGAATCTTTCCGCCTGGGGATCCGGTGGCGCTGCCGTGCCGCCAGACAGTCTCGTGGTGCGCTACTTCCTGCTGCCGATCCTGCTCCGTCATCTGCTCGCGGACAAGCGGCGCGGTGAGGCGCACCTGTTCGCCAGCAGCCTGGACTACACGAACGTCTGTCCCGCCCTCATCAAGGATCTGCCGCCGCGCGGACAGGTCCGTGCGTCGCTTGACGGGAAGGGTCTCGAGCAGGTCATGCACCGGGAGGATTTGGCCCGGTTCATGGTCGAGCAACTCTCGAGCGCCGAGTGGGTGAGGAAATGTGTCGCGATCGGCTACCCCTCCCGCGGTCGGGAAGCACGCTGAATTCGCGACGGTATCAGGCACGTCGCAGGTTGCGATACGCTGGTCGGGAGATTGCTTAACGCCAACGAGGTTCGACCTATGCCGGGACCTTCACGTGACAAGCTGGTCGCGGGCGCTTGGGGATTGCTGGCAACCGCGATCCTCGCAGGCCTGATCGTGCTGGGCTCGCGGAATCTGAATCATTTCGACGCCGCTCTCGTCGGCTACACGTTCGCGACGCTCTTCGCGATGTTCGGCATCACGTACCGATACGCGATGTGGCTCCGGCGTCCGCCGACGCACATGTACTGGACGCGCGGCTGGTCCGTGTTCCTGACGCCGAGGTTTGTCGGGTCGAATCTGCTCGAAGCCCTCCGACGATTCTTTCTGGCATTCGCCGCGAATCGTTTCATCTTCCGTCGCGGCCGGCTCCGAGGCGCGGCTCACTGGCTGATGATGTGGGGCTGCCTGCTGGCGGCGGCGATCACGTTTCCGCTGGTCTGGGGCTGGATTCACTTCGAAACCGTGCCGGGTCGCCTCGACCTGTACCGCACGTTCGTGTTCGGATTTCCGGTCAACACGTTTCCGATCGAGTCCCTGTTCGGATTTGTCGTCTTTCATGGCCTGGTGTGGTCCGCGATTCTCGTGATCGCCGGCGTGATGCTCGCGTTCCGCCGGCGGATGGTCGACCATGCCGCGGTGGCGCTGCAACTGTTCGCCCAGGATGTGATGCCGCTCGTTCTCTTGTTCGCGATCAGCGTGACCGGCCTCATGTTGACGGCCAGCTACACCTGGATGAAGGGCTACGGCTACGACTTCCTTGCCATCCTGCACGCGATCACCGTCATCGTCACGCTGCTGTACCTCCCGTTCGGCAAGTTGTTCCACATCTTCCAGCGGCCCGCGCAGCTTGGCGTGAGCTTCTACAAGGACGCAGGCAAGAGCGGCGAGCAGGCGATCTGTCGGCGCTGCGGGCAACCCTACGCCTCGGCCATGATGGTGCGCGACCTGGCGACCGTCGAACGGCAACTCGGGTTCGCGTACGAGATGGATCAAGGCGCCGGGCACTATCAACGGATCTGCCCTCGTTGCCGCCGCGCCCTCGTCGGCCTTGCCCAGGCGAGCGCATGGAGCGAGCGACGGACCGAGCGGATCTCAACGTCGTCGCGGTGACATCGTGGCGACCATCCCTGTCGATCCGCTGAAGATCATCGACAAGTTCGGGCCGCATCGGTCCGTGATGGCCGGCGTTCGTCTCTCGACGAGCGCCGAACCCGATCGGCTCGTCAAGACGCATTGCTGTTTCTGCGGCCAGCAATGCGGGGTCCAACTGAAGGTTCGCGACAACGAAGTGATCGGCTTCGAGCCGTGGGAGGAATTCCCGTTCAATCGCGGCATGCTCTGCCCGAAAGGCGTGAAGCGCTACCTGCAGGGCGCGCACCCGGACCGATTGACGACCGCGCTCCGCCGCGACGGATCGGCGCGCCACGGCTTCAGTCCGATCGCGTACGACAAAGCCGTTCAAACAGTCGCCTCCGAGATCGCCCGGATCCAGGCGGCCCATGGGAATGCGGCCATCGGTGTGCTCAGCGGCGCAAGCCTCACCACCGAGAAGACGTACTTGATGGGAAAGTTCGCGCGCGTCTGCCTGCGAACGCCGTACATCGACTACAACGGGCGGCTGTGCATGGTGAGCGCGGGCGCGGCGAACAAGAAAGCGTTCGGCATCGATCGGACGACGAACCCCTGGTCCGACATGGTCGGCACCGAGGTGATCTGGGTCGCCGGCTCGAACGTCGCCGAGTGCTCACCGATTACCACCAACTATCTGTGGCAGGCGCGTGAGCAGGGCGCCAGAATCATCGTGCAGGATCCGCGGATCACTCCCGTGGCGCGGACGTGCGATCTCTATCTGCCCGTGAAGCCAGGTCGCGACGCCGCACTGTTTGCCGGGGTCCTGCAGGTGATGATCGAGCACGACTGGCTCGATCACGACTTCATCCGCAGCATGACGGCCGGCTTCGACGAAGTGGCTGCCTACTGTCGTCAGTGGACGGCAGCGCGAGCGGCGGAGGTGACGGGTGTGCCGGAGCGCTCGATCCGGCAAGCCGCCGAGTGGTGGGGCACGGCGAAGACGAGCTTTCTCTTTCATGCTCGCGGCATCGAGCACCACTCCAACGGCGTCCAGAACGCGCTCGGCACGATCAACCTGGTTCTCGCGACCGGTCGAATCGGGAAACCGAAGAGCGGCTACGGCACCATCACCGGCCAGGCCAACGGCCAGGGCGGACGCGAGCACGGTCAGAAGTGCGATCAGCTGCCTGGCTGGCGAGACATCAGTAATCCCGAGCATCGGCGGCACATCGCAGGAATCTGGGGCATCGAGGAAGGGGACCTTCCGGGGCCCGGCGTCGACGCGTACGAGCTCTTTCGCAAGATCGACGCGGGCGAAATCAAAGCCCTGCTCTCAATCTGTTTCAATCCGAAAGTGTCGCTGCCCGACAACGCCTTCATCACGCGCGCGCTCGAGAAACTCGAGTTCTACGTCGCGATCGACTTCTTCTTGAACGATACAGCCCACCACGCCGACATCGTGCTGCCTGGCAGTCTCCAGGAGGAAGACGAAGGCACGGTGACGCAGGTCGAAGGACGCGTCATCAAGATCAACAAGGCGATTGACTGTCCGGGCGAGGCGCGGCAGGACTGGCGCATCATTCAGGACATCGCAGATGCGCTGGGCAGACCTCACGGCTTCACGTTCTCCAATCCTCGGGAGATCTTCGAGGAGCTGCGGCGCGCGAGCAAAGGCGGTGTGGCCGACTACTCCGGCATTACGTACGAGAAGATCGAGGCGCAGATGGGAGTGTTCTGGCCCTGCTACAGCGAGGATCCGCAGACGGGAACGCGCATCGACCACGCGGGCACGCCGAGGCTCTTCGAGCGCGGCAGCTACAACCCGGTCGCCAGGGGGCAAGGACCGTTTTACTTTCCGGACGGCAAGGCGCGGTTCAATGTGGCCGAGTACCGTCCCGCCGTAGACGACGTCTCCGACGAGTACCCGTTGTTCCTGACGACGGGCCGCGTCGTGAGCCAGTTCCTGTCCGGCACGCAGACACGACGCATTGGCCCACTCGTGAATCAGTATCCCGAGCCACGGATCGAGCTGCACCCACGGCTGGCGGAGAAGCTTGGCATTCGGGATGGCGATTGGGCGACCGCCGAAACGAAACGTGGCGCCATTACTCTTCGCGCGATCGTCGTGACGACGATCCGCCCGGATACGATCTTCATCCCGTATCACTGGCCCGGAGACAAGAGTCCGAACCGGCTGACGGTCGCGGCCCAGGATCCGATCAGCAAGATCCCCCAGTACAAAGTGTGCGGCTGCCGGCTGCGAAAAGCCGCCGGCGCGCCGGCCTACTCGACGGTTCTGGAACCGCAGCAATAGCGCCATGCCGAAACCCGAGTACCTGCACTTCTTCATCGATCCCAATCGGTGCATCGGGTGTCAGGCGTGCGTGCAGGCTTGCACCGAATGCGACACCCATCGCGGCGAGTCGATGATTCATCTCGAGTTCATCGATCGGGCCCACAGCGTTCAAACCGTGCCCATCGTCTGCATGCACTGCGATCAGCCGACATGCGCCGAGGTGTGTCCGGCGGATGCGATCAAGCGGACCGGCGACGGTGTCGTGCAATCAGCGCGGAAGCCGCGCTGTATCGCGTGTGGCAACTGCGTGCTGGCGTGTCCGTTCGGCGTCCCGGAGGTCTATGAAGACCGGCAGATCATGATGAAATGCGACATGTGCTACGACCGCACCAGCGTCGGCAAGAAGCCGATGTGCGCGACGGTCTGCCCCAGCCAGGCGTTGTTCTTCGGCACCCGTGAGCAGATCGGGCAGATGCGACCGATGTCAGCGCCGGTGAACCGGTTTCAGTTCGGCCGGCAGACGATTTCCACGCGCGTCTTCATGATGATGCCGACCGATCTCGTCATCCGCGAGCCGTACGTGGACGTCACGGCCGCGATGGCCGATCAGCCGCGCGCACGCGTGATTCCGCTTGCGGCCGATGGTGCCGGCGATCCCTTCGCGGAAGTCGAGGTGTAGGTGATGAACGACCAAGGACGGGAGCCGGTTGACGCCCGGATTGACTCGGCGGGACGCGAGGGGTTGGCCGGCACGACGCCAGCGAACATCTACCGTCCACTGCATGATGCGGAGCAGGTGACCATCGCTCCCGATTGGCGGCCGATGGATGAACAACCCGCGTGGCGAACTGATTTTCCGATCGACTGGCCTCAGGATCACTACGTCGAGCGCCGCGACTTCATGAAATTCATGGTGCTCACGAGCCTCGCGTTCACGGTCGGCCAGCTCTGGATTGCCGTCCAGAACTGGTGGCGGCGGCGCACCGGCCGGCACGAGATGATTCGGCTCGCGTCGGTACAGGACGTGCCGGTAGGGACAACACGGACCTTTGAGTATCCGACGGAGCACGATCCCTGCATTCTCGTGCGTCCTGACGAACGAACCTTCGTCGCGTACAGTCAGAAGTGCACGCATCTGTCGTGCGCCGTCGTGCCTCGGGTGGAGGACGGCGTGATTCGCTGCCCCTGTCACGATGGATTGTTCGATCTCAAGTCGGGCCGGCCAATTGCCGGGCCCCCGCGCCGGCCGTTGTCGATCGTCCGATTGCAAGTCCGCGGGAACGACATCTTTGCCGCCGGCGTGGAGGAACGGACCGTATGAGCGTCAATCGTCCGTTCACGCGCGCGCAGCGGGCCACGATCGTCAACGGCATGCTCGCCTTCGTGATGATGCTGGCCGTGCTGCAGCTGTGGCTGCTCACGGCCACGATGAATGCATATCTGGGCGCCGATCAGTCGATCATCTGGCCGGCGGCCGCGGCGAGCTTCGTCTGTCTGCTCCTCAATGTCGGGCTGCTGCGCTACCTGTACCACATCGAGCGCACGCGAAAATGAGCGCCGACAACAATGGCCTCGCCACGCTGCATCCGGCGTATTTCGCGCTGGTGATGGCGACGGGCATCGTGTCGATCGCCTCCGATCTGCTCGGCTTGCGATCGATCGGAGTGGCACTGCTGTGGGCGAACAGCGGGTTCTACATCGCGCTGCTGGTCCTGACTGGCCTGCGTGTCGCCTGGTTTCCGGCCCGCGTCATTGCCGATCTCACGCATCACGGTCGTGCGGTCGGATTCTTCACGGTCGTGGCCGCGACGTCCGTGCTCGGGAGCCAGTGGTTCGTGATTGCCGGCGCATGGCGCGTCGCCGCATGGTTGTGGGCCGCGACGATCATTTTGTGGGCGGCCATCACATACTCCGTATTCACGCTGCTGACCGTCAAGGCCGCCAAGCCTTCCCTCGACGAAGGCATCAATGGCGGCTGGCTCGTATCCGTCGTCGCCGCGCAGTCGGTCGCTGTGCTCGGATCGCAACTCGCTTCGGGGTTCGGCGATCGCGCGCCGGCGGTTCTGCTGTTTTGCCTCGCCATGTGGCTCGGCGGCGGGATGCTCTACATCTGGATCATCTCGCTGATCTTCTACCGATACACCTTCTTCCCGATGCACCCTTCTGATCTCACTCCGCCGTACTGGATCAATATGGGCGCGGTTGCCATCTCGACACTGGCAGGATCCCTCCTCGTGCTCGCGTCGACTCGCTCGCCGGTGATCGCCGAAGTGCTGCCGTTCGTCAAGGGACTGACGCTCATGTTCTGGGCGACCGCGACGTGGTGGATCCCGATGCTCGTCATTCTTGGCATCTGGCGGCACGTCTACAGTCGTTTTCCGCTCCGGTACGACCCGTTGTATTGGGGAGCCGTCTTCCCGCTGGGAATGTACACCGTGTGCACGTTCCGGCTCGCGCAGGCGATCGACGCCCCGTTTCTGGTGGCGATTCCCCGCGTCTTCGTGTTCGTTGCGCTGGGCGCATGGACGCTCACGATGATCGGTCTTGTCCGTGAGATCTCACGACTCATCCCTCAACGATAGGCGGCATCGTCGTCAGCCCTTGGACAGCTCTCCGGCCGATGGGAGTTTTCCCCAGCGCCGCGGAATATTCCCCACCCGATCTCGCGCTCGTTTGTGGATCTACCGCGGAAACTTCAATGTTCCGGGGTCCTATCGCGTGGCACACCCGTTGCCCTCCTGGATGACGTCCCTTTGCTGGGGAGCGGATCAAATGAAGCCTCCGATCACGCCGGACGCCGAACATGCGACGCTGATGATCGCCACGCCACTCGAGGAACTTGCCGGCGCCGACACCCGTCACGACATTCGCCTCGACTCATGTCGCGAGCTCGAATGGATTGCCGTCAGGACCCGAAACAGCACGTACGAACTGATCGTGTTGTCGGGCGACACTGGCGAGGTGATGGTGCGCGGCGGCGAGTTCTTCAAGGAATTCACCCGTGCGACGGTCTCAGGTTCGATTCTCGGCCGCACGGCCGTCAAGCTGCGCACCATTCGCGCCGGATGCCATCTCGAGCTGCGCGTCGATGGAACGCCGTTTGTGACATCGCGAGTCGCGCGTGTGTCCCGCTGTCGAATCCCGCTCGCCGAGGGAGCGGAGTAGGCCAAGCCTCACGAACTCAAACTGCGGATGGGTAGAGGCGCGGCAAGAGCTCGCGCTCACGAGCCGAACGCGCTGTGCACAAGTGCACAGACAATGGTTTGGCCGACATGCAAGGATCGCTTTACGCCTATACTGTTCATCGTCGCTGTCGTCATCGTGCTGGTCGCGGCCGCGATGATCCCAAGGATCCGGGTGCCAGGCGGCGTGAACTCCGCCCACCTCGGCTGGATGAGCGAGCGATGGCTCGCCGAACATCGCGCGTCGCACTCGGCGTAGCGCCCCAGCTCCGCGTCGACGGTTTGCTTGCACACGCGCAGTTGCGTGTGGCGATCGGCCGTGCCTCGAGACCTATTTGCCGACCATGATGATCGTGAAGGAGCCCGGGATCGGAGGAACCCGGCCAGCGCCGCGGCCGCCTGCCGGGGGCGGCGTCCCTGCCGGAGGAGGGGGCGGCGGCGGCCCCGCCTCCGATGCCATCGCGAAGAGATGGCCCGTCTTGCTGTCGAACGCGATCGTGCGCGCGCCGTTCGACGGCCACGTCTTCAGGTCCTGCTCCACCTCGAAACTCGTCGGGCTCTTTTCCTTGACGATGGTCATCGTGCCGTTGCCTTGCGTGCTGAACGCTTCCATCGTCGCCGGATTGAACGCTGCGCCGTCGGAACTGCCGGCGAGCGGCAGCCTCTCGAGGATCTTTCCGTCCTTCGCGCTCAGGATGACGAAGGTCTGCGGCGGCTTGGCGGTCGGATCGGGCGTTGGGGGCGGTCCAGCCGCCGCCGGCTGCCCAGGCGTTCCGCGCGCCGGCGCCGGGCCCACGGCGCTGCACGCCGCAAACAGGATCTGATTCTTCACGTCGAGCGCGAGCCCGTTGCACCCGCCGTTGTCACCAAACGGATAAGTCGCCGTGACTTTCATCGTCTTGGCGTCGACCACCGCGACGCCGCCAGGCCGGTCCTGCAGGACCTGATAGATCATCCCCTTGCCGTCGCCGACGGTCTGCTCCGGCGTGCCGCCGAGGTCGACGTTTCCGAGCACCGTGCCGTCCTTGGCGTCGACCACCATCAAGCTCTTCGTCGGATGGCTGCCGATGTAGACGCGATCGTCACCGGTGTCACAGTAGATGCCGTCCGCGCTGAATCCCTGCGGCACTTCGATCGTCTTGATCAACTTCATGGTCTTGACGTCGAACATCGAGGGCTGGGGATGGTCGCTGGTAAAGCCGTGGCCGGTCTTGGGGCACACGGTCGCGCCGTTTCCGCCGACGCCTGGAATCACGCCCACCGGTTCGAGCGTGTCGAGGTCGAAGATCGTCAATCGCTTTTCAAACGCCGGCACCGCCGGCGTCGTAGGCGTCACCTCCCGCGCCTGCGTGGCGCCACGCGTGATGTAGAGGCGCCGGCCGACCGTGTCCGCATAGATGTAGTCCGTGCCGCCCTCGCCGCCGACACGCGCGGTCTTGAGCACTTTGTACGGGCCCGTGGATTGCGCGAGCACGATTGGCGCGAGCGCCGCGATGCCGGCGGTCAGCAGCAGAGTCAGTCGCATGGACGTTCTCCTCATGTCTGGACGGAGTATAGTCCGAGAGCTCGAGCGGAAACGAGGGTCGCCTACCGCGCCCGTTGAGGAATGAGGTCGAGATGCCGAGCCGAAGATCCGTCCTTTCAATTTCTGTGGCGCTCGTGGTCATCGTAGCGTTCCGGCTCGCATCGCCGCAAGCGGCGAGTACCGCGCCCAGGCAGCGAAGCGTCGGCAGCCGCGTGGGCGCCGTGCTGAAGGCCGGCAACCTGTCGTTCAAGGATCTGAACCGAAACGGCGTACTGGACCCCTACGAAGATTGGCGACTGCCCGTCGGCACCCGCGCTGCGGATCTCCTTTCCCGGATGACACTCGAGGAGAAGGCCGGGTTGATGCAGATCACGTCGTTCAACGCCAACTCGTTGAACGACTACGTCAATCGGCGCCACATCCGGTACTTGATCCTGCGCGACAATCTTGGCGCCCGCGAACTGTCGGAGCGCGCGAACGCGTCTCAAGAGGTTGCAGAGCGATCGCGGCTTGGCATTCCCATCGTCTTTGCATCAAATCCACGCAATCACATCCGGGACAACCTGGTGTACGAAGAAGCCGAGGCTGCCGGCGTGTTCTCGAGCTGGCCGGGCACGCTCGGCCTGGCCGCGACGAACGACTTGAGCCTCATTCGCGCGTTCGCCGAGATCGCGCGTGCCGAGTGGCGTGCGGCCGGAATCGAGAAGTGCTATGGCTATCAGGTCGACGTCGCGACCGAACCGCGCTGGTATCGCATCCAGACCACGTTCGGGGAGAGCCCGAAGCTGAACGCGGATATCGCCCGCGAGCTCGTCCTGGGCTTCCAAGGCAACGCGCTCGGCCCAGAATCGGTCGCGCAGACGATTAAACATTTCCCCGGCGATGGAGCCGTCGACAAGGGCCTGGATCCGCACAGCGATTGGGGACAGTGGGCCGTGTACCCGACCCCCGACAGCCTCTTCAAGTATCAGCTGCCGCCGTTTCAGGCCGCAGTCGATGCTGGAACGAGCTCGATCATGAGCTACTACAACAATCCGTCCAACGAGAAGAGCGCTGCACAGTTTCCCAAAAAGTGGTGGGCGTCCGACCAGCAGCAATTCGAGCAGGTGGCCGCGGCGTATAACACGGCGATCCTCACACGCCTTCTTCGCGGACGCATGGGTTTCAAGGGGTACGTCAATACCGATTCCGGTGTTCTCACGAACAATGCGTTCGGAGTGGACAGACTCACGGTTCCGCAGCGATTCGCCAAGGCGGTCAAAGCCGGCGTGAGCCTGTTTTCGGACAACAACGATCCGCAGGGACTCGTTGATGCCGTCCATCAGGGCTTGCTGACAGAGGCGGACCTCAATCCGTCCGTGACGCTTCTGCTTACGGAGATCTTCCAGCTGGGACTGTTCGAGAATCCCTACACGGACTCCGACAGCGCTCAGAGGATCGCCAACGCACCCGCGTCCACCGCCCGAGCCGACGAGGCGCACCGGAAGTCCATCGTGCTGCTGCGCAACGACACGAAACTGCTGCCGATCAGCGGCGCCAGGAAGATTTATGTCGAGGTCATGACTGGCAAAGGAGCGGATGCAGGCCGTGCAGGCGCCGGTCTCCGCGGCGCGGGCCCACGCGCGGGCGGACGCGGCGAGTCCGGCGCAAACCCGATCGACGCCACCGCGGCGCTCAAGACGCTGCTCGCCAGGGATCCTTCAGTGCAGGTCGTGGACGCCCTCGATCGAGCGGACGTCGCGCTGCTGTGGTTACGTCCGAGCGTGTATCAGCGGCCCGAGCACGACTACGCCGACATCGCCCTGAGCCCGCTCACGGGTATCGACGTCGGCAGGGTGAAACAGATCGAGGTAGCGAAGCCGACGGTGCTCGTCATCAATTTCATCAATCCGTGGATCATCAACGAGGTTGAACCTGGAGCCGGCGCCGTGCTGGCGACGTTCGACGTGAAGGCCGAGGCCCTGATCGACGTCATAAGGGGCCGGTTCAAGCCGACCGGAAAACTCCCTCTCACCATCCCGGCGGATCAGGCGGCGGTAGACAGGAATGCCCCGGATGTTCCTGGGTACGCGGAGACGTTCGATTACGCCTACACAAACCGCGTGAAGGACCGATACGTTTTCGGCTTCGGCCTACGCTACGGTGCGTAGTCAACCGTCGAGACGGATAGACCGAAGCCGCTCGCGGGTTGCGCCCGACGGCGGGCCTTGTCGGTCATCAACAGATTGGCGCGTTCGTCTCGGAGGCGCTGACGCTTGCCCCGAAGAGACGGCTGGCCCCTGTCGTCGCGGGCCGCTTCACGCTGGATCGGGTCGTCGACGCGTACCGTGAGCTCGAATCGAACTGCCATGGCAAAGTCGTGGTCATCCCACGATATGAGGGCCAGGCTGCCTCTGAAAATCACTATCCGCGCCCGCGGTGCCGCGATGTCTTGACCATCATTCTTGCCGCGCGCACTTTGGCCGCCTGACTGTCCGCACGGTTCGCCCCGGGATCGGCCGGCAGGGGCGGACGATGTTTCTTTCCGGGCGCGTCGACGATACCGCCACTGCGTCCTCGGCTTTTTCTGACGGCTGCGGCTGCCCCGGCAGTCGGTCTGTTCTCCGCGATCGCCGGCGCGGCTGCCGTCAGTTGTTGGAGCAGATCCGCTGCGGCATCACGCACACGGGCGAGATCGTTCTTCAGCGTGTCGCCGTCCATCCAGCCTGCCGTTTTCGCGTGGACGCTCCCGGCGATTCGGCCGAGCTGCTCGGCAAATGCCAGCACCCGTTCCTCCAGTCCGTTCACCCTCGGCGTGCCAGACGATGTGGAGGGCGCCGTGCTCGAATTTCGTCGGGCCTCGCTGGGAGTGCGTCTAGTCATATGTCCTCCATCCGGTGCGGAATCGACAATTGTGCGACCGCCGTTCGGTGTGGCTCCGATGTCCTGGGCGCCGCGTCCGGGGCCGATTGCGCGGGCTTCAAGAGCTCGGACACCAGCCCGCCACTCCCGCGGTGCTCGAGCAGGTGCCGGTGCATGACAGACAACACGGCGACTGTCGGGATGGCCAGAAAGACACCAGCCATCCCTGCCAGTTCAGCGCCGCTCAGAATCGCCAGAATCACCCCCAGGGGATGCATGTGGATTCCGCGACGCACGAGCCGCGGAAAGACCACGTAGTCCTGTGCGAGCCGTAGTGCGCCGAGAAACGCGACCACCCACAAGGCCTGGTTGATCGAATGGAAGCTGGCGACCAGAGTCACCCCGAGGGCAACGGCGAGCGGGCCGACCAGCGGGATGAACTCGAGCAGGCCGGCTACCAGACCAAAGAGGAGTGCGTACGGCACGCCTATCAGGACGAATCCGACCGTGCACAGCAGGCCGACCAGGAAACAGGCCAGCAGCGCGGCGCGCATGTATGCGGCGAGCGCGTCATTGATGTCCTCGAACACCTCGGCGCCGCGCCCGCGAAGCCGTCCGCGCGGCAGGGTCAAGAGAATGGTCCTGCGGAACGCCGCGCCGTCCTTCAACAGAAAGAACGCCACGACCGGAATCAGAATGAACCACGGCAGATAGCCCAGTAGAGGCATCAGGCTGCCGAAGCCGTGACTCAGCGAATCCCCTGCTGCGTCGACGGCGCGAGCAAACGTTCGATCGATGGCCTGGCGAACGCCTTGAGGAAGATGATCGCGATTGACGAAGTGCTGCCACGCCTGCAGCTGGTCGCGCGCGTACGCCATGTAGCTGGGAACCTGCCGGGCAAATTCCGTGACCTGCGCGCCGAGAAGAGGCAGCAGGACATAGCTGGCGATGCCCACCGATGCGAACAACGCGAGATACACCATCGCAATCGCGAGTGGACGCCGGATGGCCCACGGATGCCGTCCCCATGTGACGGGTCGGCACAGGAACTCCACGAGCGGGGCGATGAGGTAGGCGAATAGCAACGACAGGAGGAGCAGCAGAATCACGCCTCGCAGCGCGAAAAGCAGCCAGAGTCCGGCCGCGACCGCCAGAAGCAGCAGGACCAGCCGCAGAACGGCGCGGGTCGGAGGCGCAGGCGCCTGTCGTTCGGCGCTCAGCGCAGCGTCCCCGGGCCCAGAGTCCCGCTCAGCCAAAGGACCAACAGAATGATCAGTACCAGGCCGAGCAGTCCGCCACCGTAATGTGGACCGCGCCAACCGGCGCCTCTCCCGTAGTAGTAGCCCCCGCCTCCGCCGGCGAGAAGGATCAGCACGACGATCAGGAGAATCAGCATGACGTCACCCTGTGAGACAAGACCTGGACCAATTGTCCCGCCGGCAGGCCGGCGCTGCTGTCTCGAACAGAACACATCACAGTCCCCGCCGGCAATCTGGGCACCGTCGTCGGCATCTCGCCGCACAGCAACGCCAGGCTCCTGCGCGCGCCAGCCGGACCGTGTGTGCTGTTTCGAACATCCATGGACCAGCTCGAGCAGTATCATGCGAATCGAGACTGCTTGTGCTCCAAGAATTCATTGCGGTCAATCGGGATGAGATCATCCGGCGGTGCAGGGCCAAGGTAGCCACAAGGTCGATTCCACCGCCCACCGAGGCGGAGATCGACCACGGCGTCCCGGTGTTCCTGGATCAACTGATGAGCGCGCTCCGTCTCGGCGAAATTACAAGCCCAGAGATCGCCAGGACCGCGATCAAGCATGGACACGACCTCCTCCGCCAGGGATTCACGGTGTCGCAGGTGGTGCACGACTATGGCGATGTCTGTCAGGCCATCACCGAACTCGCGGTGGAACTGAACGCACCGATCAGCACCGACGACTTTCGCACGCTGAACCGATGCCTGGACGATGCCATCGCGGGCGCCGTGACCGAGTACGGGCGCGAGCGCAACCAGTCAGGCATCGATGGCGAATCCGCACGCGGGAGCAAACGGCTCGGGTTCTTCGCCCATGAATTGCGGAACTTGCTGAACACGGCGCTCATGGCGTTCGAAGTGCTCAAGACCGGGAATGTTGGCCTAGGGGGAAGCACCGGCACCGTGCTTCATCGCACCCTCATGGCCTCACACTCGCTGGTGACTCGTTCGCTGGCGGAAGTGCGTCTCACACAAGGCATTCAAAACCGGGAGCAGTTCCGCGTTGCGGAGTTCATCGAAGAAATCGCATCGGCGTCGACATTGGATGCGAATGCGCGTGGCGTCAGACTGATCGTCACGCCTGTCGACGACGCCCTGGCGATTGCGGCCGATAGACAAGTTCTCGCCGCCGTTGTCGGAAACCTTCTGCAGAACGCCTTCAAGTTCACGCGGCCGCGGACGAGCGTCACGCTCAGTGTTGGCGCAAACGAGGAGCGCGTGCTCATCGAGGTCCAGGACGAGTGCGGCGGGTTGCCGACGGGGGAAGTCAACGAACTCTTTCGCCCGTTCGAACAGCGCAGCGCCGATCGAAGCGGCCTGGGTCTTGGTCTCGCCTTCAGCCGATGGGGCGCTCAAGCGAACGACGGCCGAATCTATACGCGCAACCTGCCTGGTCGGGGATGCGTGTTTACCGTCGAGCTGCCGCGGCAGCCAGTCCCCGCCGCCGCGGTCATTCCCTCTTGACCTTCCGGCGAGCACCTCGCTGAGGGAGCCCTCCGCGATTTGCGAGCGCTGGGCGTTCGTGTCAATCTGAACGTACCAGAATCGCATTCGGCGTCTGTACGCTTGGCGCGCACGTCGGAGAGGGCGGTGAGGTGCGATGAGCAAACCAAAGAGCGCACCGAGGGTCAAATCGATTGATCGTGTGGATTGGTCGGGCGTGCGACTGCAGCGCCTCGAGCACGCACCCGAGACAAAGATCTTTGCCCAGGGCGATCCAGCCACGAGCGTGATGTGTATCGAGAAGGGCGCCGTGAGGTTGTCTGTCTTGTCGCATGCGGGCAAGGAGGCTGTCGTCGCTCTGCTCGATGTCGGCCATTTCTTCGGCGAGGGCTGCCTCGCGGGACAGCTGCACCGGATGGCGACGGCCACCGCCATGGCACCGTCCACGATTCTGGCGGTTGAGAAATCGGAAATGGTGCGCCAGCTCCACGCCGCGCCGGCGTTCGCGGATCGTTTTCTGACGCACATGCTGACGAGGAACATTCGAATCGAGGAAGACCTCGTTGACCAGCTGTTCAACTCCACCGAGAAACGCCTTGCCCGCACGCTCCTGCTGCTCGCGCGGTACGGCGAACCCGAGGCGTCTCACCGCGCCCTTCCCAAGCTGTCTCAGGAGGTCCTGGCGGAAATGGTCGGTACGACCCGGTCGCGGGTGAACTTCTTCATGAACAAGTTTCGGAAGCTCGGATTCATCGACTACAACGGCGCTCTCAAGATCAACAACTCTCTCCTGAGCGTGGTGTTGCGCGACTGAGGCGCGGCGGCATCAGGTGCCCCGGCCGCGCGCCGCCGGACGCTGTCACAGCGACTTGAGGTACTCCACCGGGTCTCGCTGGTGCTCCGTCGTCAGACCGAGGTTCCGAACGCGGTTGTAATGCGCAACGACATCGGCGAGCGTGGCCGCACTGCCGTCGTGGAAGTACGGCGCGTGTTGCCACAGCGTGCGGAGCGGAGTCGTGCGGTACGCCTTGTTCGCCGTACGCGCGTTCCTCCTTTCCTCCGCTTTTCTCTTGGAGTTACCGTGCAGCAGCCTTGAGTGCCGGAATGGCGAGCCGCCGGAATACGGCATCAACGTCGTCAACGGCCATTCGCATCTTGCCGTTGCCCCACCACATCAACAGTCCAAACAATCCGCTGCCTATGAATTGCGAGACCGCTTCGCGAGGCATCTCGTTTTCCTTTTCGGCCCATGTCCTCTTGACTTCTTCCCGAACGAGATCGACGAGCATCTTCTGCAGCATCTGCTGCACGACCGCACCACTTCGTTGCCCGACCATCGCTCGAAAGACGACCCTGTGCTCGTTTGCGTGAATGAAGAGTTCGCGGCTGAAGGCAAAAAGCCGTTCGTCAGATCCGCCCGCCGACAGCGCCTGCCGTTGCCGTTGTTTCAGTGACTCGCGCAGGTTTTCGATGCCGCTCGCGAGCAGATCTTCCTTGCTGTCGAAATGGGCGTAGAACGTCGCCCGGCCAACGTTGGCCCGGTCGATGATCTCCTGAACCGACAGCCCCTCGAACCCCTTCTCCTGAATCAGCGCCATTAGCGAGCCGTGGAGCAGTTGCCGCGTTCGCTGAACGCGCCGATCGATGGCTCTCGCCTTCACCGCACCCTCACATTTCCGAACGGCGGACGGTCAATTGTTCAGTAACAGACGTCACGCCGCCTGGCGTCTGATTCGGCGTCCTCTGAAAGTGAACATTATGTTCCGAAACGAACGTCCATCCATCATGAACGATCGGTCGCCAGTAAGGAGGGTTTGGCGATGCACTCACAGAACGAAATCGAACGGGCCGGTTGGCGGTCGGTGGTCGCCGTTGCGCTGACGGCGGTCGTCATCACGTTCAATCACGTATTCACGCTCGGCAGCGGGGCGTTGGTGCTGGGAGCGGCTTTGCTCGCTGTCCCGCCAGCGCTGTGGATCTGGTTTCGCCGGACCGGGAACAGGTGGGCACTCGCTGCCTACGGCATCATCAATGCCTGGATCGTCGTCGGCTTCGGTGTGATCAAGGGACTGTGGGGCATCACGCTTCCGATCTTCGCCGGGACGTTTCTGTCCTCGGTGTCCACGGCGTACCCGAAACCCGTGTTCGGCGCCTTCGGGTTCGAGATCAGCGGCGTGGCGATGTTCCTCGGCAGTCTCTTCATTCTCTACTACGGGCTGCAGCTCGTTCCGGATCGTGGACGACGTGTCGCGCTCTCCGGCGTCGCCGCGATCGGCGTGATGGCAATTCTGATCGCCTTCGCCGCTCTCGACCGTGACGTCTGGAGGCCGCCAACACAGGGTGTCGTCAAGATCGGCGTGATCGTGCCGACCACCGGACCCTACGCGATGCTGGGCAACTCGTTCGTCAAGGCGGTCCAGATGGCACGCGATGATTTGAGGGACAAAAAATACCGGTACGAGCTGGTTATTCGGGACAGCGGACCCGATCCCGAGAAAGCCAGGCAGGTGATTCGCCGAGTCGTGGATGACGACCAGGTCGACGCGATCGTTGGCGGCATTTCGCTCATCGGTCAGGAAACCAAGCCGTATGCCACGGCCGCGCGTATTCCCCACCTATGCGTGTGCACGGTCAGCTGGATCGGGGACGGCGCCTACAACTTCACGAACATTCCGTCGCCGGAGGCCGAAGGCGAATTGTGGGCGCGGGAGGCGCAGCGTCGCGGCATCAAGCGCGTCGCACTCCTGACGCAGGACTACCCGAGCATCAACAACCACGTCACGGCGCTGAAAGTCGAGGTCGCGCGCCTTGGGCTCACCGTTGCCGACGAACAGCGGTTTGACGGCTCCGTCAGAGACTTTCGCTCCCGGATCACACGGGCTGCGGCGTCGCGCCCCGACGTGTACTACGTCGAAGCGCTGGAGCCTGGGCTCGATCTGCTCGGTCAGCAGCTCGGTGATGCCCGGATTCACAATGTTTCAGCCGTCGTCGCCCCTTCACTCAGCGACAAGCCGGCGTTGTTTGAAGGCGCGTGGTACACAGACAGCAACCTGAAGGACATCGGGTTCAAGCGGCGATTCGAAGAGAAGTATCCGGACACGCGATTCGCCACGCACATGATGCCGTATGCGTATGACTCGGTGAACATGATCGTCAGGGCGTTCGAGACGGGCCAGAATCCCGCCGTCTACCTCCGCAACCTGCGCCGCTACGACGGAACGGCCGGTCTGTTGACCAAGGCTCCAACGAGCGGGAATTTCGCGTCGCGTCCCGCCGTCTGGACGATCGCCAGCGGCAAGCCGGCGTTACTCAATCAGTAGGCAACCACGAGATCATGAAAGAGAGAGCACTTCATGACGCGCAACACGTTCGTGTGGCTAGTCGTTATCGCCGCGCTCGCGGTCGTCCTCGGCGGGGCCTCGCTGATTGTCGCGAACAACCCGGCCCGGGCTGGCGCCGGCGCACCTATCGGATTCATTCATTGATCCCTCATTGTCGGGGCATCGCCGTGTGCCGCCGAACTCCCGGCGGGGCCGGCGGGCAAATTTCCGAAAGTGTGCCGAGTTTTCGGCGTTCGGCGGCGGTGTTCGACCCCCGTTCGCCAAACTGTCCGAATGCGCTCTCTCCGGCGCTGGCATCCGTGCTGCTCTCTTTGCGGTGGACGTGAAGTCCGACTGCATGCAGCCATTCACGAGAGAACAGTTCTTCGATCTGTTCGCGGCGTATAACGAAGCCCTGTGGCCGGCTGCCGTCGCTCTGTGGCTTGCCTCAGCGGTAATCGCCGCTGTCCGACTCTCGGCGCGCCACCCCCACGATCGCTGGATCAGCGCCCTCCTCGTCGGTCACTGGGCGTGGTCGGCAGTGGCCTATCACCTGGCGTTCTTCACGCGCATCAACCCGGCGGCGTGGTTCTTCGCGGCGCTTTTTCTCGGCCAGGCCATTCTCTTCTTCCGCGTGGGCGTCGTGCAGCGGCGCTTGTCGTTCGCCCCGTGGGGAACCGCGTGGGCTCCATTGGCGTGGGGCCTGATCGGTTACTCGCTGGCTTATCCCGCCATCAACGCGATCGACCAGCTCAGTCTGTGGAGAATCCCGACGTTCGGACTTCCGTGCCCGACGACGATCTTCACGGCTGGCGTGTTGATGCTCGCGACGCCGCGGTTCCGGGGTCTCTCGATTGTTCCTGTGGTCTGGTCGGCCATAGGCGGATCCGCAACGCTTCTACTGGGGGTACGCGCGGACTTCGCGCTCCCAATCGCAGGCATGGCACTGGCCATCTTTTCGGCGCGGAGAACCACCCCGGAGCAGATGCGAGCTGGTCGAGTCGTTCCAGGTTAACGGCCGTCAAGGAGGTGGATCGTGGTCTTCACCAAAGTGTCACGGGGAATGGCGGGGGAGTGAATCGGCTTGCTGCGGTGAGCGATTACGAGGAGACGATTCGCGCCGAGGCATGGGATTCCCGCGGCGGCGCGGTGGGTCAGGTGTCGAAGCGGACGCGCTGGATGCGAGCTCGCGACGTGATCCGGCTGGATCAGAGAGGCGTCCGTGGAACGTATGTGCTCTATTTCGATGGCAATTCCGGGTCCGGCTGGGAGATCCTGCCAGACCTGAACGGCCCGGATCCCTTCAAGACGAGTGGCAAGCCAGTCGAACTCGTTGGCGGCGAGCTGCAATTCGCGAGGGGCTATATTTCGGGGTTCGAGCTCAACCTGTGGCTTGCCGATCGGCTCCCTGGATACGGAGTGACCGCGCCCAAGCCAAACGTTCTGCGGATCCAGCACGGTGACGACGCAACCGACCTCACTCTCGATTCCACCACGGGGCTGCCCGCCGTGTCGGCTGGCATATCGCTGGCGGACCCCAATCATCCCGTTCCCGGCGAGACGCGCTATGACGCGTGGAAGGAGATTTCAGGCCTTCGCTTCGCGATGCATCGCGTGAAGTATCACAGCGGCGTCAAAAGAGGCGAGGTGTTCACTGAAGCCATCCACGTCAACACCGGCCTCGAGCCGGACCGCCTCGCGGCCAAGCCTGCCGACGGTGCCCCGGACATACCGCGCCGGCGCTAAGGCCACCGACTCGGCAGTCCGTTGCTTTATCGAAGGCGACGCGCATTGAGCAGGACGATATCGCGCGCAGAGAAGACAAGGACCTCGAGGCAGCTTGCTTCCGCTCGCAGTGTGAATAGCTGAAGACCACTTCGTCTCTTGCTCTTGCCTCCGAGGGTCACGCAGCGGCCGGTACGCCTGCGACCTGCCGCTCGAGTCCCTTCGGATCCGCGAAGAAGGCCGGCCCCGCGCCTTGACTCATCGTGTCGGGAAAGATCTCCTCGTTGCCGGCGATGATCCCCGCGACAATCGCCCGCGCGGTGTCTGCCGGCGACGCCTTCTCGAGCGTCAGCCCCTCGGCCATCCGGGTGTCAATCGGACCGGGATACACGCCAAAGACCTGGGTGTTCTGTCCCCGCAGCATCGCGCGCGTGACCTGCGTGAGCGAGTGCGTCGCGGCCTTCGAGGCGCTGTACGACGCGAGAATCGGGAAGCTGACGAACGAGGCCACCGAGTTGAGGTTGGCGATGGCGCCGCCGCCATTCTTCGCAAGTACTGGCGCGAACGCCTGCGTGACGGCGAAGGTGCCGAGGAAGTTCACCTCCAGCTCCTGTCGCCCGCCCTCGATCCATTTCGGATCCGTGAATTCGCCACCGAAGAAGCCAACGATGCCCGCGTTGTTGACGAGCAGTTCCACGTCCGCCGCGGTCGCGGCGGCGGCGGCGATCTGCGCGGCGTTCGTGACATCGAGCAGCAACGGGGTGACGCGGGATCCGTGCCGGGCCACGAGCGGGTCGAGGGCCGAGATGCTGCGGGCGGCGGCGTACACCTTTCTCACGCCGGCCGCGACGAGCGCGTCCACGATGGCTTCGCCGATGCCACGGTTCGCGCCGGTGACGAGTGCGGTTTTGCCTGACAGTGCGTAACCCATATCGAGACTCCTGATTAAGAACAGACCGGTCTGTCTATTCACAGTCGTTGACAATAGACCGATCGGTCTGTATTGTCAAGGCGTGCCGCAGAACGCCAGGAAACGGGCGAAAACCTCTCACATCGGCGTGCGCGACCGCCTTCTCGACGCCGCCGATCGCCTGTTCTACCGGGAGGGCGTGCGGGCCGTGGGCATCGACCGTGTTCTGGCGGAGGCCGACGCCGCGAAGGCGTCGCTCTATCAGCACTTCGGCTGCAAGGACCAGCTCGTGGCGTCGTACCTCGAGCGCCGGACCGTGGGCGCCCGCGCGAGCATCGAGGCGTACCTCGCCGGCACGCCGCCGTCGCAACGCGCGCTCAAGTTTTTCGACTGGGTGGTGGAGTGGGCGGAGTCGAAGGACTTCCGCGGGTGCCCGTTGCAGCATACGGTGAGCGAGCTCACCGATGCGGCGCACCCGGCGCGCGCCATTGCTCATGGTCAGCGAGAGTGGTTTGCGGACCGCTTCCTCGAGTGGACGAAGGCGGCGGGAGTGGAGGACCCGAAGGCAACGGCTCGCGCGCTCGTCGTGCTGTTCGACGGCGCCGTGGCCGGGTCCGAGGTTGACGGGCCGCAGCGGGCGAACGACGCTCGATGGATGGCCAGGAAGCTGTTGGCCGGCTGAGCGCGAGCGCTCTCCTCACTTATTCGTCGTCGGTTTGACCTTCCCCGTTCGCAAATCCCGGTGTTGACTAACTGATTCGCACTATTGCCGTCGGATTCCCGTTAACGGAGGATCCCGCCTGCCGGTTTTCCGCGGGAAGGGGAGGGCGTGTGATTAGTCGAGCACGTGTAGCCCACGTGGTGTTGGTGGTCTGTGCGCTGCTGCCGCGTCCTGCATTCGCCCAGGGCGCCACCGCCACACTGGCCGGGGTCGTTCGCGATCCACAGGCGTTGGTCGTGCCGGGCGTCTTGCTGAGGCTGACCGGCGCCGAACGCGCGATCACGCGCGTCGTCACGACCGGACCGGACGGCGCGTACGAATTTCCCGGCGTCCTGCCGGGTGAATACCGGCTGTCGGTCGAGCTCGCCGGTTTCGTCCGGCAGGAGATCGCCGTCACCCTTGAAGTGAACCAGCGGGTGAGGCTCGATGTCTCGCTCATCCCGAGCGCCGTCTCACAGCGGGTCGACGTCACGGAAGCCGTGCCGCTCCTGCACGTCAGCGACGCCTCCGTCGGGGCGGTGATTGACCAGCGGCAGGTGGCGGAGCTGCCGCTGAACGGCCGGCAGTTCCTCGAGCTCGCGCTGCTCGTCCCCGGCGCCCACACGTCGCACGGGGCGCAGATGGGCGACATGAGCTCGCTCTACTGGCGCCCCGGCCAGAGCTCGGCGATCACGATCAGCGGCGGACGTCCCAACGCCAACGTGTACCTGCTCGACGGCACGGTGAACACCGACCCGAGCTTTAACACGTTCGTCATCAGCCTGCCGCCGGATCAAATTCGCGAATTCCAGATCCAGACAGGCACCTACACCGCCGATCTTGGCGGCGCCGGCACGGGTCAGATCAACGTCGTCACCAAGTCAGGGACGACGAGGCGGCGAGGCTCGCTCTACGAGTATGTGCGGAACAGCCGCTTCGATTCGCCGGAATTCACGGCCCCGGACGAGCTGCCGCCGTTTTCGCAGAATCAGTTTGGCGGCACGTTCGGCGGTCCGCTCGGGCACCGGCTGTTCTTCTTCGGGGGGTACGAGGGGCTGCGGTTGACCCAGCACGAGTCGAACATCATGAGCGTGCCGGCCGCGGCCCTGCGCTCAGGCGACTTCAGCGGACGTCAGCCCATTTACGATCCGCTCACGACGCGCGCAAATCCGGATTTCAACGCGGCGCTCCCGATCTCGGCGGCCAATCCGCAGTTCACTCGATCGCAGTTTGCGAACAATCAGATTCCGCTCGATCGGATCAATCCCGTTGCGCTTCAGGTGCTGCAGCGCTTCGTCGTGCAGCCGAATCTGCCCGGTTCGACGAACAACTATCTCGACACCCGTGCGCAGCGGCTCGTCAACGACGGCATGAACCTTCGTCTCGATCGGGCCTGGGACAACGGCATGTCGGTGTTCGGTCGCTACAGTTTGAGCAACGAGACTGGCTACACGCCCGAGAATCTCCCGGGCTTCGGCGCGTATCACGACAACCGGGTGCACAACCTCACCGTGACGGCGCTGAATCCTGTGAGCCACCGCCTGCTCGCGGAAACGCGATTCGGATTTGCGCGGATGCGACTGCACCGGTACGGCGAGACGGCGAACGGCGCCGACCTCGTCAAACTGCTCGGGGTGCCAGGCGTGGGCTACGGCGGCGCCGACGCGTACGGCGTCCCGCGCTTCGACATCC
>Ga0310810_10000567_pt1 | contig 37348 bp, 35 predicted proteins | sample NCmetagenome_FD_207641 | JGI IMG/M metagenome (GOLD analysis project Ga0310810, IMG submission 207641) | Soil microbial communities from experimental microcosm in Duke University, North Carolina, United States - NC | ecosystem: Engineered > Artificial ecosystem > Soil microcosm > Unclassified ...
TCAACGACAACAACCATGCCCGGCTTGACCGTGTTTTTGTTGATTCCGCGCCTAAAAAGGCTGTTGGGTGACCCCGCTTCGATCATCCAGGCTTCGACGGTGCCATCCGGTTTCTTCACTTCGATGTGCATCCACGAGTGTGGGTTGATCCACTCCATCTTCACAATGGTTGCCGTGAACTTGACCGGCTTGTTGGAGTCGAACTCCGATGCGAACGAGTGATGCGCCCGCACCGGCGCCGCAGCTGCGACGAGCATCATGCCTGCACAGATCAGCCTGAGTGTGACTCGCATTGGATTTACCTCGTTAGTCCGGAACGCCTGAAGGCTTCCGGCTACAACTGCGGTTAACCCTCATCGCCACCGCCTCCACGAGCGTCAGGCGCATTCGGATCGAACTTCTCACCCCGCTTTTCGCGTTCACGCGCGCCATCGAGCCAGTGAAACATGTCGTAGTTCAGCTCTTGGCACTGGTACTCGTAGATCTGCTCATTGGTCTTGTTCCACGGCACCATGATGGTGAACGGTCGCGTCCACGTTTCCGGATCAGACATCGTCACCTCGTAATTGACGGTCTCGGGTCCCACGCGCGTGAACCGTTCGACGATGCGGAATGTCTTCGGATTCGCGTTGCCATACACGACGCCCGTCCGGCCGACGCCGTCAGGCGAAATGAAGTTCCTCGTCTCGACGACGAGGGTGTTGCCCTCCCAGTGGCCACGCGGGTCGCCGAGCCAGGTTTCGACGTTGTCCGGCAGTGCGGGCCTCCCGTCGACCGGGATGATGCGGGCGAAGTGAATCATTTCCGAATAAATGACGACATACCCCGGCGCCTGGAAGATCTGCGCCATGTTGTTGTAGATGGCGGGTAGATACGGGTGGCCGCCGCCCTCATTCCGCCGCCGGATGATGCAACGGTTACCGACATCCATGTCCTTGTAGCTCTCCTGGAATCCCGTGTTGAAACGACGTGTCGACATGTCGGCGTCCACACGAGCTTTTTCTTGCTCCGGCGTGAGCTTGCGCTCCACCCGTGCCGGGATTCGGCCATCGGGTGGATCGACAATGAGCGATGTTCGCTTGTCAGCCGTGAGCCGCTTCCGGTTCGGGTCCATCCACGCGTCGTTATACGAGCGTGAGACATCTGCCTGCGCTCCCCCGTCGCGTCGATCACGATCTAATCTGTACGCAATATCCGATTGAAGCTTCGTGGCTTCGTCGTCTGACAGGACCTGCTTGTCCCCTACCTGTCTTGGCCGCTGGAGTGGCGTACTCGTGCCGTAGTTATAGATGCCCTGCAGATCAGGGTCGCCCCACGCGGTTCTCGGCGCAGTCCACGCTTCCGCGTTCGCTGCATTCCCGGCTAAGCCTGCCAGCCACGAGAGCTGACCGCGCGCACCGAGAATGGACACGCTCACGAGTGCGAGTGCGAAAACGCCCAACGAGATCCCGAGTCTACGACTCATCGGTCTACCTCCGCTGGATCGCTTAACTGGCTGGCTTTTTCGTAAACCGTCCGTACACGAGTTCTTCGACAAACGGCTGACACTTGAATTCCATCAACTGAACGTCGGTTTCCATTCGCCGATAGAGCGGAAAACGGATCGTCCATGGGCGCGAGAACACGCGGGGATCCTCGATCGTTGCCTCGTACGCGATGTGGTACGGGCTAACGAGCGTTAGCCGCTCGGTCACGTGGGCTGTATCACTCAGGAAGTTGCCGGCGCGATCCAACCAGTTCTTGTCGTTCAAGCCGGTCACGTCGATGACGAGCGTGTCGCCGTCCCATCGCCCGCGGTTCCATCCCATGAAAAATGTGTTGTCGACAGGCGTTTCTTCCGACCAGTTCATGCGGACGATACGAGCATTGCCGTTGAATTCCTGCGTCATGAGCACGGCGTCGGGAGTTTGTACGATCTGCAGCGGGTAAGGCATGTACATCATGCGGGGAACACCGGTCATCCAGCATTTGAGCTCGGGATCGCCGCTCGGCGGGTCAACGCCGTCGCCGGGAACCGACGTGGTCGTCCGACTTGCGAAGTTCGCCTTCTTGCGCGCAAGCGCTTCGGGGCGGTACGGGATCGTGCCACCAACGACGATGCTCTGGCCGCCCGGCTGCGCGCCCCAGGCCCCGAGCAACTGCGGATAGGCGCCGGCGGCCGCGCCATGCGCTTCCAGATCCCAGTTCGCGGTCGTCAGACTTTGCCAGATTCCGTTCAGATCAGGTTTTCCGTCCGCTGTTCGCGCCGGTGTGTGCGCTGGAAACCGGCCGGGAGCCGTTACCTGAGCAGACGCAGGACCCTGGACGCGCATCGCAAACCAGACGGCGACAAAAACGACGGCGCCCATCGTTACCGCGATTAATGCGTTGGACCGAGTTCGCATCGAGGCGCTCCCGCGGGTCCGCCTTCAGCGGCACCGCCCTATGAACCGCTCAGTCCGTTCAAGAGCCAAATCGAGTAGGCCTGGGCTATGGTCTTCGTCGGCAGGAACACCATGAACACGAAGGCTACCGCACTAGCCCGACGCGCGCACTCGAAGGGTCATGAGCACCTCTCAGCGCTCGCGTGTTACCCGTGGCTTGTCCAGACTTTCCTGGGAAAGTGGGCGGAGTCTATGCTCGCCCAAAGGGTGTGTCAAGCAAGCGACCGAGGATTGCTGCAGGGAAACGCCGTCGATCAAGTCACGCGCCTCGCGATCGACAGGTACCTGCGGCGGTGACTACGAGGACGATTGCGTTAGCTTCCTGCCCTGTACGTCTTGCTGAAGCCGTTCCGGGCGTTGGTCACCGTGAAGCTGCCATCGGTCTGCGCCGACACTTTGATCCAATACGCCGGTCCATTGTGCTGCGGTGCCGGCGGCGCCGGCGCGCCTTGCTGCGCTGGCGGCAGCGGCGCGACCGGGACGGTGGCGCCCTCCTCCACGTTGGCGATGAATATCCCCGGCACGGTGTACTCTTGGCCGCCGAGCAGCGCGAAATGAATCTGCCAGAGATCCTCGAGACGAGGCGAGTTGAGCAGAACGTTCATTGCCGCAGGCTGTCCGCCTTTGCGGGGTCCGTTGTTCATGATGGTCACTCGCGGCCGAATGGCGTGCACGAGCGCCTCCGAATTGGAGCTCGGCTGCCCATGCCGTGACACCACAAAGAGATCGACGGTGCCAATGCGGTTGTTCGGACACATCAGCTCGACTTCCTGATTCCAGTCGAAATCGGCCAGATACAAGACCCGAAATTTTCCGAAGGTGATGTGGCTCGCGACCGACTGTTCGTCCTCGGTGTTGCCGAGTGGTCCGCCCGATACAGGGTTCACGTCATGTCGCTTGAAGCCCGCACAATACGGATTCGGCGCACCCGCGCCAGGCAGGGGCGACTTCAGAATCTGTCCGGCGGCACTGACGATGCGCCAGTCCAGACCGGTGACGGGAATCCTGGTGCCGGTCTTGGCGATGGTGTGCTTCGCTTTGGCGGCAAGTTCTCCGTACTGCTGGAGCACCGGATCGATTTGTGGGGTCGGCTGCACGTTGGCCCCGTGGTCGATGAACTCTTTGATGGGAATCCGCTTCGCGAGCTCGGGAAGGCCGCCGACGTGATCACCGTGGTAGTGCGTCGTGATCAGATGATCGATCTGCGAGAGCCCGGCGTCCGTGACGGCCGCCATGATGCGGTCGGCGTCGCGGACCGCAGCAGCGCCCGCGTTCCCAGTGTCGACGAGGACCGATTCGCCTGACGGCGTGACCCACAACTGAGCATTGCCGCCCTCGACGTCGACGACGTAGATATCCAGGCTCTTTGCGTTTCGGGTCTGCCCCGCCGGAAACGCCACGAACAACGGAAGAATCGATAGTAACGCCAGTGCTGCGCGCATCAGATCGCTCCCGTGGCTGCTCGGCGCGTGACGCGACGGGCAGAAATTGTGTGGCAAAGGATACCCTCAGTAGAGCGTTGAAGCGGTGACCGGCGCGCCGAAGCCGAGGGTGCCGGCCAGCGGCAGCTCCAGCGCGAGGTCATTCGGATCCAGACCGAACGTCAGGCCAAGCAGGTCCAGTTCTATGCCTTCTTCCCTGCCGGCGAGGAGGCCGATTACACCGAATAGGTTGACCTGTCCACCCGTACCGCTCGGCGAGCGCGCGAAAACGCGCGCGCCGAGGTAGTCCTTGCCGACGGCATTGGCTGGAAGATCCACGCGCAGCTCCGGCACATGCCGCAGCACAAATGCCGTGAACGTATTGGAGTTGGGGCCCGGCCAGACGCGGTAGGTGTTGTCGTATGGGTACGCCGCGACCGCGTGCTCGATGCGCTCGATGAGCGGACCCACGCCGGGGCCGCGCACATCGGCGAGAAGCTTGGGCGCGCTGCCGAACCACCGGCCGTCCGGGGCGCGCTGGCTGATTGTGACCGCGCGACCTCCGCGGCGAACGCGAAAGCCTGTCACCTCATACACCGTGAAGGCTGGAGCATCGGCCGGCTTGGCCGCAACCCAGGTATGTACGCCGAAGTAGCCGCGCCATCGGACCGCGCGCGCCGCATACACCTGCACCACCGCCTCTGAAGTGACCGCGGGATCCGGCGCCAGTCCGACCGGCGCGCGGCTGGCGCTGCGCCAGTTGCCGATTGAGTCGGGATCACGATCGGCGTGGGCCAGTGCCAGCAGAAGCAGCGGCAGGAGCGGCAGCAGCCACTTCACCCGTCGGAGCATGCGTCACGATATGCCCTGACGGGCGCGATGACAAGCTGGCGTCGATCTTAATAAGACCGGCGCTGCATCGTCGCAATCAGCGTTGGCATCTATCCGGCGATCGCGGTCACCGTGCCGGGGACGACACGTGCCTACTTCCTCACGGGAACGAACTTCTGAACTCGCTTTCCGGTCTCCACCTCGCCGGTGTAGATGTTCCCCTTCGAATCGCTGGCGATCCCATCAATGAAGTGAAACATTCCAGCCATCCGTCCGTTATCACCGATCGACCCGACGACCATTCCCGACGAGCGATTGACCATCCACACCTTGTCGTTCGCGCCGTCGGCAACGAACACGAAGTCCTGCCGTGGCGCCGGCGAGAACGCCAGGTTGAAAACCGTTCCGCATGGACCGTACTTGTCGCTTCCCGGTCCGCCGCATTCGGTACCGCGCGCGGGTGTTGAGGGGTGAATCCAGAACTGCGTGACGAACGTGCCCTGCTTCGTGAAGACTTGCACGCGATCGTTGCCGCGATCACAGACGTACACGCGACCGTCGTTCGAGAGGTGGATGCAGTGGAGGACATTGAATTCTTTGATGTCTGGCGGCGGGCCTGATGTGTCGTACGCCGCCACGCGTTCGTTCGGGATCTCGGCAAGCGGGACACCCTTGCCTCCCCATCCGCGCTTGAACGCACCCGTGTCCATGTCGAACACGAGGATCCGTTTGTTGATGAACTCGGTATCCGCGATGTACAGCTCGCGTGCGTCCTCGTCAAAATCGAATCCCGCGACGCCGCTGATCAACACGTCGGTCTGCTGGTTGTTCTCGACGAGAGGCGGCGGGGTTTGCCCCCGAGGAATCGGCGGCGGGACGTGGCCAAAGTCCTTGAGCAGCTTGCCAGCGCGGCTGAACTTCAAGATGGTTTCGCCACGGCCAGTTCCGGATATCCATACGTTACTGTCGCGATCGATGTTGATCGTCTGCTCGCCCGGCCAGTTCGGGACGTACCCAGGTCCGCCCCATCCCTGAATCAGGTTGCCAGCGGGATCGAATTCGAGCACCGAAGGGCCGGCGATACAACAGTCCGTGCGCGGTGGAGTGGTTGATGCGCCATTCTCGTCAGGGCGTATCTGCCGCGACCGATTCAACACCCAGACGTGATCGTCGGGACCCACGGCCAGTGTAGGCACCTGCTGCATGATCCATTTGTGCGGCAGCGGCTTCGGCCAGAACGGATCCACACGATAGGCCGGCGGCGCTTGCGCCGACGAGACTCCGAATCCCGCCTGTATCCATACGGCAGCGACCACTACCACGCACGCCATCGCGCATCGGGTCGAGTTCATGGAGCGATAGCCTAACATCACGCGTCACCACACACGTTCGGGGCTGCAGCTAAGAATGTGGTGTTTTTGCGCGTCCGGCAAAAGTGCCACACGACGGCGAGCACACGGAGCCGTTCATCCTGCATTCATTAATGCGCGCGCAGACTTCACCTTTCATCGCGCACATCCTGCGCACATCGAAGGAGGTCCGAAATGAGGTGGGTGTTGTTGAGGGCCTTGGTCATTTCATCCCTTTTCCTGCTCGTTCCAATTTCGAGCTATGCCCAGGAAGCAGTACTGACGGGTACGATCACCGATTCGACGGGTGCAGTGCTGCCCGGCGTCACGGTGCAGGCGATCAACGAAGCAACGGGAAACAATTACCAGACGGTCACCGACGCTACGGGTGTCTATCGCATTCCCGTGCGTGTCGGATCGTACAAGCTCACCGCCGACCTCGCCGGCTTCAATAACATCATGCGTGCCGGCGTGCAGGTACTTGTCGGACAGACGATCACGCTGAATCTGCAGATGGCGCCGTCGAATCTGCAGGAGACGGTCACCGTCACCGGCGAGGCGCCGTTGATCGAAACGCAATCATCCGAACTCGCAGGCAACATCGATCCGCGTCAGGTCCAGGATCTGCCATCGCTTGGGCGGAACTGGATGTCGCTGGCACTGCTCGCGCCGGGCAACCGCACGAACGCGGCGGGGACGCTCCCGGTGCAGGACCGCGTTGACGTCCGTGAGTTCCAACTCAACGTCGATGGGCTGCAGGTGACTGCGAATCTCGGCACAGGTAACCAGGCGCGTTACAGCAATGACGCGATCGCAGAGTTCCAGTTCATCTCGAACCGGTTCGACGCGACACAGGGCCGTTCCTCGGGTGTGCAGGTCAATGCCGTGACCAAGTCGGGCACGAACCAGTTGAACGGCTCCTTGGTCGGCAACTTCCGTGACAGCCGATGGGCCGCGGATGATCCCGTTCTGAACAAGAAGCTGCCGTACAAGAATCAGCAATACAGCGGCACCGTCGGCGGTCCAATCATGCCGAACAAGCTGCATTTTTTCGGCAACTACGAATATGAGCATCAACCACTGACGTCCCAGTGGACGACGCCGTATCCGGCGTTCAACGTGTCGCTGAACGGTACGCATCATGTCGATCTCGCCGGCGTCCGGCTCGATCAGGAGGTGACGTCCAAGATGCGGCTGATGGGCAAGATCAATCACTCGAGCCTGCTGGATCCGTTCGGTACCGGCAACTCCAATTACCCGGCGGCGACGGCCAAGAATGAGGAGCACTCGACTGATGTCGTCGGCGAATTCACCTCGGTGCTCAGCAACAAGGCGGTCAACACCGCGCGGGTGGGCTACGCGTCATACGGCATCAACCAGTCGAGTCTGACGACGTGGTCGAATCACTGGCAGGTCGCCAACGGGATTACCAACGGCGGCCCGAATCTCACGTTCCGTGGCTTTCGCAGCAACCGCAACGGCAACATTCCCCGCTATCGCGATCAGAACACCTATACGTTTCACGACGATTTCACGTACTCGTATGACGTGAAGGGACATCACGACCTGAGGGCCGGCGGCGAATACCTCCACCTGCTCGACAACACGCGGAACTGTAACCAGTGCGGCGGCACGGCGACGGTCAACGGCGGTCCTGTCCCGGCGAACATCGCTGCGCTGCTGCCGGATCCATTCAATGCTGACACATGGCAACTGGCCAATCCTGCGTTTGGTGCGATCGCGACGCGCTACTCGGTCGGCGTGTCGGACTCGTCCAACTTCCTGACGCCGGTGCACATGTGGAAATACGCTGCGTGGGCGCAGGACGACTGGAAGATCGGGCAGAAGTTGACGCTGAACCTCGGCGCCCGCTACGACCTGATTTGGAATGCGTTTGCACAAAACGTGACGTTCCTGCCGTTCGAACTGGCGAACCGGCCGCAGGATGCCAACAACATCCAACCGCGTCTCGGCTTCGCCTATACCCTCACCGATCGCACCGTAGTGCGCGGCGGCGCGGGCCTGTATTACAACGATGAACTGAATACGAACGTGCTGTGGCCGATGAGCCCGCTGACCATCGCTGTCATCGCGGTGGACAACGTGCCGCCGCGCGCCGACTTCGTCGCCAACCCGTTCAACGGCCCGCTGCCGACCTACGATCAGGCGCTCACCCGTTTCTGCAATGCGGGCGGTGGCCGTCCCGACAACCCGGCGTACACCACCTGGGCGGCATCAGGCTTCCAGGGCCCCGCGCCATGTCTGCTGCGAGACCTGCAGGAGATGGCGCCAATCCCGGACTACTCGCATGTGACCCACAGCTGGCAAAGCTCAATCGGTGTCGCGCATCAGTTCGGGACGGCGACGGCGTTGCAGGTGGACTACGTGCAGACCAACAGCCGGAACGAGAAATCGATTCAGGACAACATCAACCTGACGTTCAATCCGGCGACTGGCGTTCCTTACCCGTACTCAGACGTGGCGCATCGAGCGTATCCGATGTTCGGCGTCGTCGGCGCGATTCCCCACCTGGGCCAATCGGACTACTACGGGGTGCAGACCAGTCTGACCAAGCGGTTGGCGAACCGCTGGCAGGCGAACGTCACCTACACGCTCGGCTGGCTCTACGACAAGGATGCGTCGCCCCTTTCGGGACTCCAGGAGTACACCGGTTCGGTGCCAGTCGACATGGGCAACGAACGTTCGCTCGCGTTTACCGATCAGCGGCATCGCGCCGTGTTCAACGGCATCTACGACGTGGGCCATGGATTCCAGGTGAGTGGGATCTATTTCTACGGCTCTGGACAGCGCGACCAGATCGTGTGCGGCTGCGATGCGCGCGGCCTGCAGATCAGCAGCATCGATCGGCTGCGCGGTCCCGGCGATTCACAGGGTCCAGTGGGAAGCATCATTCCGCGCGAGAGCTTCCTCGGTGATCCGATCCACCGCGTCGAGCTGCGCCTCCTGCAGCGCGTTCCGCTTGCGGGGAAGGCAAACCTCACGGGAAGCTTCGAGGTGTTCAACCTCTTCAACCGGAAGAACTACCAGGTCTACGACCTGACGGAGACGAGCGCCACGTTCCTGCAGCCGCAGCCAAGCGCGAATCTCTCGTACGCCCCGCGGACGGTGCAGCTTGGATTCCGTCTGACGTTCTGACACGGCCTGCCGCGAACCGGCAACTTCCAATTTCCAGGACGTCTTGGAGATTGGAAGCCCGCCGGTAGATTCGGTCGACCTCGTCCGTTAACAGTCATGCGTGAACGGCATGGCCCATGCTTCGAGGTCGTTCGGAGATGAGCAGATGCTGTATTACGCTCTGGTGTTTCTCATCGTTGGCCTGATCGCTGGCGCCCTTGGTATATCCGGTGTTGCCGCCGTTGCCTCGCAGATCGCTTACGTCCTGTTCGTGATCGCGCTGGTGTTTCTGATCATCCACCTCGTGACTGGACGCTCGCGACCGGTCCTCTAGATCGCAGCGCCTCCGCTACATGGCGCGGAAACCTTTCCGCGCAAGCGCGCGAAGCACGCGATCGAGAGTGTGTACGGCCAACTTGAGCGTCAGATGACACCCATGACCTGGTTCGAGCGTTGACATCGGCTCGCCCGGAGCGGACGATCGCCTTATGGCGCGTGTGCTGCTTGTGGCATCGTTGTTGGCGATCGGCTCGCCCGCTCCATCTGCGCAGACGCTGAGCACGCTCCACATCACGGTCACGCTGACTGACGCGACCGGCAGGATTACGCCGGTGGCACACCACGCACTGCTCATCAGCGAAGAGCCGCCAAGCCTGGCGCCGCGACGCACGTTCACCACGCTGACTGGCACGGCCGACGTCTCGCTGCGTCCAGGGCGTTACGCCGTCGAGTCCGATCAGCCGGTGGCCTTCGAGGGTAAGAACTACGAGTGGTCGCAGCGTGTTGACGTCGTCGCCGGCAGTGACGCCACGCTGAAACTTACAGCCGACAACGCGTCGGTCGATACCAGTACATCCGGGACGACATCGGCCACACCAGCAGAAACGGACCCCTCGTTTCTCGCCTCTCGTTGGCAAGAGAGTGTCGTCGCGTTGTGGACCCCGACCCAGCACGCGTCGGGATTTGTTGTCGATGCTCGCGGCCTGATTGTCACCAATCAGCGCGTCGTCGGCACCGCCACGTCTGCCGAGGCGCAGTTGACTCCCGACGTCAAGGTCAGGGCCACCGTTCTCGCGGTGGATCCCACACGTGACGTTGCGATTCTCTGGGTCAATCCGTCGGTGATCACATCACTGCCGCCGCTGCCGCTCGGATGCGGCCAGACAAGGCCGGCGGTAACGAACGGCCAACAGGTGTACGCCATTGGTGCCGAGATGACCGGACGCAAGGGTCTGACGCCTGGGGATGTGACTGGCGTCGGACCGCGTCTGCTGCTATCGGATCTGGCGCTCGCGCGTGCGAGTGCGGGAGGACCGGTTTTCACGGCGGACGGCCTGATTGGATTTACCACGGTAGACGATCGGGATGCGGATGGCCGTTCGGACACGCGGGTTGTCAGGATCGATCAGGCCTGCGAGGTGATGGCATCGGCGGCGAAGAAGATGGCCGACGCAGTGCCGCCAGACGCGACCCACCTGCCGGTTGATCCGCGGCCGGTTGCCATCAGCGCGCTCAGCGAGGCGGTGAAGAATCGGGCTGGCAGCCTGAGCCCGTACTCAATGAGCACGACCAACTTCGACGTGACATTCATCACACCAGTTCACATCTACGGTGCGAAGGATCAGGTGCAGCGTCCGGTGATGGACTTCGGTAACTGGTCGGAATACCTTGCCGACTATCCGCGCGCATTGCTCGTGCGCGTCACGCCCAAGATGGCGGAAGGGCTGTGGGCCAAAGTGGCGCGCGGCGCCGCGATGACTCAAGGGATGTCGCTGCCGCCGATGAAACGCGCGAAGGCCGGCTTTCTGCGAATGCGGGCGTTCTGCGGTGACACTGAGGTGACGCCGATCCACCCTTTCGTGGTCGAACACCGCATCTCGCAGACCGAGGCCATCGACGAAGGCCTGTACATGTTTGATCCTTCCGCGCTAGGCGCGCAGTGCAGCGCAGTGAGGCTGACGGCGTACTCCGAAAGTGAACCCGACAAAGGCGACACCCGCGTCGTCGATCAACGGCTACTCGAGCAGATCACACGGGACTTCATGTCGTTGTGAAGGTTCAGCAGCGGAAGAGAGCGCGGATCCCCGACAGTGCCGCGCCCTCCCGCCAAGACTTATAAATTACTTGTCGTCATCGTCAGCATTTCCGTGACCAAACACGGCGACGCATCCTCTGCCCCTGAGGCCAAACTGGGTGCACACGCTGTCGTCGCTCGCGGGCGACGCGACAATCCCATTGGTGATCTGAACGATCGTGAAGATGTGATTGTTTTCCGGAAACGCGGCGGGATTCTTGCCTTTGACATCGGGAACATTCTGAAGCCAGGTGCTCGTTTCTGAATCGATCACGCCGAGCGACTGCACGAGCGGCGCGACGGTGCTTAAACCGGTGACGTAGAAGCGTCCATCGCCCGGGTTGTGCCACACCTCGTCACCACCTCCAACCTGTGTGATGACATTGAACACATGTCCAGTCAGGGCACTCAAGATGATCGGTCTGCCACAGGCGGACACCAGGAGATGCTCGAACGGTGCGAGCGCGATGCCGGTGATATTCGCGCCCGCGGTGCCCGTCAAGGCCAGACAGTTGAGCGTGTATGCCTTGTCGACCATCATGCTGATTGGATTGATGCGAGCGACCGTCGGGTTCCCGCCTGCCGGCCCGGGCACCGTGAGCCAGAATCTGTGGAGCTCGCGATCCCATAACGGCTGCTCGAGCCCGCCAGCCCCGGCAAACGTCACGTGGCCGAGCACCTGGTATGGCGCGATTGCGGAAATGAAGGTCGCGTACGGGCTGACGAGACCGTGCGGCGGGGCTGGTGAGAGGGGCGCGTTGTTGGCGACGAGAATGATGTGATCCTTGGGGTCGTACCCGAGCTCGTCCGCGCGACCACAATAGTGCGTTGTCCCCGTGTCGCACTCCGCTATTGATGTGTCGATGGAACCGATGATGTTCAAGTAGTTTGGCGAGTCCGGATCGACATCGGCAACCCTCACAGTACTGTTGCCATCCCCTGCCCAGAGTTTTCGATTCGGTGTCACCAGCACACCATTCGGCCCGGGACCATTCGTGGTGGTCGTCCCTCCGCCAGTCGACATCGGACCGGCCATGCCGCTCACGCGCCCCACGAAGAAGTTGGTTTCCGCATCGATGATGTCGACACCGACGTTCGAGCGATCGGCGAAGTAGTACCGCTCCGTGCCTGGGTCAACCCACGAAATGTCCGCGCTGGTAATCGGATTACCTGGTATCGGAATAACGCCAAGAAGACTAACCGGGGTGTTCAGCTCGTGCTTGTTGTGCGCGTCGTCTCCGAGGCCGCGGTCGTCGTGGCCGTTGTTCTTGTCCTGGTCGGCGCGCAGGGTGAAAGGCAGTATGAAGGCGAGCGAAAGTAGGAGTGGAACGATGGTTCTTCCTTTCATTGCAGACCTCCTTGATGCAATTCAGGATCACGTCAATGCGAATGATCGATTCAGGAACCTCCTTGGACGATGAGAATGAGGGCCTTTATACACCCGCGCGCGTCTGCAGCGGCGAAGACCTCGGTCAGTCGCCACGCACGGTTTGCGGACACAACACTCCGTCCGAGAGCGTGACGTCAGCGGCACTCGAGTGCCACACCCGCCTGGCCGTGTCTCGCCCGACGTCCGCCGTTCTCAACATCTCTCACACGCGTTGAACGCACCGGCAGTCTGGTCCGTGCCCGTGAAGGTCTTCAGACGGCGCTTGCGGGGTTTCTCCGTGCTCGTCGCGTCTACGTGTACGTAGGAGCGACTGTTCCAGACGGTACATCGCCGGGGCGTTCGCTAGGCCATTGATTCAGGAGGTCGATCATGACCAGTACAGGGTTCGCAACACGATTCACGCTCTCCGTTATCGCCACGCTCGCGCTCGCGAACCTGGCGGCGTCGACGGCGCGGGCCGAAGAAGAGCATTCCCACGGCACTGCGGCGCAGAACAACCCACTGGCGAAGATGGTTCGCCAAATCACCGAGCCATACAAAGAAGTGTCCGCTGCTGAGAAGGCCGGGTACGCGCTCGCATTCGGGTGCGTCAGCGGTCCCGATTCGGGGGCGATGGGACTCCATTACGTCAACATGCCACTCGTCATGGACGGCCAGATCGATGCCGCGCGTCCTGAGATCATTCTCTACGAGCCCGTTGAGAACGGGGCGCTGCGATTGGTTGGTGCCGACTATCTGGTGTTGGCGGACGCCTGGGACAAGACGCACTCCTCAGCGCCCGAACTCATGGGACAGAAGTTCCAGCAATTCGAGGCGCCGAACCGATTCGGGTTGCCGCGGTTCTACACGCTTCACGTCTGGGCCTGGAAAGACAATCCGACCGGCACGTTCGTGAACTGGCACTCGAAGATTTCGTGCGACACCTACTCGGGTGCAACTCAATAGCCCGGGCGGCGCGCGTCTGCCGATGTTCTTGGACTTCAGAGGTGAGTCATGGATCGCTCATCGAGACGCGAGACAACGCGGCCACGCCGGTTGTTCACCGGCGTGGCGCTCGTCATGGCCGCGACGGCGGTACTGATGGCGACGGCACGGGCCTCGTCGACCATGCCAGCACGCGCCGGTGAGCGGTCGTTCCCCAACCCGAGCGGCGTCCTCGCAACGGTTGGCACGGATGGAACTGAGGCCGAAAACCCGTTCTTCCAGGAGCTCGGGACAAATGGACGGAGCTGCGCGACGTGTCACCGCCCCGCCCAGGCGTGGACGATCACGCCCGCGGAGCTGCATGACCGGTTCGAGCATACGGACGGCCTGGATGCCATCTTCCGAGCCAACGACGGCTCCAATTGCGAAGGCGCCGACATCTCGACCGTTGCGATGCGGCGGCGAGCCTTCAGCCTCCTCCTGGAAAAGGGGCTGATTCGCGTGGGCATGGAGGTTCCCGTCGGTGCGGAGTTCGGCATCGTCGACGTGGACGATCCGTATCGGTGCGGCGCACCGCTCACGATCGCATCGATGTACCGACGGCCGTTGCCCACAACCAATCTGAAATTTCTGAGTACGGTGATGTGGGACGGCCGCCAATCGAAGCCGGGTTTTATTCGCGATGGTCTCATCAGCCAGGCAGTGGATGCCGTCACAGGACACGCACAGGGCCCGCCCCCGACGCCCGCGCAGGTTCACGCAATCGTCGACTTCGAACTGGGACTGTTCTCGACGCAGGCTGCCGATCTTTCGGCGGGCAGCCTCACGGACGGTGTGGCACACAGCGGTCCCGGCACGCTCGCACGCGAGCCATTCTGTATCGGCATCAACGATCCGCTCGACATGCTGCCGCTGATCCCGGGCGCCTGCGGCGCGCCATCGGGCGGTCACAATCCGTTCGTGTTCACACTGTTCCGCGGATGGACGAATGCCGGCTCGTCGCAGCAGCAGGCGATCGCGCGCGGTGAGGCGATCTTCAACACACGGCCGTTCGTCATCGACAACGTGCCCGGTCTGAATGGATTGCCAGACGATCCTGTTCGCCGGCCCATTTTGAACGGCACGTGTACCATCTGTCACGACACGCCGAACGCTGGCAATCACTCGGTGCCGATGGCATTGAACATCGGCGTCGCGGATGCGTCGCGGCGGACCGCGGACCTGCCGCTCTATACACTGCGACGACGGGCGACGGGCGAGACCGTTCAGACAACCGATCCCGGGCGGGCGATGGTGACGGGCAAATGGAACGATATCGGCAAATTCAAGGGGCCGGTGCTTCGCGCGCTGGCCGCACGGGCGCCGTATTTTCACGACGGATCCGCGGCGACGCTGGCGGACGTCATCAGGTTCTACGATACGCGTTTCCAGGCGCGGCTGACGGAGCAGGAAAAGGCAGACCTGCTCGCGTTTCTGCTGGCACTCTGACTCTGCCCGGCCAGACGGGCCGAACCAACGACGAACCGGTCCGAAGGCGCCGCGATCTAAGGTACTTTCCGTGAAAAAGATCGGCTTCCTCTCCTTCGGCCACTGGACGCCGTCGTCATATTCCGAGGTGCGCACGGCTGCCGACGCCCTTTTGCAGTCGATCGAATTGGCAGTAGCAGCCGAGGAGCTCGGCCTGGACGGCGCGTACTTCCGCGTGCACCACTTCGCACGCCAGCTCGGCTCGCCCTTTCCGCTTCTTGCGGCGGTCGGGGCGCGCACGAAGAAGATTGAGATCGGGACGGCCGTCATCGACATGCGGTACGAGAACCCGATGTACATGGCCGAGGATGCGGGCGCGGCCGACATCATCGCGCGGGGGCGTCTGCAACTCGGTATCAGCCGCGGATCACCAGAACAAGTAATCGACGGGTGGCGGTATTTTGGCTACACGCCACGTGATGGCGAGACGGCCGCCGACATGGCGCGCCGCCAGGCGGAAGCGTTCCTCGAGTTGCTGAAAGGCGAGGGCTTCGCGCAACCAAACCCTCGACCGATGTTTCCGAATCCGCCGGGGCTGCTACGTCTCGAGCCCTATTCCGAAGGATTGCGCGAACGGATCTGGTGGGGTTCGAGTTCGAACGCCACGTCCAGATGGGCAGCACAACTGGGCATGAATCTCCAGAGCTCGACGCTCAAAGATGATGAGACTGGCGAGCCGCTGCACGTGCAGCAACGCAAGCAGATCGACGTGTATCGTCAGGCGTGGAAGGACGCCGGACACGAGCGTGAGCCGCGCGTGTCTGTCAGCCGCAGCATCTTCGCACTCGTCGATGATCGCGACCGGGCGTACTTCGGCCGCGATACCCGCGACCAGGATCAGATCGGTTACATCGACGCCAACACGCGGGCGATCTTCGGCCGCTCGTACGCCGCGGAACCGGACCTGCTCGTTAAGCAGCTCGCCGGCGACGAGGCCATCGCGGCGGCCGATACGCTGCTCCTCACGGTCCCGAACCAGTTGGGCGTCGACTACAACGCACATGCGATCGAGAGCATCCTCAAATACGTTGCTCCGGAACTTGGCTGGCGCTGATCGCGCGTGGCGGCGCCGTACGCACGCACGGCCGACGAGAACGTGCAGTTACGGCTTCGGGATGCGAAGCGTGGCGCTAATCATCGCGGTTCCGCTCATGGCGTACATCAGCGCGAGCGGGTGAAAGGTGGCGGATCCGATGCGTACGGAGCCAAACCAGAGGTCGTCGCCGACACGGTGAAGGTAAAACGCTAGTCCGAGCACCGTCACGATCACGATACTCGTCGGAATTGGCGTGCCTTCGAAGTACTTCACTTTGCCGGTGCCTGCATCGGCGAGCGCCTCCGCGGTGACATTGAAGCGCGCGAGCCGGCTGACGCCACAGACGACAAAATACGTGAGAATCAGCATGTCCCATCCGCCGCGCAATCCAAGCGTAAAACCTAAAATGGCGGGGGCGACGCCGAAGGAGATGACGTCCGCGAGTGAATCGAGGTCGGCGCCGAGACGCGATTGGCGCGCGCGATTCAGGCGGGCAACGTACCCGTCCAAGACGTCGCATAGAAGAGCAGCGGGCAAGAGTACGAACGTGCTCCAGAGGAACCGGCGTTCGCCGGACGCCACATAGTTCAGGCAGAGAAAGATTGCGACCGTCCCACACGCGGCGTTGCCGATCGTGAGCAGATCGGCCGCCGTGAACGAGCGCAGCATTGAAAGGTGCCGACGGCGCGAGACCATTTCAGCCGGTGACGGTTTTGTCCTTGATGAAGTCCCGCCCGCGTATCGCCTCAAGCGTGTTCTTCACTGCGCCCACCACTGGCGTGGCATCAAGCGCGGTGTCGAGCGCGCCGCCAAAGACGCCCTTGCGCCGAATCGCGGTGCCCACGGCGGCGACGGCGACGACGCCGCCGATCCACGGCAGGGAGCGTGAGAGACGACGCAAAAGACGTCCCCGTACGTATTGCGATACCTGCGTCGTGAGTGCCATCCAGATATGGCGAGCAAACTGTATTCCCTAACAGGGCTTCGAGGGTTGATGAGGAATCGGCCGTCGCCGATGGCTTCATATTAAAGGCGTTTAGTCTTCCCAACCAGCGACTCTGTGACGTTCCGGACGTCGCATTCAAGTGACCCATGACGTCTGGAGGATGGTACCGGCCTTGCCGGAGGTGGGAGCGCCATGTCCGAAATCATCCTGCCGTCTACCTACAATGAGCCGACGGTCATGTGGCGAATGCGGCACACGAACGATTCCAGCGCGCACGCGTTGATCGACACCGTGGAAGGCAGGCCGCGAGTCGTATGGTTCGTGAATGGCCGGCCAGTGGGCGCACGTTATTTCGACGACTGGACAGGCGCGATTCAGTGGAGCGATAAGCTGCGAGCGCAATACTGGACGGTTGGTTGGCGACTGCAGTCCGATGACCCCACCGGAAGCCCTCCTCCTCGACGCGACTGATCACCGGATCTATCCACACGTAAGGGTACGGCCAGACACGCGCTGAGAAGCGGTGTGCTAGGCTCCCGCGTCTTTGCGTCGGGCGAGGCCTGCTGATCGGCCCACGTGGGATGAGCGATCAACGACCGGCCGCTTCGAGGATCCGATCTGCCAAGGAGGACTCAATGGTTCGAGCGGGATTCGAGACCACAGATCCGCGGACGCAGACTCGAACAGTCGTGGTCAAGGCCGCGGAGGATACTGGTGGACGTGGGTGGGTCCTCGACGTGCATTGTCCTGAGGGTGCACCTGCATCAACGGTCGCTCATGTCCATGCGACCTGGGTAGAGACGTTCGAGATCCTCGAGGGAACGGCCGCATATCTATTGGGGGGCGAGCAGCGGACGTTGACGAAAGGCGAGAACGTTCTCATGCCGGCAGGCGTTCCACACGTTCCACCCGTGGAACATCGGGACCGGCGAGATGGTCTACCGCCAGACCAACGATTTTCTAAGCGACGACTCCTGACGCCGTGACCGACGTGCTCGGCGCGCTTGCGACGTGGAACGGGCTGGCTCGCGAAGGGCGTCTTGGAAAGAGGGGCTTACCAAGTAATCCCCTTCAGTTTGTTGCCACAGGCCGGACGTACACGAAGTGCGGCGCTTACGACGCAGCGATCCCCATCCCGATCCAGAAGGGAGTCGCAGCCACACTCGGACGACTCGCGGAAGCGTTTGGGTACCGAGGCGTCTACGATCGGTACCTACGTGAGGCTCCTACTGCGGCCAGGTGGCAGCGCCGTCGAAGTTGATGATCGACTGTCCTGGCTCCGTTGGAACCATAGGACGCAGATAGGGCTTGCCCGATGTCTTGTGACAGCCGTAACAGGCTTGCAGCGTCTCGCGGTACGCCGCCGCAAACGCGCTCGAGTTCTGCGCCTGAATGGCATCGGCGACTGCCTTGAACGCGCTCGAGTCGATGCTCTCGAAGATCGGCACCAGGTTCACATCGCTTCCGTCCGGCGCCTTCCGTACCGGCCTCAATTGGATCGTCCAGAGAATATGCGAGCGTGTTTCCTCGAAGTAGAACTGTGCGAGCGGCCAGTTCTTTTTTTCAGCGGCGAACCAGAGGTTGGTCCAGTGGTAGCCGACGTCGGACATCGTGTGCGACTGCGATGGCGCGTTGGTCTTCAGGCGCGCGACGTCCGCGCGGAGCGCATCGAGATTGTCTCTCGCCGCCCCGCCGTCCGCCGCGGTGGCTGCCCCCGAGCCGGCCGCCGACGTGACATCGTTCCGATGGACGTAGGCGACTGCACCTCCACCAAGCAGCGCGCCGATGACCGCGGGAAGGATCACCCGTGCGAGTGCATTCGATGCTGGCATGGCTCCCTCACTGACGTTGTAGACTCGATTGCGCCTTCACATTATGTGGCGGTCCGTCTCGACGATCCTCATCGCCGCGATGCTGTCGGCAGCGTGCGGCGGCGCTGCCCCGCCCTCGCGCGTGTCGCGCATCCGCCAGCGAGGCTTCCTCGTCTGTGGTGTCTTCCCGGGGATCGCCGGGTTCGCCCGGGTGGACAGTCAGGGACACTATAGCGGCTTCGACATCGACTTCTGCCGCGCTGTCGCCGCCGCCATCGTCGGGTCCGCCGACCGGATTCGGTATCAGCCGGTCGCGTCGATCGATCTCTTTCAGCGCTCCAGCGACATCGACATCGTTTCGCGCCGTTTGACGTGGTCGCTGCGCCGTGAAGGGCTGCATGTTCTCTTCGGCCCGGTGACGTTCTACGACGGTCAGGGATTTCTCGTCCCCGAGCGCCTCCAGGCCGATCACGCGGCGCAGCTGGCGGGCATCCCCGTATGCGTCGCCGAGGGTTCCGAACACGACATCACGCTGACCGCGTACTTCCGACGGCACCAAATCTCGCTCGCCAAAATCCCTGTCGTCGACGGCTCGGCTGGTGGGCGTGCGCTGGCGGAAGGGCGTTGTCAGGCGTTGAGCGCCGACATCTCGGAGCTGGCCTCGGTGCGGAGTGGGATGGAGAATCCGCGAGGCTTTCGCATCCTCGGCGATCGGATTTCGCAGGAGCCGCTCGCGCAGCTCGTACGCCAGGAGGACGTCGACCTGTTCAACGTCCTGCGCTGGACCGTCTTCGCCATGATCGCCGCGGAGGAGCTCGGCGTCACGTCGGCCAACGTCTCGGATGTGGCCGCGCGGGACGATCCGGAGATCGCGCGACTGCTCGGAGTGAGTGCCGGGAATGGGGCCGCGCTGGGCCTCGACGAGGCGTGGGCGCGGCACGTCATCACAGATGTCGGCAACTACGGCGAAGTGTTCGAGCGCAACCTCGGAACGGCCACGCCGATTGCGCTCGAACGCGGACTTAACGCTCTGTGGACTCGCGGCGGCCTACTGTTTGCGCCACCGCTGAAATAGCCGCCAGACCGAAGCAGGCTCCCAATAGGAAGAACGTCGGCTTTGACGAGTCCACGGGCGTGCTGCTGCCGCCGGCCGCCGCGTCGGGTTGACTCGCGGCCGCAGTGGATTCGCTGGCACTGGTGTTGGCGGCGTTTGCCTTCGGCTCCATCTTCACGTTCAGTTCGACGGCGCCCTTCGACCGCCTGGGAACGTACTTGACCTTCATCGTCTGATAGCCGGCGGCCGTAACCATGATTTCCATCTGGCTGGTGTCGATGGGTCGGGAGCTGACTTCCAGAATCGCAGCGCCGATGTCCGGGCTCCTGAAGTGTCCCGGGCTGTCGCCCTGGAAAGGAATCACGATCCCGGTGAACGGATCGACGATGGTGACGTACGGTTTCTTCTGGATTGGTCTGCCCGTTTGCGCGTCCTTGACGCGCGCAAAGTAGACGAGTTCCACCGGCCCTCTGGATGGCGCCATGAAGAAGGCTTGACCATTCGCCAGCAGGGTTCCCGCGCTCGCGAGGACAAGAACCGCAACCGTCGCCAGTTTCTTCATGTGCTCCTCCCGTTACGAGACGAACCAGCGGCGCTCGTAAATCAGCATCCCGACCACCACGGCCGTCGGGATGATCCACGCCCATCCGGGCCAGAGACGATCCGCCATCTTCCTCGGTACCGCAAACGCAATCGCGGCGCTCGCGAGCGCGGAGGTAGCGATCCAGCCGTACCACAGTATCACCACGCCGAGGTTGTCGTTACGCAGGAAGTGGAATTGCCCGGCCTCCGGGTAATACCGGAACAGCGCCAGATCGTAGTAGAAGGCGGCGAGATAGAACACGCCGAACAGGATCGAGAAGATTGTCAGCCGGCCCGTCATGATGGCAGTAGCCCTCTGATGTCGTTGAGCACGTGGCCGACGATGAAGCTCCACCACACGAAGAACGCGAGGAGCCACGTCAGGTAGCGGCGTGTCGCGGCCGTTTCCGGTCCGTGCAGCCTCCGCCAGTACAGCCAGTACGCGGGCAATAGTCCCAACCCGATCGCCACGAGGTGCTCCTTGATTTCAAATACTCCGTTCGCGGCGGAGTTCTGCGTGTCCTCGAGCGCCGGACGCACATCAATCCGGTACTGGGGATACAGCAGCGCGCCGCCGATCGCGGTGACGGCAAACAGCACCACGATGGGCGTTGCGTACGCCGTAGCATCGACGCCGCGGAACCGGTCGACAAAATTCCATCGGCCATTTGCCGCCGGCGCAATTTTGAGCACACTGAGCGCCTGATGCGTGATTGCTCCGAGCAGGGCAACCGCAAGGAGTCCGTGAACAATAAGCAGGACGACAATCATCGCGTAGGACCCGTCTGCTCGGGCCAGGACCGGCCGGTGGCGTTCAGTACTTCGCGCGCAGCGCGCTCGCCCGACTCGAGCGCCCCTTCCATCCAACCAGTCCAGATCGACGTGTGTTCCCCGGCGAAGTGGAGGCCGTTCTCCGCGGACGCGAGCACCGGCATCAGCGTCGTCATCTGCCCGGGACGATACAGAGCGAATGCGCCGCGCGTCCAGGGCTCAGTGCTCCAGCGATAAGACGCGCCCTTCTCGAACTCCGATCGGATGGCGGGAAATGCATCGGCCGTGAGATCGACGCCGAGGGAGAGGCTCGCGTCGGGCGTCATGCCGAGCGTGCGGCGGCCCATCTCACCTCCAGTCGTGGCAGCGAGGATTCCGCGTGCGGATGCCGTCTGATCGGTGGCAGCATCCCAGATTTCGGTCGCTCGGTCGGTTCTCGCCGAGCCGCTCAAGCCTGACGCCTTCCAGAACGGACGCTTCACCTGCATCAGGAAACGGACGCCGTCATAGTACGAGAGCTGCTCGATGGCCTGTTCCTTCACGCGCGACAATCGGGGTTTCATTTCGATCTGCCGCATCGTACTCGCCGGGACCGCAAACACCACGCGCGCGGCCGCCATACTCCTCGCGGCTGCACCCTCGCGATAGTCCACGCGGAATCCGGTCGATTGGCGTTCGACGCGAACCACCGGCGCATTGTAGCGGATGATCCCACTGAGCGATGCCGCCATCGCAGTAGGCAACCGGTCCATGCCGCCACCGATTTTGTAGCGCTGCGTCGACGCGCGAAGCATGGCGTACTGACGCAGCACGTAGAGCGCAGAGACGCTGCTGGAATCACCGCCTACCGTCATGAGCCTGACGGCGTCCGGGGAGGCTCCGCGTGATCGCAGCCACGCGGGCCACGTAAGCCGCTCGTACGCCTGCCACCGGACAAAGGCCGTTTGCGGGGCGCGTGGGTCACTCAGCTCGCGCGGCAATTCACCGACATACCGGTCCAGCAACTCCGCGGGGGCCGTCATCTGTTCGTCGCGCTTCAAATCCAGCATCCACGCTCGCTGACCCTGTCGCGTGCTCGCGGCCCGACCGTTCACGGCTGTCACGTCGGCGCCAGAGACGACGAGGGGCACAAGCGGCAATTTGTAGGCGCGCGCGGCGCGCAACACCGACGCGTGCACACCTGCGAATCGTGTCGGGCCAGCCTCCGCATGCAACCCGTCGTCGAACAGCGCCCGAACGGTGAGAACACGACCGCCCGGCAACGCCCGGGCTTCCAGAACGATGACCGGTACGCCGGCCTTGTGAAGAAGATCAGCTGTGCGCAGGCCGGCGAGACCCGCGCCGACGATCACAACGGGGGCGTCGACATCGAGCGCACGCGCCGAGACGCCTCGCACCGCTGCCGCGGCGAGAGGAAACGCAGTCGCGGCCTGCTGAAGAAATCGTCTGCGATTCACACCCTGTTATTCGTACGTCACGACGCCGTGCCGTCGGGACCGCGGCATCATGGCGAGGGAAATCGGGACGTGTCAAGGAGGATAGGCGTGGCGCACGGGCGTTCTGCGTTGCCCCGACCGACAGCGGATTGTGTGGACTTCCGGCTACTCAGTAGCCGCCGGCGCCAATCAGATACCCGTAATAGCGGTCGCCCAGCGGCGCATCCGGATCACCGGAAAATCCGTAGCCGATTCCTTGACTCGAAGCGTCGGACCGAAGTTTATCGATGACGGCGTTCGGCCCACCTGCGCAGGCGGCAGTAGTAGCGATGCACAGCGCGGCCGTGCCAGCCACGTGCGGCGATGCCATGCTCGTTCCGGAAATCGTGTTATAGCCGCCGCCCTTCCACGTCGAGTAAATACACACGCCTGGCGCCGCAATCGTGTGGCTTGCATCGAGGCTTCCGATCCCGGTGAAGTTGCTGAAGTCGGCCGGCGTTTCGTCGACATCGCTTCGGCATGTTGCGGCGGCACCGCCGCCGGGCTGACCGTTGAAGTCAGCGACGGCCGTGACCGCGAGCACCTCGTCGTAGGCCGCTGGAACGAAGCCGGCGAGATCACTGTTGTCGTTACCAGCTGCCACGACATAGGTCACACCGGCGGCGACGGAGTTGCAGATCGCCTTGTGCAAAGCGTCGCTATTAGCGTTGCCGCAATTGCCGTCGTCGGTTCCCGGTCCGCCGAGGCTCATGTTGGCGACCTTGATGTTCAAACGCGCTGCGTTCGCCGTCACCCAGTCGATTCCACACACAACGGACGACCAGCTGCCGGAGCCGGCGTTGTTGAGGACGCGCACCGAATAGATCGGAATGCCTGGCGCCACACCCACCACGCCGGCAGTATTGTTTATCGCGCCGATGGTTCCGGCGACGTGCGTGCCGTGGCCATTGCCGTCGCTGTAGCTTTTCCCCGTCGAACAGTTCGTGCCACCGACAATATTCAGATCGCTGTGCGGACCGCTACCCGTGTCGATGACTGCGACGGCGACATTCCACACATTCGACGTGAAATGCGAGCTGTGCTCTCCATCGATACGGTCGATGCCGGTCGGCAACGTTTGCGCCGCGGCCTTCACCGGGCGGTCATCAGACACGAATGCGACGCGTGGATCGCGTTCAACATCGTCCAGCCGTGCCTGCGGGATCGTCGCGGCGTATCCCTTCAACGCGCTGTGATAGCGGTGCGAAATTGCGGCGCCGTACAACCTTGCGTGCTCTGCCGCGACGCCGTCCACGTTGCGCTCGTCATCATGGAATACGACGATCACTTGGCGGCCACCCTGCGATCCCTGCGCGTGAGCTGTCGCGGCGAGGCATGCGCTCGACAAAAGGAGAATAGAGAATATCGCGGCAATTCGCTTCATGTCGCCGAAGCGTTTGGCAAGAGCTGTTCCGTAGCGTCTTCCATGCGCAGTGACGACGGAAAAGGCAGCGATCACCTTAATGTCGAATAGTTTGGAAGAGTGGATCGAAGAGAGTTGCGAGTCCAGCCGCAGACTCGACACGGTTCCCGAGCCACAATTCTCGCCAGCCGCGAAGATTTCTGTCTGACTTCTTGGTTTTGCACGATCACGGAGTTGGTGTCCCTTCTCGCCAGCTCCGTCGTTCACGACAGGCTCGCATCGACATCAATCAGTGCATGCCTGGACCTGCGGCATGTGGGGCTGATTTCATCCATCTCCACGAGACTGCGCACGGGATGTTCGCTTCGGCCGTCAGGACGTTCATGTGTCCGGGCCCATCGGACTCCTCACCAGTTGGCGACTACGGGAGCAATCGGAGCAGCACGCCGTAGTCGGTTCGTCGATCGTGCAACAATCGTGACGTTGCCGAGAGAAACCTACACGCACGGACATCACGAGAGCGTTCTGCGTTCACACACGTGGCGAACGGCACAGAACTCCGCCGCGTACCTGCTTGATCATCTCAGACCAGGCTTGAATCTCCTCGACGTCGGGTGTGGGCCGGGGACAATCACCGTCGATCTCGCCGCGCGTGTCGCGCCGGGACGAGTCGTCGGTCTGGATGCCGAGCGGCCGATCGTTGAGCAAGCGCGCCGATTGAGCGACTCGGTCGAGTGGCGAGTCGGCGACGCCTATACGCTCGACGCGGATCTGCACGACTTCCATGTCGTGCACGCTCACCAGGTTTTGCAGCATCTAGCCGATCCGGTTGCGGCTTTGCGCGCATGGGGACGTGCCTGCCGTCAGGGCGGTATCGTGGCGGCGCGCGACAGCGACTACGAGGCGTTCACCTGGTATCCGCACGACCCGCGGCTGGATCGATGGCTCGAGCTCTATCGCCTCGCGGCCCGGGCCAATGGCGGTGAGCCAGATGCTGGCCGCCACCTGTTGGCGTGGTCTCACGATGCCGGATTCGAAGATGTCACTGCGACGGCGAGCGTCTGGTGCTACGCCACCGCCGCCGAGCGCGCATGGTGGGCGGGGCTGTGGGCCGATCGCATGACGATGTCAGCAGTTGGGACACAGCTGGTGGCGTCAGGCGCGAGCTCGGTCGAAGAACTTCACTCCATCGCCGACGCGTGGCGCCGGTGGGCGGCGCACCCCGATGGGTGGTTCCTGGTGCCCCACGGCGAGATCATCGCCAGGGTGTAGCGGCGCCGCAAGGTTCGCCGGGACACATTACAAGCCAGCACATTGCTGCTGCGACAACGCTACGTTGCGGCTGGCGGCGTAAAGCGATCACCGGCTTTTCTGACCACGCCTAGAAGCGCTCCAGAAAACTGAATCGAGGCCCGCGACATCGGTCGCGGCAGGCGATGCCGGGACCGATGTCTCGAACAGGTTGACCTCTAGGACTTCTTCGGCTGCACCTCGATTTCCGTTGCCACGTTATCTTGGCCCTTCTTGGTGTAATGGATCGTCAGCGACGAACCGGTCATCGTCGCCAACCCCGCAACACCCTTGTCTGCTCCCGTGATCTTTGTCGCGTCCGTGTAACTGAACTGCATCTGCGGCTCTGACTCGGTCTTGATCACAATCGTTTTGGCGCTGGTGTCAATCTTCACAAGCTCTCCACTAGCCACGCTGGCTGCCGGCTGCTGACGACCGCCGCCAGCGTCTTGCGCGAAGGTCGGAATGGCTCCGGCGATCAACAGAATTGCGGTCAGAGCAATCAGCGCATGTTTCACGAGTGGCATCGGCGTACTCTCCTTTTTGGGGTGTGCGCCGAGCGGTGACCAATGACCGTGCCAGAAGAGGTCGCGACTATTACGGTTTTGATTCCTCACAGTTGGTGGTGTTGAGGTTTTGTGACCTGCTGCGAATCAGAACTCAGCTTCCGGCTGGTTTTACACGATCGCTCCTGGTTGCGTGTTTGCAGAGTTAACTCGACGTGGTACCGTTGATTGCCCTAGTTAAGTTCGCTTCCAATGAAAACTAAACCGGCGAAGACGGTTGCAGAGTCGCAGCCCGCGCGGAAAAAACGTAGAGCTGCGCAGGTCTTTGGTCGATTGCTCAAGCTTTCCTTCGTGGTGGTGCTCCCGCTCATCCTTATCCCCACGTTACTGCCGCGCAGAGTCGCAGCCAAGAAGCTGTCGGGAGCAGAAGCTCCGGAGGGTCCGACGGCGCGCGGGTCGCTCGTTGTCCGCGAAGCGCAGATCCAGGATGTGGTGAACAAGCTCAAGATCCAGATGTCTATCCCGGACATGGTCGTCGTGTCGATCGTCGAACACAATCCGCTCGTCGTGTCAGTCGAACGTGCGAAGGACGGTACCAGTGCGTTCTCGCTCTTGATCGATCGCGATTTTCTGGAGGGGTTGACAGCGGACGAAATCGGCGCTGTCGTTGCGCACGAACTCGGTCACGTATGGATCTTCACCCACCACCCCTTTCTGCACACTGAGGAACTCGCTAATCAGATCGCGATGAAGGTCGTTCCTCAGGACACTCTTGTCGCTGTGTACGACAAGGTCTGGAAGCGCGTTGGCCGCAAAGGCGACCTCGTGTATCTGCCGGCCGCAGCGACGGCGTCGAGCGCCCAATCAAAATAGCGGCGCACCCGGGAGCATTGGAGCGTCGATCTCCATCGAACCGCGCCTCGCCGCGGCCCGGCGTTCGAGCATCCGATGCTCTTGCGCCGCGGCCGCAATCCCGTCCAGTTGGAACCGCGTCAATTGGCGCCGCCTCAAGCGGCCCTGAACATCCGCCCCAAGCCGAGCCGCGAATTCGCGAGTAACACGATTAATGTGTGCAATCGAGTCATTGCGCGACCAACGAGAAAACTGAACAAATGCCGTCATTTCAAAGAATCTGTGAGAGATCGCTCTGGGATCTCTGTTTGCTTGGCGGTCCCACCGTTGGGAGGTCGAGTAACGAAGCGCCACGATCATCGCGACGCTCCTGATAATTCGTGAGACGTATGAGGGCGCGAACGAAAAATCGCGTTCGTTTCAATGCTACAGAAGCTTCATTGGCTCAGACGATTCCTTCATCTCTCCGAGCCGCGCATCGAACATCTGGCTACGTTATGGACGGTGCGCGGCCCGAGTAACCGCGATCTCACCTGTTGCGCCTACAGGGTTCAGACTGGCCTCGAGCTGCGGGTCGAGTACGGCCCCGAGGACATCGTTGCAAGCCAGCTGTTCCGGGGCCGCGATGCGGATGAGCGGCTCTGCGAAAAAGCAGATGTCGGGCGACTGACGCTTATCGCAACGGGTTTTCGAGAGATCGCCACGTAGCATCGACATCGCGCGACGCGTAGACCGCCAGTAGATTCTCGATCAGGCGCTGCGTATCGGTGCCCTTGACGAAGAAGCCCGCGGCGCCTGCCTGCTCTATCGCAACTGCAGCCGCGCTGGGCGGCTGCATCGAGAGTCCGAGCACCCGGACGCCCGGGAGCTCGGCGTGAATACGAGACGTCGCTTCGATGCCGTCCATGTGCGGCATTGCGATATCCATGAGGATGACGTCGGGCCGTAGCGTGTGCGCATACGCGATCGCCTCAAAGCCGTTGGACGCGTCACCGACGACCCACAGCTGCGGCTGCTGATTAAGGGTGTCGCGAAGCGCGCTCCGCACCGCCGCGTGATCGTCGACGATCAAAATCCTGAGAGCGTCAGGGGATGCGCGGCCGTTGTCGCGTCCCGATAGCGCGCCGATCGGCGCGGTGGTCGAGGTTGCCGGGTCCGCGACGGAGGATTGCGTGTCGCCGCGCGGCGCCACGAGCCGCATGCGTGTCCCCTTGCCCGGCGCGCTGTCGATCTCGAAGCGGCCGCCGAGCAGCGTGAGCCGCTCGCGGATGCTGAACAGCCCCCAACCTACCTGGACGGCGTCTGACCGGTAGTCGAGTGCCTCCTGTTCGAACCCAACGCCCTCATCCGAAACGGTGATGCATAGCTGGTCGTCGGCATCGAGCGCCAGGTCTAACGTGACACTGTCCACCTGCGCGTGTTTGACTGCGTTGAACAGGAGTTCTCGAACCGACTCGAAGAGCAGCGTGCGGATCGGCTTGCTTGGAGATGCTCACCGATCAGCTGGACGGCGACGCTTTGAATCTCGGCCGGATCCCCGAGGACGCGGAGTCTGTCGTTCAGCGCGACGAGAAAGTGCCAGTCGCCTGACATACGTGGGTTCGGCATTCTAGGTCTTTTCTTTCGTCAACAACCAAGACGCAGGGCGCGGATAACACCGCCGTGTTGGGATTTCATAGGAACGTGCGCGAGTTGGCAAACTGCGCCGTGGCGCGTAAGCTGCCGGAGTGATCTGCAGACAGCATGAGTTGTGATATTGCGATCAACTTCGAAGCGGCGCATCGGTGAAAATCTGGAGTTTATATGACGAAGATCATTTCTTCAGCCCTGATGGTTTGCGGCACGGTTCTGCTCGCCTGCAGCCTGTTGTTCGCTCAGGTTCAGAGGCCGGGCGAATATCCGCGCGGCGTGAAGCCTTCGCCGATGATGAATTTCTTCGTGACGAGCGAACCCATCGGCGACGGCGGCAATCTCGGCGGATTGGCCGGCGCTGACGCGCATTGCCAAACACTCGCAGCTGCCGCAGGCGCCGGAAATCGCACCTGGCATGCTTACTTGAGCACGCAGGCGCGGCCCGGCCAGCCGGCCGTGAACGCCCGCGACCGCATCGGCGCCGGTCCTTGGTACAACTTCAAAGGCGAGATGATCGCGCAGGATCTCGCGCACCTGCACGGCGACACGATGGAACTGGCACATCAGGGAAACAATCTGAATAAGCTCACCGGGTTGACGGAAAAAGGCCAGATCGTACCCGGTTTGTATGACTATTCCGATCCACGCGACAACGACTGGAATTACGCCAAGACCACCCGCTTTTCGACCCGGCACGAAATGCTCACCGGTACGCAGACCGATGGCACCGCGTTCACCGATGCTCAGGATCACACCTGCAACAACTGGACGAGCAATGCAAGTCCAGCCCCGGGGAGAGGCGGCGACCTGAATGCCTCCGATGGCAGACTCAACGCACAGATCGGTTTTCCCGACCGCAATGGCGGCGGCAGCGGTTCATGGAACTCCGCTCACGGAACGCGAGGCTGTGCCCAGGAGGACTTGCCGAAAACGCACGGCATAGGGTTGTTCTACTGTTTCGCGACTAACTAAGATGGCGAATCAATCTGTGGCCCGGCAACATGCGTACGTTCTGGTCGCGTCTCTCTTCATCCTCGCGTCGTGCCTGCTACACGCGCAATTCAACACTCAGGGCATCACACCGCCCCCCGGCAGCAATCCGTCGCCTGCCAAAATGACCTTCTTCGTGACCAGCGTCGGCATGGGGAAAGGCGGAGATCTCGGTGGACTTGCGGGCGCCGACGCGCACTGCCAGGCGCTCGCAGCGGCTGTCGGCGCGGGCGGTCACACCTGGCACGCCTATCTCAGTACCCAGGCTCGCCCCGGACAGCCAGCCGTCAACGCGCGTGATCGTATTGGCACCGGACCTTGGTTCAACTGGTCGTTCGCGCAACTGGGGGCGCCGCAAAACGCCGTTATCTCGGCAAATCTGGGCGAGCTTCACGGCGATACGCTGGTGCAGGCGCAACGCGGCAGCAATCTGTTCAAGCAGTCCACACGCAACGAGCATGGACAGCTCATTAACGGCGTCGGCGATACGCCGCCGATTCAGCATGAGATTCTCACCGGATCCAAGTGGGACGGCCGCGCCTACGACGATAACGCCGATCACACCTGTAATAACTGGACGAGCAGCACGACTGGTTCTGCGCAGGTCGGCCATTCCGATCGCATCGGCAACGGCTCGTCCTGGAACTCGTCGAACGCCACTAAAGGATGCAGCCAGACCGCGCTCGAAAGTACGGGTGGGGCTGGACTTTTTTATTGTTTTGCCATTAATTGACCACCGGTTTGGCTGGGCTTCTTACCGGTCGGTCGCCGTCGGCAACCCGCGACCGGTCGTCGCCACTACTCCGAATGGATAGTCCTTGAACACCTGCCTCACTTCCCTGTTGATCCGCTCGAGACGATCCTTCGGACTCGCCGTGATGTGCATGTGGCGCATACCGATGCCACGCCACAGCAGTTCGCCGGTGTCCGCGCTCGTGACGTCAATGAACAGGGTGCTGGCAACTGTCGAATCGAGGTAGTCCGAACCGAACCCGTAATGGCCCCAATCGTCATCTCCCCAACCAGACCAGCCGTAAAGCCAGACGTCGTGCGTCTGGACGGTTCGATGAGTCGTGACGTACATATCAGGATGGGCGTCATCACGCCTGAAGCCCCGCGCTTCGAGCTGCGCGGCGACCGCGGCTTCTGTGTTCTGCCGGTCGACCGCACGCTCGTAGACCCACCACGGCTGAGAAGCGGTGACATTAGTTCGCGGAGTCTCCGCTATCGTGAAGGTTCGCAGTTCTGACAGATCATCGCTGCGCTGAACTTGAGCGAACGCCGGAGCGGACAGCAACGCCACCGTTGTGCTGACCGCGATCACCTGAGCGACAGTTGTCATGGGGCCCTCCATGGATCTCAGGGACGACCGGATCCGATCGCCCATTCACCCTTCAAAGAGGCAATCGGTAAGCCCTGTGACTCGACCGCAGCAGGTTGCCGTTTTGGCCCCCAGAGGGCGGCTCACCTGAAATAATTCGTGAGCCGCTCATTGAGGATTGTCGGCGATGCCCGAGCGTTAAAGGCTGGAATATCTCTACATCCCCAATCCACAAGATTTCAGGCTAGACTGACGACCCACCGAACCTATAGTGCCGCCGCTGTTAGTCCCATCGTTGTCTCGCGGGTAACGTTGGAGGACACATGTCGCACAAGACGCAGATCGTCGGTTTCGCGCTGGCCGTGATTACTTGTTCGGCCGGCCCCGCCTCGGCACAGCTCACCATCGAGGTCAAGGATTACCTCACGATGCCCAAGACCGGGTTACTCAATGAGAAGGCCCCGAACGACGTGTTCTTCGCAAGAGTCAACGCCTTGCAAGAAGAACCTGGCGGTGCGACGCGGCTATTCGTTCCCGATCAGAACGGGCCTTTGTACATCCTGGATAAAGCGACCCAGAAGCTGACGACGTATCTGGATTTCAACGGTCGAGACTCCCGCCCAGGCATGTTCCACAGGTTCAGCTTCGAACAAGGATATGGCGTCGGGCTGAACAGCTTGGTGTTCGACCCTGATTACCGGAGGAACGGGAAGTTCTACACGGTGCACGACGAGGAAACTTCGCTCGCCGGGTCCAGCGTGCCGGACAACAAGAATTTTCCTGGTCTGAATCCTTCCACATACGTGCCCACGCCGATGATTGGTTCCCCAGGCCAGGCCGTGATCGAAGGAGTCATCATCGAGTGGACCGACACGAACATTTCGAATTCCACATTCGAGGGCACCGCCCGCGAGATCCTGCGCGTGCAGCTCACCGGTCGGGCGCACCCGACGGGCGAGATCACTTTCAATCCAACGGCCCGTCCGGGAAGCGCCGATTGGCGGGTCATGTACATCGGTCAGGGCGATAGCGCGTCGGGCGAGTCGAAAACCCCGTTCCGTAGCAATCCGCAGCGGCTCGATACGCTGCTCGGCAAGGTTCTGCGGATTATCCCCGACCCTTACGAGCACGTCTCGACGAGCACAATCAGCGACAACGGCCGCTACCGCATTCCCAACGACAACCCGTTCGTATCCAAGCCGGGTGCGCGAAAAGAAATCTGGGCGTACGGGTTTCGCAATCCCCATCGTCTGAGCTGGGCCGTCGATCCGGTCAATGCTTCCAATAACCGCCTTATCGTGAACTCGGTCGGCTTACACACGTGGGAAACGATCAACATCATCCACAAAGGCGCCAACTACGGGTACTCCACACGCGAGGGCAACGAGATCGTGAAGGACGACAACACGACCGGCCCGTTACCTCCCATCGACAAGATTCTGGTTTACGTGCACGACACCCCCACTGAGGAAGCGGTGGTTCCGACCTACCCGGTCGCCCAGTATGGACACGTGCCTGGTGGCGGCGACGCGATTGGAACCGGCTATGTGTACCGCGGCAAGGCGATTCCGGCGCTCCAGGGTAAGTATGTCTTCACCGACATTACGACCGGCCGCATCTGGTACACCGATTACAAGGACATGCTGGCGGCCGACGATGGCAATCCGAAGACGATGGCACAGATCCACGAGCTGAAAATCAGTTGGAACAATCCGAACGATTCGCCCGACGCCGGAGCGCAGATCTACGACACGATGTTTCCGATCGCTCAGGCCGCGTACCATGCTCGCGGTGGAAAGGATCCGGATTTGCCGGGCCGCGCGGATGTTTCGGGTATGGGGCGGGCAGATACGCGGATCGCGGTTGACGCGGCAGGCGAGTTATACGTCTACACGAAAACCGACGGCATGATTCGCCAGGTGGTGGGGGCGAGGTAATCACGGGGCTGTCGCGGATTAGAAAGCCACGGATACCGAATCGACGAAAAGCAGGGCGGAGGATCGTGATGACCAGGGCCAAAGCGTGTGCAGGAGTCGTCGTTGTTCTGTGTGCCATTGCCACGCTTGCCACGAGCGGCATCGGCTACGCGCAGGTGGTCGCGGGACAGGTGGTAGACAACAACGGCGCGCCACAGTACCGCGTCGACCCGTTCTGGCCCAAACCGCTGCCGAACAAGTGGAGCATGCAGCAGATCGTGGGGATTTTCGTCGACCACATGGACCACGTCTGGTTTCTCAACCGCGGTCGATCCGCCCTGCCCATCGAGCTCGCGGCCGAAGCTGGAGTTGTTGCGGGAGGGCCTGCCGCCGCGCTTTGCTGCGTCCGTGGGCCCGAGCTCATTGAAATGGACCAGCAGGGCAACGTGGTCAACGCATGGGGCGGCCCTGGCTACCATCCGAAGTGGCCGACCCAGTTGCAGACCGTGGTCGTCGACACGAAGGGGTTTGTGTGGGTCAGCGGCGAAGCCAATGAAGACAGCATCCTGAAGTTCACGCGGGAGGGGAAGCTCGTATGGGATTTCGACCATCGTCCGCCCCCCGAAGCCGCCAAAATGCCGGAGAACAATCAGGAGACGCGCTATATCCTCAACAAGGGGCGCTTCCAGCTCGACGAAGTCGCCAATGAGCTGTACATCATCAATCAGAAGCGCGTGCAGATATACGACGCATCGACGGGTGCCTACAAACGAGGCTGGGGCGGCCACGGGATGCCGCTGAGCGAGATCGAGAACGGTCCGATCTCGGGCTACAAGTGGAATGGCGGACCGCCTCCCGAAGAAAAGAACTTCGTCCCCACGCTGCACTTCGTCGAGATCTCGAAGGACCGGCGCGTCTACATCGGCGAGCGCGGCCAGAACCGCATCCAGGTCTTCACCACGGAAGGGAAATGGCTGCAGGACATTTACGTATCGCCGAATTCACCGGCGCAGCGCGGGGGCTGCGGTGGGCTGGACGCGGGGATCAAGGCTCCCCCGGTGCAGATCGTCGGCACGTTCACCCAGTCCATCTGCGGTACGACATACAAGATGATCATCTCCAAGGACCCGCAGCAGAAGTATCTCTTCGTGGCCGACGCGCACAACGACGTCGTCTGGACCATCGAGCGCCAGAGCGGCAAGACGCTCGGGTACTTTGGCGGAAGCGGACGTCTGGCCGGTCAGATGACGTTTCCGAACGCCATCGGGATCGATACGTTCGCCAATATCTATGTTGGCGAAGTCGACTTCGGCAAGCGAATTCAGAGATTTGCCCCGGTCCGCGCGGGCGCGCGCTAGACGTCACCGGACCTGCAGAGTGCCGCGGCGTGACCAACCCGCGAAGCGAGTTGGCGCGCCCGGCAGATCAGTGACCGACCAATTCCTCCTCGGTCCTGCCCTGCACCATCTCGATGCGGACGCCTCCCGGCGCGAAGACGAACCCGACGCGGAGATTTCTGACGCCGCGTGGCGCCTCCGTTTTCAGTCCCTTCGATCCCAACTCGCTGACCTTCGCGTCGACGTTCGGCACAGCCCAGCCCAAGTGATCGATCGCATGGCCCTGGCTCGGCGCGGCATCGTCGCTCTTGTCTGCAAGCAGCAACACCGTCGGATTCGTATATTTCACCGCATCGACGTGTCCCTTCCACTTGATGCGCTCACCGCCGTAGTTTTCGAAGAACCACTGCAATTCTGCGGCGGGATCGGGCACGCGGAGGTGGACATGATGGAACCCCAGCGTTTCCGGATCTTGTAGAAGTTCGATCGTGATGCCGAAGGGATCCTGGACGAAACCGGCTTTCGGCAGGCCGGCGACAGTACGCGCGGCCATGGTCACCTTCGCGCCTGCCGTCTCTAGTTCCTTCATCTTTGCGTCGACGTTCGGGACCGAGATTCCGATGTGATCGATCGCGCTTCCAGCGCTTGGCAGTGGGTTGTCGACTTTGGCAAACGCAAAGATCGTGCGCCCGACGACGACGCGGTCAGGCAGTGAACCGAGCCTCGCCGGAAGGTACTTTGCGTACCAGGCGACGGCTGCGGCCGGATCGGTCGCGTCGAAGTGCATGTGATCGTACGGGAATGTTTCTGCACGAAGCACGTGTGCTGCCGCGAACGCGGCAAGCAATAACGTGGAAGCGAACAGGTGTGGGCGCATACGGTCCTCGCTCTGGCGGCTCATTGTCACACAGCCTTGCCCAGCGCGTCCGACCCGCTCCTCACATCACGCCGATCATCAAGCACGCTCCGAAAGGCTCGCGCACCGCATGTATGTTTTCATCCTTATGCTATTTTTATAACAACTATTAAGCGTCTTTTCACTGTTTCAATACGGCGGAGCCGCGCTGGAGCCCAGACTGCTGCGGTCGTTACGCCGGACGGAATAGACTTTCTCCACCCTTTCGTGACACGAGGTGCAAATGGCAAAGAGGCCTAACCTGACCGCAGATCGCCTTCGCGAACTGGCGCGCACCGGCGCCGAAGTGACCCTCAACCGATTACGCGTGGAAATTATCGCGATCGAACGTGCGTTCCCTGAATTGCGATTGCCTGCAGGCCGACGTGCGCTGCGAAAGGCGTACAAGGAAGCTCGAACACGTACCCGTACGATGTCGGCGGAGGCGCGGAAGGCAGTGTCAGCGCGTATGAAGCGGTACTGGGCAGAACGTCGGAAGGCGCAGGCGAAAATGAAGTAGAAACCCAGTTCTGCACGACATAGACCTGATTCGAAAGAGCCGTACGTCCGTCCTACCCGGGCGCGGCGAGGCCGATGAACCGCCGTCGGGCGTCATATAAAAATTCTTTCCAATGGACGGCGCAAGCTTCTCACTGAACCCTCGAGGGATCATATCGAGCGATTTTGCTCCGGACGCGAATCACACGGTCACAGGTGTTCCTGGAGGGACCCATGTCGTACATCCTTGCCCTGGACCAAGGCACGACCAGCTCGCGGGCTCTCCTGTTCGATCGGGACGGCCGGATCAAGGGCGTCGCGCAACGCGAGTTTCGACAGGGTTTTCCGAAGCCAGGCTGGGTCGAGCATGACCCGGAGGAGATCTGGAGTTCGCAGGCTGGCGTCGCCGTCGAAGTGTTAGGCGCCGCGGGCGTTCGTGCACGCGATGTAGCCGCGATTGGCATCACCAACCAGCGCGAAACCACGATTGTGTGGGACCGCAAGACTGGTCGGCCCATCGCCAATGCCATCGTCTGGCAGGATCGGCGCACGGCAGACGTCTGCGATCGGCTGCGTTCGGAGGGCGCCGAACCGCTGTTCCGTGAGCGTACGGGTCTGGTGCTCGACGCCTACTTCTCGGGGACGAAGCTCGCCTGGATTCTCGACAACGTGGACGGCGCGCGCGTGCGGGCAGAGGCAGGAGAGCTCGCGTTCGGAACGGTGGACTCGTGGCTTCTGTGGAAGCTCACCGACGGCCGCTTGCACATCACCGACGCCAGCAACGCGTCTCGCACGCTGATGTTCAACATCCACACGCTCCAATGGGATGACGAGTTGTTGCAGGCGCTGCACGTGCCACGCGGCGTGCTGCCGGAGGTGCGAAGTTCAAGCGAGACTTACGGTGAGGTCACGGCGACGCTCGGCCTCCAATCTGTCCCAGTGGCCGGCATCGCGGGGGACCAGCAGGCGGCGCTGTTCGGGCAGATGTGCACGTCGCCTGGTTTGACGAAGAATACGTATGGAACCGGCTGCTTCATGCTGCAGAACACCGGCGCGAAGGCGGCCTTGTCTCAGCACCAATTGCTGACGACCATCGCGTGGACGCGCAACGGCGCGGCAGAATACGCGCTCGAAGGCAGCGTCTTCATCGGCGGCGCCGTTGTGCAGTGGCTCCGCGACGGCCTTGGCATCATTCGATCCTCGAGTGAAGTCGAGACGCTGGCACGGTCGGTCCCCGACAACGGCGACGTCTATTTCGTGCCCGCGTTCACCGGCCTTGGCGCACCTCATTGGGATCAGTACGCCCGCGGCACGATCGTGGGCTTGACCCGCGGCGCAACCGCGGCGCACATCGCCCGCGCGGCGCTCGAATCCGTTGCCTTTCAGTCAGCGGATCTGCTCGACGCAATGCAGGCGGATGCGGGCGTGCGTCTGGCCGAGCTGCGCGTGGACGGCGGCGGAGCGCGCAACGATTTTCTGATGCAGTTCCAGTCGGACTTGATTGGCGCGCCCGTGGTCCGCCCCGAGACCATCGAGACAACTGCATTGGGCGCCGCCTATCTGGCAGGATTGGCAGTTTCGTTCTGGAAGAGCGGGGATGATGTCGCCAACCAATGGCGCGCCGAACGCCGCTTCGAGCCGGTGATGCCTGCGACACGGGTTCGTGACCTGCGAGGGCGCTGGACGCAAGCGCTCGAACGCGCAAAGAGCTGGGTGACGGCCTGACATCAGCCACCTCCACTGCCTTTGAACTCGTCCGTCTCGTCGGCAAACAGCACATTGAAGCTGGTCAACGACCCGTAGCAGCCGCTCACATATCCCTGGATTTTGATCTTCACGTCGTCCGGCAGGTCGGAGGCATTGACCTGCTGTTCCAGCGTCCGCAGCCGATTCCGCAGCATCACGATCTTGTGGAAAAACGTTTCGATTGGCCAGCTCTTCTCCTGCAGTCCTGGCGTGCCTGGACGTAACACAAGGGTTCCGCCTCGCCATTTCGCAG
>Ga0310810_10000570_pt1 | contig 37273 bp, 38 predicted proteins | sample NCmetagenome_FD_207641 | JGI IMG/M metagenome (GOLD analysis project Ga0310810, IMG submission 207641) | Soil microbial communities from experimental microcosm in Duke University, North Carolina, United States - NC | ecosystem: Engineered > Artificial ecosystem > Soil microcosm > Unclassified ...
GCCACCCGGCTGCTCAAGCCGACGGAAGAGTGGCGCACCCAGACCGTGAAGCTCGATCGGCCCTCGGACTTCACGGTGGATCCCAACTTCTACGTGACGGCGCGGCCGGCGTCGTAGGCGGACGCCTGGCCGTCTGCGGCGCGGAGGAACAAGGCGCCTGCGCTCGCGAAGGCCAGCGCCCACAGCGCGCTCGTCCCGATGATTTCAATCGGGCGGGTCGAAGCGCCGCCCAGTCTGAACGTGAGCGCCATCGCGCCCACCACGACCTGCGCGGCCGCGGTGGCAAACAGGGTCCAGGCCATTCCCTCTGCCCGGAATCGGGTGATGACGGCGCCGCCCACTTCGACGGCGAGTACACCGAGATACATCAGGTTGGCGGGATTGCTCTCGTCGCCGATGAAGCCGACCGCGAGGTTGACCCAGATGAGGAGCAGCGCCGCGCCGACCGCGATGGCAACCGCGGTCCGGTAGGTGAGATTGACCGTCCGGCTCGCGAGGAACTCGTAGGCGAGTCCGGTGCCGACCAGCAGCACGCCGGCCACGAGGAAATCGAAGAAGGTCCAGTTGACGCCGGTGTCGAACTGCATCGCCAGCAGCGGCACCAGCAGCAGGCACGCCACCACGATCATGACGCGGGCTACACGCGGGCGCGCGGACTGAACCGTCTTCATCACAGCCTCCGGGGCGGGTTGGCTGCCGCGCCGGGGCGGCGCGGCGTATCCGGAAAGGACTTTACAACACAAAGCTACATCCCGCAAGCCCCCCGCGGAGTCAGGCGCCCGCGGGATTACACGTCGAGGTTGCTCACGTACTTGGCGTTCCGCTCGATGAACTGCCGCCGCGGCTCCACCTCGTCGCCCATCAGCTCGTCGAACAGCTTGGACGACTCGACGGCGTCCTCCAGCGTCACCCTGAGGATGGTTCGCCGGTCGGGGTCCATCGTGGTGTTCCAGAGCTGCTCCGGGTTCATCTCGCCCAGGCCCTTGTAGCGCTGGATGTTGACGTTGCCCTTGCCGTCGGGCCCCGACATCCGCTTGACCCACTCGTCGCGCTCGGCCTCGGTGTAGGCGTACTGCTCCTCCTTGCCGCGGGCCACGCGGTAGAGGGGCGGCTGGGCGATGTAGACGTACCCCGCCTCGATCAGCTCCTGCATCTGCCGGAAGAAGAACGTCAGCAGCAGGGTCCGGATGTGCGCGCCGTCCACGTCGGCGTCGGTCATGATGATGATCTTGTGGTACCGCGCGTCGTCCAGCTTGAAGTCGCCGCCGACGCCGCATCCCACGGCCGTGATGATGGCCCGGATCTCCTCGTTGCCCAGGATCCGGTCGATGCGCGCGCGCTCGACGTTCAGGATCTTGCCGCGAAGCGGCAGGATGGCCTGGAACTGACGGTCGCGGCCCTGCTTGGCGCTGCCCCCGGCCGAGTCGCCCTCGACGAGATAGATCTCGGAGTGGGCCGGGTCGTCGATGGAGCAGTCGGCCAGCTTGCCCGGCAGCACCATGCTGTCGAGCCCCGACTTCTTCCGGACGAGGTCACGGGCCTTCCGCGCCGCCTCGCGGGCGCGGGCCGCGCTCACTGCCTTCTCGATGATGGCCCGCGCCACCGGCGGGTGCTCCTCGAGGTAACTGCCGAGGTGCTCGTTCACGACCGTCTTGACGATGCCCTCGACCTCGGAGTTGCCCAGCTTCGTCTTGGTCTGGCCCTCGAACTGCGGCTCGCGCACCTTCACGTGCAGCACGCAGGTCAGCCCCTCGCGGATGTCGTCGCCCGAGAGGGTGAAGCCCTCCTTCTTGAGCGCGTTGCTCTTCTTGGCGATGTCGTTGATCGTGCGCGTGAGCGCGGACTTGAACCCCGTGAGGTGGGTGCCGCCCTCGTGGGTGTTGATGTTGTTCACGAAGGTGAACGTGTTCTCGTTGTAGCCCTCCTCGTACTGGAGGGCGATGTCCACGTCCACGTCGTCCTTGGTCGTGGAGAACGCCACCGGCTTCGGGTGGGTCGGCTTCTTGTTCCGGTTGAGCCACTGCACGAACTCCACCAGGCCGCCCTTGGCGAAGAACGTCTCCAGCCGCACCGGGTCCGCCCGCTCGTCCCGGAGCGTGATCTTGACGCCCTTGTTGAGGAACGCCAGCTGCCGGAGCCGGTCCGCGAGCGTGGTGTAGTTGTACTCGAGCACCGTGAAGATCTCGGGATCCGGCTTGAAGCGGACCGTCGTGCCGGTCGTCCGCGTCTTGCCCATCACCGAGAGCTTCTTGGTGGTCTTGCCGCGGACGAACTGCATGTGATGCCGGTGCCCATCCCGGTCCACCACCACCTCGAGCCGCTCGGACAGCGCGTTCACCACCGACACGCCGACGCCGTGCAGGCCGCCCGACACCTTGTAGCTGCTCTTGTCGAACTTGCCGCCGGCATGCAGCACCGTGAGCGCGAGCTCGACACCGGGGATCTTCTCGGTCGGGTGCACGTCGACCGGGATGCCGCGCCCGTTGTCGGTCACGGTAATCGAGTTGTCCGCGTGGATGGTGACGTTGATCTCGTCGCAGTGCCCGGCCAGCGCCTCGTCGATCGAGTTGTCGACCACCTCGTACACCAGGTGGTGCAGCCCGTTCTCGGACGTGGAGCCGATATACATGCCGGGGCGCTTCCGAACGGCCTCGAGGCCCTTCAGCACCTGGATGGAATCGGCCTTGTACTCGGGCATGGTGGCGCTCATGTGTGCTCGCTTCCGTTGCTTCGGTCCCGTTGCTTCGTGTCGGGTTGCCGGCCCAGCGGGCCCGCGACCCAGCGGATTTCCTTCACGCGGCCGCTCCGTCCCTCGTTGAGGAGCCGGAGAATCCGGGGCGACATCAGACTCAGCTCCGTGGCCCAGGGGGCCGTGGCCACGCGGACTCGAAGCACGCCGTCCGGCGTGACCGATTCCGGCTCGGTGACCGCGGCAATCTGGGGTCCGACCAGCGACGCCCAGTCCTCCACGATCCCCGCCTGCTCGACGCGCCGGGTCAGCCCCTTCTGCCTGAGGAAGCTGGCCAGCGCGTCGGCCAGCGTGGCGGGCCCCGGCTTCTGATTCCTCACGCACTCACCTTTCCGGCGGACACCTGCCAGCGCGGGAGATGCACCGACGCCGGCAGCTCATCCAGCCGCGGCGCGGTGATGAACACCTGCCGCACGTCGGGGCGCACGAGCCGGGCGGCGAGGCGCCGCTGCCGTTCGCCGTCCAGCTCGGCGAAGACGTCGTCGAGGAGGAGCGCCGGCTGGATGCTCCGCGCTTCGGTCAGCGTTTCCAGCTCGACCAGCTTCAGGGCTATGGCCGCGCTCCGCTGCTGGCCGGTGCTGCCGAAGGTGCGAAGCTCGCGGCCACCCACCTCGATCGTCAGGTCATCCCGATGCGGCCCGACGGTCGTGAGTCCTCGCGCCGAATCGCGCGTGCGCGCCTGGCCCAGCGCCTGCCGCCACTCCGCGCGGTCCGCCAGCGCGACTGATCCGTGGTAGCGGAGCACGCCGTGTGCGGTCTCTCCCAAGGCCTCCAGCTCTGCGGCGAAGCGCGGGCCGGCCCGCTCGAGCCAGGCGAGCCGCCGGGCCACCACCGCGGCTCCGGCGTCCGAGAGCGGCGCGTCGAAGGCGTCCACCATGTCCGGCCGCTGCTGCCGGAGCGCGCTGTTTCGTTGCGTCAGCGCCGCGCGGTAGCGCGTCAGTGCCCGGAGGTACCCGCGATCGGCCAGCGACAGCATGCGGTCGAGGTATTGCCGTCGCTCCGCCGCCGGCCCCGAGGCGAGCCCCACATCGCTCGGCAGGAAGGCCACGGCGGTCCAGCGGCCGGCTGCGTCGGACAGTCTCGGCGTGTCCGCGCCGTCGACGGTGATGCGCTTCCGCTTGCCGGCAGTCTGGTACGTGGCGCTGAGCACCAGCGGCGCCGCTTCCGCGGCCACAGCCGCACTCACCTGGAATCCGCTGCCGCCAAATGCCGTGACCTCGGCATCGGTGCCGCCGCGGAGCGAACGGAAAAGCACGGGGTAGTAGATGGCTTCCAGCAGATTCGTCTTGCCCTGGCCGTTCGGGCCCAGGAGCGCCGCACCATCCGCCGGGACGGCGCAGTCCAGCGCCTCCAGATTCCTGAATCCCCGAACGACGAGTCGCTCGAGCCGCACTAGGGGGTCACGGTCACCCGGCGCACCGCCGTGTCTCCCCGGTTGCCCAGCTGGTCGGTGCCGTAGACCAGAATGATCATGCTCCGGCCCGCGAGCCCGGCCGTGTTGATCCGGAGTCCGAACCGTGCGGTGTCGCGCTGAATGGCGAACGGCTGGAACGATTCATTGCCGCCCAGCACCACGACGTAGACGGTGTCGACCCCATCCGGATCGATGGTCCGGCCGTTGAGCGGCATCATGGGCCCCGCGCGGACCGTGGTGTCGCCTACTCCGGGGAGATCGATGAAAGTGATCGGACCGCGGTGGTCGCCCTCGGATGGAAAGGTGAGCCGGTCGCGATCGCTGCACGCACCCGTCGCCAGGGCCGCCAGAAGAAGCCCAACCCCTTTTCGTATCGGTCTTTGCGCGCCGTGCGGGGCGGGGAATTCCATCCCCCTAAAATAGCAGCTTCGGCCGCCGAATTGGAGTCCCGGATCGCCGGTTCAGGCGCCCCGGAAGACCGCCTTTCGCTTCTCGGTGAAGGCGGTGGTTCCCTCGCGCATGTCGGCCGTGGCGGACAGGAGTCCGAACTGGTTGGCCTCGAGCAGGAGCGCATCGTCGACCGGCAGCTCGAGCCCCGCGTCGACCGCCTCGATCACGAAGCGCACGGCGAGCGGTCCGTTCTCCAGGATCTTCCGGAGCAGCGCCTCCGCCTCCGCCAGGAGCCGTTCGGCCGGCACGACGCGGTTGACCAGCCCGATCCGCCAGGCCTCCTGGGCGTCGATCATGTCGCCCGTCAGGAGCAGCTCGAGCGCACGGCCGCGGCCAACCAGTCGGGGCAGCCGAACCGTGCCACCGTATCCCGGTCCGATGCCGAGCTTGACCTCCGGCTGGCCGAACCTGGCGTTCTCGCTCGCCACGCGGAGGTGACACGCCATGGCGAGCTCGCAGCCCCCGCCCAGGGCAAAGCCGTTCACCGCCGCGACGACCGGCTTGCCCAGGCGCTCGAGGCGCCGGAATACCGACTGGCCGAGCTGCGCGCGCGCCTTGCCGCCCACCGGTCCCTGGGTTCCCAGCTCGGTGATGTCCGCGCCGGCGACGAAGGCCTTCGGGCCGGCGCCGGTGATCAGCACGCCCCGGATGGCGGGGTCCGCGTCCACCTGGGTTACCGCCTCGCCGAGCTCGCGCATCACGGTCGCGTTGAGCGCGTTCAGCTTGTCCGGTCGGTTGATTGTGATCCGGGCGAGTCCGTCGGTCGTCTCGAACAGGAGCGTCGTGTAGGTCATGGCCGGGCCGGTTCGGGTGGTATGGGATCGGTGCGGCGAAAGATAAGCGGGCTATGTTGTCAGCATGCCTGCCATCCTTGCGCTCGACCAGGGCACCACCGGGAGTCGCGCCATCGTGGTGCGCCAGGACGGCACGGTGATCGCGTCCGCGTACCATGAGTTCACCCAGCACTTTCCCGAGCCGGGCTGGGTGGAGCACGACGCGGACGAGATCTTCCGCGTTACCGTGCAGGCGGCGCGCGAAGCGCTCGGACGAAGTCCCGAACGGCCGGTCGCAATCGGCGTTGCCAATCAGCGTGAGACGGTGGTGATCTGGGACCGCGCGACGCTGCGACCGGTCGGGCCCGCCATCGTCTGGCAGGACCGCCGGACCGCCGCACGGTGTGAGGAGCTCCGGCGTGCCGGGCACGAGCCGATGCTGCGCCAGCGCACCGGTCTCGTGCTCGATCCCTACTTCTCGGCCACCAAGCTCGAATGGATGCTGCGCGACCCCGCCATGCGCTGGCAGGCGGAGACCGGCCAGTTGGCCGCGGGCACGATCGACTCCTGGCTCATCGCGCGGCTCACCGACGGCCGCGTGCACGTGACCGATCACACCAACGCGTCGCGGACGCTGCTCTACTCACTGGATCGTCGTGACTGGGATCCGGAGCTGCTGGAGATCTTCTCGGTGCCCCGGCTGCTCCTCCCCGAGCTGGTGCCGTCGAGCGGCATCGTGGCCGAGACGAGTCCGGCGCATCTGGGCGTGTCGCTGCCGGTGGCGGGGATCGCGGGGGACCAGCAGGCGGCGCTCTTTGGTCAGGGCTGCGTCGAGGCGGGCCAGGCCAAGAACACCTACGGCACCGGCGTCTTTCTCCTGATGCACACCGGCAGCCGCCGGCCCCAGGCGGAGGCCGGGTTGCTGACCACGATTGCCTGCGGGCCCGCCGCCGAGCCCGCGTTTGCGCTCGAGGGCAGCGTGTTCATCGCCGGCGCGGCCATGCAGTGGCTCCGGGACGGGCTCGGCCTGCTGGAGCACGCGGCGGAGTCGCAGGCCATGGCGCGCGGCGTAGCCGACACCGGCGGCGTCAGCTTCGTGCCGGCCTTCGTCGGGCTGGGCACGCCGCACTGGGAGCCGGCGGCGCGGGGGATGATTACCGGGATCACGCGCGGCACCACGCGAGCGCATCTGGTCCGTGCCGCGCTCGAGTCGATCGCGCTGGGCTCGGCCGATCTGCTGGCGGCGATGGAAGCGGCGGGCGGACACGCGGTCGCCCGCCTTCGCGTGGATGGCGGCGCCGCCGCCAATGACTGGCTGATGCAGTTTCAGGCCGACGTCCTGGGCCGGCCCGTGGAGCGCCCGGACGTGGTGGAGACGACCGCGCTTGGCGCCGCGGCGCTCGCCGGGCTCGCGCTCGGCGTGTGGAGCTCCGCGGAGGAGTTCGCCTCGGCGCGGCACTTCACCAGGTTCGAACCTGCAATGGGGCGGGTGGAGAAGGAGAAGAAGCTGACCGAGTGGCGCCGCGCAGTCGGCGCGGCGCTCGCGTGGGCCAGGAGCTAGGCGGCCACCTGGGTGCCGCACTGCTCGCAGAAGCGTCCGTCGGTCGGGACGGGGGCGCCGCAGCGCGCGCAATCCTGCGCGGTGTCGATCCGGCGTCCGCAGTGCGAGCAGAATACGGCATCGGGCTCGGGACGCGGGCCGCACGCGGGGCAGGCCGGGGCATGACCACTGAGCGCAAGCGCCCGCGCGGCGATCAGCCGCTCGACGTCAGACGCCGTCGCGTCACCCTCCGCCGCCGCGGCCGCATCGTCGGCCCGGATGGCCGCGACGGCTTCCGTGGTGTAGCGGGACTTGAGGTAGGCGTAGTCCGCGTCCGAAAGCTTGCCAGTCTCGCGGTCGAATTCGATCTCGCGGAGCGCAGCCAGCGCCACGCCGCGCCGGGTTTCCTCGGCATCGGGCGGGATGTAGATGGCGGCCCGCACCGGCGCCGGCCGCAGCAGGGGTTGCAGCACCAGCCAGATCACGCCGAGGCCGAGCAGCACGGCGGCCACCGCTTCCCAGATCATCGGTTCTCGTCCTCCGCCAGCGCCTGACGCAGCCGCTCGAGCTCATCGGGCGTCGCATCGACGGCCACCGGAGCGAGCTCGGCCTCGGTGCGCACCCGGCGCTGCGAAAGAATCCAGAGCATCACGCCGCCTGCGACCGTCACCAGCGAGCCCGGCAACAGGTAACCTGCGAGATTGAAGCCGTGGGGCTCCGGTGCCATGAGCGCCTGCTCGCCGTACTTGGCGACGAACGCATCCACGATCTGCTGGCCGTTCATGCCGCTGTCACGCAGCTGCAGCACTTCGCGGTGCAGCTGCGGCGAGTAGGTGCAGGAGAAGTCGGTGGTGCGGCAGGTGTAGACATCGAGCGTGCAGCCGCAGGTGCAGCGGAGCCGCTTCTCGATCGACTGGATGGCGGCGTCGTTGTCCCGCGCGGTAGTTGCGGCCTGGGGGCGGCCCGCCGCGGCCGGATCGCCCAGTGAGCCGGTGGGCCCCGAGCCGGGGAGGGAGCCGGGCGGTGGCGCCGGTGTCTGCGCGGCGAGACGACGTCCGGCCAGCGCGGCGCCCGCGGCAGCGCCTGCCGCGGACAGGCCGACGGTCAGGAACTGCCGGCGCGTGGTCGGCCGCGCCGCCGTCATGACCGCTCTCCCGCGCCCACGAGCGTCACGCCGTAGCCCGCCTGGGTGCGGCGCGCCGGCGCCGGCATCGGGCTCCCGTCCCCCGGCCACATGGTGACGATCCCGCCGAACAGCAGCACGAACCCGCCGTACCAGATCCACCAGACCAGCGGATTGATCGTGAACCGGTATACCGCTTCCTCGGTGCCGTTCACCGGGCCGGCGAAGACGATGTAGAGATCCTCCCGCAGGTCGCTCCGGATGGCCACTTCGGTGGACGGCTCGAAGGACGGGACCTTGTCGCCGTTCTCCATGGTGAAGTGCTGCCGCTTCTCCGACGTCATCACCCCTTCGGCCTTGCCGTCCCGCGCCACCTGCACCGTGGCGGCGCTCACGATCCGGTTGAGCGCCTGGTACTGCGAGATCCCGACATGGGTGAAGCGGTAGGTATGGCCGTACGGGCTTCGGAGCTCCACCGACTGGCCCGGCTTGAGCGTGGCCTCACGCTCCCGCTTGAACGCCATCCCGGCAAATCCCACGCAGTAGATGAGAATCCCCACGTGCACGATGTACCCGCCGTACCGGCGGCGGTTCCGGCCGACGAGGCGGATGAACGCCATCGGCAGCGAATCGCCGTGAATCCGGCGCCGGGCGCGCACGCCGCGGAAGAATTCCTGCGTCACGGTGCCCGCGACGAATCCCGCGAGCGAGAAGGCGATCAGTGCGTAGCCGTCGCGCATGCCCAGGGCCAGGAGCACCAGGGCCGTCACGCCGCCGGCGCCCAGGGGCCAGGTGAACTGCCGCCGGAGGTTGCTGGTGGACGCCTTGCGCCAGGCGATGAGCGGCCCGATGCCGGTCAGCGCGAGCAGGAGCAGCCCGAGCGGAACGTTCACCCGGTTGAAGAAGGGTGGCCCGACCGTGATCTTGGTCCCCCGCACCAGCTCGGACAGGATGGGGAAGAGCGTCCCCCAGAGCACCGAGAACGCGATGCCGACGAACAGCAGGTTGTTGAAGAGGAAGGCAGCCTCGCGGCTCACCATGCTTTCCAGCCTCGCCTCAGGCTCGAGCTGGGGCCAGCGCGTGTAGAGCAGGGTAAAGCCGAATGCGCCGGCCACGACGAGGAATGCGAGGAAGAAGTACCCGACGTTCGACTGCGTGAAGCTGTGCACGCTCGCGATCACGCCCGAGCGGGTGATGAAGGTGCCGAAGATGCTCAGCATGAACGTGCCGACGATCAGTCCCAGGTTCCACCGCTTGAGCATGCCCCGCTTCTCCTGGATCATCACGGAGTGCAGGAAGGCGGTCATGGTGAGCCAGGGCAGGAGGCTCGCATTCTCCACCGGGTCCCAGGCCCAGTAGCCGCCCCAGCCGAGCTCGACGTAGGCCCACCACATCCCGAGCGTGATGCCGACGGAGAGGAAGATCCAGGAGACGATGGTCCATTTCCGGATGGCGTGGATCCAGCCGGTGTCGAGCTTCCGCGAGAGCAGCGCGGCAATCGCGAAGGCAAATGGGATGGTGATGCTGATGTAGCCCAGATAGAGCATCGGCGGGTGGATCGTCATGCCGACATTCTGCAGCTGGGGATTGAGCCCCCGTCCATCCAGCGGCGTGAAGGCCAGCCGCTCGAACGGATTGGCCGCGAACAGCATCACGCTCACGAAGAACGCGACGACGGCCGAGGTCACCGCCGCGACATAGGGCAGGAGCGCCGCGTACCGGCGGGAGCTCAGTGCCTGTGCGGCGCTCGCGAAGAGCGAGAGCACGAGCGCCCAGAAGAGGAGCGAGCCCTTCTGGCCTGCCCAGAACGCCGACAGCACGTAATAGGTCGGCAGGTTTCGCGACGTATAGGCCCAGACGTACTCGAGGCTGAAGTCGTGGGTGACGAGTGCTTTCCAGAGACACGCGGCCGCCACGAGCAGTGCCGCGCAGATGCCGTAGACCCCGCGCGTGACGGAAGCCGTGAGGTCCGGTCGGCCGCGCCAGCGGCCGGAAAAGCCGACCACGGCGCACCAGAGGCCGAGGAGGAACGCCGTCCACAGAGCGAACTGGCCGAGCAGCGTCACGGGTCAGGCCCTCGTCGGCTTGGCGGCCTCGTAGCGCGATCCGCATTTTGCCAGGACGTCGGTGGCGTGGAACACGCCGTCATGCCCCAGGCGCCCTTCGACCACGACTTCGATGTCGTTCGCGTCGGTGAAGGTGTCCGGCACCAGGCCGCGGTAGCGTACCGGGTAGATCTGCCGGCCGTCGGAGACCTTGAAGTCGATCTCCCGCGTGGCGGGGTCGCGGCGGATGGAGCCCGGCACCACCTTGGCGCCCATCTTGAGGCCGACGTCGTAGAAGGTGGGGTCGGCGGCCGTCTTCGAGGCCAGCTCCGTCGGCGTGAGGAAATACACGCCGGTCTCCTTGACGCCCTCGGTGATGAGGAAGCCCACGCTCGCGACGATCACCGCCGCGCCGATGAGAAACTTGGTGCCTGCCTTCATAGGACTGCTCCGGGAGGATGATGCCGGCATGGAGTATAGCCGGGCGGCACGTCGCCCGGCGCCTCCGCCGGTGCTACTTCTTGCCCGCCGCCGCGGCAATGGCCCGCTGGTGCATGTCGTCCATGATCATCTTGTGCGCGGTGTACTCCGGGCGCGCTGCCCGCACCTCGGCGTCATAGTGACTGAGGAAGCCGGCGTAGGCGGCCTTCGTCGCCGGCTCGTCGTGCCGCCAGCGGCCGACCGTGGCCTCCACGACGTAGCCGAACAGGTGGCCGGGCGTGAGCGCCAGGATGCTGTCGCCCAGGGCGGCGGCGCCGCTGATGTCGCCGGTGTGGAGGCGGAGCAGGGCGGCGTGGTAGCGGGCGTCGGAGTCGATGCTGTCGAGCTGCTGATAGGCCAGGAGCGCCATCGGCGCGAACCGCTCGACGGTGGCCGTGTCCCCCGACTCGGACGCCCGCATGCTTCGTTCATAGAGACGGTCGAACCGCTCCCGCGGCGACATCTGGCTGATATCGGGGGGCGACCCTGGCGCGGCGCCGGCCAGTGGCGCCGAGGCGGAGGCATCGGCCGTGGTCGCGCGCGCCTGCCCGTCCTGACGCGCGATGAGCACGAGCGCTACCGCCAGCGCGATGACGGCTCCCGCCGCGGCGCCCCAGGCCTTCGACACCCGCCCGCCGCCCGTCCGGCGGGCGCCGGCGCTCGCGCCGCAGTTGGCGCAGAAGCGGGCGCTCGCGGGGAGGGACCGGCCGCAGGAGGCGCACATCCCCGGCGCGAGCGCAGCCCCGCATGAATTGCAGAATCGGCCGGAGGCGTCGGCGCCACAGGACGGACAGGAACTGCCTTTGGGGGTCATCGGACGCTCCGGAACAGGATCAGATCGACCGCGGCGGATGCCGGACGCGCCGGCACATCCAGTCTAGCGCTTCGTGATGAGCCACGGCTGAAGCCGGTATGAAGAGATGCTGAGGGCCCGATCCCGCCGCGCCACCCCCAAGTTGGCGTTCCAGAAGCGCATCCGGCAAGGGCGGACACTGTGAAGAAGAGATGAAGGCGCCGGCGGCGTGTCTGGGCCTCTTGCGCAGTACCGCTGAGATGCATAAGTAGTGGTCGTAAACTCAAAACCGGGACTCGTATGCCGTCGAACCGATCGCTGCTCACGCACGCTGTCGCCCTGGGAACGGCGGCCGTCCTGCTCCTCGCCGGCTGCTCTTCCGACAAGATCGTCTACCGCGACCGCGCCCCCTTCAATCCGCCGCCCGACAGTGTGAACGGGTTCCTCGGCCTCTTCAACGTCGGCACCAACCAGACCACCTGCGGCAACTGCCACGTGGGGCACCAGCGGGACTGGAGCACCTCCGGGCACTCCGGGGCCTACGCCACGCTGGTCAACTCGGGCCACGCGGCACCGACCTGCTTCGGCTGCCACACGGTCAGCGAGCGCGGCAACGACGTCAATGTCCCGGCCGGATGGAACGTCGTGCCTGACTCCGCCTATCACAATGTGCAGTGCGAAAGCTGCCACGGACCCGGCCTCAATCACGTCTCGGAGCCGGACGCCCCGGGCAATGTGCCCCTCGCGCACCTGTCCGTGGCCGACAGCACCAACAGCTGCGCCAGCTGCCATTCCGGCGCGCACCAGCCCTTCGTCGAGGAGTGGGCGCAGTCGGGGCACGGCAGCCTGGTAGCGCCGCCGCAGGGCCGCGCCGAGTGCGTGGGCTGCCACGAGGGCAAGGCCGTGCTCAAGGCGTGGAACGCCTCGTCGCACTACGCCGAAGTGAATTCACCCACGAATCTGGCCATCACCTGCGCGGTGTGCCACGATCCGCACGGCTCGCCCAACTCGAAGCAGCTGCGCTTCCCGATCAACTCGCCGTCGCCGGACCAGAACCTCTGCATGCGGTGCCACAACCGCATCGTGACCCCCCCGGGCGGCAGCCGGAACGCACCGCACGCGCCGCAGGGCTCGGTGCTCCTGGGCCTTGGCGGCTACCGGCCGAACGGCTTCGTGTACGACTCCTCGGCCATCTACACGTCGCATGCGTCGGACCGGAACCCGCGGCTCTGCGCCGGCTGTCACGTCAACAACTACAGCGTCAACGACCAGCTGACGGGCGCCTTCGTGTTCAATTCCACCGGCCACCTGTTCCAGGCCATTCCCTGCCTGGATGCCTCCGGGAAGCCCGTGGCGGACGACTCCTGCGCGTTCACCGCGTCGGCACGCAGCTTCAAGGCGTGCACCAATTCCGGCTGTCACGCGTCGGGTGACGTTGCGGCCTCGCTGCTCGCCAACCTGCGGGGACGCCTCAACGTGCTGCGCGATCAGATCTGGATCGACGCGAACCACAACGAGACGGTCGATGCCACCGACGGCGGGTATCTGGGCACCATCAAGGCCACGCGCCCGGCCGAGTTCACCTCGGACACGCGGATCACGGCCGCGGAAGGCGCCGAGTTCAACGTCAAGATGGTCGGTGAGGGTGTGTACGGAAACGGCGACCGCTCGCTCGGCGTCCACAACCCGTTCCTGGCTGAAGCGCTGATGCGGGCCAACATCCTGGAGTTGAAGTCGGTGTACGCGCTGCCGGCGCCGCCCGCGCCGGTCGAGCAGATCCTCCAGTCTCCGATGCCCGGCGCCGGCCCGCAGGCCGCCGGGGTGGCGCGGCTCATCTCGGCCCGCTGAGCGTGCGGGGCGTGCGCCGCCGTCCGCCGAGGCTGCGACCCTGACTTTCCTTCAGGCGGTTCAGGACTCCGGGCCGATCGGGATTCACCAGCAGCTCGCGCTGGACTCGACGGTCGCACATCCCGAGCTGGACGATCCGGTGATCCGGATCGTCCAGTGGGTTTTTCAGCGCCCGCCGTGGGTCATGTGGGGTGGGGCCATCCTCGGCGCCATTGCGGCGGTCATCGTGCTGTGGTGGCTCTGGGGCCGTCGGCGCGCCATCGGCCGCTGGCTGGCCTCCCGGCAGCTCGCCGTCAAGTTCGCCCTTGCCGCCGGCGCGCTCCTGCTCCTGCTCGGCATCGCCGGGCTGGGATACCGCACCAACAACTTCGTCATGCACGACAACCGCTTCTGCAACGGCTGCCACATCTTCGTGGCCAGCGGTGAAGCGCCCGTGCTGCCCGACACCGGGTACTACAGTCTGGTCAACAAGCTCGAAGGCAAGCACGACACGCTCAGTTGCCACCAGTGCCACGCTCTCAAGCCGCTCAAGGAAGCGGTGAAGATGGTGTACTGGATGTCGGGCATCCGCGACAAGGAGATTCCGCCTCACGCCCGGGTGCCGCGGAACGTCTGCGAGCGCTGCCATGTCACCGGCGATGCGAAGAAGACCTGGCAGGCCATCGCCGCCACCGCCGGCCACCGCACTCACCTCGAGTCCGACTCCTCGGCGCTCAAGGGCAAGGTGGAATGCCTTACCTGCCACGCCCAGACGGCGCACCGCTTCAAGCCGGCCAACGCCACCTGCGCGCAGTCCGGCTGCCACGCGGCCGAGACGGTTCGCATCCGACTCGGGCGGATGGCGAGCCAGACCTCCACGCACTGCATCGTCTGCCACAAGTTCACCGCCGAAGTGCCGGCACTGGCCACGCGGGATTCGGCGGCCAACACTCTGATCCCCCGCTCGGAGCAGTGTTTCAGCTGCCACCAGATGCGGGGCCGCCTGGCCGAATTCGTACCGGGGCAGGACCCGCATAACGCCACCTGCGGCATGTGCCACGACCCGCACAAGCAGACCGCGCCCGTGGCGGCAACCGCCAGCTGCAGCACGGCGGGGTGCCATGGCGACTGGAAGAAGGTACCGTTCCACACCGGCGCAGCGCATCGCAAGGTGGCCACGGCGCCGGAGCGGTGCGTCACCTGTCACCAGCCGCATCAGGCACGGGTGGATGGGAGCGACTGCGCCGGGTGCCACAGTGCTGTCCGGGAGCGGTCGAGCAACGGCCTCCATCCACCGCTGCCCTTCGACACGACGCGCGCGCTTCGCCGGATCTCCAGCGCCGGTCCGCCGCCCGATACCGCGGGGCCGCCTGAGCATCTGCCGCGCTCGCTGGGGGATGGGCCACCCACGGATGACGCCCCCGCCAACGCGCCAACCATCAGCGCCATCCCGGCCGCCGCGACCGCCGCGGCGGCCGATTCCTTCTCCCACCCACGCCACCGCCGGCTGCCCTGTCTCACGTGTCACACCACGACGAGCAAGCGCAGCGCACTCACGTTCGAGCGGCCCCGCGGCTGCCAGATCTGCCATCATCAGGCCCCCGCCGCCAGCCGCTGCGCCAACTGCCATTCGACCGCCGAGCTTGCGGAGCCGCTCACACGGCCGGTTGCCGTGGCCGTCGGAACGCGGGAGCCGCACACCCGCGATGCGACGTTTCGCCATGCCGCCCATGCCGACCGCTCCTGCACGGAGTGCCACACTACGCCTGTGACGATGGCGCCGGCCCCAGCGGTGCTGGCCTGCCGGGACTGTCACGAGCAGCATCACGCCGCCGGTCCCGCGTGCGGCCTTTGCCACACGGGGCCCGACATCGCGCCGGCTCATGCACGCCCCATCGATGCGCACCGCGCGTGTGATGACTGCCACGCACCGGCGACCGTTGCCCGCCTGGTACCCGTCCGGCAACTCTGCCTGACGTGCCATCAGCCTCAGGCGAATCACTATCCGGACCGGCAGTGCGTCACCTGTCACTTCCAGACCTCGCCGGACGACTACCGCCGTCACCTGGTGAAGGCCACACCGTCGTGACACGGGTCAGCGGCATCACGGCCCTGCTGCTCGCCGGCGTCGCTGCGCACGCGGCGGCCCAGGGCTATCGTGTCCGACTCGACACCCACGTCCAGACGGCGTCGTTCCGGGGCGTGGACCTGGACAGCATCCCAGCGTCGGATGCCGTCGTCGGATCGAGCGGCGGCACCGAGACCGCGGACGGCTTCGCGGCTACCTGCGACTTCAGCGGGTACTGTCACTTCTACCGCCCCGGCGCCGCGCTTCGATCGGCTCCGCTGGTACAGCAGGCCGATGCGACCGCATGGGGCTTTGGTGTGACCGGCCTGAGCCTGCGGGCCAACGCGCGGCTGCTGACCGATCTTGCGTCGGCCGACCCGTGGCCGGGCACCCATCCCACCGTTCAGCTGCTCGAGGGGTACGCCGAGTACGCCGGCCCCTGGCTCACTGGAAGGGCCGGCCGCCAGATGTTCACCTCGCGGCTCGGGCCGATCGGCTTCGACGGTGCGCGGGTGCTGGTCCGAAGCGCTGCCCGACGCATCGACGGTGACGTGTATGCGGGGTGGGGGCTGGCCACCGCCTCATCGTTGCCGATCACGAGCCCCGTGCTCAATCCGCTCGATGAGTACCGGCCGGCCCGGCGTGGGCTGGTCTTCGGTGGCGGGCTCGGCTGGAGCGGGGTCCGCGGGTCCCTGCGGGCCGAATATGAGCGCGAGCTCGAGTCCGATACCCGCTATTTCATCTCCGAACGGGCGGCGCTGTCCGGCGAATACCGTCCCGCGGTTCGCTGGAGCCTGTCCGGCGGCGCTGAGTACGACCTGGCTCAGGGGTGGTGGGGCACGGCGGACGCCCAGCTTCGCTACGCCTCGCCCAGCCTGACGGCCAGCATCGGCGCGCGTCACTACCGTCCGCACTTCGACCTGTGGACCATCTGGGGTGCCTTCAGCCCGGCTCCCTACAACGCGGGCACGGCGGGGGTCTGGATTCGTCCGCTCGGGCGGCTCGAGCTGCGAGCGAGCGCCGAGCGGTACGACTTTGCCGCCACGGAGACCTCCACTCCGCTGGTGGATGTGGAGGACGCGGGCTGGCGCACCGGGATGGGCGCCACCTACTCGATCACGTCGCGGTGGAGCGTCGACGCCGACCTTCACTCCGAGTTCGGTCCCGGTGCGTCGTCGTGGCAGCTCGAGGGCGCCCTGGGCTACTCGCCAGCGGCGGCGACGATCGTCACGCTCCGCGCCGCCAGGCTCCGCCGACCGCTCGAGCTTCGCTTCGACGACGCTGCGGTGACCATGTTCTCCCTCGACGCCGCGTTTCCGCTGGGGAACGGGCTGCAGGCCGGCATGGGGGCGGCGCAGTTCAAGGAGCAGCGGCGGCGACCGGACGCGGCGGCACTGGATTGGAACCAGACCCGCCTTTACCTCCGGATTACGGCCCTGCTCGGCACTTCGGCTGACCGGCTGCCGCTGCCGCCGGCTCGCCGGAGCCGCGCTCTTGAACGCTCCGCTGCCCAAGGGCAGGGCGGAGCGCAGGCGGACGGGCACGGGCTGCCCGCGTCGACTGCGGAGGGACCGGCCCGATGAGCGGCCCGGTGATCCGGCCTATGCGCCACATTGTGGTGGGCCGCGTGCTGATCGGCGTATCGCTGACGCTCCTGCTCGCCGCGGCCGCCGCGGCTGCGCGCCGGGCGCACGGCAGGGACGGGTTCGATCATGCCCGGCATGCAAAGCTGTTTCCGACCTGCGAGGGGTGTCACGCGGGCGTGACAGCCCCGGCCACGGGGCCCCGGGCCGGCGCGGTGGCCGCCAGCGTGACCGACGCCGGGTTCAATCCCTGGCCCGCGCCGACCGTATGCGCCGCGTGCCATGACGGCTCCATCGAACGGCGCGTGGACTGGGCGCCGCCGGCCGAGCTGCCGCGAACCAATCTCCGCTTCGACCACGCCACCCACCGCCGCGAAGCCGCGTCCGAGCGGCCCGTGCTCGTGGACTCGCTTTCCCGCTGCGCCACCTGTCACATCGAGGCGGGCCGGCCGTGGATGCAGGTCCGCCTTGCATCCGTCACGAGCTGTCTGGCCTGCCACGGGGTGTCTGGCGGGCATCTGGAAGCTCCGGACACGGCGTGCGCCACCTGCCACCTTCCGCTGCCGCGAGCGATCCGTCTGGCGGCGGCTGATGTTGGCCGCCTGCCGGCGCCGGAGTCACACCGCGACAGCGCATTCCGGGCCGGAGCGCATGGCCGGGCGGCGCTGGCGGGCGCGCGCACCGGGTCGCGTCCGACGGGCGTTTCCGCGTCCTGCGCCACGTGTCACGCGCGCGACTTCTGCGCCGCCTGCCATGTGAACGCGCCGGAGGTACCCGTCATCCAGGCCTTGGCGCCTGATGTTCGCTCGCTCGCGATCACGGCGACGCTCCGCGCACCGCCGTCCCATGCGCGAGCCGAGTTCCTCCGCGAGCACGGTCCGATGGCGCAGGGCCCCACATGCGCCGCGTGCCACACTCGCGAGAGCTGCGCCACCTGCCATCGTGAGTCGGTTCCGCGTGCGGTGGCTCGCCTGGCGGCGACTGGCCCTGGCCGAGGCGGCGGTGCCGTGGTGACGAGGCGCCGCCCAGCGACCCACGGCGCCGATTTCTCGGAGTCCCATGCGGCGATTGCCCGGGCGACGCCCCGAACCTGCGAGAGCTGTCACGCGCGGGCGGAGTGCGTGACGTGCCACCGGCCCGATGCCGGCTCCGCGCCGGGCGGCTACCACCTCGCCGGCTTTCTGACCCGGCATGCGGCCGCCGCCTACTCGCGGCAGACATCCTGCGCCGGCTGTCACAACCAGTCCACGTTCTGCGCCGCCTGTCACGAGCGGGCTGGGCTCGTATCGCGGGGCGCGCTCCGCGCCGGCTTCCACGACGCCAAGCCCGGCTTTCTCCTGGGGCATGGACAGGCGGCGCGGCAGAGCCTCGAGAGCTGCACGTCCTGCCATGCGGAACGTGACTGCCTCACCTGCCACTCCGCCAATGGCGGCCGCCGGTTCAACCCTCACGGACCCGGCTTCGACGCCGCGCGCCTGCGCCGGAAGAATCCGGGCATGTGCACGGCCTGCCACGGCCAGGCGATTCCGGGCGCCTAGCGCCGAAGCAGCAGCCCGATCGCCACCGACCTCCGCCAGCTGGGACGTCGCTCGAAGCTGGCCGGCAGATCGGCCTCCTCGAGCACGGACGCGGTTCGTGCCACACCCAGTCGCGCGCTCAGAGCAGTCGACGAGCCGAGCGGTGCCTCGACCCGGGCTCCGACTTCGGCACCGATGCGCCACCGCGTCGGGGCCACGGCCCAGGACCACCGGTCGATCACCGCACCTCCGTCGAGCCGCAACGAGCCCGTGCCCAGCCGTGCGATACGCCACGAGACGCCGGGCGCCAGCTCCAGGAGCGTCAGCGGATCGCCGGTCGCGGTGACCGATACATCGGGTCCGACCAGCGTGGCCGGGCCCGCGGCGTAAAGGAGTCCGAGCCCGACCCTGACCGGCCCGCTGCCGCGCTCGACCCGAAGCCCGAGCGTGGAGGGGCGGGACGGCCGGAATGCGCCGATTCCATCGGTCGACGTGTCCGCGCTGGTTCCCCCGAACTGCATCTGCCCCGCCTCCAGCGCGATAGTCCAGCGATGGCCCTGGCCCTGCAGCGGGGCGGCCAGCACGAGCCCGCCGACTACGATCAGGAATGAGCGCACATTGCCTCCGTTCGGGTCAATGGATCTCGAGCTTGTACGTGGCGGTAGTGTTGAGCGACTTGTCCAGCACCGTCCAGTTGGTGAGCGGGCTGTAGCGGCCGCTCACGGAGTCCGCGACTGCGACGCCCACGATGTCGTCATTCGATTTCAGAAAGCTGTACACCGAGCTCAGGAGCGTGCTGCCGGACCGCGCCGCCCGAAGGATGCGGGTGAGTCCGCCCGGCGTGAGGATCTTGTCATCCTTGGCCGCCTTGTAGCTGGCGTACGCCTCATTCAGCGCCTTGAGCAACGCGTTCCCGCGATCGCTGTCGGTCCGGATGCCGCAGGCGGTGTCGTCATCCTCGATGGCGAAGATCACGAACGCACGGCCCGGATACGCCGTCGAAAAGGCGTCCATCTGCGCATTGCTGAAGAGGAGCTGCGATCCGCTCCAGGTCAGATCGTTCATGTCCCACACGTACCCCGCTCCGGCGTGCTCGCCGACGCACTGGAACGAAGCCAGGTTGGCGGTGTCTCCCGGCTGGGCCGGCCCCATGATGTGAATCTCAAATTCAGGAGAGCCCTTCAACCAACCTTCAAAGCTTTGCGAGTACTGCGCATACGTCAGGTACAGACCGGGCACGTCCCCCACGCTCGGCGTGATCCCTCCGCCGCCACCGGTGCTTCCGCCTCCATCCCCAGCCAGGCAATCCTCGGGCAGGACGCACTGCATGCGCGCGGGCCGGGCCGGCGCGTCGAAATCCGTCTCCACGGGAACGATCGCCAGCACCGGCGTAGCCGGCGGCCGGCTGGGATCGAGCAGCTGCCGGCGACCATCGAGATCGAAGGCAATGGGGGCCTCATGGTCCTCGATGGCCGTGGCCACGAGCAGGTTGCCATCGCCGGACCACGCGGCGCGGTGGGCGGGTACGGGGAAGTAGAACTCCAGCGCCACGGCTGCCGTGTCGGCGGCCACTGCCTGCTCGGTCTCACCCGATGCGGCGGCGAGCGCCCGGAGCGCCTGCCGGCCGTTCAACCGGAGAAACCGCTGGAACTGCAGCTTGTGCTCGGGGAAGGTGGAGCGGTCGAGCTCGGACTTCACGTACGCGCGGAAGGCCGGATCCTTGAGCGCCTGGCCCATCCGCCGGGCCAGAGCTTCCAGATGGACTTCGTCACTGCGGGCCGCCGCCGAGAGCGACGGGCCGGTTTCCGGCGAAGGCGCCGAGACCGAGGGCGATCCGCTTGATGATTGAGCGGTGGGAACGTCGTGGTCGGCACAGGCGGCCACGGCCACCACGAGCAGGGCGGGGAAGAGCAGACGGGACAGCATGGAGCCTCCTTGGGTAGGCGTGCGACCCCAAGGTGACTCCGCCCCTCCGGCGCGCCGGGACCGGCTTTACGCGCCCGGCGGCGAAAGAGTGGCGATGGAAAGAGTGGGCAGGGCTAGAACTCGAGCTCCTCCATGCGGCGCATCCCCAGCCGGAGCGATACGACGGTCGTGGCGGCGCACAGCGCCGCGACTCCCACGAGCGCCGCGACCACACCCGGACTCACGCCGAAGTCGTCGCCGAACTGGCGTGCCCGGAGATAGCCCGCCACCGGCACGGCCTCGATCGTGATGATGAGGCCGAGCAGGCTCACGGCGCTCATCATGAAGGCCACACCGCCGAAGCTGGTGGGGATCTGAGCCGCGTTCTCGCTGGTGAACTGCGGGTAGAAGGTGCCGAAGGTCAGCGCGAGCGCGGTCGCCGCCACGGTGAACACCACGATGGTTCCGAGGCTCACGAACACCATGAACGGCGACGCGCGAAGCATCAGGTCCGTCACCGCCGTGATCGTGGCGCCGAGCGCGGTGAGCGGGAGCGCCGTCATCCAGAACTTGCTCCGGAAGAGGGCGCGTGCATCCACCGGCGCGGACCGGAGGAGCCACATCTGCCGACCCTCGAGCGACACCGCCGGGAAGACGAACCGCGCCGCGATGGCCGCGAGCACGAAGCCCGACAGCGCCAGGTTGAGGAACACGATGAGCGTCACCAGGAAGAGCGGCGCCCGGCCGTGGGAGAAGATCGGCAGCGCCCGGATGTTGAGCACGTACACCGCCACCAGCAGCACCACGAGAATGAGCTGCCCCCACTGGGTCGGATCCCGGAAGAAGAGCCTCAGGTCCTTGAGCAGGAACTCGCGTCGCGCGATCGGCAGCGGCGCCAGCGCTCGCGTCACCAGCCGACCGAGCGCCGTGTCCGCTCCGAACCGGTCAGACCCTTCGCGGGCCATGCTGTAGCCGGTGCGGAACAGCCGTCCGTGCAGCCAGCCCCCCATGATGAGGAACGCCGCGGCGCTAGTGTAGAGAAGGACCGGCGGGAGCGGGTCGGCGAGGTGCTGGAGCCAGTTCATCAGCATGTCCGACACCCAGCGCGTCGGCATGAAGGGGCCGGCGGGCACGTGGAGCGCCTCGAGCGATGCGGTGATCTGGCCCAGCCCTCCCGGCTGGAACAGGAGCTCGGGCCGGAGCACACGGACCAGGAGCACCAGCCCGCCCGCTGCCGCCACTGCGATGACGCCGAGCAGGTCGCGCGTCCGGCGGGCCGGAAACACGTTCACCAGCACCAGCATCAACGCCGAACCGAGTACGGCCGGAAGCACGAGGAAGGGCAGCAGCGCGGCGAGCGCCACCGGCATGAACAACGGCCCGCCCTTGAAGACCACGCCGTACGCGGCGAAGATCGGCAGCGCGATCAGCACCACCATCCAGGAGGCGTGCACCGCGGTCTCGATCAGCTTCGAGAGATACAGCCGAAACCAGTTGAGCGGCGCCGCCACCAGCAGGTCGAGATCACGCGCCAGGAAGAACGTCGACAGGGCGGCGATGAGGTTGGAGAGAAGGAGCACCGATGCGAAGCCCACCAGCACCGCGTCGAGGATCTTCTGGGCCAGCAGCATGCCGACGCTGAGGCCGGCCAGGTACTGCAGTACCCGGTACGCTACGCCGAAGAGGATACCCCAGAAGCCGCAGGCCAGCGCCGCGAACAGCGCCACCGACCCGATCTCGCCGCCGCGGAGCCAGCGCGCGAAGAGCCCGCGCCATTTGGGCGCCAGCACGGTCCAGACACCGGGGGCCCGGGGAACCGGGGCCACCGGGTACTCAGACATCCAGCACCGCGTCGAGGGCGTGCGGCGGCCGGGCGCCGGTGAGGCGGAGGAAGATGTCCTCCAGGCTCTCGTTGCCCGAGGCGCTCTCCGCTCTGAGCTCCGCCATGGTGCCCTCGGCGACGCTCTGGCCCCGCGCGATGATCGCAATGCGGTCGCACATGAGCTCGGCCACCTCGAGGGTGTGCGTGCTCATGAGCACGGTGCCGCCGCGCCGCACGAAGGCCCGGAACAGGTCCTTGAGGACCCGGGCGCCGACGGGGTCGAGCCCGACCATCGGCTCGTCGACCACGATCAGCTGCGGCCGGTGCACGAACGCGCTGGCGATCACCAGCTTCTGCCGCATGCCGTGGCTGTACGACCCGGTGACCTCATCGCGCCAGGGGCCGAGCTCGAAGAGCTCGAGGAGCTCGTCCATCCGCCGCTCCACCGCGCTGCCCGCCTGGCCATAGAGCGCGGCCACGAAGCGCAGGAACTCGGCGCCGGTGAGCTTGTCGTAGACGAAAGGGCGGTCGGGGATGTAGCCGATCATTGCCTTGATGGCCTGCGGCTCCCGCCAGGTCTCGACGCCGCCGATCTCGATGCTGCCGGCCGTCGGCCGAAGGATCCCGGCGATCATGCGCATCGTGGTCGTCTTCCCGGCGCCATTGGGGCCGAGGAAGCCGAACAGAGTCCCGCGCGGCACGGTGAGCGTAAGGCGATCGACCGCGGTGAAGCGGCCGTATTGCTTGACGAGCTGGGTGAGCTGGATCATGCGACCCGATCTCCGCACCCGGCGTGCCAGAGGGCGCCGACCGCCGGAGGCGCTGGATCGGGGGGTTGCGTCGCCGGCGAGTGGCGCTGGCGCCACACCAGCCAGCCGAGGGCCGCGAGCCAGAGCAGGATGATCAGCGCCCCCACTACGTGCAGTCTTCTCATGACCGGCTCCGGAGGATCGCCTCGGCCGTTTCCCGCTCGTGGTCCTTCTCGACCACGATGGTAAGGCTCATCTGCTCCGCGCCCTCCCGCGGGAAGGTCTGCGCCAGCATGGCGATGGCGTCCTCCAGGGAAAGCTGGCCCGGTCCGACCCCCACCGGCGGGGCCGCCACCCGGCCGAGTCCCCACTCGGCCGCCCGCTGCCAGGCCGATACCAGCGCGCGCCGGATGGTATCCCGGCTGGCGGGCGTCTGAGGATCCTGCAGCACGAGGTGAAGCACGAAGGGAGCCGCCAGGTCGCCGCCACCGGTGACGACGGCCGCCCCGGCGTCGAGTGGCATCCCCACCCGGCGAAGCGTGGCGAAGCGCGCACCGCCCTGCTCATCGAGACGCCGCATCGCGGGCGTCAGCGCCTGCAGCGACGCGTCGGCCGGCCGCAGCACGGCATCGGCCTCGACGAACGCGAGGTCGTCCACCACCACCCGGATGTCGATCGGCATGCCGTATGGTAGGGACGGCCGGCGCAATCCGGTAGCCGGATTCCGCGGCTTGAGTACGCCTCCGGCTTCGGGTACCTTTCGGGGCTATGGCTCAGGAATATCTCATCGTGCGAGGCGCACGAGAGCACAACTTGAAGGACATCACGGTTTCGATTCCGCGAAACCGCCTCACCGTGATCACCGGTCTCTCCGGGTCGGGCAAGAGCTCCCTCGCATTCGACACGATCTACGCCGAAGGCCAGCGCCGCTACGTCGAGTCGCTATCCGCCTACGCGCGCCAGTTCCTCGGGCTCATGGAAAAGCCCGATGTCGATGCCATCGAGGGCCTCTCGCCCGCCATCTCGATCGAGCAGAAGACCACCGGCCAGAATCCGCGCTCCACGGTCGGCACGGTCACCGAGATCTACGACTACCTCCGGCTGCTCTGGGCGCGCGCGGGCGTACCGCACTGCCCCAACGACGGCAGCCCGGTCTCGCGACAGAGCGCCGCGCAGATCACCGACGCCGTCCTGGGCTGGCCCGAGGGCACCCGCATCGAGGTGCTCGCGCCGCTGGTGCGCGGACGAAAGGGCGAATTCCGCGATCTCCTCGACGATGTCCGCAAGCGCGGCTTCGTTCGCGCCCGCGTCGATGGCGAGACCTACGAGCTCGGCGCGGTGCCCCCGCTCAACCGCCGGCAGAACCATGACGTGGCGGTCATCGTGGACCGGCTCGTGGTGCGCGCCGCCGACCGCTCGCGCCTCAACGACTCGATCGAGACCGCCCTCCGCGAAGCAGACGGCGTGGCCGAAGTGGTCCGCTACGACGGCAAGGACGCGTCGTCCGTCATGTTCTCGGAGCGCTTTGCCTGTCCCGTGTGCGGGCTCTCCATGCCGGAGCTGGAGCCGCGGCAGTTCTCGTTCAATTCGCCTTTCGGGGTGTGTCCCGACTGCAATGGCCTCGGCATCAGGAAGGAAGTCAACGTCGAGCTGATCCTCGGCGATCCCAGCATCTCGATCCTCGAGGGCGTCATTCTTCCGTGGGGCGAGCCGTCGGGATACCTGCGGAAGGTCGTCCTCCCGACCTTGGCGAAGGCGTTCCGGTTCGAGCTCAACGCACCATGGAGCGAGCACTCCGAGTCGGCGCAGAAGGCGCTGCTCCACGGTGCGCCGGGCCGCTTCCGATTCGCCGCCGACGGCGGCCGCGGCAAGGGCGACTACGAGAGCGAATGGGAAGGCGTGCTCCGGAACGTCGAGCGTCGCTACCGTGAATCCACCAGTGATGCCGTCCGCATGTCGCTCGAGGAATTCCTGGTGGAGCAGCCCTGCGCCACCTGTCACGGCAAGCGGCTCAAGCCGGAGAGCCTCGCCGTGCTGGTCGCCGGGCGGAGCATCGGTGACGTGGTGGACCTGTCGGTGGATCGCGCGGTGGAGTTCTTCGAGTCGATTCCGCTCCGGGCTCCGGGCCGCGCGGGGCTCGATCCGGAGATCGCGGGCCCCATCCTCAAGGAGTCGGCCGACCGGCTTCGTTTCCTTCGCGATGTCGGGCTCGGCTACCTCACGCTGGGCCGCGGCGCCTCGTCGCTGAGCGGCGGCGAGATGCAGCGGATTCGCCTGGCAACCCAGATCGGATCCCGGCTGGTCGGCGTCCTCTACATCCTCGACGAGCCCAGCATCGGGCTGCACCAACGGGACAATGAGCGGCTCCTCGGCACACTGCGTGGACTCCGCGATCTCGGCAACACCGTGATCGTCGTGGAGCACGACGAGGACACGATCCGGAGCGCGGACCACGTCATCGACCTGGGGCCTCGCGCCGGACGTCTCGGCGGCGAGGTCGTGGCCGAAGGCACGGTGGACGATCTGGTCGCATCGGCCGACTCGCTCACCGGCCGCTATCTCCGGGGAGAGCTGCGCGTTCCGGTTCCGGCCCGCCGCCGCAAGGCCGAGCCGGGACGGCGGCTCAGGATCGCCGGTGCCCGCGCCAACAACCTGCGGAACCTGACGGTGGACTTCCCGCTCGGGGTGCTCACGGCCGTGACCGGTGTTTCCGGCTCCGGCAAGTCCACGCTGATCACCGACATTCTGTATCAGTCGCTCGCGCGGCATTTCTACCGGGCACGGGTGCTCCCCGGCGCCCACAGCCGCATCGAAGGGCTCGACCTGATCGACAAGGTGATCGACATCGATCAGAGCCCCATCGGCCGGACGCCCCGCTCCAACCCGGCCACGTACACCGGGCTCTTCACCCCGATCCGCGAACTCTTCACCCAGCTCCCCGATGCGAAGATGCGCGGCTACGGCCCCGGCCGCTTTTCGTTCAACGTCAAGGGTGGTCGCTGTGAAGCCTGCGAGGGCGACGGCCTGGTCAAGATCGAGATGCACTTCCTTCCCGACGTGTATGTCCCGTGCGAGGTGTGCAAAGGCCGGCGCTACAACCGCGAGACGCTCGAGGTGCGATACAAGGGCCGCAGCATCGCCGACGTGCTGGATCTCACCGTGGCCGATGCGCTGGAGTTCTTCAGCGCCCAGCGCCGGATTGCCGACAAGCTCGAGCTGCTGAACGACGTCGGTCTCGGATACCTGCACCTCGGACAGGCGGCGACGACGCTGTCGGGCGGCGAAGCGCAGCGGGTCAAGCTTGCCACCGAGCTGGCCAAGCGCGACACGGGCCGCACGCTCTACATCCTCGACGAGCCGACGACCGGCCTCCACTTCGAGGACGTCCGGCTGCTGCTCGAAGTGCTGCACCGCCTGGTGGACAAGGGCAACTCGGTCATCGTGATCGAACACAATCTCGATGTCATCAAGACCGCCGACTGGGTCATCGATCTCGGCCCGGAGGGCGGGGAGGGCGGGGGCCTCATCGTGGCCCAGGGCACGCCGGAGCAGGTGGCCCGAGCGGCGGGGAGCCACACTGGCCAGTTTCTCCGGAAGGCGTTGGCCGGCTGACGCCTTCGCCCCGCCCTGGAAGCGGCAGCGGCCGGAATTTCCTATATTGCGAGTCCCCCCGAATGGAGGATCTCATGCGCTTCGACGAGATCATTTCGGTCCTGGGATACGCCGGCGGCCACGACCAGCCCGTCCGGATCACCACCGTTGACCAGCATGAAGTCGTGGGGATTCCCAGCAGCGTGGACACCCACATCACGGCCCACGAGGTCTACCTCCGCCCCGCCGGGCCGAGCGAGGTCGAGATCGCGGTCTCGCTGGCGGCCATCAGCGCCGTCGAGCTGGTCTGAGCCAGGTTCCCTATAATGTAGGCGGCGCGGGACGTCGCGGTCTGAAACATTTGGTCCCGCGCTGCCGTACAGGGCCGGGTCACTGGTAGGGTCGAGGCTCCGGAGGGGACCATGGAAGGTGTTCTCGCGCTCAGCATTCCGATCATTGCCATCCTCACCTTCGGCGCGGTCATGATCGGCCGGGGTCCGATCGGCCAGGCGCTGGCCCGGGCAATCGGGGGGCACGCCGGCGAGATCGAGCTCGAAGTAGTGGAGCTCCGCCAGCAGGTGGAGCAGCTCCGGCTCGAGATGGGGGACATGCAGGAGCGCGTCGATTTTGCCGAGCGGCTCCTGGCCCAGCCGCGGGACGCCGACCGGCTGCAGGCCTGACGTATCATGGAAGACATTCTCGCAATCATCTTTCTCTTCGGCGGCGGCACCGCCATCTGCCTCGCGTTCAGCCCGGTGGGCCGGGCAGTGGCGGATCGGCTGCGCGGACACGGTAGCGAGCCGGCCTACGATCCGGAGCTGCTGGCGGAAGTGCAATCGCTCCGGACCGACGTGGTCGAGCTTCAGGAGCGGGTGGATTTCGCCGAACGGCTCCTGGCCCGGCGGGACGAGCCCCAGATTGCCGCGCGGCAGGATCCGGAGTAGCCATGAACGACTTCGAGCGGCTGCTGCAGCTTCTGGCGGTGCTGACCACGATGGGTGGCGTCGGCACCGTCCTCTTCGTCGGGGTGCGGTATGCGCTCGCCCGGATCCGCCGCATGGAGCGCGACGGCGAGTCGCGCCACCTCGGCGACGCGGCCGAATCGGCGGCCCGCTTCGAGCGGCTCGAACAGGAAGTTGCCGAGCTGCAGGATCGAGTGGATTTCGCCGAACGGCTGCTCGCACGGCACGCTGAGCCCGAGCGGCTGGATGCCGGAAAGGAATTCCCATGATGGTTCAGCTCCCGACACCTCCCGCGCCACCGGTACCGCCGTCGCTGCCGGATCATTTCGTCGTGGCCAGCGGAACGCCGCTCGATTCGCCAGCACTGGTGATGATCATCCTGGCGGCGCTGGCGGCCGCGACACTCGTGCTCTGGCCGCTGGTGCGGGCGCTGGCCCGCCGCCTGGAGGGCCGGGGCGCACCGAGTGCAGCGCTGCAGGCCGAGGTGGATGAGCTGCGGGCACGGCTGCACGAGCTCGAGGGGAATCAGAGCCGACTCCTCGATCTCGAGGAACGGCTCGACTTTACCGAACGGATCCTCACGCAGAAGGAACCGGCGCGGCTGCCGGACGCCAGATAGGGAGGCCCCGACATGAAACGATGGCTGGGCATTGGCCTGGTGGACTTCGCCATCCAGGCGGCGATCACCATCTGCGTCATCGGGATCTTCGTTGACAGCCCCGGCACGCGGGACGAAGTCGTGGTCTTCGGCACCCTCGGGTTGTCGGTCCTCGTGCTGGCGATCCGCCGATACTTTGCCATGCGCCGCGGGGAGCTCGGCGCGCCGCCCGCGGAGCTGACGGCGGGCCAGATGGCGGAACTCGAGCTCCGCGTCAGCGAGCTGGAGGCGGCGCAGCACCGCGTCATGGACCTGGAGGAGCGGCTCGACTTCGCCGAGCGGCTGCTCACGCAGCGCGGAGAGCCGATGCTCCCGGGCCCGACCGCCGGCACGTAGGCGCGGCGCGGCCCGCCTGAAGCGTGTACATTGTGGCGCGGGAAAATCTCGAAGCCGGAGTCGCCGATGGTGACACGTGAAGACGTACAGTCGTGGCTCGACCGCCTGGACGGCGGAAGCGTCACGGCGCGCGAGGTCGAGCCCAACCTGTGGATCGCCAACACCCCGGACGGAGCCGAGGTCGTGGTGCACTACGCGCCGCCGGTGCTGCTGCTGCGGGTGCGGGTGATGGAGCAGCCGGCGGCCGGCGAGCGGCGGGGTGAGCTGTTCCGTCAGCTCCTCGAGCTCAACGTGCGCGATCTGGTCCACGGCTCCTACGGGCTGGAGGGCGACCACATCGTCCTGACCGACACCCTCGAGCTCGAGAACCTGGATTTCAACGAGTTCGAGGCGAGCTTCGACTCCGTGACGCTGGCGCTGGCGTCGCACATGAGCGCGCTGGCCCCCTACCGCCAGAGGTAAGAGTCCATGGGCATCTTTGACCGGTTCTCGACCGTCCTCAGGTCGAACATCAACGACCTCATCTCCCGGGCGGAAAACCCCGAGAAGATGCTGAACCAGCTGATCATCGACATGAAGGGTCAGCTGGCCCGCGCCAAGCAGGAGGTCGCCGGGGCCATCGCCGACGAGAAGAAGATCCAGTCCGACGCCGAGGGGATGAAGAAGCAGGCGGACGAGTGGGAGCGGCGCGCCATGCTGGCCGTGGAGCAGGGGCGGGACGACATGGCCAAGCAGGCGCTCATGCGCTACAACGAGAACCTGCAGGGCGCCCAGCAGCTGCACGAGACCTGGGTCAAGAGCAAGGCGGAGACCGAAGCGCTCAAGCTTTCGCTCCGCCAGCTCAACGACAAGATCGAGGAAGCCAAGCGGAAGAAGAACATCCTGGTGGCGCGCGCCAAGCGGGCCGAGGCCCAGCAGCGCATCCAGGAGACGATGTCCGGCATGAGCGACCGGAGCGCCTTCGAGTCGTTCGAGCGGATGACGGAAAAGATCGAGCAGAACGAGCGCAAGGCCATCGCCGCCGCGGAGCTCCAGGAGGAGTTCTCGGGCGACACCCTGGCCAAGCAGTTCGAATCGCTCGAGTACAAGGGCAGCTCCGACCAGCAGCTGCTCGAGCTCAAGCAGCGCATGGGCCTCCTCAAGCCGGGCGGTGAGACCCGGCAGCTCGGCCGCGGCGGCGAGACGATCCATGATGCCGAGCTCGTGGAGGATGGGGAGGAAGGCACCACCCACTGATGCCGGCGGCCGGTTCCGAGGCACGACGCGGTTTTCCCCTGACGGCGGCCCTGGCCGCCGTCCTGCTGATCGCGCTGGTGCTCAAGACCGCCGACGTCCTCCTGATCGTGTTTCTGGCGGTCATCCTCGGCGTCTATCTGCGCGCGCTGGCCGATCTGCTGGTCCATCGCGCCGGCGTGCCCCGACCGCTTGGCCTTTCCACCGCGGTCATTGCCACGCTCGCTGCGCTGGTCGGCATCGTCCTGCTGATCGCGCCCGCGGTGGCTCAGCAGGTCCACGACCTCCTCGCCAACACGCCGAACTATCTCACCCAGCTCGATGAGAGCCTGACCACGCTGGCGCAGCGGTTTCCCATCTTTCACCGGGCACCCGCGGCGAGCGGCGAGCCGGGGCTCCTGGCCAGCTCGATCGGCGAGCTGCTCACGGCCGTCCGTGGTGCGGTGGTCCCCTACCTGAAATCGAGTCTCGAGGTGCTGATCGAGGGGGTGAGCGTGTTCGTCATGGCGCTCTACCTCGCGCGGCACCCGGGCATTTACACCAACGGCGTTGTTGCGCTGGTGCCGCCGGCCCGCCGGCCGCTCGCCCTCAGGATCCTGCCCGACCTCGCGACGACGCTCCGCGCGTGGGTCGTCGGACAGATCACGGCAATGTTCATCCTGGGACTTCTCACGACGGTGGGACTCTGGATCCTGGGCGTACCCTACTTCCTGGCCTTCGGCGTGTTCGCCGGTGTGGCGGCCATCGTTCCGTTCTTCGGCACGCTGGTCTCGACCATACTGCCGGCGCTCTTCGCGCTGAGCGTTGCCGGCGTGCCGAAGGCGCTGCTCGTGGCGGCCCTCGGCGTCCTCGTGCACCTGATCGAAGCGAATCTGGTGGCGCCACAGGTGATGGAGCGGCAGGTCAACCTCCCGCCCGTCCTGACCATCGCGGGTGTCCTCGTGATGGGGCGCCTGTTCGGCACCATCGGCCTCCTCGTGGCGGTGCCGATCATCGCGGTTATCATGGTGCTGGTGCGACATATCCTCCTGGGCGAGGTGTACGGCGACCCGGTCAGCGCGGCCGAACGGTCCGGCACCGTGCCGCCCGACGCACCGCGCACCGTTGGTTCACCCCCTCCACTTGCGGGCCGATGAACGACGCACGCTACCTCATCATTGCCGACGGCGACTTCGCGCCGATGACGTCCAAGACGGCCAACTCCATCATCCGCTACCTCCCGGACCGGGTGGTCGCCGTCCTCGATCGGAGCCAGGCCGGCAAGACCGCCGAGGACGTACTCGGCTTCGGCGGGGCAATCCCGGTGGTCGGGTCCATGCGGGAGGGACTCGACCGGAAGCCGGACACCGTGCTCATCGGCATTGCGCCCCAGGGCGGGCGGCTCCCCGCTGAGTGGCATGCGTGGCTGGCCGAGGCCCTGGAAGCCGGCTGCAATATCGTGAGTGGCCTCCACACTTTCCTGGGTGACGATCCCGAGCTCGCGGCCAAGGCCCGCGCCGCGGGCCGCACCATCAGCGACCTCCGGAAGCCACCGGCGGATCTTCCCGTGGCCTCGGGCCTGGCCAAGCAGGTGCCGGGACTCGTGGTCCTCGCCGTCGGGACCGACTGCAACGTCGGCAAGATGACGGCGCAGCTGCAGCTCACGTCCGCGCTCAACGCGGCGGGACTGCGCACCCGCTTCGTCGCCACGGGGCAGACCGGCATCATGATCGAAGGCTGGGGCATCGCGGTGGACGCCGTGATCGCCGACTTCATCGCGGGAGCCGCGGAGCGGATCACGATCGAGGGCGGCAAGAACGCCGACGTGGTGCTGGTGGAAGGCCAAGGCAGCATCAACCACCCGGGGTACTCGGGCGTGACCCTCGGCCTGCTGCATGGCTCCTGCCCGGATGCGCTGATCCTCTGCCACCAGGCCACCCGCCGCTACATCGGCGATTACCGCCAGGCCGCGTGGCTCGAGCTGCCGCCGCTCACCGAGTACGTGCGACTCTACGAGATGATCGGCTCGGCGGTCCACCCGACGAAGGTGGTCGGCATCTGCCTCAACACCTACGACATGAGCGACGATGAGGCGCGGGCCGCGTGCGAGAAGGCCGCCGCCGAGACCGGGCTTCCGACGACCGACCCGGTCCGGTTCGATCCGGCGCCGCTGGTCGAGGCGATCGCGGCGGCCCACCGGCGGAAGATGGAGAAAGGTCTGCCGCGGAGCGGATGACCGCCGCGATCCGGCTCGACGGATTGGTCAAGGAGTACGCGGGCCCGCCTGCCGTCCGCGCGCTGGACGGAGTGGACCTCGAGGTGCGCGCGGGAGAGGTGTTCGGCCTGCTCGGCCCCAATGGCGCCGGAAAGACCACGACGGTCGGCGTCTGCACCACGCGCGTCCTTCCCACCAGCGGATCCGCCATCGTCGAGGGCGTCGACGTGGTCCGGCACCCGTCAGCGGCCCGCCGCACGATCGGAGTCGTGTCCCAGTACAACACGCTCGACCGCTCCTGCACCGTCCGCGAAAATCTCTACTACCACTGCCGGTACTTCGGCCTCGGCCGGGCCGAATCCAGGGTCCGCGCCGACGAGCTGCTCGCGCAGTTTCACCTGGGCGACCGCGCCACTGCGATGCCGATGCAGCTCTCTGGCGGGCTGGCCCAGCGGGTGCAGGTGGCCCGCGCCATCGCCCACCGGCCGGCGGTGCTGTTTCTCGATGAGCCGACCGCGGGACTCGACCCCCAAAGCCGGCTGGCGCTCTGGGAGCTGATCGAGGGGATGCGCGAGCGGGGCATCACCGTGCTGCTCACCACCCACTACATGGACGAGGCCGATCGCCTGAGCGACCGTGTGGCCATCATCGACGCGGGCCGGGTGCTGGTGTGCGATACGCCGGCAGCGCTCAAGCGGCAGGTGGGTGCGGAGACGGTAGTGCAGCTGCAGCTCGACGGCGCGTTCGACGGGCTTGCCTCGGTGCTCGCGGGAATCTCCGGTGTGCGCGACGTGCTGCCCACGGAGGGCGGTCTCCGCGTCATGGCGACGGCGCGGGAAGGTCTCCTCCCGCGGATCGTCGAGGCGGCGGCGCCGTTCGAGCTCCGGGACGTCTCGGTCAGTGAGCCAACGCTCGAAACAGTGTTCATCCGGCTGACCGGGAAGGCGCTCCGTGACTGATCCCCGCCGCCCCTACGTCCGCGCCTTTGCCGGGCTGATGCTGCGCGACACGCGGGTGCTGGTCCGGAACTTTGCCCCGTTCGTCACCCGCACGGTGATGAACCCGCTGCTGTCGGTGTTCGTGTTTGCCTATGTGTTTCCCCGGATCGGTCAGGGCATGCGCGCGGGCGGTGCCGGGGGTGCCAACTTCGCCACGATCCTGGTTCCCGGCCTGATCGCAGTCGCGATGGTGTTCCAGGGCATCGCTGCCGTGGCGCTGCCGCTCTCCATGGAGCTCGGCGCCACGCGCGAGATCGAAGATCGCGTGCTCGCGCCGATTCCGAACTGGCTGGTAGCCGTCGAGAAGATCGTCTTCGGCGCGGTGCAGGGCGTCGTGGCCGGGCTCGCCGTGTTTCCGCTGGTGTATCTCATTCCCGCGACGCCGGTCGATGTGCACGTGGAGAGCTGGCCGCTCCTGGTCGTGGTGATCGCGCTCGCGAGCCTTGCCTCGGGGGCGCTGGGCCTGGCACTGGGTACGGTTGTTCGCCCACAGCACATCGGGCTCATGTTCGCGGTCGTGGTGGTCCCCATGACATTCCTGGGTTGCGTCTACTATCCGTGGGCGGCGCTGCACCCGATCCGCTGGCTCCAGATCGGCGTGCTGGTGAATCCGCTGGTGTACATGAGCGAAGGCCTCCGTGCAGCGCTCACGCCGAGCCTGCCGCACATGCCGCTGCCGCTCTTTCTTGCCGCGCTGGTGGCGGCGGTACTCGCGCTCTCCGCCATTGGCGTCCGCGCCTTCCGCCAGAGGACCATAGACTAGCGGGGCCGCGTTCGGCTCCGGCGGGCGGAGAATTGGTCCGCGGTGTGGCCCCGCGGTCTCCCAGATTCCTGCCATGCGCGGACCATCCATCCTCCCCCTCGATCCCGCCACGCCGCTCATCGAGATCCTCCGCGCCGCCCCGCCGGCCGAGGCGTGTGGCGTCTGGCTCGGCGGCACCGGGGTGGGTGCGCAGGAGCCGATGGCCCGCATGGGCGGTCCACCGGGCGCCGGCAGCCTGCTCGTCCGCGCGGACCTGGGCTCGCTGCTCCGGTCGGTGCGGAGCGTCGTTGTGTGCTTCGACGGCCGCGTGGTGGCGGTTTCGTCCACCGTGCTGGCGCTGGCCCGGATGCTCGAGATCGTGGGCGACGGGCCGCGCCTCGTCGCCGACCTGGCAGAGCAGACGCCCGAGGCCGCGCTGGCCGAGGTCCGTGGGAGCAGGCGTGTGGCAGCGACACGGGTTCGCTACGGCGCGGATCCCATCGGGCGCCGTTGACGTCCGGCCCGGGAGGTCTCTAGGTTAGGGCTCCGGCCTCACCCGCGCCCCTTCCGGAGTCGCCTTGCTCCTCATCCGCACCGCCGCCGGCACCATTGCCCGCCTGGAGGAGCTCTTCAAGGTGGATGGCGCTGCCGTGCTCCGCGGCGCCTCGCAGCTCATCGGCATCTGGCTCCTGGCCTGGTTCGCGCTCCGCCTCGTGCGGCTGGCCGCGCGCCGGATCGAGCTGTCCGTCAACGACCACGACGCCATCGTGTCGGTGCGGGAAAAGCGCGGTCAGACGATCTCCCAGCTTCTCCGGAGCGCCGGGCGCATCGCGGTGCTCACGATTGCCGTTCTTCTCAGTCTCAACGTCTTCATCAACATCGGCCCGCTGCTGGGCGGTGCGGCGGTCATCGGCCTTGCCATCTCCTTCGGCGCCCAGAGCCTGGTCAAGGACGTGATCGCCGGCTTCTTCATGCTGGTGGAGGATCAGTTTGCCCTGGGCGATGTGATCGAGGCGGCCGGCATGAGCGGGGTGGTCGAGAAGATCACGCTCCGGGTCGTCGTGCTGCGCGATCTCGACGGCACCCTGCACACGATTCCCAACGGCGAGATCAAGGCCGTCAGCAACAAGACCCGCGGGTGGTCGCGGGCGGTGGTGGATGTCTCGATTGCCTACGGCGAAGACGTCGACCGCGCCATCCGGGTCATCCGGGACGAGGCCGAGCGGTTGTCGCACGACGAGGAATGGGCCGCCCTGCTGGACGGGATGCCGGAGGTGTGGGGCGTGGAATCGGTCAACGATACGGCCACCGTGGTCCGCATGGTGGCCCGCACCCAGCCCGGTTCCCACTGGGGCATCCAGCGCGAATTCCGCCGGCGCATCAAGAACCGGCTCGACGCCGAAGGGATCAAGACGCCGGCGCCGAAGGGGCAGGTGAAGGTGCAGCTGGAACCGGGCATCGCTGCCGCGGCGGACCAATGAGCCTCCGACTCTACAACACGATGAGCCGCTCGGTCGAGCCGTTCACGCCGATCACGACGGGCCGGGTCTCACTCTATGCCTGTGGTCCGACGGTCTACAACTACGCCCACATCGGGAACTTCCGGACGTTCCTGTTCGAGGATCTCCTGCGCCGCTGGCTCGAGGCGAGCGGGTACGATGTCTTCCATGTGATGAACCTGACCGACGTGGACGACAAGACCATCAAGGGTGCCGGCGCGGCGGGCCAGCCGCTCCGCACCTACGTTGAGCCGTACATCGCGGCCTTTCACGAGGACCGCCACTACCTCCGGATCCGGGACGCGTCGGCCTACCCGCGCGCGACCGACTGCATCCCCGGCATGATCCGGCTGGTCGCCGGACTGCTCGAGCGGGGCGTGGCATACCGGAGCGATGACGGCTCGGTGTATTTCGCCATCGACCGGTTTCCGGCCTACGGGCGGCTGTCCCGGCTGGACACGCGGGAGCTTCGCGCCGGCGCGAGCGAGCGGGTGACGGCGGACGAGTACGCCAAGGAGGATGCACGCGACTTCGTGCTCTGGAAGGGTGCGAGGCCGGAGGACGAAGCCGTGGGCGCGGTGTGGGACGCCCCCTTCGGTCGCGGGCGGCCCGGCTGGCACCTGGAATGCTCGGCCATGGCGCTGGAGCTCCTGGCCGAGGCGCGGGGCGGCGAGGTGCTCGACATCCACGCTGGCGGCGTCGATCTCATCTTTCCGCATCACGAGGATGAGATCGCGCAGAGCTGCGCGTTCACCGGAAAGCCGGAGTTCGCGCGATACTGGATGCACGGCGAGTTCCTGACGCTGTCGGGCACCAAGATGTCGAAGCGGTTCGGAAACATCCTGACGGCCAGGGACCTCCGCCTGGAAGGTGTGGACGCGGGTGCGGTCCGGCTTCTGATCTTCAACACGCACTATCGCCAGAAGCTCGATTGGTCGGATGAGGCGCTCGACGCGGCGCGCGAGGGCTCGCGGCGGCTGGGGGATTTCCGCGGCCGGCTGGTCCGGGCGGCGGCAGGCGCGGCGGGTGACGAACATGCCGAGGACCCGGCCTTTGCCGAGATCGCAGCCGGGTTCCGGCAGGGCTTCATGGCGGCGCTGGACGATGACCTCAATGCCCCGCGTGGACTGGCCGCGCTGTTCGGGTTTGCCCGCGAGGGGAACCGGCTGCTCGACGAAGGCCGCCGGCCCGGAGCGGCCGCGCTCGCGGCGCTCGAGCTCGCATCGGGCGTGCTGGACGTCTTCCCGGCCGGCTCGAGCCGGCTGGAGGTTGGAGGGGGGACGCAGTCGGGTGGGGGCGAGGTTGCCGCCGCGGAGCTCTCCGAGAAGCTCCCGGCCGGAAGTGACCCGGCCGCGGCCGACGCGTGGGCGCTGGCCTGGGCTGGCCGGCGGCAGGAGGCGAAGCTCGCGCGAAACTACGCCGAGGCCGACCGCATCCGGGAGTTGCTGCGGGCGGCGGGATATGAGCTTCGGGACGGCCGGACCGGCGCCGAGGTGGTCAGGTTGTAGACAGAACGGGCGGCATCCCGCAATTCTGAGGCCCCTCCAGTTGACTCATTGCAAGTCGCCATGTATCATAGGAGTCTGTCTTTTTCGGCCTTATTTCTCGGCATTCGAGGGACGGCTCGCTGACGTAGCTCAATTGGCAGAGCAGCTGATTTGTAATCAGCAGGTTAGGGGTTCGATTCCCCTCGTCAGCTCGGTGGTGAGGTTCGCCGGTGAGATTCCGGTCGGGTCGGAAGCGAAGGCAGGTGCGGGTAGCGGGTGCGGTGGGGTGACCGAGTGGCTAATGGTAGCAGACTGTAAATCTGCCGGGCTCTGCCCTACGTAGGTTCGAATCCTACCCCCACCACTGGATGCGGGAGAGGCGCGCGGGTGTAGCTCAGTTGGTAGAGCATCAGCCTTCCAAGCTGAGGGTCGCGGGTTCGAGCCCCGTCGCCCGCTTCAGGCAGGTCGAGGTCGACGAGGAGCCGGTCGCTCGCGTAGCTCAGTTGGTAGAGCGCATCCTTGGTAAGGATGAGGTCCGCGGTTCAATCCCGCGCGCGAGCTTGGACGAGCTGGAGCCCGCAACGGACGGTCCGGCAGCACGGCGCAAACGAAATCCTGGACAGGGGAAAACATGGCGAAGGCCAAATTTGAGCGGACGAAGCCGCACGTGAACGTCGGGACGATCGGGCACGTGGACCACGGGAAGACGACGTTGACGGCGGCGATCACGACGAT
>Ga0310810_10000571_pt1 | contig 37222 bp, 31 predicted proteins | sample NCmetagenome_FD_207641 | JGI IMG/M metagenome (GOLD analysis project Ga0310810, IMG submission 207641) | Soil microbial communities from experimental microcosm in Duke University, North Carolina, United States - NC | ecosystem: Engineered > Artificial ecosystem > Soil microcosm > Unclassified ...
CTGTTGCGGCAAACCGCCGGCGTGCTTTGTCGTGTACATGGCGACGTCACGTTCACGACCGGTCAGTTGCCGTCGCGCCTCGTCGAGCTGCGCTTTCAGGAACTGCGTCGCGCGTGTGGCTTCGTTGGCTCGCATCTGCCCGTTCTGGGCCACGTAGAAGTCCGCGATCGCATTCGTCACGTTGGCGACGGTCTCGGGATGCTCGCCGGTCACCGTCAGCCGGAATGCCACGGTCTTGCTGCGACCGGTCACTTGCTCGGGTCCCGTCAACTCGATCTTGATGTCGTCTCGCAACTGCGCGAGCGCCGAGTCGCGATCACCGCGCGCGCGTAGAGCAGGATAGAGGTTGAACCGTTCGACCAGACTGGTGAGGTTGGCCCGGCTCAGCACCTCCTGCTGGATGACGTGCAGACGGCTTTCGAGCTCGCCGCCCGGAGCCGATCGCACCACTCCGTCGGGGAGTTGTCTCTCCACGAGCACGACCGAAGACGCGCGAAACAGATCCGGCAGAAAGGCCGCGAGAGAGAGGCACGTGACCATGACCGTGGTGAACACCACGATCGCCGTCGAACGTCGCCGGCGGAGAATGTCGCCTGCCTGCAGCAGTAAGGATTCGTCTGTCGTCGAGAGTGTGTCAGACATGCTACACCTCACGGAACGACGATGATGTCGCCGGACTGGACGAAGAAGTTGTCCTGGTCAGTGCCGATTTCCACCTTCGTGTATCGGAAGGGAATGCGGACCGTCGCGCGGCCGTTCTGGCGCAGCACGACGATGCGGTCGCGCTCGGCGAAGTCGGTAAATCCCTGTGCCATGGCGATCATCTCGAGCACGGTGGCCGGGCTGCGCAGTTCGAATCGGCCCGGTGATCGCACGGCGCCGACGACGGCGACCTTTGCGCTATGCACTTCGCGAACGATGACCGCGACTTCTGGAGCGGGAACGAACTCGGAGAGCCGCGTCGTGAGTTCTTGTCGCAGTTGCTCAGGTGTCAGGCCCGCGGCCTTGATGTCATTGACCAGCGGCAGCGAGACCTTGCCGTCCGGGCGAACGGGTACGGAACGGCTCAACTCCGGGCTCTTCCAGACGGAGATGTCCAGCACGTCTTCGGGACCGATCTTGTAGCCGTTGTCGTCAGCGACACGCGCCGTGGCGGCCGGCACCGTCGCTGCTGCAGGCCGTTCGGTCGAGGCCGGATCGAGTCGCGCCCGCTCCTGCGCCGAGCCGAGGCCAGCGATGAATAGACAGATCGTTGCGAATGCCGGAACACGTTTCATGGCCATTGCACTCCAGTCATCGGGAGAGCCGGATCGCGCTGGAGTGGTGTGAAGGTTCGTTTCAGCCGCGGAGCGATCGTGACGCCGACGGCCACGACGCCGCGCGTCACGTGTCCATCGGGTGGCAGCTGGCCTCGCAGGTCACCGCGCTGGTAATCGGCGCGGTAAGACGCCGTCAACGTGTACATCTCTCGAACCGTCCACGCACCACCGACGCCTCCGTGATATACGGTCGCTCGCAGGTCGGCGAGCGACAGGCTTTGAAACACACCGATCACCGTGCTGATCTCGACGTCGCTGCGCAGCAGCCATGACGTCCTGGCCGTGCCGCTGTGGATACCGACCGGTCCGGGTACGCCGAGCACGATCGTCTCGCCATGCCAGTAGTCGACCAGAAACCGCTGATGCGGTGTGCGGCGTAGAAGCGTGGCCAGCACTTCCGAGCTGGGTCCGCTATACGAGCTGAATCGAGGTCCCACTTGGACCGACGCGTTCGTGGCTGGCGTGACCTGGCGCGACCACGAGGCGAGGAGTGTGTGTGAAGACTCTTGTTCGAGGGAGCCCACGAAGGCTCGGACCACGTAACGCCCACCCCACTGAGTTCGCGGCGACCGCGCGTAGTCCATACCGGCGCGCGCGGCATGGAGCGATTGCTCGGCGTAGCCCGAGAGCGACTCCTGCGTCCAGCTGTACAGCGCCGTCACCGTCGTGCGTGGCTTCAGGCGATACGAGACCGACGGCGTCACTTGCGTACGCGTCGCGATCTGACGACCCAGCAGAATGCCGCTCTCGAGGCTGAGGTCGGAGGGCGAATCCGTTCGATCGTGGCGACCGCTGAGACCGAGGATCGTTCGTGGCGATGTGTTGACGCGTGCATCGATCAGCGCGGTCCGCTGTTCACCGAGCATATTCAGGGCTGGATACGTTGCCGACCGCTGTGCCTCGAACGCAGCGAAGCCGTGAAACTCTCGATTCGGCGATTCGTAGGCCGCGTCGAACGAGGGCCTCACGTGCGCCAGCGTGTCTCCGGCGTTGCCGGTCAGGAACAGGTTGGTGTCGTGCGACAGACTCATTGACACCGCGGGCACGAACCAGGTGCGTGACTGTGCATATCCCTCTGAGACCATCGTCAACACGGCGCTCACCACGATCGCCGCTTTGGTGAGCATCACTAGTGGTCCGTATGCGCTGATGTAGTACGCCGAGGCCCACACGATTCGATAGACGTGCATTCGACGTCGACGGCCACACTTCGGCCGAGCATCGTCACCGACACGACGAGCCGGCCCTTGGTTGGCTTGTCCTGTACGAAGAACCCTTCGAGTCCCATGAGGGCGCCTTCGCGCACGCGCACGCGATCGCCTTGCCGAAGGTGCGCGCATGGCAGCACCGGCACGTCTGCACGCGCGAGTTGTTGAATCGCATCGATCTCATCGTCGGGAACTGGTGTGAGCTTGTCCCATCCCTGCTCGAGAATCCGGACGATGCCGCGGACTTGCAGCGCGGCGAGATAGCGCTGCCGGTCCATGGTGTCGCGCACGAAGAGATAGCCCGGGAACATCGGTGTGCGAATCAGGTGCATCGATCCCAGGCGCTTTGACCATGTCTGTACTTCGGGAAGGAACGAGTGAAATCCCCGGGCGTCGAGTTGTTGTCGCACTTGATGTTCGCAGTGACTGTGCGTCCAGACTGCGTACCACGCACCACCGGCTGGCGGCTGTACTCCGGCATTTGGCAAGGCTTCGCCCCCTTCGGTTTTGACAACACCGACTCACCGCTTTACTCAGGTCGGTGCAACACGACGCGTGCGGAACGCGACAAGAGGGCCGGTCGAGGTTGGGTCTTTCATGCAGATGGACGCGGCGTGACGCGCTGTCCAGCTGACCCCGCCTGCCTGCGATCCGGATCGCCGGAATCGCATCCGCAGCGATGCATAAACCGTTCACACGAGCCGGGCGTGTGTGGATGACGAGTGTTCGTCCGGAAGGGCCGTGCTTTGCAGCGGGTCGACGCGATAACGGGTGGCGTTCTCGCGTTCACTCCGACCAGTCGCGTGGTTCGCGACTTGCACCGCCACATACAGCGAAACGAGTGTGCGAACGGCGGCAGGGCGTGGCGCGCCTGTTCACGCGTCACCAGGCCGCGCGAATGCACCCTGAGGTCACGACAAGACGCGGCCGCTTCGAGAAGTCACGACTGCCCGCGGCGGGCGCACTGTGATCGATGACCGTGAATTGACGCTGAAGCGGAGGCACAGATGTCGGCCAGGTTCCTCTACACGCTGTTGCCCGGCCTCATCGCATTCGTTGCCATCGGCTGCGGTAGCGAGTCTTCCCCTTCGACCGCGCCAACAACGCCGTCACCCGTCGTGACACCGGCCCCAACACCGACTCCAACGCCACCGGCGCGAGGACGCGTCGAGATGAGCGTCGTGCCGAACCCCGTGCCCTACAGCGGAGACCGGATCGCCGACGTGCCCGGGTGTGTGACGTCTCAGAACACCTGGTTCTACGACCAGATTTTGACGGAGACGGGCGGGTCGACGGTCACGTTCACGCAACGAATCGATCTGTTCGACAACTCGAGAACGAACGACCGCAGCGACCTGAACATCGAGCTGCCCGCTAACGGGTCGATCACGCTGAGGACGCGATGGTGCAGCGCGACGAGCGTTGAACACACGGCTGAGTCGAGATTCAGCGGGAAGGACGCCGCTGGAAATGAGATCTCCGTGACCTCCGGCGTCGTACGCCTGATGAAAAAGCCGACGTAGCCTGACGCGTCCTTCTTACGCCGATCGCTTGCGAAGGGTGAGGCAGGCCACTTTCTTGCGCGAGCGTTCCGTTTCCCCAAGCGGGCTCAGGAACAGGCGGTTCAGCGCATAGTGCGCGGGCAGCATCGCGTAGCGAAGAAGCCGTGGCAGGCGCCGGTTGAGGATGGCTGATTCGACGGCGATGCGACGCTCACCCCAAAAACTCAGATCGACGAGCTCGAGGCGATCGTGTTCGAGCAGGCGCGCCTGCAGTGAGCCTCGATCGTAGGCTCGCTGGTAAAACACCTTCTTTCGTTCGGACGACCTGACCCAGTAGACGTCCGGGCCCGGGGCGTGAAACTCCTCGAGGTAGCCGCGGTCGCTCCACGGCACGGTGAGGCAGGCGATTCCTCCGGGCTTGAGCACACGCGCGATCTCCTCCATCGCACGTGCGTCTCCGTCGTCCGGGATGTGCTCGACAACCGAGACCGAAAAGACGCGGTCGAACGACTCGTCGCGATAGGTGAGGGTCCGTGCATCCTGCGTTTCGATCACGTAGCGCGACTGCTCCGACCCGAGCATGCTGGCGGCATATGCGGCATACGGCGGAAAGAAGTCGTCGACGAGGTCTGTCGCCCAGATGTTTGCCCCGACACGCGACGCCAGGAACAACGACAGCAGCTTCGGGCTTCCGACATCGAGCACGCGGTGATCGGCCGTCACGTTCAGGTGCTCGAGTACGTACCGGAACTCCGCGCACCGGATGTATTCGACGGGAAGGAGAAGGCGCTTGACCGCGTGACGTGGAGCGGCCGGAAACGCGCGCGCACCAACGACGAGTCCGAAGCGATACACGTCCCAGTCAGAATGGCCGTTGGATGTCACGGTCGCTGCGGGTGCGCATCTTGTGCCAACAGGCCGAACCCACAGTGATCTCGCCTTCAGCTCGATGCAATGTCCTTGTGATCCCACGACAGGCCGCGGGACTCAGACGGGTGATCCCCGTTGGAGCACACATCGACACGGACCAGGTTCCGACTACAATCCGCTATCTCGTAGCTGCCGGCTACTGACTACGAGCTAGTTCATCTTGGAGGCGCTGTGCGGATGTCGTTCGCGATTCGTGTCGGTCTGCTTGTCGTGGTGGTCCCGATGGTTGTGCTCGCGCAGGGTGGACAGGCGCCCACGCCGGTTCCCGCGGGTCAGGGAGCAATCACGCCGCTCGCACCTGACGCGATGTTCACCGTCGCCGTCGCGATGCCAGTCCTCGAAGCAGCGCCCATTCACATCGCCGATCGAGGCCCCTCTGGCGCCGGCTTCCAGGTGATCAATGGCGGCGTGAGGACGGTGGCGCTCAAGGGTGCTCATGCCGCTGGCAACGCCACCACGCAGATGCTGCGCGTGCTCGGCGACAACCCGAACGTGCGACTGCTCTTCACGCTCGTCAACGGCAACTACCGGATCGTCGCCAAGCGCTCGGCCGGCATCACCCGCCTCGCCGACCTGAAAGGCAAGCGGGTCGTCGTCCCGCGCGACACGTCGGCCAATTACTTCCTCGTGGCCATGTTGCGTACGGCGGGCCTGCAGGAATCGGATGTGACGTTGGTGTCGGCGCCGGCCACAGCGATGGCGGCGGCGATGGTGAAGGGCGAGGCCGACGCGATCTCGATGTGGGAGCCAGAGTCAGAGAACGCGGTGCAGGCGATCGGGAAGGACGCCATCATCTTCCAGGACAACAAGGTCTATCGCGAGCTGTACAGCGTGTATTCGACCACCGACGTGATGAACGATCCGCGCCGCCGCAAGGAACTCGTCGCATTCGTGCGCGCGACGCTGTCCGCTGCGGCGGATCTCCAGAAAGATCCAAAGCGGTATTTCCCGCTGATCAGCGAGATGACCAAGCATCCGCAGGACCAAATCGCGCGCAGCTGGGAACACCATGACTTCCCACTTCGCGTGGCGCCCGATCTCCTGGACCTGATTACGGAAGAAGAGAAATGGGTGGCGGCGCAGCAGAAGCGTGCGCCGCGCAGCCGCGCCGAGCTCGCCGGCTTCATCGACTCCACGATTCTCAAGGACGCACAGGGACGTCCCTGACTCGAGATTGCACCTGCGTCACCGGGATTTCGATCCCTCGGTGCTGATGACAATCCGGATCACAGTGTCGGTAACCGTCAGCGTGAGCTTTCGGCCTGAGGCCTGAGGGAGCTGCCAGCTCGCTGCCGCGGCGTGTTCGGCCGCGCCCGCCAGCATCACGGTCATCAGCACCACGGTCATGAGTCGGTTCATCACGGCCTCCGACGTCAAATGTGCCGAAGCCGATCACAACGGCTCACGCGGAGAATTGCAGGACAATGGACCGGGCAGAACGCCCCAGCGCGGACTGAAACGATCGGTCCCACCGAGAGGCAATTCGTCATGAGTCATGCATTGAACCGTCCGCGTATCGCGCGCATCTGGCGCGGACGCACGCGCCGCGATCGCGCGGACGAGTACGAGGTCTATAACTACGAAGCCGGGATTAAGCCCCTCATCGAGAAAGCGATGGGCGTACAGACATTGCGCGAGGACCGCGAGGACGAGACCGAGTTCGTCACCATCTCATACTGGGAAAGCGTCGAAGCGATGTCGCGCTTCACCAGCGGAGACCCGACGCGCATCCATCATCTCGATCGCGACGCGGAGTTCTTGATCGAGCTGCCGAAGCGCGTGCAGATCCTTCACATCCGCACATCGCACGGTGATACCGGCGGCTAATCCCGGCGCAAAGACCGCACCGACAAACGAAAGATGACGTGCACGACACGCGAAGTCCCTATTCGGACCGGAGCGCGATGGTTGGGTCGACTCTCGTGGCGCGAAGCGCCGGAATAAAGGAGGCGAGCAGTGACGCTGCGAAGAGGATCAGCGGCGCCGCGATGAGTACGAGCGGTTCAACGCTGTTGATGCCGTACAACATCCCCTGAAGGATCCGTCCGGCGCCGACTGCGAGCAGCAGACCAATCGCGATCCCGATCGTGGTCGTACGGCCGCCTTCGAGAAGGACCTGCCACAACAGCGCGCGAGGCTGAGCGCCGGTGGCGATTCGAATGCCGAACTCGCGTGTGCGGCGAGAGACCACGTACGACTTGACGCCGTAGACGCCGATGACCGCCAGCAACAGCGCGATGACGCCGAAGGCGGAAAATACACGAGCGCCGGTACGAAACATCACGACCTCGATGCCGCTGTCGAGATGGTCTCGCCATGTCGCGAGCCGGAGCACGGGCGCGCGCGGATCGACGTCTCGGATCACGCGACCGATGGTTCCCAACATCGTGCGTTCCGCCTCCGTCCGGCTGATGCGAACGTGCAGCGTCATGGCGCTCTCGTAGCGTTGTCCGAGCGGCACGTACACATGAGGGAATGGATGCGCGTTCCCGAGTGAGTGGTTGATCGCCGGCACGACGCCAATCACTCTGAGCGGCTGTTTCGAATCTGATGCCTCTTCGTCGAGAAACTGAATCAGCTGTCCGATCGCATTCGTGCCAAACCCGAGTTTCTGCGCAAGCGCATCATCAATCATGGCGACGCGTTCTGCCGATCCTGGGAGCAGTTCAGCGTCGCTGAAATCACGTCCCGTGAGAACTGGCAGTCCGAGGACTCGCGCGTAGTCACGTCCAACCACGGTGAACACCGCGTCCACCGTTCGAGATTGCGCATCAGCGCCGCCGACAGGGGCGACCAGCCGGCTGTCATTAAATCCGCTGAACGGAAAACTCGACCCGATGCTTGCGGCCTCTACGCCCGGCACTGCGCGAAGCCGATCGACCAGCGCGAGCTGGAGCTGCCGTCCACGGGCTTCGTCGTATCCGGCGAGGCTCGCATCGACTTCCGCAAGCACGCCGCCATTGACGTCAAAGCCGGGATGAGCAGTCGCCGCCGATATCGCGCTCATCAGGAACAGTCCACCCGTCGTCAGCAACAGCAACGAGAGCGCGACCTGACACACGACCAGCGTCTTGCCGATTCGGATCCCGCCAGGTTGTCGGCCTTCCTCGCCGACATGACGTTTGAGATCGCTCACGACGGCGCGACTCGTCAGCGACCACGCCGGCCACGCGCCAAAGACCAGCGAGGCCGCCATGCTGAACGCGACTGTGCCGGCAATGACTCGCCAGTCGGTATCGAGCGGTGGGAGGCTCAAGGCCACGGGAAGCATTGGACGGAGCGATGTCATCAACGCGTCGGTTGCCCAGGATGACAACACCGTTCCAAGTGCGGCGCCGGCCAACGCCAGCAGCAGTCCTTCGGTAAGCAGTTGCCGCGTGATGCGCCAACGGCCTCCGCCAAGCGATGACCTGATCGCGAGTTCCTGCCGGCGCACGTGGCCACGGGCCAGGAGCAAATCTGCGAGATTGAGACATGCGACGAGCAGCACGATCGTCGGCATGACCATCAACAGCACCGCGAGCAGCGCGTTGATCCCGGTACCGGACCCCGGCATGAACAGCAGGCGAGACGGCGGTGACGCCGTCAACGTATAGCCACTATTCACGTCCGGAAACGCCTGCTCCAGACGACGGGCAACGGTGGCGAGTGCGGGGCCGACATTCTCGACAGGCACGTCAGCATGCACGCGTCCGATGACAGCCAGTTCGTGCGAATCGCGCGCACTGATCCGGCCGTCGGCGCTGAGCGGCAGCCACACCTCTGGTCCGGGAATGCCCGTGCCAGTGAAGCCTTCATCGGCGACGCCAATCACGGTGAAGGAGTCACCGTTGATTCGCACCGTGCGTCCAAGGATGTCGGTATCAGCCCCACGCTGTTGCCAGAGCCGATGGCTGATGATGACAAGCCGGGCGTTCGCACCAGGCGGCTCTTCGTTCGGGGCGAACCCGCGGCCGAGCGCCAGCCCTCCACCCAGCAGGTCAAAGTAGTTAGCCGTCACGGCGAACGCGATGGCGCGGCGTGGTCCGTCGCCCGCGTCCAGGCCGACGAGCAGAAACGACGAGGCTGCGGAATCGGCAAAGACTGTCGTTGTGCCGTCACGAAGATCGAGGTAATTCGCGTAGGAGAGGCCGCGAAGGCCGCCGTCCGACTTCGTGCTCCGCGCGTGCACGTCGAGGATCCGATCAGAACGTTCGTACAACGGCCGCAACAGCAGACCGTTGACGACCCGCAACATGCCGATATTGACGCCGATGCCAAACGCCAGCGTGATGATCGCGGTGAGCGTGAATCCCGGACTATGACGCAGGGTTCGCCACGCAAAGCGCGTGTCTTGCGCCAGGTCGTCGAACCAGCGCCATCCCCACGCGTCACGCGCTTCGTCGCGCAGCCGCAGCGTGTTCCCGAACCCGCGCGGGTCGGCCATCATCGCGCGGTGCGCCTCCATCTCGCGACGGAGGTCGTCCTCCATCGCTCGACGCCGGAGCAGGAAGCGTAGACGACGGAACCACTCACCGATGATGCCCATGGCTCGTCACGCCTCCTTCAGCAGAACGTCGATGGCGCCCGACATCCGCCGGTATTCGGCCACTTCTTCCTCGAGCTGCCGTCGGCCGGTGGCGGTGATGCGGTATTCGCGCACCTGGCGTCCTGATTCGGATTCCCGCCACGACGCCTTGACCCACCCTTTGATCAACAGCTTCTGCAGGGCGGGGTAGAGCGAGCCTTCTTCAACAGACAGCTCGTCGCGTGACAGTTGGCGAATGGTTTGGGCGATGGCGTAGCCGTGCAACGGCTGTCGCGAGAGGACCCGCAGGACCACCATCATCAACGTGCCCGGTGGAAGGCCAGTGTCCCTAGGCATAGTTTTCCTATGCCTATCGTAGCTATCGAGCCATGTTGTCTGTCAAGTCCAGGCGGGTCTCGGGACCCGCCTCGACCCCAGCCCTACACGCGGAACAGGCGATTGATTTTGACGATGAACGCGCGGTTGTTGAGGCCAGGGAAACTGCGGGTCAGCGTGTTTCGCTCTTCGTTGTAGACGACGAACAGCTCGCTGCCGGGACGATACTCCCAGCGGAACCGCGCGTTGGTCGAGACCGCGTTGATGCCGGAGTTGTACTGAATCAGCGCGCTGGCAAACATCAGCGGCGTCATCGAATACGTCACGCGGGATCCGGCAAGGTGCGTGGTGAACTCGCCTTCGTCGAGGCTCACCCGATTCAGTGAATAGGTCGGCTCCACCGACAGCTGGTTGGTAATCGGCACACGTCCGCGTGCGGCGCTCAGCGTCGTCTTGTGGCCGCTGTAGAAGGTGCCGAACTCCGCCGTCAGGTTGGCGGCGGCCCGGCGCTGCTGTCCGATGTTGTAGCCCACGCGGAACGTGTCGAATTGATACCTGCCTCCTGCTGGCAAGACCAGGGGGCCAATAGAAAAGGGCCGCGTGAGGAACTCGAACGAGTTGGTGTAGTTCAGACTCAAGCGGTCGCTGCTTTGGAACTCGAGCGCAAATTCGGCGGCGCGCTCGCGCGACTCGAGCTGGCCGGCGCCGTTTTCGATGTACTCGATTGCCGAGTCGTAGACGTACTTTCGGATCGCGCTGCGGTTGCGGGGACGCGGACTGAACTTGAAGCGCGCATAGTCGCGGCGCATGTCGTCGCGGCGCACGAATCCGGTCTCGGGAATGAAGTTGTCGCCGATCTTCAGCCGTTCGAGTTGCACCGTGTAGCGATCGCCGGTGTAGTCGAGCTGCCCGCGGTAGCTGGCGTTGTCGCGCGCGCTGTGTCCGTCAGTGTCGGTCTGCGCCCAATACGTGTTGATGGACAGGTTCTCGTAGAACCCGAAGGTGCCATCGATGCCGTACGCGCGATTTCCGCCGGTGCCGACCGTAGACTCCGACCTGTTCGTGAACAGCAGGCCGATGCTGCTGCGACGCAGCACGTCCCGCTTGAGGCGAACCACGCTGAAGTTCGTGGCGGGTGCACCGAGCTCCTCTTCCTTGTCGCCCGTCTGGATGTTGAGGAGGCCGATACTGTATTTGCCGGCGCGGCCGGTCAGCCGGCCACCTATGTTGAGCGGAACCTGCTGGTTCCCATGCAAGCCGATCCGCCGGCTGTAGAACAGAATGGGCGCCGCGCCACTGCTCCCGATGAAGCCACCGTTGATGTTGCCGCCGATGCTATTCACGGCGACGCCGCCAAAGGAAAACGTGCCCTGGTTCTCCAGGAAGAAATCACGCTTCTCCGGAAAGAACAGGTTGAATCGCGTCAGGTTGATCTGCTGCTCGTCGGCCTCGACCTGCGCGAAGTCGGTGTTGACGGTGAGATCGGCGACGAGTCCTTGTGTGACTGCGTACTTCACGTCGAGACCGGCCTCGGCTTCCGGATCGTTCGACCGCGTCGGCGTCCCCAGATGGTCGGTCGTCAGACTCGAGATCGCGTAGGGCTTCACATCGAGGTTAGCGCCCGCTGGCGGAGCCACAATCCCGACGAGCGTGGCGGCGAACTGCGGATACTGGAACCCCTGTTGTCCCCTCGCAGGCGGTACGCGAGTCAGCGTCGAGATCTCGTTCTTCGAACGCTTGACGCGCATCGCATTGAAGCCCCAGACCTGCGTTGTCCCGCGTTGATAGCGCAGTGACTTGAACGGAATGGCCGCCTCTACCGCCCAGCCGCCCTCGAAACGGCTGGTTTGGGTTTCCCACACCGGATTCCAGTCGCTGCTGTATTGGTTGTTCACCATCGTCCCGTCGGAGCGGCCGCCGAGCGGATTCATGGTGAACGTGAATGCCGTCCGCCGGTCGTAGAACGTGTCGAAGATGAACGAGACGAGATCGTTGCCTTGCCAGCTCGTGGTGCTGTCGCGCCGCATCTCGGTCGCGATCAGGTCCTCCATGCGTGTGTCCCAGACCCTGAACGCGACGTAGATGTAGTCCTCGTCGAACGCGATCCACGTCTCGGTGCGCTCGGTGGCCGCCTGTCCGGCGTCAGGCTCGACCTGGATGAAGTCGGAGATCGGCCGCTCGTCGCGATAGAGCGCTTCGTCGAGCGCGCCGTCGATGCGCAGTGGCTGGGTGATGCGAATCGCGCGGACGGTGGCGCGTCCCTCGTCGTCGCGGGTGACGACCTCCGGTGCGACCGGGGCGGGTGGCGCATCGGCATACACGCTCACCGATTGCGCAGTGGCAGGTGAGGTCCACGCGAAAAGCGCGGCAACCGTGCAGAGCAACACGGTGACACGAACCCGGACGATGGTGGTCCCGCTGCTGCTCAATGGACTCGGTCGGTGCGCCTATCGTATCAGCGGGTTGCCGCTTCTATCGAACAGGGACCTATCCGCGTGGCGCACTGCTGAAAGAAGGCGTGCGTGATCTTCACAAACGCGAGGCCCTGCTCGGCGGTTCCCCAGCCCGGCACCTTGGACCACGTGTCGCGGCCCAGACTCTTGTAGCGAGCGAAGTAACCACCGATCTCGTTTTGAATCGCTGGGGTCAGCTGATGCATCGGCCGGCCGGCGGCGTCAACGCGTGAAAGCACGACCTTCGAGTCGAGGCCCTTCTCGTCTTCCATGTACATGACGCCCACCGCAATGCCACGCACGAAGCGGCCGTCTGGCAACGCCGGTCCGAGCACCAGCGCATCGAACGGATCGCCGTCGTACGACACGGTCTGCGGCACGAAGCCGTAGTTCACCGGGTAGCCGCCGATCTCGACCGGGATCATGCGGTCGATTTTGCGGCGGTTCGTGCCCATGTCGAATTCCCACTTGCGTCGATCGCCGCGTGCAATCTCGATGTACGCGTTCACGGTTCCGTCGCTGTTGATCGGCGGTGTGTCACGCCACGCATGCGTCTTGTGACTGCGTGCGGCATCCAGGCTCGCCGCGAGTATCTTGACGGCCTTCGCCGGCAACGTGGACGGCCGCATGTCGCCTTGCGCGCCAACCACGAACGGGACGAACACCATCACGACGAACAGGAGTCTGGTCATGCCGTTGCCTTGACGATTCTGCACATCTCCAGCATCGCATGAGGACGGCCGGCCGTCGACATGAGCCCTTTCGGTCGGCGTTGACACCTTGGGGAGCAAGGAGGTCACGATGACCAGACAGCCCCCCACGAGATCCGCACCACCGCGACGAGCGGTGTCGGCGTTTCTTGCACGGCTCTGCGCGATTCTTGCGTTGAGCGTGGTTGCCGCCTGCGGCGGTGACGACTCGTCGAACAGTCCCTCGTCGCCAACGACTGTCCCTTCAGCACCTGCTAGCGAGGAGGCGTCATGACCAGACACGTGATGATCACGTTCGCTATCGTACTGATGTCGATGCCGGCATTCGCGCAAAGCGAACGTCCACTCGACCTCTCCGCCTCGTATCTCACTGTGGGCGGGACTATGCACGGCTGGAGCGTAGACGTCAGCAAGGCGATCACACCGCGAGTCGGTGCGGTGCTCGAAGTCAATCGGTCGATCGGTGCTGACTGCTCCGGGTGCGAACCGGTCTATCGCGATCTCAGCGTGCTCGGTGGCGTGCGATTCAGTTGGCTGCGAGACAAGCGATTCTCGCCGTCGTTCCAGGTGCTGGGTGGTGTGCTGCACTCGAAATCAGACCCGTACTATGCGGATCTGATCTTCGGCCCACCGTACTACGAGGAGAGCGAGACGGTGGACTACCTCGCGCTTCAGCCAGGTGCCGGGTTCACCGTCATGGTGACACCGCGCGTGGGCTTCAAGATGCAAACGGATCTGCAGTTTGGCATTCCCGATCAATCGGAGTACGAGGGGTTCTCCGTCTTCCCGCGCGTCACGGTCGGTGCCGTCTTCCGCCTTGGAGGTAGACGATGACGGCAGACGCTCGCGAACGCTGACGCGTCGTTCGTTATGGCCAGCTGAAGCGCGCGGGTAGGCGGTATGGCTCGCGAACGGGATCGATCCGCACGACTTGCGGCCGCTCACGCTTGGGACCGAGTGGTTGATTCGCTCGCAGTACGCCCTCGACGCCTTCAACCGTCAGCGGCCGCGAGAACAGGAAGCCCTGCGCGTGCGTGCAGCCGAGACGTTCCAGCTCGCGGGCCTGCACCTCGCTCTCGATACCTTCGGCGACGACGCTGGTATTGAGCGTGCGGGCGAGCGCCAGGATGCTTTCGACGATCGCCGGACGATCGGGCAGCAGCAGGCTCTTCACGAACGAATGGTCGATCTTCAGCGCATCAACCGGCAGCTTGTGCAGGTGGCTCAGCGAGGAAAATCCGGTGCCGAAGTCGTCGAGATAGATCTTCACGCCGAAGTCGCGCAGGTCGCGAAGGACCTCGGCAACCACGTTCGGACTGTCCATCAACGCCGTCTCGGTGATCTCGAGGCGCAGATCGCATGGCGCAAGGCCCGCGCTGTGCACCGCTTCCTCGACGATCATCAGGAAGTTCTGCTCCATCAACTGACGGTTCGACACGTTGACCGTGATGCACTCGAGACCAGCCGTACCGAACCGCCGTTGCCAATCGGCGAACGTACGGCAGGCCTGCTGCAGCACCCATGTGCCAAGCGGCTCGATCAGCCCCAGTTCCTCGGCAATCGGGATGAACGTCGCCGGTGGGACTGGTTCACCATTTCGCTTCCAACGCACCAGCGATTCGAAACCGACGCACATGTCGTTGCTGAGCGAGACGATCGGCTGATAGTGCACCTCGAATCCATTCGACTCCCGCTGGTCGCTGAGGGCTCGATCGCGGTTGCCGATCGCATGACGCAGATCGTTCTCGAGGCCGAGGCGATCGCGCACGCGCGCATGCATGTCGGCGTCGAAGAGCTCGTGCCGCGCCTTGCCGCGCGCCTTCGCGTGATACATCGCGGTGTCGGCGTCGCGCATGATCTCTTCAGGGTTGTCGTACTGCAAGCGCCCGAACGCGATGCCGATGCTGGCCGAGGTGAACACTTCCTTGCCGCCGATCGAGAACGGCGCGCTGAGCGCGTGCTGGATGCGGAAGGCGATCGCGTTCGCCTGCTGCTCGTCGTTGAGTTCGTTGAGCAGGATCGCGAACTCGTCGCCGCCGAGGCGGGCGAGCGCGTCGCCCGGCCGCAGGCACGACTCGAGGCGACGGGAGACCGCAATCAGCAGCGCGTCGCCGACCAGGTGGCCAAGACTGTCGTTGACGACCTTGAAGCGATCGAGGTCGATATACAACGCCGCGAAACGCTCGCCGCGCCGCTCCTTCATTTCTTCAAGCCGGCGCCCCAGCTTCTCGACGAACACCGAGCGGTTGGACAGGCCGGTCAGCGGATCGAGGAACCCGGCGCTCAGCACCCATTCGCGTGCGAGTGAGCGGCCGGTGGTGTCGGTCAGCGATCCGGCGACGCGTATCGCACGCTTCGCGCCGCGGACGGCGACACCGCGGCACAGGAACAGGCGATACGTGCCGCTCTCGTGACGGATGCGGTGCTCGTATTGAAAGTGATCGGTCTTGCCGGAGAGATGCGCGTGCAGCGCGTCCTTGAGCGGCGTGATCTCGTCCGGATGCACGCGGTCGGTCCAGTCCTCGACGCGGCCGATGGCCTCGGTCGCGGGCAGGCCCAGCATGGCGCGCCACCGCGCCGAGACGTAGAACTCCTGACTGCGCAGGTCCCACTCCCACAAGCCATCGCTGGCGCCTTCCGCGGCCAGCGCCAGCCGCTCCTCGCTGCGCTTGACCGCGTACTCATTGCGCTTCTGTTCGGTGATGTCACGCCACTGCAACGTCGTGCTGCCGTCGGCCGGCAGGATCGTCACCTGCAGAATCCGGGCGCCGGCCGTCGAGAGCACGCCATAGAGCAACTGCGTCCGTGACTGTTGCTGGTCAATGGCATCGGCAATGGCTCTCTGCAGGCCCGTGCTCTTCAGGACCGGCAACACATCGAACAGCGATCGACCCAACGCGCGCTCGCGCGCGCAGCTCACCATCTGCTCGAGCGCGACATTCCACAGCGTGATCAGGCCGCGGCCGTCGATGACGGCGATGCCCTGATCCAGCGATTCGATCGCTTCCTGACTGCGGTGCTCGTATTCGATCTGGCTCACGTGGGCGCAGTAGGCGCGATGCGCGAAGAACAGCGGGACCGCGGCCACGGGCATGACTTCCCACATCTGGTGATCGATGATCTCGATGAGGCCGATGGCGAGGCCGGCGCCGATGATGTGATGCGGGCAGTGGCGGATCACCGTGCGTAGCCACAGGCGGTTGATCGGCTGCCGGGTGACGAACGGCATGACGACGCCGCTGATCGCGCCGTGCGCGAGGGCGTAGACGGCGACAGCGAGCAAGATCGGCACTCCCTGCCACGGCCACACAAAATGTCCCTGCGTGCCGCCGAAACCGGTGTGCACGACGCCGGCGGCGTGGATGGCGGCGATCGTCGTCGCGGCATTGACGAGTGTGTGTTCGGGGGGCCGCATCCACTTCGGGTCGGCCAGCATGTAGGCGGACGCCCCCGCGGAGACCATGATCATCGTCACCAGCGGACCGAACAGCAGGAGCGACGCGAAGTGGATGACGAAGGCGAGCGGCATCATGCCGCGGTCCTCGGTCGTTGGCCGCTGGGCCGCAAGTACTGACGTCAGGATCGCGGCGACGATCAAGCCTGAGAACTCGATCGCGCGAGACGGCTGCGGCCAGCCCATGACGCCCATGAGCACGACCGCCGCGGTCGCTATCGTCGCGAAGACGAACAAGCCGGAGTGACGAGGAAAGGTTCCCATTTCTTCCAAAACGCGCACACGTTGGCCTGATCGATCTAGTGGGGGGAGGCAAAGCCAGGACCAGAGAGGCAGACTGGCGAAGTGCTTGATAGAGAGGCAGTTAGCCTGGCCATTGATCCAGGTCGTCCGGGCTCGCGTGTGCCATCCTGGCACACGGCCGATCAGAACGGAAACGCGAAGCGAGTTGCCGCGCAGCTGTGCTCAACTTAGCCCATGCCTCATCGTGAGCGTCATCGCAGCGAACGCATCGGATGGCTTCGTGCCGCGGTACTCGGCGCCAACGATGGCATCGTGTCTACCGCGAGCCTCGTCGTCGGGGTTGCGGCAGCGGATGCGGTGCGTCAACACGTCTTGATCGCCGGTATCGCCGGTCTCGTCGCCGGTGCGCTATCGATGGCTGCTGGCGAATATGTGTCGGTCAGCTCGCAGGCCGACACCGAGCACGCAGACCTGGCCCGCGAACGCCAGGAGCTGGCCACGCAGCCGCAGGCTGAAGAGGACGAGCTCGCCGGCATCTACGAACGGCGTGGTCTCGATCGCGATCTCGCGCGCACTGTCGCGCGGCAGTTGACCGCGAAGGGCGCACTCGCCGCGCACGCGCGCGACGAACTGGGTTTGACAGAGGCGCTCGCGGCGCGCCCGTTGCAGGCCGCAACCGCGTCGGCGGCGACGTTTGCGATCGGTGCAGGTGTGCCGGTGCTCACGATCCTGCTCGCGCCGGCAGGCGCGCTCGTCGGTGTCGTTGCGTTCGTGTCGTTGGTGTGCCTGGCGGCGCTTGGTGCGATCGCCGCGCGTGTCGGCGGCGCGCCCGTCCTCGTCGGCGCCGCGCGAGTCACCATCTGGGGCATGCTGGCTATGCTCGTGACCGCACTCGTCGGGAGGCTCTTCGGTGCGGCCGTGCCCTGATCTGGGATGGACGCTGATGTCTCAGCGAAAACCGGCGCGGCGCAGGAACGTCATCATCGGGCACCAGCCGCTGAACGCCGACTGCACGAGATTGAGTCCGACGAAGACCGTGAACAGAAAGAAGTACGGGCTGACGAACACGCCAAGCACCACGCTCGCCGTGACGAACGCGCCCGCAATCAGCCGCAGCATCGCTTCAAGAGTCATGATCGTTACCCCTCAACGGCCGTCATCAGGCCGGTCTTGCCGACGTTGTGTCTGTGGGTCATGTAGTAGGCGATCGGGACCGTCATCCGCGACAGCAGCAGCGATGCGACTTCGCCGGCCATCAATGAGATGGCGAGCCCCTGGAAGATCGGATCGAACAGGATCACGGTCGAGCCGACGATGACCGCGGCGGCCGTCAGGGCCATCGGCCTGAATCGCACGGCACCGGCATCGATCACGGCGTCCTCGATTGACATCCCGTGCCGAATGCGCAGCTCGATGAAGTCCACGAGAATGATCGAATTGCGCACCACGATGCCGGCGCCGGCGATGAAGCCGATCATCGATGTGGCGGTGAAGAACGCGCCAAGCGCCGCATGCGCCGGAAGGATCCCGACGAGCGAGAACGGAATCGCAAGCATGATCGCCAGCGGTGTCGAGAACGACTGGAACCAGCCGACGACGAGGATGTAGATGAGGATCAGCACCGCCGCAAACGCGATCCCGAGATCGCGAAACACTTCATAGGTGATATGCCATTCGCCATCCCATTTCATCGCGTACTTCGAGCTGTCGAACGGCTGGTGCGCGTTGAAGATCTCGAGGCCGTACCCTTCCGGCAGGCGCAGAGACGACAACGCCTTGTTCATCTGGAGAATCGCGTAGACAGGGCTTTCGACAGCGCCGGCGACATCACCAGTGACGTAGGTCACTGGAAGCAGATTCTTGTGATAGATGCTTTGCTCTTCCTCGGTTGACACCACGCGCGTGATCTCGCGGATCGCGACTGGCTCCCGGCCGCCGACCCGCAGGCTCTGGACCGCATCCAGTGAGCCGCGCTGCTCACGGGGAAGCCGCATCACGATCGGCACTTCTTCCCGCGCGGCCGGGTCATGCAACAGGCCGGCTGATACACCGGCCGTCGCCATGCTCACCATCGACGAGACGTGCGCGGCGGAGAGTCCGCTGGCGGCGGCCTTCTCATCGTCCACGGCGAGGCGCAGCTTGGGTTGTGGTGATTCGACGTACCAGTCCACATCGACGACGCCGGCCGTCTTCTCGAGCGTATCCCGTACTGTTTTCGCGAGTGCGATCCGCCGCGCCGGATTCGGTCCATAGACTTCGGCGACCAGCGTCTGCAGCACTGGCGGACCTGGTGGCACCTCAACCACTTGGATTTGCGCGCCTACCTGCAACGCGACCGGTTCGAGGCGGGTGCGGATACGTTTGGCAATCTCGTGACTCTGAGGTCTGGTCTCCTTGTCGACCAGATTCAGTTGCAGATCGGCGAGGTTCCGCTCGCGGCGCAGGAAGTAGTGCCGCACCAGTCCGTTGAACGTGTATGGCGATGCCGTGCCGGTGTAGCTCTGCACGCTGGTGACGGCTATGTCATGCAGCGCTTCGTCGGCGAGCGCCGAGGCCGCAGCCGCTGTCGCCTCGAGCGGCGTGTCCTCTGGCATGTGGACGATGACCTGCAGTTCGCTCTTGTTGTCGAAGGGCAACATCTTTACCGACACGAGCCCAAACGGGACGAACGTCACCGCCGCGAGCAAGAGGAACGCCACCAGTCCGAGGAAGGCGACGCGCGGTCCGCGGCGCCCGATGAGCGGTCCCATGACCCGTCGGTAGATGGCGGTCAAACGGTCCTCACGCTCGGCATGCGCGGCGTGACGTCGCAGCAGGCGGACCGCAGCCCACGGCGTGACCACGAACGCGACGAACAGCGAGAACAACATGGCCGCCGATGCACCGACTGGAATTGGCCGCATGTACGGCCCCATCAACCCACCCACGAAAGCCATCGGCAGAATGGCGGCGACCACGGTGAGCGTGGCGAGAATCGTCGGATTGCCGACTTCGTCAACCGCTCGGACCGCCACCGCTTCGAGCGAGACGCCGTCTCCAGCTTCGCGGGCGTGGCGGACGATGTTCTCGACGACGACGATCGCATCATCCACGAGGATGCCGATCGAGAAGATCAGCGCGAAGAGCGTGATGCGATTGAGCGTGTAGCCGTAGAGATAGAAGACGAAGAGGGTCAGCGCGAGCGTCACCGGGATGGCGATCAACACGACCAGCGACTCGCGGCGGCCAAGAACGATCCAGATGAGCGCCGAGACCGAGAGCACGGCGAGGAACATGTGCCACAACAGTTCGTTCGACTTCTGTGCGGCGGTCTCACCGTAGTTGCGCGTCACCGAGATCTGCAGATCCGCCGGCAACAGGTAGCCCCGAACGTCGTCCAGCTTTCGTTCGATCGCCGCAGTGACGTCGATCGCGTTCGTACCCTTGCGCTTCGCGATCGCCAGCGTGACAGCCGGAAACGATTCGCCGGGCCGTGGATATTGCACGACGTAGCTGTCGGGTTCAGCGCCCTCGTCGGTGACCGTCGCCACGTCTGAGAGGCGGAGCAGAACGCGGTTGTTCGTGCCGACGACAACATCCCTGATCTCGTCGATCGATTCCGCCCAGCCGCCCCCCTCGACACGCCACGCGCGATTTCCGGAGATCACATCGCCGCCGGCCGAGCGCACGTTGCTGTCGGCGATCGCACGCTGCACAGCAAGAGCGTCGATGTGCCTGACCGCCAGCGCCGATGGATCGAGTTCAACGGTGACTTGCCGCGGCCGGCCGCCGATGACGCCAATTGTTGAAACGTCGGGTACTTCCTTGAGTACTTCCTCGAGTTGGCGACCGATCGCTCTGAGCCGGACGTCGTCGTAGCCCGTGCCCCAGAGCGTGAGCGACATGACGGGCACGTCGTCGATCGAGCGGAGTTCAACTGAAGGTGCCGAGGCGCCGTGCGGAAGCGATGACCGCGTCGTGGCGAGTTTCTGATTGAGTCTGACGAGCGCCTGCTCTTCCTTCTCCCCGACCAGGAACCGCGCGATCGTCATCGAACGGCCCGGGCTCGACGTCGAGTAAAGGTATTCGACTCCGGGCACCTCCCGGAGCGCCTGTTCGACCGGCCGCGTGATGCGCTGTTCGACCTCAGTCGGAGACGCTCCAGGCATTTCGACGAACACGTCGATCATCGGCACGATGATTTGCGGTTCTTCTTCCCTGGGAAGCGCAACGACCGCGTATAGACCGAGTAGCAGCGATGCTGCGATGACGAGCGGCGTCAGCTTCGAGTGGATGAACGCCGCAGCCAGCCGGCCGGCAATGCCATAAGTGGTCATCGGCGTAATCCAGTCGTGGCCGCTCCGTCAGTCAACGAGGGCGGAGGATTGGTAATGACGATGTCGTTGGCGCGGAGACCCGCGAGGACTTCCAGGCGATCGCCGTCGGTGATGCCCGGCGAGACAGCGCGGAGGCGGGCTCGATTCTCGGTGTCCACTGTAAAGACAAACGTCAGCTGACCGCGGCGAATGGACGCCGATGTCGGGACGGTGAGGGTCGTCCGTGGCGACCCGGTAAACCCGGCACGCGCGAAAAGGCCCGAGCGCAGGCCAGTCACGGCCGGCAGATCGATCTTGACGACGAAGCTATGAGCAGTCGGATCGACGCGAGCGATCTCGCTGACACGACCCGAGAGCGGATCTGGAAATGATTCCTGGTCCACGTGCACCGTGACCGTGTCGCCGACCTTCACGGTCGCTGCGCGCGATTCGTCGAGCGACACCTCGACGCGAAAGGCGCTGCTCTCTTCGAGCGTGACGAGCGGCGTGCCTGGGCTCGCCATGGAGCCTGGATCGACGGTGCGTTCGGTGACGACGCCATCGAATGGCGCGCTCAATGTCGCGTACGACGTCGTGATGCTGGCGGCGTCACTGGCTGCTCGAGCGGCGTCGTGTGCGGCATCGGCGGCCGAGCGATGGGCATTGGCTTGTGTGAATTGAGCGTCGGCGACGTCGAGTGCTGAAATCGCCTGGTCGAGTTCCTGCGGCGTTGCGGATCGCTGGTCGTGCAACCTGCGGATTCGATCGTGCGTCGCGCGTGCCAGTGTCAACGCGGCCTGCGCGGAGCGGAGTTCGGACTCCGCCGCGAGTTGAGACTCGGCGGCGCTGGCCAGCGTGGCGATGGCGCGCGCACGATTCGCGTCGAGCTCTCGGCCATCGAGGGTCACCAGCGGTGCGCCGCGTCGCACGCGGTCGCCTGCCCGGACGTGCACCGCCGCGACGGGGGCCATGATCCGGCTGGCGATGACGGCCGTCGTGCGTGAGGTGACGACACCACCCGCTTCGAGTGACGACGCGACCGTCGTGGAAGTGACAGGCGTCGTGGAGACGGCGATCGGGGCGACGGTGTGTTCGTTCGGCGCCGACGACTCTCGGCATGCGCCCGTCAACATCGCCGAACCGGCCAGCACGATGACAAGAATGGTTTTGTGCACGTGATCCTCGCTACGGACGCCTGCCGATCGCACGGCGAAGCTGGGCGTCGCTGTTGATCGCGTCCACCACGGCGGTTACTCGTTGCGCCTCTGCGTCGGTCAGTGCGCTCGAGGCCTGCAGCACGTCGGTGACGCCGGCCATACCTGCATCGAACCGATCGCGGATGATGCGCTGACGCTCGCGGGCCTGATTCACGGCCGCGCGTCCGACCGCTTGACGAGCCCGCGCTGCTTCGAGCCGCCGCAACGCGGTGACGACCTCGAGCCGGACACGCGCGCGCAGGTCGTCGGCATCAGCTGCGGCGCGCGTTTGTGCGTGACTGGCCGCTCGTAAGCGCGCCAGATCGGCGCCACCGAGCGAGAAGTTCCAGCGCAGCTCCCCGCCGACGATCCAGGATTGCGCGCGGGGATTGAAGTCCGTTCCACTCAGGTCGAACGCGGCCTGCGCCGCCACTTGCGGAATCACGCTCGTGCGAACGCTTTTTCGTTCAGCATCGGCCAGCTTGATCGCGGCAGCGGCGCGTCTGAGCTCAGGACGGTTTGCGTCGGCTTCGGCGAACGCCGTACTCAACGGCATCACGGATGCGTCCACGCTCGTCAGCGGCTCGGCCACTTGGTAACTGCGTTCGATCGGTGAGCCGGTGAGACGGTTCAATTCGGCCTTCGCTATGGCGGCGTCTGCCTGGCTGTCGATCTCACGCTGCCGGAGCGTGGCGACTTGCGACTCGAGCGCGAGGACGTCGGCGTCGGTCGCCATGCCGGCATCACGCCGGCGCTCGGCGCGCGCCAGATCTTCCTGCGCAGATTCCACTGACGCACGTGCCGCGCGAGCTCCGGCCTCGGCGATTAGGATTCGGCCATAGGTTTCGGTCGCCGCCGACACCAACGACGCTGAGGCTTCGTCAACGGCGAGTGTCGACATGTCGCTGCGCAACCGTGCGCTCTCGATCGCAGACCGCTGGCGGCCGCCGTCGAAGATCAGTTGCTCGGCTCCGATGGAGCTGCGAAAAAATCCGGTCGTATCCGGGTGGTTGAGGGCATCGATCGCGAAATTTGCCGCGGTGAATTGCCGTGAGGCGAGGAGCGAGCTGAAGACGAAGACCGGCTGATCACCCCGTTGCCAAGTTTCGGTAAACGACAGCCGGGGTAGCCAGCCGGCGCGCGCTTCGTCCACGTGCTCGGACGCCTCTGCCGCTGCGGCATGCGCCGCTCGCAGCGAGGCATTGTGCGCAAGCGCGTCGCGAACGGCGCCTTCAAGCGTCAGCACTTCCTGCGCGACGGCCGGGACGGCTGAGAGCCACAGCACGAGAACGAGTGCGGTGACGTTGCTGGGGGTCATCGCCTGAGGGATGCAGAGATCCGCGATTTGGTGACACGAGACGCGGAAGGGCTGTCGTTGTCACCAACTGCACGCGACCTGCATCTCTCAGAGGGAATACGGTCGACCGGGGCGAAGGTCGCACTCGTACAATCACGTGGTGTGAGTGTTCTCACGAAAGAGGCTGGGACAGGTGGGACTGGTCCGGATGCGATCAGGGCCGAGTACGCCACGCTCGTTCGCGAGGCAGCGGCCGGCGACCGCGCGGCCATGGAGCGGTTGCTGATGCGCGCTCAGGAAGTGGCGTTCCGCTTCAGTCTCCTCGCGTGCGGACACGCCGAAGACGCTGAGGACGTCATGCAGGACGCGCTGCTGAAGACGTATCAGCATGTCAGCCGTATTACCGATCCGGACGCGTTTAGGACCTGGCTGTATGCGACGGTACGTAACGCGTGTCTGATGAAACGGCGCAGACGCGCCGGCGAGCCGGTCCGATTCGAATCGATCGAGCAGAGCGCTCCCGCACATGGCGGTGAGGACGCGCCGATCGATGTCGTCGATCGCACGCCGGGAGTCGATCAGAAGCTGATCGACGCGTGGGCCGACGAGCGGTTGAGAGCCGCGCTGAAGACGCTGCCACCGGCGTACCGCATCGTCATCCTGCTACGTGAGATGGAAGGCCTTCCGACGAAAGAGGTCGCGGCAATCACCGGTTATTCGGAGGCGAATGTGAAGACGCGTCTGCGGCGCGCCCGGCTGATGCTGAGGCGTGAGTTGAAGGGCGGCCGGCAATGAACCCCGAATGCCGGCAGATCCTCACAGAGATTTCGGCGTATCTGGACGGTGAGCTCGAGGCTGCTGCGTGCGCGACTATCGAACGCCATTGCGGCACATGCGCGGCGTGCGCGGCAGTCGTTGCCGATTTGAAACAGACCGCGGGCTTGTGCCGACAGGTAGGCACGCGCCCCTTGCCACGGCCTGTTCTCGAACGGGCGCGGGCGAGCGTGCGCCGTCTGCTGGAGGACCCCACGACGGGCGTCGAATAGAATTCACGCGACAGGAGGACGTCGACCGCATGACATGTGGAATCACCGGCGCCAGTGGCCATTTGGGATCGGGCATTCTGCGTTACTGCCTTGATCGCGTACCCGGAGGCGAGCTGGTCGCTGTCACCCGGCAGCCGGCGAAGATAGCGGCGGTCGCGGCACGCGGTGTCGAGGTCCGCGAAGGCGACTTCGACAAGCCAGGACTCGAACAGGCATTTCGCGGCATCGACCGGTTATTGATCATCCCCGGCTCGGATCTGATGCCTGACGTGCGTCCTCGCCAGCATCGCGCTGCAGTCGCGGCGGCTGTCGCCGCTGGCGTGCGTCACATCCTTTACGTCTCGTCGGTTGGTGCGAGGCCGGGTCCGCCGGACGGTATTCTCGAGACGCACTGGGCCACCGAACAGGCCGTCATTCAGTCCGGCGTGCCGTGGACGCTGATCCGCATGAACATCTACGCCGACTTTCTCGCGAATCACGTGAAAAGCGCGCTCAGCACCGGCGTCTATGCTGCCCCAGCCGGCGCGCCCTATGCCTACGTCGTGCGCGACGATCTCGCCGCCGCCGCGGCGGCGCTGCTGACCACATCAGGTCATGAGGGGATCACGTATCACGCCACCGGTCCGCTGTCGGTGACGCACGCCGAGGTGGCCGCCGCCGTTTCCAGCGCCGCCGGCAAGCCGGTGCAGTTCTCCCCGCTGACGCTGGAGCAGTGGCAGGCCGGGCTCGTGACAGCAGGACTTCCACCCGCGCTCGTTGACGTGCTCACGCGATCCCAGCGCGCCGGTTCGGCGGGCGCGTTCGATCTGGTCACCGGCGATATCGAGCGATTGACTGGTCGACGCCCGCAGTCCGCGCTCGAGTTTGTCTCGACCGTGCTCGTGCCATCAGCCGCAGTCAGCTGACTCGACGCAAACAATTTCTGTGATTGTCGAAATCGGTGGCTCGCACGTTCCGCCGATGTCAACTGCAAGAGCGACGCCCTGACCTCCCGCCGACAGCGTGAGTAGTCACCGCCAATCGGCGCAGGCCTGGCCTGGATTCCCTCATCTGGCGTGGAGGATTTCGCAGAAGGAGGGAGATCTCTGCGGCCAGCAGTGGACATCCGCTGCCCACGCCTTGCCTGTGGTCCGGTACGGCACCTGCTTACTTACAGGTGTCTCCGGCAGGCAGTGGGGAGGTGCGTATGAACGTCTTCAATCGGTGGTTGGTCCGGATCGGGCTCGGCCTGGTCGTGGTGCTGCTGGCCATTCAACTCGTGCCCTACGGCCGTGACCACCGCAATCCGCCGGTCAGAAGCGAGCCTGCGTGGGACTTGTCGATCACGCGCGACCTGGCCAGACAAGCCTGCTTCGACTGTCACAGCAACGAGACCACGTGGCCGGCCTATGCCAGCATCGCTCCGGTCTCGTGGCTCGTGCAGCACGACGTGAACGAAGGCCGGGCGGTGCTGAACTTCTCCGAGTGGCCCTCATCGTCGAAAGAGGCCGGAGAGGCGTCGCAAGAAGTGCGCGAAGGTGAAATGCCTCCCATGCTGTACCAGTTGTTGCACTCAGACGCGCGATTGACCGCTGCCGATCGTGAGCAGCTGGCTCTCGGCCTCGATCGCACGCTCGGCGGGTCGTCAGTGCGGGCGGGCCGTGAGCGCGAGCGAGGGCATGATCGGGATCGTGAGCGGGAGTAAGCCTGGTCCATCGTGAGGGACTTCGAGGATGAGCGGTAATCGCGCATCCGTCGTGCGCGATCAGGTCGACTGGCCCGCGGTGTCCCAGGCGAGCGTCGCTCGCTTTGCGTCGGCGCCCGCCACCGAGTACAGCGCGCCGGGTGCATTGCGCGTTTGTTGAAACTGCTCGAGCGTTTCGCCGCGCATGGCCGCGTAGATGTGCAGGTTCGACACACCGACCACTGCGCCAAGCTTTTCGAGCATGAAGAAGCTGACGCCGTAGTGAATCATCCCGCGCCAATCGAGGGTGCGCACGAGCCGGCGTTCTTCCTCGCTCAGACCCGCCGTCTCAAAGAGCGCCTCTTGGTCGACGCGGAATTTGTCTCGCCACGCCGGATCGATGAGCGCGTGTAAGAACTTGTTCAGGCGATAGCCCTTCACGCTTCGCGCGAGCGTGAACGGGTATGTGCCCGAGAGCTTCTCAATGCCGGCGAGCTGATGATTGATGTGCGCCAGATACTCGGCGTCCGGTGGTTCCGGCGCGCCATCGCCTTCGTAGATGGCCGTGGCGATTCCGGTCATGCTGGGAAGGTAGTAGCTCTGGTGCAGCTTCCGGACCTTCGGCGACAGCGCCCCGCGCATCACCAGCCACATGATCACCTCGGCACCTTCGACGCCGCCACGCGTGGCGTACTCGGCGTGCGTCATCTCGGTCAGGCGCTCCGGATCACGTTCGATTAGATCGAGGAACTGCTCATCCCATGTGGTGTTGTTGAATCCGCATCGCTCGCCGTGCACCTGGTGTGACAACCCGCCGGTCGCCACGAGGACGACCTTCAGATCGTCGGGATAACTCTCAATCGCTTTGCGCAGACTCCGTCCGAGCTTGTAGCAGCGCCGCGCCGACGGAATCGGGAATTCCAGCACGCCGATCTGCAGCGGCACGATCGCGCCGGGCCACGACGGTTTATGCGGCCACAACATCGACAGCGGCGAGAAGCAGCCATGGTCGAGCGGCTTGTCCTGGAAGTAGGCGAGATCGAACTCGTCGGCGACGAGCCCCGCCGCGATGTGATGCGAGAGGCCGGTGTGTCCTCGCACGGGCGGCAGTGCACGGGCGCCGCCGCCCTCATCGGCGGGTGCGTACGAATCGCCGATGCCGAGTGCGAAGTGGGAGTAGTGATCGAAAAAAAACGACGTCACATGATCATTGAAGATCATGAGCAGGACGTCGGGCTGCTTGTCGGCCAGCCAGCGCTGGACGGGTTTATATCCCTCAAAGATGGGGGCCCATGCGGGGTCGTGCTCCTTATGCGTATCGAGCGCGAACCCGATCGTGGGCGTGTGCGAGCTGGCCACCGCGCCGAGAATCCGAGCCATGTCGTGTCCTACTTCTTCGCCGTGCGCGCGGGCGCGCCGACCTCGCAGCGCGTGCCTCCCGAGAGATCGACGTCGCGATACTTGTCGTGGCACGACGAGCAGGCATTGACCACGGTCTCGCTGACGTTGAGCATCTCATCGAGGTTCTTGGTGAGCGCGGCTTTGTGCGCGGCCTCTCCCGCCGAGACGAGCCCCTCGACGGCGGCCTTCCAGTCCGGCTGATCGACTGGCGCCTGCAACCCGTTGGCGCACTTGCGCGGCGTCAGCAGCAGGGGTGCCATCTCGGCCAGCGCCAGCCCGCTGTTCTCGACGCCCTCCCACCCGGCATAGGTATCCGAGTCCTGCCAGCGGTACACGCTGTAGACCATCGATTGCTTCTTCTCAGGGCCGATCGGATCGCGGGTCTGTGTATCGAAGAGGACGTTCGAATGCGGGAACGGAAATGCTCGCATCAATTGCAACATGTTCATGTGTGCCTTCGGAGCAGGTGTCGTGGCAGCGGCCGCGGCGGGTTCGCTGGCGCGGCATCCGGTCATGAACACGGGCAGGATAAGAACAAGCAGTCGCAGACTCTTCATCGTCACATCTCCCCGCTACGCCCCGAGCAATTGCCGTACCCCATCGGGACACCGAGATCCTGTGTGTTCTGATGCGGGGAACGCAGCGCCTCCGGCGATCTGGGGATTAACTCGCGCGTGCTGTGAAGTTCTTCGCGTGTGCTACTTGCAGATCTCCGTGATGCAGACAGAGGAAGAAAGCGGCGCAGGAACGGGGAGGCCGCGGTCGGTCATCAGCTTTCGGAGCAGCGCCGCGGTCTCGGGATGCGCGATCGCCGACTGCACACCAACGCGTACCAGACCCTCGGCGTAATCGACCGGCAGCCAACCGCGTCCCAGTTGCTCGCCCGCGACGGTGTCGCGGCTTCCGAGATCACGCGCATCGAGCCTCGCTCCATGCGCGACGAGCAGTTCGACGATGGCGTTGCGACCTTTGTGAGCGGCGCCGTGCAGCGCGGTCCGTCCATCTCCGTCCACGGCGTTGGGATCGATGCCGAGCTCGAGGGACAGTGTGACCGCTTCCACGGTGTCCTTTTCGGATCGCTCGTAAGTCACGCCTTGTACCCAGCCGATACCAGCTGCCGCAGCAAGCGCAGTGACGTTGTTGGCCGTGGCGATCTTCGGGTCTGCACCATGGGCGAGCAGGAGCTTCATCAGTTCGACGTCGCCGGACTGTGCCGCGCGCAGAAACGGCGTGGCGCCATCTTCGTAGAGCCACTGCATCGTGAAGATCGTGCGCGTCTCGGTGCTGTCTTTGGCACGGGCGTTCACGTTGGCGCCACGGGCGAGCAAGGTCTTGATGAAGTCGAGGTGATCAAGGTCGCTGGCACGAACGGGATAGTCGCCGCCTTCGATGTTGCGGTTGTCGGTGGCGAGATAAAGCGGCGTCCAACCGCCCTTGTTGGCGATATTCGGATCGGCGCCGCGTTCGAGCAGGAACGTGGCGAGCGCGTAGTGGCGGTTCTGCGTTGCCGTCAGCAACGGCGTCCATCCGTACTGCGTGACCTGGTTGACATCAGCTCCACCCGTGACGAGGATGCGTGCCGATTCGAGGTCGCCTTCGCGCGCGGCAAATACGAGCGCAGTCAGTCCGCCGCCCTCGGCGTTCTGACGCCGGACGAAGAAGTCGCGATCGTCGAGGTCTTGCGCCGCCGACTGTTCACGAACCGCTCGGCTGCGTGTCGGGATCGCGCCGCCGTTCTCATTCACGAGTTGCGAGGCGCGTTGGCGCGCGGTTGGCGCGAGGTACGCCGTCCGCCCGAGTGCCGCCGGTTTCGATCTCAGCGCGACGTTCGCGCCGTGATCGATCAGCAGTGTCACCGCGGCCGCGTGCGAGTTGGCGGCCGCCCACATCAGCGCTGTGGTCCCGCGCAGCGTTTCGGTCGCATTGACATCTGCGCCGGCCTTCAGCAGCGCGCTCATCGCGTCAACCGCACCGGTTCGCGAGGCCATCATCAGCGCGGTTTCCCCATTGGGTCCGCGCTCATTCGGATCGGCGCCGGCTTTGAGCAGACGCTCGATCGTCCGCGCGCTGCCGTTGATGCAGGCGAGTGAGAGTGGGGTCGCACCGTGACGGTTCGCCGCGGTTACGCGGGCGCCGGCGCCGAGCAGGCGTTCAATCATCGGCAGGTCGTCGCGATAGACGGCCCAATGCAGCGCCGTCGCCCCATCGGGTTGCGCCGCGTTGACGTCGGCACGTTTCGTCAACAGCGCGTCCACCGCCGTTTTGTCGCCGTGCATCGCGGCATCGGCGACCGGGCTCGTCCCCGCGGCCAATACGCTCGACGCGATCAACACGGCCAGGATGAAGGCGATCACAGCGACGATGCGCATGGTGTGCTCTCCCTCTATGCGAGCCCGGTCAGCCTGCCGGTGCTGTCGCCAATGACGTCTTCGCGGACGCCGAACATATCCAGGATGCTCACCAGCAGATTGCCCGTCGGCACCGTCTTCGGTGAGAACGCCAGATGCCGTCCGCCCTGCAGACGTCCCGACGCCTTACCGGCCAGCAGGTGTGGCACGTCGTAGTGCAGATGCTGATTCGAGTTCCCCATGTTGCTGCCGTAGAGCACGAGCGAGTGATCGAACAGCGTGCCATCACCGTCGGGCGTCTTCTGCAGCTTGTCGAGGAAATAGGCGAGCATCTTCACGTGATACCGATTGAGCACGGCGTATTCCTCGACCCGCTTCGGATCCTCGGCGTGATGTGAGCCGCCGTGGAAACTGATCGTGGTGCCGCTCTCCGGATACGAGCGGCCAGTGAGGTCGCGCGCGTAGAGCAGCGTTGATACGCGTGTGATGTCTGCCTGGAATGCCAGTGTCAAGAGATCGAACTGCAGCTTGATGTGCTCGTCGAACGACTCCGGCACGCCGTACGGCATCGTAGACGAGGGCGCGGCCGTGGACGCCTTTGCCGCGATATCCAACCGCCGCTCGATCTCACGCACATCGTCGAGGTACTGATCGACGCGCTGTCGATCGGCGGGCCCTACGCCCACCTTGAATTGCGCGAGCGTGTCCGAGACTGAATCGAGGATGCTGCGGTCCTGTTGACGCCGCGCGACGCGCTCCTCGGTCGTGCTGCCATCGCCGAACAATCGCTGGAACACCACCTGTGGATTGATCTCCATCGGCAGCGGCCGGTTCGGAGCCGGCCAGGAGATTGAGTTGGTGTAGGCGCAGCTGTAGCCTTCGCCGCAGTTGCTCGAATTTGCGCCCGGATCTTCGACGCCAAGCTGCAGAGAGGGCAGCAGCGTGTCCTGTCCGATCTCGTGGGCGATGATCTGATCGATCGTCACGCCATTGAGAATGTCGGCACCGGCAGTCTTCTTCGGCTTCTTCGCACAGAGGAATGCCGACGCCACCCAATGATCTGCCCCGGTGACGCCGGGCGGCGGCTCCGCCGACTGCGACCAGAGTCCGCTCATGACTACCGTCGAATCGCGGAACGGCTCGAGCGGGGTCAAGATCATCGGAAGGTCGAAACCGACGCCTTGCTTCGCTGGCACCCAGAACCCCGGCGCCATCCCGTGCGGCACGAAGATGCCGGTGAACCGCGTCTTGGTCAGCGCTGCAGTCTGCCGCGCCAACGCTCGCGCCGGGACCATGGCGTCGAGCAGCGGCAGCGCGATCGCCGTGCCAGCACCGCGCAGGAAGGTCCGTCGCGACAGATGCCTCTTGGTCAGGAAGGTCATTGGCCACCTGCAGTCTTGACGTTCATCTGAAACTGCTTGCTCTTGACGACACCGAGCACGAGCGATGAGAAGCGAAAGTTGTTCGGCGCCGCGTCGCGAACGATCGAACGGACCAGCGGCATATCGAAGTGCTCGGCGCCTCGCCCGAGTCCATAGGTGAGCAGCTTCTCGGTGGCGACGCGGACGAACTGCGGCGAGTAGCGGATGGCGACCTCGCGCAGTGACGCGACGCCGTCCATCATCGTGCCATCCACCAGCTCGCCAGTCGCATCGACCGGTGCCCCGCCATCCTCCGTACGCCATTTGCCAACCGCGTCGAAGTTCTCGAGCGTGAATCCGATCGGGTCCATGATCTTGTGGCAGCTCTTGCACGGCTCCGTCGTGCGGTGCTCCTGCATCTGCTGTCGCATGGACTGCTTCGTGCCACCGTGCGCGTCTTTCTCGGTCGAGGCAATGCGAATCACCACGCCGGGCGGCGGACTCGGTGGACTCACGCCGAGAAATGTCTGCATGAACCACTTGCCGCGTTGAACCGGTGAAGTGCGTCCGGGCTGCGACGACACGGTCAGCTGACTGCCATGACCGAGCAGGCCGCGGCGCATGTCGAACTCGGGTCCGAGCTCGACGCGGCGGAACTGACTCCCGTAGACGTTGGGAATCCCGTAGTGACGCGCGAGCCGCTCGTTGAGGAATGTGTAGTTGGCGGTCAGCAGATCCAGCACACTGCGGTCTTCACGCACGATGCTGGCAAACAGCAACTCGGTCTCGCGTTTGAAGGCCTGTCGCAGGTTGTCGTCGAAATCAGGGAAGGCCATCACCACTGGCGCCTGCGTCTGCAGTCCGCGCAGGTTCAGCCACTGTCCCGCGACATTGACGACCAGCGCGTCCGAACGAGGGTCGGCGAGCATGCGCTTCACCTGCCGCTCGAGCACGGCCGGCTCGCTGAGCCGCCCTTTGCTCGCCAGCGTCAACAGCTCGTCATCTGGAATGCTGCTCCAGAGGAAGAACGACAGGCGCGAGGCGAGATCGAGATCGCTGACGCGATACGGCGTGCCGACCGCCGCGGCCGCGGGCTCGACCTCGCGGCGATAGAGGAATTGCGGATCCGCGAGCAGACGACGCAGCGCCATTTCGACGCCGCGATCGAAGTCGGCGCCATCGCGACCGAGGCGGTAGAACGTCATCAGCGTGGTGATGTCGTTCTCAGTCGTCGGACGACGATAAGCGCGACGAGCGAGTGAACTGACAATCCGCCGCGCACAGACGTCTTCTTCTGCGGGCTTGGCCGGCTGGCAGAGGAAGATCTTCTTGCGGCTCGGAGTCTCAGTCGCCGTTACCGCGCTGTAGGGTCCATCGATGCGGATGCTGCCGACGTGGGGGAAGAATGTGAACCCGGGCAGGCCTCCGGTTTCAATCGTGCTGCGAAGAAAGCGCTGATTCAGATCGAGCAGCGGTGCATAGTTGGTGGCCGCGAACGTGACGCCAAGCTGATGCGGCCCAGCGCCAATCGGCACGCGCAGATCGAGCGTGCCGCCCTTCGCGACCGCCGTGTCCCAGTCGAGCACCTGCACGCGTGCGCCGTCGAGCAGCACTTCGAGCTTCTCGCCGCGGACCTCGCCAAACGCGGTGTTGCTGCCCATATTGCCCTTGTTGACCGGGATGACTTTGAGCGCGTACTCGCCGTTGGCGGGGAACTGATGACGCACCAGGAGCCCGCCGCGGGTGCCGAAGGGAAGACCCTCGACGTGATAGTCCTGCGTCGCATCTTCAGGCACGCGATACACCGTCTGCGTCGGCGCGAGCGCGGTGCCCACCGCGAGACGGCTGATGCGTCCGGCCGCTGACAAGTACGCTTCGAGCAGCGGTGGTGACATCACCAGAGTTCCCGCCATGTTGTCGAACCCTGCCGTTGAATCATCGGTCGGCAGGAACTTCGCAGCGTCAACCTCGAGTCCGAGAAGATCGCTGATCGCGTTCTGGTATTCGCTTCGATTGAGTCGATGCAATCCAGGCGGCGGCAGTTGCACGATCGCGTGTCGATCGAGTTCGGCCTCCAGTCCGGCGGCCAGCTGTTCCCGGACGGAAGGATCGAGCTTCGGGCTGCCGGCCGGCGGCATCATGCCGGCGCGTACCTTTCGCACCGAGCGCTCCCACATTGCTGGACTGATCGCGATATCCGACAGGTCGCGTCCGTCGAGCGCAACGCCCCCTGACTTGAGGCGAGTCGAGTGACAGCCGACGCAATGTTTGTCAACGAGCGATCGCAGCGGCGGCGTGCCGACGTCACTCGCCTCCGCCGAGCGTGCGGCTGCATCCAGGTGAGGAGCGCTGAGCGCCGGTGCCGCTCCGGGTGTTGGCCGCGGGTTCGTCTGTGCGTAAACGGCGGCCGCGGCGAGGACGGCCAGGCAGAGCGCGATCAGTGAGTTCGCTTTCATAAGCTCGATCCCTGCATCAATGGACCGCCTCGTGCTGGCCCGCATGCGTTGCGCCGTCACCGACCTGGACGGACCCCATCAAACCTGCTTCGGCGTGGTCGAGGATGTGGCAATGAACCATCCACGATCCGGTTGCGCCCTCTCGATCGTCGAAGCGCACGGCCAGACGCACCGTCTTCTCGAATGGAATGTCCACGGTGTCTTTCCAGGCGAGTGGTCGAACCGGTGCGCCGTTGTCGTCGAGTACCTGGAAGAAGAAGCCATGGAGATGGAGCGGATGCGACCACTTGGTTGAATTGGTCACGGTCCAGATCTGCGTCTCGCCGATGCGCGCGCCGAGCGCCTTGTGCCGCGCTGAATAGAGCTGTCCGCGGATCGAATATTCGGGAACCGCATCAGGCGGCTGGTCGAGTGCGAGCTCGAGATCCACCTTCGTCGCGCCGGCCAGTGACAGCGGTTCAATCATCCGCCGTACGGCTGGCGGTGCTGCGCCTACGTACGGCGGAGCGTTCGCGCCGGTCAGCGTGAGCAGCTCGTCATACGGAAACCGTCCCTCGATCGTGAACAAGCCGCGATTCACGAGCACCGATCGCAGGACGATCGATTCGCCGGCCTTCAGTCGCGGGGTGACGATGACATCCGCACGCTCGCCCGGCGCCAGCAGCAGCGTGTCGCGTTCCGACGCGTACTCTTGTAACCCACCGTCTCCGCCGATCTGCCTGAACATCGCGCCGCCGAGATCCAGATTGAAGTAGCGGCTTTTTGCGGCGTTGACGATGCGCCATCGCTGGGGGGCACCGGACCGCACTGACAACGCCGAGTGCGTGCGGCCATTGAGCAACACGTGCGGGCCTTCGCGGCCGAACACGTTGGCGATCGAGCCACCCGCCTCTGGCGACTCCAGCGCGCCGCGCTCGTTCAGCGCGATGTCGCTGAGTACCATCACCAATTCGTCGTCGACATCGACGCCATCGTTGGGGTCCTCAACGAGCAGCGCCCCGTACAAACCGAAGCCGACCTGCGCGGCCGACATCACGTGCGGGTGGTACCAGAAGAGACCGGCATCGGGCACGACGAAGTCGTAGGTGAACGACTCGCCAGGTTTGACAGGCGGTTGGGAGACGCCAGGCACGCCATCCATGCGCAGTGGCACGCGCAGTCCGTGCCAGTGCACGGTTGTCGGTTCGGGCAGTGCATTGGTGAAGTGCACAATCAGGCGGTCGCCCACGCGGAGACGAATGAGCGGTCCCGGAATGCCGCCGTTGTACGTCCACGCGTCCAGTGATTGCCCCGGCGCGATCTCGACGCGGGCGACTCGCGCTTCGATGGTGATCTCGACCACTCGCGGATCGGGATTGGTGTCGACGGCGGCGATCATCTCGAGACCCGCGCCCCATCCCTCGGGTTGCAGGCCACGCGCTGTCGCGTCACCTGCGACGAGCACCCAGACAACAAGCATCACAAGCGCGAGTCTCAAGATGCGGGCAATCGTGCAAACGAAACGCCATGCCAGCGCCAGCGATTTGTTGTGCGCTTTGACGCGCCGCGTGTCGCGACAGGATCGTGAGCGCGAGAAAGTTCGTGCCCGCCGTGAAAGATCCCACGGCGACGCTGGTTGCTGATCGTGAGACACGTGATTTCAGGACAAACGTTCGGCACAGGTCCGTGGCAATGGCCTTGCAAACCGCGAAACCGCGGCCGGCGCGCGCCGCGAATCAGGAGGGAGCGCTGTGGCGTGGAGCTCGCACGACTACGACAAGGTACCAGGAACCTATGTGTTCAATGGCCGCCGGTCGGTGATGGGGTATCCCCTCAATCGCATGTGCATGTCGTTCAATTCCGCTGAGAACCGCGAGGAGTTCCGGCGGAACGAGGACGCCTACTGCGAGAAGTACGGCCTGTCGCCGGCACAGCGCGAGGCGATTCGCGCGCGCGACGTGCTGCGTCTGGTGCAGCTTGGCGGCAACATCTACTACCTCGCCAAGTTTGCCGGCATCTTCAATCTCAGTGTGCAGGACGTCGGCGCGCAGCAGCGCGGCATGAGCGTGGACGAGTTCAAGCAGATGCTCGAGCAGTCAGGAGAGGTCACACATGGCTAGGATCGTCGGTGGCATCACCACCTCGCACATTCCGGCGATCGGTGCCGCGCTTGCCAAAGGACTTCAGGACACGTCGTACTGGAAGCCGTTCTTCGACGGCTACACGCCCGTCCGCCGCTGGCTCGACGAGGTCAAGCCGGATGTGGCAGTGGTCATCTACAACGACCACGGTCTGAGCTTCTTCCTCGACCACATTCCCACGTTCGCAGTCGGCGCCGCGGCAACGTATCCCAACGAAGATTCCGGTTGGGGGCTCGAAGTGCTGCCCGAGGTCCACGGCGACGTCGAGTTCTCGTGGCATCTCATCGAGTCGCTCGTCGCCGACGAGTTCGATATCACGATGTGCCAGGAGATGAAGGTCGATCACGGTTTCATGGTGCCGATGATGACGATGTGGCCAGGCGTCAAGGAATGGCCGATCAGGGCCGTGCCGATCGCGGTCAACACCGTGCAGCACCCGATTCCGTCCGCGGCCCGCTGCTACAAGCTGGGGAAAGCGCTCGGCACAGCCATCGAATCGTATCCGGACGATCTCAACGTGGTGATTCTCGGCACCGGTGGCATGTCACACCAGCTGCAAGGCGAACGCGCCGGATTCATCAACAAGCGCTTCGACACGATGTTCATGCAGAAGGTGGTTGACGATCCAGAAACGCTGGCGCGGATGTCGAACGCCGAACTCGTCGAACAGGCCGGCTCGGAGGGCGTCGAGCTGATCATGTGGCTGGCGATGCGCGGTGCGATGACTCGTGGCGCATCAGTCGTGCACAGTCACTATCACATCCCGGTGTCGAACACGGCAGCCGGTGTGCTCGTGCTCGAGAATATGGCGCCGGTGCTGGCAACGGTGTAATGCGTCATGGCCGCACACGGCACCGTTCTCATCGTTGACGACGAGGATCTCGTGCGGTGGTCGCTGCGCGAGCGGTTTCTGGACCACGGATATTCCGTGCTCGAAAGCGGCACCGCGGCAACGGCGATCAACGAATTCATCCGATGTGCGGTTGACGTCGTGCTGCTCGACTGCCGCCTGCCGGATTCCGACGGCATCGCGGTGCTCCGGGTGATGAAGACACTGTCGCCCGACGCCAAGGTCATTCTGATGACGGCGTTTCCGACGATCGAGAACGCCTCCGAGGCCGCCGAGTATGGTGCGCGGGACTATCTGGTCAAGCCGTTCGATCTTGACGAGGTCGTGGCGAGAGTGGAGAAGCTGAGCGCCCGGCCGTGATCACCGCCGCGACGTCACATCAGTCGGCGGGTTGTACAGCGAAAGCTGGTCCGATCGTCTTGCTGGCTTTGCCTTCCTGTGTGAGCACGGGACGGTAGATGCCGGTGAGCTCCAGCGGATCCGCCTTGACCGTCACGTAGGTGAACGCCGTGCCAATCAACTCGACG